>Ga0114940_10000751_pt1 | contig 13509 bp, 12 predicted proteins | sample ColdCreekSource_FD_87195 | JGI IMG/M metagenome (GOLD analysis project Ga0114940, IMG submission 87195) | Groundwater microbial communities from Cold Creek, Nevada to study Microbial Dark Matter (Phase II) - Cold Creek Source | ecosystem: Environmental > Aquatic > Deep subsurface > Groundwater ... | reverse complement strand
CCATCAATTTTAATCACCTTCGGCGACAAGTTTTCGCGCAAGCGCGAAAACTTGTGAAATATGCAGGCTAGTTCTGGGTATTCAGAAACCCTCGCCTTAAGGCGAAGGCTTCAGCATTTTCTTTTCGGTTAGTCATTGTGAGCAAGCGAATAATCTCATCCTTCCAGGGCAGGGATTCCGCCGAGCTAAAAAGTTACGCAACCGTATGAGCATGGTTGGCAAAGGTATCGGCGGGAGAGATGAGCGTAAATGCAATATTTACAGGAGCTTGTCTCGCAACTTGAATGCGATCACTTCCAAATCACGCAATTACCCATAACCAGCAGGTCCATTTCGCTGGCCTGGAATGTGCGATAGGCGTTGGCGGGTGTTGTTACAATGGGTTCTCCACGGAGATTGAAGGATGTGTTCAGCAACACCGGCACACCGGTTGCCTGCCCGAAGGTTTGAATCAATTTGTAATATCGGGGGTTGTCCTCCCTAAAGACGGTCTGCAGACGTCCCGTTCCCATATGACTTACCGCTGGAATGATGTCCTGTTTGTCTTTTTTGACGGGCGCTACAAGCAACATGAATTTTGCGGCTTCCTGTCTCGAAATCCCATTCATGTCAAAATATTCATCCGCTGCTTCCATCAAAATGGATGGAGCAAAGGGACGATACGGTTCCCGGAACTTGATCTTGGTGTTCACAATATCCTTCATCTCCGCGGTGCGAGGATCCGCCAGGATGCTCCGGGATCCCAAAGCGCGTGGACCGAATTCGAAGCGTCCCTGGTGCCAACCCACCACCTTTTTTGAGGTCAGGGCATCCACCGTCCGTGAGATTAGACGGTCTTCATTGGCGACATGTTCGTGACTGATATTTTCCGATTTCAAAAACCCGGATATTTGTGAGTCGGTAAATTCCTCTCCCCAATATGCATGGTTCATCACAAATCGGCGTGGCTCGCCCAACACCTGGTGAACCAGATGGAATGCTGCGCCAACAGCTCCGCCTCCATCTCCTGCCGCAGGCTGGATAAACAATCGTTGAAAGGGTGTTTCCCGCAAAATACGCCCGTTGGCGACGCTATTCAAAGCCACCCCACCGGCCATGCAAAGATCACTCATCCCTGTTTCCTCATACAACTTTTTCGCCATGCGGACCACAATTTCTTCAGTGACCTTCTGAATGCTGGCCGCGATGTCTGCGTAATGCTGATTTTCATGTTCCAATTCGGTGTAGTTGGCAGGCTTGGTCCCGAAGTAGGATGGGAATCCTGTGTTGCGTGTAAAAAAGTGAGTTTCCGGCTTACGGGGCGGCCCGAATAATTTAACGAAGTTTCGATTATACGGGTTGGTAAGTGAGTATGGATACTTGAAGTATTCCATCTTGAGCTGAAATGAGCCGTCCTTGCTCAAATCCATCAATTTCCAAACCTTATCTAAATATTTCGGTTCACCATAGGGTGCCATACCCATCACCTTGTATTCACCTTCATTAACCTCGAAACCGAGAAAGGCGGTGAACGCGCTATATAGAAGCCCCAATGAATGTGGGAAACGCATTTCGTTTTTGAGATGGATGCTGTTCCCTTCGGCAACACCCTTGGCGGTGGTTGTCCATTCACCCACGCCATCGACGGTCAGGATCGCGGCCTTTTCAAACGGGGAACAATAAAACGAACTGGCTGCATGTGACAAATGATGGTCACAAAATGTAATCCGATCTGCGACAATCCCCAATTCCTCCCGGATGGTCGCCTTGATCCAGAGTTTGTCCAGCAACCACGTTTGCATGGCTGCGCGAAAAGCCGCAACGCTCTTCGGGTAGGTTTCCATTGCTGTTTGAAAAATCCGCTCGAATTTGACAAACGGCTTTTCATAAAAGACAACATAATCCACATCCTGGATGTCGACGCCGGCCTGCCGCAAACAGAATTGGACTGCCATGGATGGGAAACCATGATCGTGCTTCTTGCGCGAGAAACGTTCCTCCTCTGCGGCAGCCACCAGGAGTTCATCTTTCACCAGCGCCGCCGCTGAGTCATGATAAAATGCGGACAGTCCGAGAACAATCATGTTTTGAAGATGGAATTAGAAATTAAAAATGAGAAATGAGAAAGCTACAATCCAAAAGAAAAAGCGCAATTTATGACTGCGTCGAGCATAACCTGGAGATCGAAAATACCGAAAATTATTCTAAGTGGCATCACTTCGAACTTCCATTTGATGGAGTGCTTCCCTGGTTTTTGGCCCATTTCAGGTCTAGCGCCGGCAACTTCTTGGGTGTCCAGTAGCTTTTCTGCCTGCCTGTTCGGAGCCGCAACGGGTCGGAAAAGAGTTTCACTCCCAACGCGAATGGCATGGCTACGACAAGATAAAAGAGAGGCATCCATACCCAGCTGAAAATCTCGCCAAGCCACTGTCCGAATCTCAACCAGGCTTGCCAAAGGCGCTTCACCGGAGAATCATTTGAAATTGTCATCTTCTCTTGTTGCGGTTTTGATGGCACACTTTCAATCTTTAAAACACAGGCAGGACACTTTTGAACGCGCCCGCTTCTTCACGGAACTTTAAAAACTGGCTGAGGTTGGTCAGTTTTCTCCGGCCCTACCGGATGCGCTTTGCCGGCGCTCTTCTGTTTGCTCTGGTGAACGCGCTCAGTGCTTATGTGCTCATGCAGGGTGTGCCTGTCATCTGGAACGCCCTTTTTCCGGAACCATCTGCATCCACTCCGTCCGGGAACGGAGGGATGTCAGCTCCCGTATTGGACTCTGAATTCAGTCGCATCACCGCCCGGATGATCCATGGGGCTGTCCGACTGTGGGTGGACATGTTTGGTGATGGAGGTTCATCCACTGCCGGTGTGGTCGCCATGGTGTTGCTAGTGCCCTGCATCATGATCATTCGCGCTTTCAGCGATTACATGAGCAAGTATCTGCTCAGCTGGGTGGGTGTGCGGATCATCACGGATATTCGACAGAAGGTGTTCATCCACCTTCAAAATCTTTCACTCGATTTCTTCAACAAGGCGAATGTAGGCGATCTCATCTCGAGGATTGTGAATGATTGTCAGCAGGCGCAGTCGGCCATCACCACGGTCATCTCGGACTGCATCAAACATCCATTCACCATTGTTATTCTGGCCTATGGACTTCTCCATGAGGATTGGAAGTTTTCATTGACGGCTGTTGTGCTCGCTCCCGTTTGCATATTGCCAATCGCCATTTATGGGCGCAAGGTGCGGCGCACCAGCAAGCTTTCACAGGAAAATCAGGGGGAAATCGTCTCCCGTCTCCATGAAAACATCACGGGTGTGCGTGTTGTAAAGGCATTTCACATGGAGGAATATGAGCAGCAGAAATTCTGGGAAACGTGCTATCGACAGTTTACCTATCAGATGAGGATTGTGCGTTCAGTCAACATCCTCAGTCCACTCATCGAGATCGTCGCGGCCCTGGGTGTGAGCGCCGCTCTTTACTATGCCCACCAGCAGCATATGCCGACCGGAAAATTCTGGGGGCTTCTGATCGGTATTTTCTTTCTTTACGACCCCATCAAAAACCTGAGCAAGCTGCATACCACAATTCAAAAGAGTCTGGCATCCACCGATCGCATTTTTGCCATTCTGGACAGTCAGTCGACGGTTGTTGAATTTTCCGGTGCAAGAGAGCTGGCTCCCATCCGAGATCAGATTCAACTGGAAGATATTTCTTTCCGTTACGATTCAAAATGGGTGTTGCAAAATATTTCCCTGGTCATACCGCACGGCAGGACCGTGGCCCTGGTTGGTCCGAGCGGCGCCGGAAAAACTACGCTTCTGAACCTGTTGCCACGTTTTTATGATCCGGTCCAGGGATGCGTTAAAATCGATAATACGAATTTGCGCGAAATCACACTCCGTTCTCTCCGAAGCCAAATTGCAATTGTGACCCAGGACACCATTCTGTTTCACGACACGATCCGTAATAATATCCACTATGGTTCGCTGGAGGCGACCGAAGAAGAGATGGCTGATGCAGCCCGCCGCGCTCACGCGCATACCTTCATTCTTCAACAACCTCAGGGCTATGACACAGTAGTTGGAGAGAAGGGAATCAAGCTTTCCGGAGGACAAAAACAGCGGCTGGCCATTGCGCGGGCCTTGTTAAAAAATCCCGCCATTCTACTTCTGGATGAAGCAACATCCGCTCTTGACAGCGAGTCCGAGCGCCTTGTACAGGAGGCTTTGAATGTGTTGATTCATGGAAGAACTGTGCTTGTGATCGCACATCGACTTTCCACGATTCAAAGAGCGGATCTCATTGTGGTTCTGGAGAACGGTCGTATTGTTGAGCAGGGACAACACGACGATCTTCTCGCTCACAACAAAACCTATCGTAAACTGCATGATCTGCAGTTTCGGGAAGGATGAACCCTTACCTTGATGATGGCTTCTTCAGCCAGTCACTTGTCAGAATCTGATGGATTTCCTGGGTGATTTCACAAACCAGCAACTGATTCTTCCACAGGATAAAATAGGTTTTCTGCGGGGTTTCCCGTCCAATCAGGCATTCCTGGACAACCGGCTTGCCATCCACCTCGGTTTCCACGGTCCATGTGGCCAATGGCGCATCCAGGCCATATTGTTTGATGGTTGTATTCAGAGCGGTGCCGACGATTTTCTCCACGTTGAAGTGCCCGAGGTGGTTCACAAACTTCTGCCAGGCGGTTTCGTCGACGACTCCCTGGGTGTTTTTAGCCAGGATCCACTTGCCATCCTTTGAGTAAAGCAAAGTGGATGAAGCTTTTCCCTTGTTCTGCGTACATGATTTCAACGCGTCCTTCTTGATTTCAAACAGTGTTCTGGTCCGGATATCATTGATATTTTTTGGCAGTCCGGCGGCATCGGCCGGATCCAAACCATAAACCGAGGATTCATCGGCCAGTTTCACATAGACCAGTTTGCGGGAGGTGTCTTCCCTGCCGATTGCAAGGCTCAAATGAACAACGGGTGTGGCGTTTGTTTTTGTGGCGTCGCCGGCTTGAGGTGTTTTTCCGCGCAAAGTAATGGTTGATATGGGGTTTTTCAGAGCATATTTGTCAAGATCAGTGACCACATCAGCCGCGAATTCCTTGATCATTGCCGAATTGAGCCGTGAAATGAGTTTTTCAACAAGTTCCGTGTCTGCATCCATCTTTTCGGGTTCGATAATTTTCCAGTCGCGATTTTGTCGCTGAATGGTGACAACAACCTGGCGGGTTTCGAGTTTGATTTCGTGGATATCATCCGTGGTATAAGTGCCCAGCCTGCGGTCTCGAAATTCGTTGAGCGGCTTGCCAAGTTCCGCCTTGTAACCGATTGGAATCGATACAAGGGAGTTCTGGCCCTTGATCTTTGCGGCCATTTTCTGCTCGTCGCTCTTCAATTTTGAGCCGAGCAAAAGGGTGTTTACAGCATCCTGCTGATCGATTTTCAGGGTTACTTCCTGTGAGGGTTCCTCCAGACCGAATTCCTTGGAGGCTGCAGGATCTTCGCTCAAAAAGTCGTCTGCGCGCAGATTACAGGTCTGGTACAAAAACCCGTCCACTTTGGCAGTATCTGCGCGCGCACTGAGCGGCTGCACAATTTGCCACACGTCGTTGGTTCTCGAAAACTCAACCAGCTTGGTCCCATCCCGGATTTCAAAGCGGCGAACCTGGTCTGGCGAAAAGTCAAAGAGAGACCGTTCCCGGTACTCGTCAAGTTTCTTATTGAGTTGGGCTGCCAGATCCTTATCCGCGAGATGGATATCCGGATCATCGGAAGTCTGCAGGTAAAGATTGTTGCCCTGTTTGGTCTCGTTACCGATCTGAAGAGTGAGCGTCTTTTGTTTGGTTTTGATCTTCACCGTCAGACGGGGTTTGTCCAGGCCATAATCGGACAGCGTGTATTTGGCTTCGGCAACTTCTTTTGGAGAAAGGCTGCGACGACGTTCGAGGTATTCGATGGATGAGAGGATTCTATCGATTTCCGAAGCATTCGCACGAACTTGAATTGGTTTCTTCAGATTCCACTTCTGGTCCCTTCTTTCAAAAAGGAAATCCCGGTCGGCACCCTTGATTTCGATCTCGGTCACATCGGCGGCTTTGAGATCAAAGAGATGCTTTTCCTTTTCCGTGGTTTCCTTGGTTGTCGGGACGCGTTTCTCGGCCAGAAAATAGCCGCCAACAACAAGTGCCATCACCACAAATAACAGCAACGTGTTCTTAAACTTCATGGCGGTATGTAAACGTCTGCTACTTTCTTCGTCTCAGCCAGACCAGAAAACCGATCACTCCGGCGCCAAGCGGCACAGCGACCACTTCCGTCAGAAAAATGCTTCGTCGCTGGTACATGTCGAGCGACAGAGTGAATTCCTGCGGAGCTTTGGGAGCGATACCAATCAGCTGCTGACGTTTCAGCAGCCAGTTCATGGCGTTCATGAACAAATCCAGATTACTGGACTCCAGGCTGTCATTACGGATGAACTGGCTTGAACCAACAATCACCATACGCATTCCCTCTCTCTCCATTTCACCGGCAGCACTGGGTTCAACGCACACAGCCACGGGCACGGGACCTTTGCGATCCTTTTCATCCGGCTCGGCTTTTTGCTCCTGCTGCAGCTTTGTCAGATTGCTCTCACCCCATTCATCCTCGGGTGTTTCGACCAGAACCGTGACCCGTCCATTCGAAGAGCCTGTTGAGAGCGCACGATCGACCGAACGCGCCCTTGGGAAGTAAGTCGTCATGTCAGCTTCCCCAAAACCCTTGGTAATCGCATGGGAACCATATTTGGTGCCGTGCGCCTCCGGAACGATGGCCCTGCCACCCAGGTAGATTCCGATGCTCATCACCAGGTCGTTGCCCACCTTGACTCCATGGTTCAAAAGAAGTTTTTCGAGACCGGTTTCCTCCCGCATTGCGTCAAGCAAAACCATGAGCCGCCCGTTTTGACCGAGGTGCTGTTGGATGGCGGTCAGCTCCAGTTCGCTTAACGCTTTGGCTGGTCCACAGATCACAAGGAGACTACAGTCTTTTGGAATTTGCTGCTTTTCGAAGAGGTTCAGCTTTTCAACCAGCAGGTTGTCACGCTGGATATATTTGGAAATATTAGAAAACCCCTTCTGGCGATCGTAGTCCTGAGGATCTCCTTCGCCATGACCCTGGAGAAAATAAATTTTTGGCTGCTTGGCATCGAGCACATTCTGAATGGCAGACGTGAATTGCTGTTCGCCCTTGAACGCCTTGATCCGCCGGTTGGGTTCGAACGAGTTTCCTGAATCGAGTTCGACCAGGTCATCCACTTGTACAAATTTGCTTCTTTTTTCAAATGCAAACACCACCACGTTCGGCACTTTCACGTTGTATTTTCTATCCATTTCCTCCGCGCTTGCCAGATCGCGGTCCGGATCGACAAATTTGACCTTCACAAAGCGGGACGCCGCCTGATATTCCTTGAGCAGCTCCTGGATATCGTCAGAAACGCGTCTGGCAACCGGATCACGGGGTTCCGGCTGAAAAAACACAATTACATCCACTGGAGCAGTGAGGCTTTTGAGCAACTCCTTTGTCTTGTCGGACAGTTTGTAATATTCGCTGTAGCTGATATCGAGTTTGGGAGGGTGCCAGCGATGGATCGCAAGATTGAGAAAGACGAGAATCACGCCCGCCAGAATGACCTGGATGATCACATTGAGGCCTATCGCAAAACGTCTGGGCGCTGAACTCTTTTTCATAAAAATCGGTTTTTCTCTTAGCTCGTATTTCCTACCATTGTAGCGGCGTTTCTGTGAAACGCCGAGGGCTGTGCTTCACAGAAGCACAGCTACAAATTGCAGGGATTTTCATCTTATTGGGAGAAATGCAGGTTGATGCTGACGGTTAACTTTTCCACTGACGTGACTGCACGATACGATGGGTAAGAAACAGAAAGAAGGTGGTGCCTGTCAGATAGAACACAACCCGCTTCCATTCGATTGTGCCGCGGGACATTTCCTGCATATGCGCAAGCATCGAAAAGTAATCGAAGATCTCCCGGTATTGATCCGTTGAATGGATATAGAAGTAAATACCGGAGAAAAACAGGACGCAACTGATGGCAAAGGCGATGATGGCGGCTATGATCTGATTGCGAGTGCTCGCGGATGCCGTGCAGCCTATGGCAATGAGCAGCATTCCGACCAGGAAAAGGCCGATGTAGCCTCCAATGATAGGCCCTGGATCCAGGGGCGTTGTATCCTTTGCGAAGTGCCTCAGGACAAATACATAGTTCAAGGTGGGAATCCACAGCGCAACAAAAAATGCGAAGGCGCTGAGAAACTTGGCAAGGACATATTCGATATCCTTTAACGGGGTTGTCATCAGAGCCTCAATGGTTCCCGTCTTCTTTTCGTCGGCAAAAAGCCTCATTGTGATGACGGGTGTCACTACCAAAAGCACGATCCAGGTAAAGATGCCGTTAAAAAACCACATCATGGGGCTGTAATCGCTCGGCCCTTCGCTAAGGAATGCGATGATTGTGGAGAAACTAAAGCCGGCAATCGCAAGCATGCAGACGGCGACGATATAGGCGATGGGCGAATAAAAGCAGGCCGCCATCTCCCTCTTGAAGAGTATCCAAATATTTTTCATGAATATAGTGTCCCAGAATTGGATTGAATAATTTTGTAGGGCAACGGGCCCCGTTGCCTTCCAGTAGGAGCGGCAAGCGAGCCGCTTGCCCTACAATAATACAAGGCATTTGAGAGACACATCATGAGTTAGTCATCATCTTCGGTTGTAATCTGGACGAAGACATCCTCGAGCGTCTGCCGGCGTCTGGTTAATTCGCGCAAAGGCCATCCTTTTTCGCGAATGCGCTGATAAGCGGTTTCCCGCAGATCCTCGTCGCCCTTGGGGTGAACCACCAGTTTGCAAAAGCCTCCATCCAGTGGGGATACATCCACATGATCGACGCCCTGGATTCCCTGGAATTCACGGGTAAGAACTGCGGAATCAGCCTTCACCTCCAGCACCGTCTCTCCACCTCCCATACGCAGCCGCTTGAGGCTTTCCGGAGTGTCGCTGGCTACAATCCGTCCCTTATTGATGATGATGACCCTGGAACATGTCATCTCAACTTCAGAAAGAATATGCGTGGAAAGCAGAATGGTGTGTGATTTTCCGAGTTCCTTGATCAGCTCACGGACCTGTCGGATCTGGTTGGGATCCAGCCCGATCGTTGGCTCATCCAGAATAATCAGATCCGGATCATGAACCAGTGTGTCAGCCAGTCCCACCCGTTGCCGATAACCCTTTGAAAGATGGCCGATGATCTTGCGTGAAACATCTGTAATCCCGCATTGTTGACTGACCTTCTCGACTTGTGAACGACGTCGCGAGCGCGGCACACCCTTGAGGGCTGCGCGGAAGTTTAAATATTCGTTGACCCGCATTTCCGGATAAAGCGGCACATTTTCCGGCATGTACCCGATGCGTTTCCGGACCTCAAGCGAGTTTGTGTAAATATCGAAACCGGCCACGATCGCGGTGCCGGAGCTTGCCGGCATGAAACAGGAGAGAATCCGCATCGTTGTGCTTTTACCGGCGCCATTTGGCCCGAGAAAACCCACAATCTCACCCTTCTGAACCGAAAAGGTCAGGCCATGAATGGCGGTGAAGCCAGCATAGCGTTTTACGAGATTGTCAACCTGGATCATGGCAAAGAGTCTGTGTATAACACCGAAACATGGGAAATGTCACGTTTTCTAAAATTTTTGTAACAGTTCAGGTTCCAGGCTGAAAAACACTGTAGTGGCGCTCTATGAGCGCCGACAGAGGGAGGCGACGGTCATAGACCGCCGCTACAGCCCCCCCCCAGGAACCTGAGTGGTTACAAATTTTTTTAACCATGAATGATCAGCTGAATGTTTTCCGGAAGGTTCCGGGCAACTTCGGAAATCACATCCCCTTTTAATAACTGGGTCATGAAACGTCGGCGTGACGCCCCCAGCACCAGGAAATCAACGCCCAATGTCGCTGACAGGTCAAGAATGGTTGCGGCAGCACTCTCACTGACCGCGTAAATGGGAACAACCTGGACTTCATGTGATTTTGCCAGCTCAAAAGCTCCATACATGATGACTGCGGCCTGCGGGTCATCCTGCCAGCGCGGCTGGCGTGCTTCCGTAAGAACACCCGGTATCGCCACAGCCAGTTCCTTGATGTACAAAACATAAAGTGCCCCTTGCCGCAAACGGGCTTCCTCCAGCGCGAAACGCAGGATGGGCGTGAGTCCGCGTGCTGCCACCAGGATCCTTTTGCCGGTTTCCAGGTTTGGTTTTAAATTTGCGGGGATGGTTGGGGAAATGGCGGCTGCGACCTCCCTGCTCACGACCACCGTCTGCAGACCGGATCGCTTCTGCGCGTAAGCACGGAGCACCAGTCCAAAACCCACAACACAAAATGCGAAAAAGAACGCGTCCGGTTTGGTTTTAGCGATGGTAAGCCACACAGCCAGAAGAATGAAAAACGTGACTCCCATGATCCCGCGTTCAAACCATCCAAACAGGAGCTTGGGATTGAAGGAGCACGATCCCACATTCACTGCGATTGCGCCCACAACGCCAATTGCGTAAAGAGAAGCCAGGGTCTTGAATGCGCCATCCTGCGCTTCCGGTGTCAGAGGTGTGGAATAACGGACAAATGCCAGAACCAGAACCGGCAGCAGGATGGCCAGAAAAAGTGGAAAACGGGGGACCCCCTGTCGATTCAGGCGGGTGAAGATGGGTGGCATTTCACCATCCCGCGCCATCATGTAAAAGAGGCCGATCAATGCCACGATGGCGGTATTGACGGCGCTGATCAGAAGCAGCCCGAAGACAATACCAACGAAGATTCCGAAAAACTCTCCGAACGCTGCGCCAAGGGTCAATGATCCATATTGCTCACCCAGAAAGCGCAGCATGTCTTCCTCATGCTTCATAAGTTGTGGAGCCAGATCCTTCGACAGGGAAAGCATTGCCCAGCCGAGCAGGGCTGTACCCAATACCACTTCCAGAGCCACCACCCAGATCGCTTTGCGTGCGGTATGCAGAACACTCGGGCGATCACTGGAAGCTTGAGGATCCAGTTTCATCACACCGGTCAGGTTGGCAATGGCCTCCACGCCGCTTAGAGCCAGGATTACTCCAACAAATGGAATCCAGGTTCCGACGAATCCCTGTTTTGATGGTTCGAGGTTGGCGAACGTAAGATGGGGCAGACTCATGGCAATAATTGTCAGCACCACGACAACGGCTGGTGCGGCCAGCGCAACGGCAAAACTTCCGCTGTGCTTTGGACCAAAAATATTCAGGATGCCAATGAACGCTACGAGAAGCATTGTGCCGGTTGCGATATGGGGTCTTGGAATGCCGAAATAACTCAGGCTGGCCCAGCCACTCAATGCTGCGGTCACAGTCATGTTGGCCACGAGAAGAAGAGCTCCCACAACTGCGAGAAGGCGACTTTGATCGCGCGCTGCAGAATACACTCCACCTCCGTCGGGGAAATATTTGCAAACGATCACGTAATTATAGGCCACCAGGGCTGTCAGCACGCAAACTGCCAGGATGATGGGGAGCGAGGAATATCCCAGAACCCCTGCTGCCACCGGGGCGGCAAACGCCATACCAACGACATAAGCCTTGCTGGTGCCCCAGTCACCATAGAGTAATGCAGCCGCTCGTTTCCAATCCAGGTTACGAGGACGATGAATCACCACGCTATCCATGATGCAACGCTTTGACAAAAAACAGGTTATACGTCAAATGAACAATGTGAAAGTACAAATAACGCCTGCAACCGATCTATACGCCGACTTGCGACAAAGCTGTCTACCGCGAAATTTAAGTCTGCGTGAGCCAGCCGATTTTCATGACCCCATCCCCATCTCTGAGCGGCTGGTTCAGGCAATCTGGTGCGATCAGCTCTTCGATGAACATATCCTGCGAACACGTGATGACAAACCATTAAAAGTCATTCATCCAGGTCGGTGGAATGTGGAAGGCGGACCCGATTTCACCGGCGCTCATTTACAGATCGCAGAAAGATCCATTCGAGGTGATGTTGAAATTCATTTGCATACCACGGGATGGACCAGCCATCGGCACCATGAGAATCCTGCTTATAACCGGGTGATTTTGGATGTGTGTTTATGGGATCTTGGAGGCCCGTCCGTTGTCCGCACGGCTGACGGAACGGTCCTGCCTCAGCTTGTATTGCATCCCTGTTTGCAGTGTTCACTGGAAGAACTGGTCGAATCACTCGATTTCGATCGTTACCCATTTGGACCAACCCGAAACGCAAAACCATCGCCTCTTGCTCATCTTCCAAAGGAGAGGATGACTGATTATCTGGAATCCGCCGGAACATTCCGGTTCGAGCAAAAGGTGACCCGTATTTCGGCCGGTATTACACAGCATGGAGCAGAGCAGGCGGCCTATTCGTTCCTGGCGGGGGCACTGGGTTATAAACACAACAAGCTTGCGTTTCAGCAGATTGCCACGGCATTACCCCTTGTGAGGTTGTTGAAAAAAACGACTGTCGACCAGAAGATCGGGGCTTTACTGACTGAGAGCGCCCGCTTCCATTTGCGGACAAGCCAGGTGCGGCCGGCCAACCATCCGCATCGGCGTCTTGCCGCTCTTGCAGTCATCGCCGACGCGCATCCGAAATTGGAGGAATGGTTTGGTGATCTGGTCGAACAACCGGAGAAATTACAAACGCCACCCAGGTGCGTGCATCCATTCTGGTCATGGCATTACAACCACCATGGAAAACGTCTGACGAAACCATGCAGCCTGCTGGGCCGGGACCGGTGGAAGGAAATTGTGTGCAATGTCATTCTTCCCTTCTGTTCCGCCAATGCCTGTCTGCGGGGCAATACGGGTTTGATGGAGAAAGCTTTTCAGCGATACATTCAATTTCCTGCCTCGCAATCGAACCTGGCTGCGCGTCATATCGCCCGCGATTTGCAGGTATCACTCCCCGGTCGGATGCTCCAACAGCAGGGGCTCATCCAGATTTACCAGGATTTTGATCTGCTCCTGCCGGATGTGTTGTGACCGGCAGAAGTGTAATCCTGAACGCAGTGAAGGATCTCTTCTCCTCAGAAACGAGGGATGTTTCGTTTCGCTCAACATGACATTTACATTTTGCATTTGCGGCGGCAAATCCGTAACCCATCCACCGTTTATATCACACTCGGCCATCATCCTTACAGGGGTATTTTCAGTTCTTGGGGTGTTCACATCCTGTGGAACGGACCCCAAAACCTCTTTGTTGGCTGCCGAACTGCGGATGCAATTTCTGGAACAGAAAGGCGATCCGCTCAACCGGTTGAACCAAGTCATCGGGTTGATCAACCTGATCTATACCTGACTTCCACCACAAAAATATACACTAGCCTCAATGCCTTCAAGAAATTGAAGTACGAAGAGGGATGATTTCATAGGAGAAAGGAGAGTGGTGGTAAGTATTTTTGATAAGTCTTGGCCAACT
>Ga0114940_10000750_pt1 | contig 13514 bp, 12 predicted proteins | sample ColdCreekSource_FD_87195 | JGI IMG/M metagenome (GOLD analysis project Ga0114940, IMG submission 87195) | Groundwater microbial communities from Cold Creek, Nevada to study Microbial Dark Matter (Phase II) - Cold Creek Source | ecosystem: Environmental > Aquatic > Deep subsurface > Groundwater ... | reverse complement strand
TTTCCACCGAAGCGGCGTTTGAGCCGATTTTGCAAGGCAACATCTTGGGCGTCTACAACCTGTACGAAGCAGCACGCAAGCAGGGCGTCAAACGCATCGTGTTTGCCAGCTCCAACCATGTGACGGGTTTTTACAAGCAGTCTGAAACCATCAACGCCTCGCACCCGGCGCGCCCAGACAGTTTGTATGGCGTGAGCAAAGCTTTTGGCGAAGACCTGTCGCGTTTTTACTTTGACCGCTACGGCATTGAAACCGCATGCGTGCGCATAGGCTCGTCTTTCCCCGAACCGAAAGATCGCCGCATGCTGGCAACGTGGCTGAGTTTTGACGATTTGCATCGTCTCATCACCGCTTGTTTGACTACGCCAGTGCTGGGGCACAGCATTATTTTTGGCATGTCCAACAACTCGGTGACCTGGTGGGACAACTCGCAAGCCAACCATATTGGCTACAAAGCGCAAGACAGCTCGGATGTGTTCCGCGATGCGGTGTATGCCCACACCCAAGCGCCGGATTTAAGCAGCCCCGTGGCGCAGTTTCAAGGTGGTGGTTTTGTGGTGGCGGGACCGTTTGAATAATTCAGAGTCATCACAGAACGCTATGCAAACCTTCAAAGCACTATCAACTAGCCGAGACCGCGTAGGCGAATGCCCCGTGTGGTCGGTCTCTGAGCAGGCGCTGTATTGGGTGGATATTGAGGGCAAGCACATCCATCGCTATGACTGGCAAAGCCAAACGCAGCAAACTTGGACCACCGATGAGCGCGTGGGTTGCATTGCTTGTACTGAATCAGTAGAAGGTGAAAAGCGCGTGATTGCTGCGATGGAAACGGGCATATTTGACGTTGAGTTATTGCCAACGCTGCAAACAAAGTCGCGCTTGCTGGCTGCAGTTGAACACCCTATACAAAACATGCGTTTCAACGATGGCCGCTGCGACAGCCAAGGCCGTTTCTGGGTCAGCACCATGTGCATGGACATGGCGGCAGCCAAACAAGTCGGCGCGGTGTATTGTCTCGACAAGGATGGTTTGGGAGCGCCCAAAGTCGAGGGCTTGATCACACCAAATGGCATGGCGTTCAGCCCAGATGGGGCAACTTACTATTTATCAGATTCACACCCAACGGTACAAAAAATTTGGGCGTTTGATTTCAATGCTGATACTGGCGAGGTAACGCATGGGCGCGAGTTTGTCGATATGACAGCGCACCCTGGCCGTCCCGATGGCGCAGCCATCGATGTGAATGGCAGCTATTGGATTTGTGCCAACGATGCTGGAAAAATCCATCAATTCAGCCCTCAAGGCGAGTTGATAAGTTCCTTGAATGTGCCCGTTTCTAAACCGTCTATGTGCGCTTTTGGCGGGCCAGAGATGAATATTCTTTTTGTCACATCAATTCAACCTGCTGTTGCTGTAGGCAACGAAGTAGGGTTGAGTGGCGCTGTTTTTAGTGTTGAGCTAAATGTAAAAGGCCAAATAGAGCCTTGTTTTTCGCGGTTTCCCGATAACTTTTCTAGTTAAGTTTCTATTTATTAATTTTTTCAACTGATTTAGGAGATAGACATGAATTTCAAAAAAAATGCATTCGCTGCAGTACTTTCAACTATCGTTGCAACAATGGCACTGTCAACAGCGCTGTTGGCATCGGCTCAAAACATCGTTTTGAAAGCGCACGACACACATCCAGCTGGTTATCCAACTGTGGCTGCTGTCGAGAGTATGGGCAAAAAATTGGAAGCAGCTAGCAATGGCCGTATCAAAGTTCAAATGTTTCCAGGCGCAGTTTTAGGTCAAGAAAAAGAAGCGGTTGAGCAAGTGCAAATTGGAGCGATTCAATTGGCTCGTATTTCTTTAGGCGTTGTTGGCCCAGTTGCACCTGATGTGGACGTTTTCAACATGCCTTTCGTTTTCCGTGATATCGCACACATGCGCGCTGTGATTGATGGCCCGATTGGGGCAGAGTTGCTGGACAAAGTATCAAACAGCCCAGCACGCTTGATTGCCTTGGGGTGGATGGATGGCGGTGCACGCAGCTTGTACACCAAAAAATTGGTTAAAACGCCGGCAGATTTGAAAGGCGTGAAAGTCCGCATGATGGGTAACCCGTTGTTTGTGGACACCATGAATGCCATGGGTGGCAACGGTATTTCAATGGCCTACGGTGAAGTTTTTAGTGCGCTGCAAACAGGTGTGATTGACGGTGCAGAAAACAATCCACCAAGCATGTTTACTTCAAACCACTACACAACAGGCACGAAGTACTATGCGCAAACCAACCACTTGATCATCCCTGAGATTTTGGTGATGTCAAAAGTGACTTGGGACAAACTGTCCGCAGATGATAAAGCGCTGATGAAAAAAGTAGCGCGCGACGCGCAAATGGAACAGCGTAGCTTGTGGGACAAAAGCGTTGCTGACTATTCTGGAAAGTTGAAAGCGGCAGGCGTTGAGTTTGTTGCGGTAGATCAAAAGCTGTTTTATGACGCAACAGCACCAGTGCGTGCCAAGTACGGTGTGAAGTTTGCTGATTTGATGAAGCGCATTGACGCAACCAAATAAAGCAAACCACGCGTAAAAAAACAGGCATCACTATATTGGTGGTGTCTGTTGTTACGTGTCTGCTTAATGCTTTAGGATATTTTTATGAAAAATAATTTTTTACGCTCCAACGACGCGTTGTACTTGGCTTGCATCTGGATTTCAGGCGCTTCCATTTTCATCATGTCTTTGATTATTCCTTGGGGCATTTTCACGCGCTATGTGCTTGGCACTGGGTCGCAGTGGCCTGAGCCTATATCCATTTTGTTGATGGTGGTGTTCACATTTTTTGGGGCTGCCGCAGCATACCGAGCCAACGCTCACATTGCGGTTGCGATGGTGACTGACAGATTGCCAGCTAGCTTGAAACGCCCAATGGCCAGTGTTGTTGATGTGTTGATGGTGGTGATTGCCGTGTTTATGGTGATTTATGGTTTCAAGCTATGCAGCGAAACTTGGGGTCAAAATATCGGCGAAATCCCTTGGATGCCCGTAGGCGCAACGTATCTACCTGTGCCATTGGGTGGGTTGATTACCTTGATATTTATATTGGAACACATGCTCTTAGGCAGTCAAAAAGACCGTGATGTGGTGACTTTTGACCATGAAAAAATAGAAGTAGAGGCTATCTGATGGACGCATTCGTACTGCTTGGCTCGTTTTTGGGCTTAATGATCATCGGTGTTCCAGTTGCTTACGCACTGGGTTTGTCCGCGCTGATAGGTGCTTGGTGGATTGATATTCCGTTTGATGCCATCATGATTTCTATTGCTGGCGGCGTGAATAAATTCTCGCTTTTAGCTATTCCGTTCTTTGTATTGGCAGGTGCCATCATGGCTGAGGGCGGCATGTCACGGCGCTTGGTCGCATTTGCGGGTGTGCTGGTAGGTTTTGTGCGAGGTGGCTTGTCATTGGTCAACATTTTGGCATCGACGTTTTTTGGCGCTATTTCTGGCTCATCCATGGCAGACACGGCATCGATTGGCTCGGTATTGATTCCTGAGATGGAGAAAAAGGGCTATCCACGCGACTTTGCAACGGCTGTGACAGTCAGTGGTTCGGTACAAGCTATTTTGATTCCACCTAGCCACAATGCGGTGATTTATTCATTGGCAGCTGGTGGTTCGGTGTCGATTGCTGCTTTGTTTTTGGCTGGCGTGCTGCCGGGGCTGTTGCTGGGATTGACCTTGGCCATCATGTGCTTGTTTATTGCCAAAAAGCGTGATTTCCCAAAAGGCGAAGTGATTCCGATGAAAGAGGCGCTACGCATTTGTGCTGATGCCTTATGGGGTTTGATGACAATGGTCATCATTTTGGGCGGTATTTTGTCAGGTATTTTCACGGCGACAGAGTCAGCCGCAATTGCCGTGATCTGGGCCTTCTTTGTGACCATGTGCATCTACCGCGATTACAAATGGCGTGAATTGCCTAAATTGGTGCACCGCACAGTCAAAACGCTGGCGATTGTGATGATTTTGATTGGTTTTGCAGCCAGTTTTGGTTACATCATGACCTTGATGCAAATTCCGCAGCAGATAACGGGCCTATTCACCAGCGTTTCAGACAACAAATATGTCATATTGCTAATGATCAATATTTTGCTGCTGGTTTTGGGCACTTTGATGGACATGGCTCCCCTGATTCTGATCATGACACCGGTATTGCTGCCTATTGTCAAAACCCTAGGTGTTGATCCTGTTCACTTTGGCATGATCATGATGGTCAATTTGGGTATGGGTTTGATCACCCCGCCAGTCGGTGGTGTGCTTTTCGTGGGTGCTGCCGTTGCCAAATTACCTATTGAACAGGTTGTCAAAGCGCTCTATCCCTTCTTTGGTGCACTTTTACTGGTATTGTTGGCCGTAACTTACATTCCGGCTTTGAGTTTGTGGCTGCCGCGTTTGATGGGCGTGAATTGACGCTATTGGCACAAGAAAAGCCAAAGCTCACTGGTATCACCTAAAATGCAAGGTTAAGACTTATTTGAGTCTTAACCTTTTATTTTGCTTGTATTTTGATGATCACCTTCTTTTTGTAACCATGGCAACCAAATCTTTATTGCCAGAAACCGGCGCAAAAGCTAGCAAAGCACCTAAAACAGCTGCGCCTGCCAGTTATGAATCTGCTTTGCAAGAGCTGGAGCAATTGGCTGCGCAGCTTGAATCTGGCCAGTTGCCATTGGATCAGCTCATGTCTGGTTACCAACGTGGTGCGGAGTTGCTGCAGTTTTGCCGCAGCAAGCTTGAGGCGATTGAACAGCAAATCAGCGTCATAGATGGCGACCAGTTGAAACCGTGGGTGCAAGAATGAGCCATTCTGCAAACCATAGAGCGGCTTCGCACGAACTTTGGATGAGCGCTCAACTTATACGCGTTGAGCAAGCTTTGTCTGATTGGGTAGCTCCCAATTCCCCTATTCATTCAAGTGCCTCGGAAGATTTAGCGCCTGTTTTGAGCCAAGCCATGCGCTATGCCGTGCTTGATGGTGGCAAGCGTTTGCGTCCCCTGTTGGTTTTGGCTGCTGCTGAAGCTGTAGGCGTAAACCTCGGTGTAGGTGTAGGTTTAGGTGCCATCGATGAGAAATCTGCACAGGCCGCACTGAGAGCTGCTTGTTCGGTTGAGCTTATCCATGCTTATTCATTGGTTCATGACGACATGCCGTGCATGGACAACGACATTTTGCGCCGTGGCAAACCCACGGTGCATGTGAAATTTGGCGAAGCACAGGCCTTGCTGGCTGGCGATGCTTTGCAAGCACTGGCTTTTGAGCTGTTAACGCCTGCACCCGAGGTCGTCGAGACAGCTGTGCAGGCAACGCTTTGCCGAATTTTGGCGCTGTCTGCGGGCTGCCACGGCATGGCTGGCGGGCAAGCGATTGATTTGGCCAGCGTTGGGAAATTACTCACGATTGATGAGCTGCGCACCATGCATCGCTTAAAAACGGGTGCTTTGTTGCAAGCCAGTGTGTTGATGGGTGCTGCTTGTGGCAAGGTCTCGCCAGTAGCAAATCTTGCGCTTCAAGAATATGGAGCCGCAATTGGCTTAGCGTTCCAAGTGGTAGATGACGTTTTAGATGTCACTGCTGACACAGCAACCTTGGGTAAAACTGCGGGCAAAGATGCCGAGCAGGATAAACCCACATTTGTGTCATTGATGGGCTTGGATGCCTCAAAAGCGTATGCTGATAAGCTACTGCAGCAAGCGCTGACGGCGCTTGAACAAACTGGTCTGGGTAATACGCATGCGCTAGAGTCATTGGCGTACATGGTTGTTAACAGAGTGACTTAACGGATTTACTTATTAATATATAATTAATATATAACTGTAGCCGGCGTATTTACTGCCTAAGCTGCTATTATATTTATAGCAAATGAACTTTCCATTGCCAACATCTTACCCGCTGTTAGAGACGATCAATGACCCTGCTGATTTGCGTCAACTACCGCGTGAGCAGCTCAGTGTTGTTGCTGACGAGCTGCGCTCTTACTTATTGGCTAGCGTCGCTAAAACGGGTGGTCACCTCAGCTCAAATCTGGGAACGGTTGAGCTGACCGTGGCTTTGCACTACGTTTTCAACACGCCTGAAGACCGTTTGGTATGGGATGTGGGTCATCAAACCTACCCACACAAAATTTTGACGGGGCGACGCGACCGCATGGACACCCTGCGCATGTTGGGTGGTTTGTCGGGTTTCCCTATGCGTAAAGAAAGCGAGTACGACACTTTCGGTACAGCGCATTCAAGTACCAGTATTTCAGCCGCCCTAGGCATGGCTTTGGCTGCAAAAATCAAAGGTGATCAGCGGTATTCAGTCGCCATCATTGGCGATGGCGCGATGACGGCTGGCATGGCTTTTGAGGCACTGAACAACGCTGGTGTGGCAGACTGCAATTTACTGGTCATTTTGAACGACAACGACATGAGCATCAGCCCACCTGTGGGCGCTTTGAATCGCTATCTGGCTCAACTCATGAGTGGTCAGTTTTATGCCGCTGCCAAAAACGCTGGTAAACAAGTACTGAAAGTAGCGCCACCGTTGTTCGAGTTAGCCAAACGCATTGAAGAGCATGCCAAAGGCATGGTTGTGCCTGCAACTTTGTTTGAAAAATTTGGTTTCAACTACATCGGGCCGATTGATGGGCACGATTTAGAGTCCTTGATTCCTACGCTGGAAAACATCAAACAGCTAACAGGCCCGCAGTTTTTGCATGTGGTGACGAAAAAAGGGCAAGGTTACAAGTTAGCTGAAGCTGACCCCGTTGCTTACCATGGTCCGGGCAAATTTGACCCAAGCATAGGCTTACAAAAAGCCACAACACCTGCCAAAACCACCTTCACGCAAGTCTTTGGTCAATGGTTGTGTGATATGGCTGAGAAAGACAAGCGTTTGGTCGGTATCACGCCTGCCATGCGAGAAGGCTCTGGCATGGTTGAGTTTGAAAAACGCTTCCCTGAGCGTTATTTTGACGTAGGCATTGCAGAGCAGCACGCAGTGACCTTTGCTGGCGGCTTGGCTTGTGAAGGTTTGAAACCAGTCGTGGCGATTTATTCCACGTTTTTGCAGCGTGCGTATGACCAGTTGATTCATGACGTTGCTTTGCAAAATCTACCCGTTGTGTTTGCATTAGACCGTGCGGGCTTGGTGGGTGCGGATGGTGCTACACACGCGGGGGCGTATGACATTCCGTTTCTGCGCTGCATTCCTAATATGAGCATCGCCTGCCCTGCTGATGAAAACGAATGCCGTCAATTACTCAGCACAGCTTTTGAACAAAATCACCCTGTTGCCGTGCGCTATCCGCGTGGCGCTGGTGCGGGAGTCATGGTTGATGCGTCATTGACCGCTTTGCCGTATGCGAAAGCCGAAATCAGACGCGAAGTCAAAAATCAAAATTTAAATCAACATCAAAAAATCGCCATCTTAGCGTTTGGCACGATGTTGCAACCTGCTTTAGCCGTTGCTGAAAAAATCGACGCCACGGTTGTCAATATGCGCTGGGTAAAACCCTTGGATGTGGACATGTTGAAGCAAATTGCGGCCACGCATGATGTCTTGGTCACCGTTGAAGAGGGCGCAATCATGGGTGGCGCTGGCAGCGCTGTGGGTGAAGCCTTGCAAACCATGGGGTTATTGAAGGCTTTGCTTCAACTCGGTTTGCCGGATGTGTTCATTGAGCATGGCGACCCTGCAAAGTTGCTGTCTATGCAAGGTTTAGATGCTACGGGTATCGAAGCGTCTATCTGCGCGTTTGTTAAGCCTAATTAGATTCTTATTGACTCTGAACTTTGAGAGGTTTCAAGGGAAAACCCGCACGAAAGTTACCATGAAGTTTCCTACAATCGAAGGTGATCACTACTGGTCTTTGTTCGCTCACAAGGCGTTCAAATCACTCAACTTAACCTTTCGGAGTAAATTACATGGATCGTCGTTCCCTAATTAAAAACGCTGGTATCGCTGGCGTTCTAGCTGCTGGTGTTGCACCTGCAGTCGTTAATGCCCAGGCCGCAGTGCGTTGGCGCCTGTCATCAAGCTTTCCTAAAGCGCTAGACACTATTTTTGGTGGAGCAACCGAATTTGCCAAGCAGGTCAAAGCGATGTCTGGCGGTAAGTTTGAGATTTCAGTCCACGCTGGTGGCGAGATTACGCCTCCGTTTGGTGTTGTTGATGCAGTTCAGCAAGGTTCAGTTGAAATGTGCCACACGGCACCTTATTACTTCCACGGAAAGAATGAGGCTTTCGCTCTTGGTTGTGCTATTCCATTTGGCTTGAACAGCCGTCAAATGACTGCTTGGATGTACGAAGGTAACGGCTTAAAGCTGATGCGCGAGTTTTATGCCAAGTATGACATCGTCAACTTCCCTGGTGGAAACACAGGCGCGCAAATGGGTGGCTGGTATCGTAAAGAAATCAAATCTGCCGCTGACTTGAAAGGCATGAAAATGCGTATTGGCGGTTTTGCTGGCCGCGTTTTTGAACGTATGGGTGGTGTGCCTGCAAACATTCCTGGTGGCGAAATTTACACCGCTTTGGAAAAAGGCACGATTGATGCAGCTGAGTGGGTTGGTCCATACGATGACCAAAAGCTTGGTTTCAACAAAGTGGCACCTCATTACTACTACCCAGGTTGGTGGGAAGGTGGTCCGCAACTGGACTTCTTCATTAACCAAAAAGCATTTAATGCGTTGTCTCCAGAAAACAAAGCGATTGTAGAGACTGCTGCTGCTTATGCACACGTTGACATGCAAGCTAAATATGACGGTAGAAATCCTACAGCGTTGAAGCAATTAGTTGGCGCAGGTGCAAAACTACACCGGTTTCCTAAAGATATTATGGATTTGGCATTCAAAGAATCCATGGCTTTGTATGAAGAGCTGAATACAAAGAATCCAGAGTGGAAGAAAATTTACGCTGATTATTCTAAATTCCGTGCAGATGCAAACACTTGGTTCCGCTTCACTGAAGCAGGTTTTGATGATTTCATGCAACAGCAAAAACTTTAATTAAGTTTTATAGCAAAAAGCCCCGAATGCGGGGCTTTTTTTTGCCATATCTGTTTGCAAAAATTAGTGGTGACTAAGCTTGGTACTTATTTTTTCAAACTGTTCTAGTACTGCTGGTGTAGAAGCATAAAAAGAAGCAAATTTTCCACCGTGAGTTCTCGCATAAAGTCTTGGTGCAATCAACCAATCAAAACCACGCAAACGAATTAGCTTCACATAGGCTAGGTCTGAAATAAGCATTTCTTTGTTCCATATCCAGCTCTGTTTTAAATGGCTATTGCTCACCGCAGTGACGCTTCGAAAGACATAGAAAACCGTGATACACATCAAAACCAGCGCAGCTAGTAGCCACAGCTGGCTGTTGTTAACAGAAGTGCCTAGCTTGCCATTGCTCCACAGTACATAAGCCCACCAAGCAACGCCTTCTACCAACAGCAAGGCCAGCACGCGAAAAGCGACAGAAAAAGCTTTACCACTGATGATTTGATCTGGTGCGAGATCTAATTTAAGTGGTAAAGGCCAGCCTTTAGCATCCATTTTGAAAATTACTTTTGAGAAGAAGCTTTGAACAAGTCTTCCATTTTCTTTTGCTCTTCGGCATCACTCATAGTTGACTTCGATTCGTTTGGTGCTTGAATTTCAATTTTGACTTTATCGACATCAACGACTATCTCTTTGTCTAAAAACATCGTCACGGACTGAGGTACAAAAATAACAACGAAAACCAAAATGATTTGCATGATGACCCAAGGAATCGCACCCATGTAGATGTCGCTAGACTTAACTGGGACAGGAATTCGTTTGTCTTTGAATAAAGTATCTGCAATACCGCGTAGGTAAAACAAAGCAAATCCAAAGGGTGGATGCATGAAACTTGTTTGTAAATTGACGCAAAGCAGTACACCAAACCAAACCAAATCAATACCCAGTTTGTCCGCAACAGGTGCCAGCATAGGCACAATAATGAAGGCGATTTCAAAGAAGTCCAAGAAGAAAGCCAAGAAAAACACAAAGATATTGACGACAATCAAAAAGCCAACTTGCCCACCGGGCAAGCCTGTGAGTAAGTGTTCGACCCACACTGCACCGTCTACACCCTGGAATACTTGGCTAAAAACGCGGGAGCCAATTAGGATGAATACAACCATCGCAGTCAAACGCATCGTACCCGTCATGGCTTCCCAAATTAGAGCTTTGGTCAAACGTTTAGACATAGCTGCTAAAAGCAACGCACCTACCACGCCCATCGCGCCAGCTTCAGTGGGAGTAGCGACGGCAACCTTTTGTCCTGGTAAGCCCCCCATAGAACCTAGCACCGTAAAAATTAAAACAGCAGATGGAATAATGCCGCGCAATGCTTTCTTCCACAGCGCCCATCCGTCTAAAGTTCGCTCGTTGCGCGGGATTGCTGGTAAGTAGTCTGGCTTGATCCGTGAAAGTGCGAAAGTGTAGATGATAAACATGCCCACTTGCAGCAATGAAGGACCCCATGCGCCTTTATACATATCGCCAACAGGCTTGCCGAGTTGATCCGCCAACACCACCAAAACCAATGAAGGTGGTACGAGCTGGGTAATCGTGCCTGATGCAGCCAACACGCCGGTGGCGTAACGCATGTTGTAGTTGTACTTCATCATCACGGGCAGTGAAATCAATGCCATCGCAATCACTTGCCCAGCAACAGTGCCTGTAATCGCGCCAAGCACGAAGCCTACGATGATGACTGAATAACCCACGCCGCCTCGTTTGGTGCCGAATAATTGCCCCATCGAATCAAGCATGTCTTCAGCCAAGCCGCATTTTTCTAAAATGGTTCCCATGAAGGTAAAGAATGGTATAGCTAGGAGCAGCTCATTGTTCAAGATAGAGAACAACGAAATAGGCAAATTGCCCATGAAAGCAGCAGGAAACCAACCCATTTGGATAGCGTACAAGCCGCTGGCTAAGCCCAAAGCGGCTAGAGAGAAGGCGACCGGAAACCCGATCAGCATGATGACGATAAGCCCCGCAAACATGACGGGTGCGAAATTGACCATTTCCATTTTTTAAGTCCTAAAATTTGATTGCATTAAGTTGAATAGCTGTTTGTGTCTGTATTTTGTGTAAATACAGCAGCGCTTATTGCAATGGCTTTTCGTAATGGGTATCCATTTGGTAGTGGCCTGTGAGGTAGGCCACACGCTTGATGATTTCAGACCAACCTTGAAACCACATGAGTGCGAAACCAAGAGGCAAGGCCAAAATGGCAGGCCAACGGATCAAACCGCCAGCGTTTTGCGACATTTCACCAGTCGTAAATGCGTTTAAAAAATAAGGCCACGACAGGTAAGCCAACATGCTGATAACTGGCAGCAAAAAGAATATCAAGCCAAATAAGTCAACATACACAGGGCGATTGCCTTTGAGTTTGCCGTAAATCAAGTCCACACGCACATGCTCATTAAGTTTCAGCACAATGGGTGCCCCCACCATCACCATATAAGCAAACAAATACCACTGAAGTTCGGTAAATGAGTTCGAGCTCCAATTGAAACCATAGCGAACAAAAGCATTTGCTGCAGAAATCAGTGCTGCAAACAACACCGTCCAAGAGGCAATGATGCCAAATTTTTCGCTGATCCAATCCACGCCAAAGGCGAGTTTAAGTAGTCCATTCACAGAAGTGCTCCAAGAGTTTATAAACCGGCGCATGACAAAGTTATCGCTGTGAAAAGCGTTTTGTCATAAATTGGCACGATGATAATCGTTTACGCCTTAAATTGCGAAAGAGCATTTCGCATCATGAATTTTTGAGGGTAAACACCGACTACTTTTCGGTATTCTTTTAAACTTCAGCGATCAGCTCAATCTCTACGCACGCGCCCATGGGGATTTGAGACACACCAAAAGCGCTGCGGGCATGTGCACCAACTACGGGACCAAACACTTCGCCCAACAGTTCGGAGCAGCCATTCGTCACCAGATGTTGTTCTGTGAAATCCCCCGTTGAATTAACCAAGCTCATCACTTTAACGATGCGTTTGACTTGGTTTAAATCACCAACTGCAGCATGTAAAGTACCAAGCAGATCAATAGCAATACTGCGCGCAGCAGCTTTGCCTTCTTCTGTCGCCATATTTTTGCCAAACTGACCGACCCAAGCCTTACCGTCTTTTTTTGCAATATGACCGCTTAGGAAAACCAAGTTCCCTGTTTTGACAAAAGGCACATAGGCAGCAGCGGGTATGGCAACTGGGGGCAATACGATACCTAAGGTTTCGAGTTTTGTGTAAATTGACATGGTGTGACTTTCTCAAAGTTAATGAAATTAGTTAAATAAATAAGTTTATGAATCGTGCATAGCTACACAAAGCAATATCACGTTTGATATTTTCCACGAAAAAAGCCGCTGTGCTTGCGCTACAGCGGCTTAGTGTGAGTTACTTTTATTTATGAAGCGCTTGGTGCTTCAAAAGGCAACTGCATGGCACGCAAATCGCGCTTGGTTTCCACCAATACCAAGTTGGTAGATTCGACCACCACGGCTGGCGGACGCTCACGCGGCACATGCGCAGGGGCATTGGCCAGCTCTGCGGCAATAGCCGCTTGAGCTGCTGCAATTTTCGCCGTGTCAGAACCCACCCATTGCAAACCAGACGTGGAAGCCACTTGCACCAAATCTGAAACAGGTAATGCGTATGATGTCACGACTGGCATGCCGGTTGTAGGAGTTGCAGCAGCAGATGCTGCAACTGGTGCGGGTGTCACAGGCCTAGTGGCTGCAACTGCTGGCTCTGCAGTGGCAATTGCTTTAACAGGAGCAGCATCTTGGACTGAATTGGAAAACTCAGCTTGCACGGGTGCCGCTTGAGAAGCGCCGTCGTTTGAAGCAGACTCAGCAGATTGCTCAGCTGGACGCTCAGAACGATCTGGGCGATCACCATTGCGTTCACGGCGATCACGACCATAGCGATCGCGGCTGCGGCGTTCGTTACGTTGGCCTTCTGGTGTGGCATCTTGCGGCATACCTTGGACTTCTGTAACCACTTGCGAGTCAGCTTGCGAACCAACTTGTTCAGCCGCGACCGCTGTAACCAAGCCCGCAGCAGCTACGCCAGCAACTTCAGCATTACGACCCGCCCCACGTTCAGAACGTTCACCGCGTTCACGGCGCGGGCCATCACGCTGACCTTCACGCTGAGTGTCACGTTCAGGGCGCTCTGTACGCTCACCACGCGGTGGGCGACCACCTTGGCGAGGCGCTTTATTTTGTGTATCAATATTGCCATCAGTCAGCGTATTATCTGCCTGAGTAGCTATACTATTAATAGCAATTTGATTGCCTTCAGCATCTACACGAGGCTCATTTCGTTGATTGCGACCGTTTGGACGCGGACCACGACCTTCATTACGTGACTCATTACGAGGCTCGTTACGACCTTCTGGGCGTGCATCAGCGCGTGATTCGTCACGACGCTCAGTCGTGCGCTCTGCACC
>Ga0114940_10000749_pt1 | contig 13524 bp, 14 predicted proteins | sample ColdCreekSource_FD_87195 | JGI IMG/M metagenome (GOLD analysis project Ga0114940, IMG submission 87195) | Groundwater microbial communities from Cold Creek, Nevada to study Microbial Dark Matter (Phase II) - Cold Creek Source | ecosystem: Environmental > Aquatic > Deep subsurface > Groundwater ... | reverse complement strand
AGCTCTTTTTCTTCTTTTGGTGTCATCTATTTGCTTTTTTAGTCAGATTAACACTCATTTTATCTTCAACTTGGTTGTGCTTCTGTTTAGTTCATCTGATCTTACAAAAGTGACTTGCTCCCCCCATATTTACAGTGCGCTCACTCACATGTTTCGATGATTTGAATCAGAGATAAATGTACCTAAATCTGCAAACACAATTATGATGCATGGCTTTATTCCTCCTCAGCGCTACTTTTCCTACCTCACTTGGTCACAAATTGAGCAGATGCCTAATAAGGAGAATGTTGTCATTGTCCAACCGATTGGCGCGATCGAACAACATGGGCCTCATTTGCCTATTGTCGTAGATTCGGCGATTAGCTTAGGGGTATTGGGTAAAGCTCTGGAACAGTTACCCCAGGAGATTCCTGCCTATGCCTTGCCCTGTCTTTATTATGGAAAATCCAACGAACACAGCGGTTTTCCTGGCACTATTACCCTAAGCGCCCAGACTCTGTTGGCTGTAATCACTGAAATGGCTCTGAGTATCTATGCTTCAGGTTTTCGTAAGTTGGTGCTAATGAATTCCCACGGTGGACAGCCTCAAATTATGGAAATTGCTGCTAGGGACATTCATCAACAGTATCCAGATTTTGCGGTATTTCCCCTATTTACCTGGCGTGTTCCCCATGTCGTAAAAGAGATGTTAACACCAATGGAGCAAAAATATGGCATCCACGGAGGCGATGCGGAAACGAGTATTATGCTCTCTTTGTTGCCAGAACAGGTTTACATGGACAAAGCAGTTAAAGAATATCCCCAAGGTTTACCAGAAGATAGTTTACTGGACATGGAGGGCAAACTACCTTTTGCCTGGCTAACTAAAGAATTAAGCAAGAGTGGCGTAATGGGAGATGCTACCGTGGCGACTAAAGAAAAAGGCGATCGCATCCTAGAATCTCTCGCCCAGGGTTGGGTTCAGGTAATTCAAGATATCTACAAGTTTCAACAACCTCAACTTAAAAACTAACGACTAATAACTAAACTATCCGCATCACAGTGTTCCTGAATAACGGCATAACATTCTTCCACAGTGGCTCTTGCTGTCATTGCTTCCACTAAGGCTTCATAGGATTTTTGGTGTCGAGTCAACAGATTAGTTGCCTGTAATTGCGCCCAACGTTCTTTTTGGGGATAGCCGATCTCTGGTAAGCCTGACATCATTAGGGCTTGTTTTAGCTGCTGTCTGTCTTCTGCTCCTCCTTGGGCGTTGCCATAAATCATTTGCTCCGCAGCAATTCCCGCCATCCAAACGGTACAGAAACGTTCTAAACTCAGACGCATTTTTTCTAGTTCAAAAGGTTGGGCAGTAAGTGTCTTGGTGTCAAAACCAACACCCCCTCTGCCTAATCTTCCTTGTTTGATCACATCCCAAGCCGTCAGGGTATAGCCTGTAATGGGAATCCCTAAAAAATAAGCGGTCAAGAAATGTCCCGCTTCGTGATTAATAATTCGTTGTCGTTGTTCGGCGGAAGCAAATAAATCTAACAGTAAAGAAACACCTCGACTGTTCCAGCTTAAAGTGTCAGCCGTAGCTAGACTGAGGATGCCGAAGGTGAGAGCAGCGGGAACAACAGGAGGAATCTGAAAAATTGGACCAAGCAAAGATGTCATAGTCATCAAGAAGACTCCTATGGCAATCAGATTTAAAGCAGTTTGGGGCATTATAATTATTTAGTTTTATTGAAAATCTTATACGTATATTAAGTATATTGATTCTAGCCAACAAACCGCAGTTAATTAACTTGATTATTCCTGGTTACTTTTATCTGGCTCAGATGTTTGTGGAGGAATTGACTTTTGAGATTTTTGTTCTGGCTGAGTTTTGGTAGTTTGATTTAGCGGGGTAGATTTAGTCGGGGTAGTTTCGGGAATCGGCAGCATGAATAATGCTCCTGCGGCGATCGCTAAACTAGACAAGCCAATAGCCACGGGAGTTAGTCTTTGGGTTAAGGGCTGCTCTGGTTGGCGATAGCGTTTACTAACAGGTTTTAGTTCCAGGTTCATATCAGGCAATACTGAACGATCTGCGTTTAATTGATCGATCGCATCCACCAAATCAAACAGTTCAATGGTGGTGATGTCAATTTCGGTTTTGGTTTCACCGCTATTAGGATCAGGTTCTAAAGTTAAACGGTGTAGATGTTGCCCTGGAGTTTTATGAATCGATACTTGAGGGTATTCTAGGGTACTGTGGCTAGGTTTGTCGGCGGAAAATAATCCACTTAAAAATCCTTGAGCATAACTGCTTGTAGCGCGAGCCAGATTAGTCAGAAAAACGTTCCCACCACTCAATTTCTGATTTGATTGCAGTAAATGACATTCCGCGTTGGTGATAGTGGACATCGGCGATTGTCCACTCAGAATATCAGCATTTTCAGCATCGTTATCCTCTACCCCTTCTAAAATTAGATTGCAGTTAGGGGAACTGTACTGTCTTTTGGTACTCATAATCATGCCACTTCTCCATCAAACAAACTAAACCACACCCGCTGCATTCCCCTTGTCCCAGTACAAAACAAGAGCTTGTGCAATAAAGACAAAGCCAATTCGTTAAGCTGTTCCTCGGAGTCAATATAGGCTGATACCTTAGCACGACGAGAGTTCATTCGACTACGGAAATGAGCGCGAAATCTTTCGAGATATTCCGAGAGGCGAAAATGGTTATCTAGAGGTAGATTTTTCTCGCGCATCTGTTGTTCTGCTAGGAGTAGCTGACGAATCGCCACCATTAAATCCTTAGCCCTAAAGCCCGCAATAATTACCAGTGCTTTAGCCTGTTCCAAGCTCAAGTAATCTCTAGTATAGGAACGTCGCCAAGGATTACTACAGCGTAAGCGCCAAAGATTTACCCGATGTTTAACAACTTGATCGATACCCAACTGCCTCGCCGTGGCTAGCATCTGTTCTGATGCTCCTAGTTCTAGAGCTTCTAATGCTAGTAACAATAAATCGATTTGCTGTTGGGTGCGAGGAGAACAAACTTTAGCAGGGAGAGATATGTCTGGTAAAGTATTTAAAATTGAGGCTGGACTGTCTACTAAAGATGGATGCTCTGATTCTAAACTTGCAGATTGGCTCATTATAAAATTAATAACATTAAGTCCAAGTGTGAGTTGTCAATGATTGTTCTTTGTCGAGGATAACAAATAATTCTCTGGTGTTATGATGCCATAGCGGTTCGATCCAAAAACCAGTCTAGCCTGATTTTTTGCAGTTTATTGATGAAATGCTGATGGAACTTAACTCGTTAATTCGCGATATTCCCGACTTCCCCCAACCAGGAATTTTGTTTCGCGACATAACTACCCTTCTCAATAATGCCCAAGGTTTACGTCATACTATCGATCGCTTAAGTGCTGAATGCCAATTTGCTAATTTAACACCTGATTACGTTGTTGGCATGGAATCTAGAGGATTTATGTTTGCTACCCCCCTGGCATATCAACTCAATGCTGGTTTTGTTCCCGTTCGCAAGCCAGGAAAACTTCCCGCCCCTGTATATTCAGCGACTTATGAGTTGGAATACGGTACCGATCAACTAGAAATTCATCAAGATGCGATCGCTCCTGGAGCTAAAGTGCTAATCGTGGATGATTTGTTAGCCACAGGGGGAACAGCTAAGGCGACGGTGGAATTATTGAATCAACTACAAGCTGACGTAATTGGCTTGGCATTTGTCATTGAGTTGTTGGCTTTGAAAGGAAAAGAAAAGTTACCTAGTATTCCGTTAATTAGTCTAGTAAAATATTAACTTGATTATGATTGCAATATATCAAGCACACGCAGTTGTTTAGTAATCTTGGTAAAGCTAAGAAGCCCATGTTTAGGAGCTAAGAAGCTCATAGCTAGTAGCTGTTTATGGTAAAAGCGTTGGTCATAAACCTGGTGGAGAGTATAGAATTATCTAGGTTTTAAGATACCGTAAAGACCCCTGTTTGAGGTGATCTTTAGTCAATAGTCAAAAATATTCTATTCTAAATTATTAAATTAAGGAGTGAGGAGTGAGTTATAAAAGTCAATTTATCAAGGTAGTGGGTGTTAGTACAGCGATCGCCTTGAGTAATATCATCACCGCCGCTGCCCAAGCATCTGACACTGTTGCCCAACAGATTGCTCAGGAAAACGATGGCACAGTCACATCAGAAGAAATGACAACAGAAGTCAAACCGACTCTTGAGCCTATTTCTGACCTAGAAAAACTTAACCCTAGTGATGATCCTCTGTCGCGCCCGACTAATCCCGAAGAAGTTAAGGTAGATGCCCAAAAACCAATTACTTTAAAGCAGGCTTTAGAATTGTCCCTGAAGAACAACAAGGATATACAAGAGGCTAGATTGCAGGTAGAACGAGCCGAATTCGAGGTTAAACAGCAAAAAGCGGCTCTTTATCCGACCTTCGGCGTGAATAGCGGGTTGACCTATGGAAATGATCTGTTCCTTGATAGTCGTAGTGATCAGCAAATCGATCAACTAACTGAAGACATACAAGCTGGTACTGGTGCGTCTGAAGAAGATGCCAGACAGCAGGCAGAAAATGAGTTTACCAATACCAGCTCCAGTAGTTTTAATTTCAATGGTGGTTTAGGCATCAATTACGATATTTATAATGGTGGTCAACGAGGAGCTTCTATCCGAGTTGCGGAAAAGCAATTGCGTACTTCAGAGCTAGATCTCGAAAGAATTGTCGAAGAAGCCCGCCTGCAAACTTCCACAGCTTATTATGATCTTCAAAATAGCGATGCCCAGGTTGAGATCCAAATGGCAGCGGTAGAAGATGCCAAACAAACCCTAAAAGATGCTGACCTCCTAAAAAAAGCAGGACTAGGGACTAAATTTGAATCGTTGCAGGCAGAAGTAGAATTGGCTCAGGCAGAGCAACAGTTGACCACAGCGATCGCCAATCAAAATATTGCCCGTAGACAGTTGGCACAAACTCTAAGTGTGTCTGACAAAACTGACCTGGCTACGGCGGATCCGATTAAAGAAGCGGGAATGTGGGATTTAGAATTACCTGAAACCATCATTCAAGCATTTAAAAATCGTGCGGAACTAGAACAATTCTTACTCCAAAGAGAAATCAGCGATGAACAACGCACCATCGCTAAATCTCTAACTAGACCAACCCTTAGTGCAAACGCTGACTATACTCTCAACGATGACTTAGAAGATGATTTTGATATCAGCGATGGATATGAACTGGGGTTAAATCTTCAGTGGACACTATTTGATGGTGGGGCAGCCCGTGCTGGGGCAGGTCAGGCGGAAAAAGACCGCGAAATTGCGGAAACCCAGTTTGCTGGACAGCGCAATCAGATTCGTTTTGACGTAGAGCAAGCATTCTTTCAATTGAAAGCTAATCAAAATAATATTGTTACCACTACCAAAGGGGTAGAATTAGCAGCAGAAAGTTTGCGCTTGGCGAGACTACGTTTCCAGTCAGGAGTCGGTACTCAAACTGAGGTCATCGATGCCCAGACGGAGTTGACTAGAGCGCGGGGAGACAGACTGAGTTCAATTACTGAATATAATCAGTCCTATGCTGATTTGACCAGACAAGTCTCTAATAACCCGATTAAGAATTTACCAGAATCTGACGACTCCTCAGCAGAAGATACCCCTGTTGAGCAGCTACAGGAAGAAGTTCCTGAAGGTGAATCACTAGAAGATGCTCCTGTCAATGAACTTGAGGAAATCACTCCTGATGAGCAGTCAATAGAAGATGTCCCTGCCGATGAACTGCCAGAAGAAACTCCTGAAGATGAATCGGTAGAAGATGTCCCTGCCAATGAACTTCAGGAAGTTATTCCCAATAGCGGGGAGCAACAGTAATCATAAAGGGCTTCGTCCTAGCTATGACCTTCTAAAGCTAATAGCTAATAGCTTTATTAAAAAGTTGAGTAAGCAAAAAACCACTAACAAACAAAATCATTGGACATGGCGCTGTTTTGGTGTCAGTGTCCTTTTTTTTCCGCTGTTTCCTGTCTTGGGAGCATTAGGGCTAGTAATTGTTTTGGGGATAGTTTGGCGAGCTAGATATCCTGAAATTATTGGCAGTTCTCTTAATCGAGCATTCGGTATTTTAGCCATTTTATTAGTTCTTAGTTCGGCATTAGCCAAATATCCCGACTCCGCCTGGTTAGGATTGGCTAACTTTCTGCCCTATTTTGCTTTATTTATGGCTCTTCGGTACCTGATTACCGAATCAAGGCAACTTCGTCAATTATCTTGGCTACTATTACTTCCTTCCTTACCAATAGTATTGCTTGGTTGGGGACAGTTATTCCTAGGGTGGGATACCCCTAGTCTCTTGGAAACAATTTTAGGTTGGCAGCTAGTTCCTTTAGGAGTTCCTGCGGGCAGAATGTCATCAGTGTTTAATTACACCAACTTTCTGGCAATTTATCTGGCGATCGCTTTTCCCTTAATCTTAGGATTATGGTGGGAATCTTGGCAAAATAAATCAATCAGGTTGAAAAATCAAACTTTATGCTCTCTCTCCTTATTGACGCTAATTTTAGTAGCGGATATTAGCGGTTTAGTTCTGACTAGTTCTCGTAACGCTTGGGGCTTGGCTATATTGAGCTTTATGGCTTATGCCCTGTACTTTGGGTGGAAATGGCTGGTATGGGGTCTTACTGGCTCTGCTACGGCTATTCTGTGGGCTTCTTTCGCTCCCAACTTGGGGGGCAGACAATTACGTCCCTTCTTACCTAGTTTTATTTGGACTAGGCTATCCGACGAAGCATACCAGCGTCCTGTAGCGACTCTACGCCTTACTCAATGGCAGTTTTGCTGGGATTTAATCACCGAACGTCCTGTTTTTGGTTGGGGACTCCGTAACTTCACTCCTCTTTACGAAGCCAAAATGAATCTCTGGCTTGGGCATCCCCACAGCTTATTTTTGATGCTTGGTGCAGAGACAGGAATTATCTCTTTACTGTTATTTTTGGTCATTATCGCCATGATTATGTTTCAAGCTGCCAAGTTGTGCCTAACTCGGTGTGAGGAAGCAGCTAACCCCATCTTTTTTAGCTATTTAGTAGCTTTTACATCCTGCATTCTTTTCAATCTGGCAGATGTTACCATCTTTGACTTGCGAGTCAATACGATTATCTGGATACTTTTAGGGGGAATTAACGGTATAACTACTTCGACATTAGCTAAAGCTGAAATCAACTAGTAGAGATTGGAGATAATATTTTTTTACAGCCATACTGTATGGATCTATAAAAAATTAAATTATTTAAAATCTGACTCTAATGGAAATTCTGATTGTTGAGGACGAACAAGAAATCGCTCAGTTAATTGAGCAAGCTCTAACCAAAGAAAGTTTTTCCTGTCGTATTGCTAACGATGGATTAACGGCATTAGAAATATTCAAGCAACAACAACCCGATGTCGTCATTCTCGATTTAATGCTTCCTGGTTTAGATGGACTAGAAGTATGCACTCGGATCCGCCAACAACCCTACAACAAAGATCCCTACATCATGATGCTGACTGCCAGGGGAGAAGAAATAGATCGAGTTATTGGACTCTCCACTGGAGCAGATGACTATTTAGTCAAACCCTTTAGTCCTAGAGAATTAGTCGCTAGAGTTCGCGCCTTACTTCGTCGGAGTCTGCGCCACGGAGTGCCAGAAGATAATTCCCAAACTTATCGCACGAAACATTTTGCTGTCGATTTAGATCAGCATGTAGCCACTAGGCACTTAGACTCCCAAGCCTCAGAAGAATTAGACCTCACAACTCTAGAGTTCAATCTCTTGACGACTTTTCTCAGCTATCCTGGACGAGTTTGGAGTCGCACCCAACTAATCGATAAACTTTGGGGCAATGATTTTTTTGGTGATGAACGAGTGGTGGATACCCATATTAGAAGACTGCGGAAGAAAATTGAGCCAGATTCAGCTAATCCCACTTTTGTTAAAACTGTGGTTAGGGTTGGCTATAAGTTTGAAGATGACAGTGAACGATGAAAAGGAAGCAACATAAACGATATTTAAAATTTAGTTTTACTGTAATCACTGCGATCATTACTTTGAATGTTTTGACTACCACCCCAACTAATATTCCTCAAGGTTCAGATACGATCAAAGGTGTTTGGATAACTCATTTAGGCAATTCTTTGTTAACTTATACCAGCTTAATTGATAACGTATTTTATCGATTATCTTGCCAAAATTATAATGCAGTATATGTTGATGTTTATAATGGCGGTACTACCTATCCAAGTAAATATATATCGAGAAATAACTTAATTTCTTTTCCTTTTACCGATCCGCTACGAACGGCAATTAGAGAAGGGAAGCGTCAAGGATTAAATATTTATGCTTGGTATGAACATGGCATGATGCTTTTCCCTAAACAAAAACTAGCTCAACAACATCCTGATTGGATTTTAAAAACTTCTGATGGCAAGCAGTATATTGAAAATCATCTTTGGTTAGATCCAGAAAATCCAGAAGTACAACAATATTTTATTAATCTATTAACTGAAGTAGCTCAAAACTACCCCGAACTTGCTGGCATTCAACTTGATGATCATTGGGGCATTCCCATTGTCTTTGGCAACAAAACTCAAGCAATGACTAATCTAACCCGTCAGGTAGTTCGAGCAGCTAAACAAGTAAATCCAAGTTTAATTATTTCTCTTGCTCCTAATCCTTACCAATTTTCTGTTAACAAATATTCTTTAGATTGGATCAAGTGGCTGGAAGAAAAGTTATTTGATGAACTGGTTATACAAATTTATCGCTCAGATAGTCAGCAAGTCACTGAATCGATCTTAGCTTCTGGAATTAAAGAAGCTAGCCAATATCTTCAAGATGTTCAAGTGGCGGTGGGAATTTATGCAGGTGGAACTCCACAATTAAAATCCTTAAATGAAATCGAAGAACAAATAAATGCAGTCAAACAATTTAATTACGGTTATTCTATATTTTGTTGGGAATATACTTCAACCTTTTTTCGTAAAGCCATTTATCTGAACCGTCAGCGCTCAAAATTACTGCCTCATTGACAACGACTAGATAAGCTTGGCGGTAAGTAGCTCCACCATAGTAAAAGTAATATGAAATACTTAAATATTTGCTATAAATGACTGATGCGGAGACTGGGAGACTAGGAGAATATTTATCTGTATCATTCTTTTTTGTATTTCATATAACCTTCTTGCTAGTTGCTAGTTGCTAGTTGCTCCCACTTATCATGGATTGTCCTGTTGATAAGCTAAATAAGCTGCTTCCAAAAACTGGTTATTGCTATATCCTTCAGGTGGATTGTCTAAACGAATAATGTCTCTGACTTGTTCTGCTAGTTTACGGCTAAGTTGGTGCTGATATTCCAACATAATATTTTTGCGTCGCTGGAGAAAATCGCGGATTGTCGCAAAGTCTTCGGGAAGTAAATTATCAATCTCGGCTTCAATTCTTAGTTGAGTCGCTAAATTTTGAGCTTCAGCGGAAATCTCAACCTGGGTCAACTTTGATACTTCTTCTTGAACGACAATTGTTCCTGCTAGCATATCTCCCAAACGCTTTTCCTGTTGAGTAAAGACAATAAAAAATACACCAATAAATAGCATATCGTCTACTGGTCGTAGTAAAGCTCGTAAGAGTGCTTGAGGTAATCTTTCAGGCTTGCCATTATCACAAATAACCCTGATTTTTGTCCATTTTTTACCTGGAGTTTGTCCTTGCCACAAGGTTTCTAAGACTACAAAATAACCAACGTAGATAGCAAAAGTGGTCATAGACTGAATTGCCCAAATCCACTGAGCTAGACGATTAGAGAATCCATTACCAATTAAATTAGGAACTAATTCAAAAGCCAAAAAAGCGCTAATCACCCAAACCAGTAAAATTGTTAAACCAAAAATAATATAGTCAATTATCAGGGCAAAAGAACGATTGCCAATTCCCGCCAAGGTGAACTCAAGCTCAACGCTTTCGGGAGTTTGTAAATTAATTTGATTAAAAAAACGCATATATGTATCTAACGGTCTAGAAAAATTATCATAATTCACTTAGACTTTGAGTCTAGCTTGATTCATTATCAGAAGCTGTGATCGAATTATTAATAAAACTCTATAACATCCTCAAATCAATTGTTATAGCCTCCAGTCAAAACTCCGAACTCGACGCGAAGCTTATCCGCAGGTGTCCTAAAGGATACCGCTCCGCATATACCCTTTAGGGAATCCTTTAGGGCGAACTCTTAATTCCTCTACCCAATCCAGCAAGATCAATGTTTAATGATGGATGGTAAATACTTTCAACCCATAGACTCAGATTATGTCCGCAGGGTCATTCAAACAAGATGGTTTAAACTGGCGCTTCAATTTAATTCAGCAAAGGTTTGGGGAATGGATAGAATATCAAACCTCTCAGTTCAATCCTGATTGGGACTTGGAATCTTTTCAATTGACGCTGCTATGGCAAATTATCAAGTTTTGTCTGTGGTTAATTATCGCTATTTTGCTGGTTTGGATCACATGGCAATTATGGTTACTCTTGCGTCCTTATTGGAAACGCTGGCAAAGAAAGAGCGATCGCCATTCAGTTCTTGTTCCCCCTGAAACGACTCTACTTTCCTCAGCGGATTGGGTAGAGCGATCGCAAGAGGCTAGAGCAGATGGTAACTACCGTCAGGCAATTTTTTGTCTCTATCAGGCAATGTTAAAACTGTTGGATGAACGAGGGGTAATTCCGACTCAGCTAAGTCTGACTGATGAAGAATATCGGCGATCGCTCCTGCAAATTCCCGTTGCTCCTTTGACTCCCTACGAACAATTGCTATCGATCCACCAAAGACTCTGTTTTAGTAATGCTGAAGCAGATCGAGCTTTATTTGAAGATTGTCAGCAGGCTTATCAACAAATTGAGCATTAGAATTTACAGCATTCCCTACTTCCCGACGCGAAGGACGCGACGTAAGGAGCTAATCCTTTAGGATACTTCCCCAATTCCCTACTAAACCATCTTTTAATTAATTTGACCCACGTACTTATCATGCCCAATTTTCGTCAACGCAAATGGTTATGGATCACAATTGTGATCGCTGTACTGATTGTTTTAACTATAGTTGCTGCCCCCAATAGTGGTGGTCGTAAAAATGACAGTGGCTCGACTTATGGCAGGAGTCCTGATGGTTATGGCGCTTGGTATGAATACATGACCAAACGAGAAATACCCATTGAGCGTTGGCGTAAACCTTTTCCCCAGTTACTTGAGTCAGATATTCAAGATGCTACCTATCTTAAAATTCTCAGCAAGAGTGATTATTTATTAGGCTTTACAGATTTATCTCCAGCAGAATCACAGTGGGTAAGTCAAGGAAATACCTTAGTAATTATTGGCAAGCAGCAACCTGCTACAGCGGCACCCTTTAGCAGTTCAATTTCCTATCGCCAGGAGGCTTTATCGAATAATCAAATCAAAATCGCCACTACCCGTCGTTTCAAAATGGGAAACAAAGACCAAAACATTCTTGAGGATCGTTATGGTGCAGTGGTATGGAAAGAATCAATGGGCAAGGGGAAAGTTATTTACTGTACGACTCCTTATTTAGCCGCCAACGCTTATCAAGACAATCCTGACAATTATCAATTTCTGGCAGAATTAGTGAGTGATCACCAAGCTATCTGGGTAGATGAATATATTCATGGCTACAAAGACAAAGAAAGTATTGTCGAAGAACAACAGGCAGATATTCTCAGTTATTTAGCTAAAACTCCTTGGTTTCTCCTCTTGATTCAAACAGTCCTTATGGGCATAATTGCTGCGGTTACTGCCTTCCGTCGCTTTGGTTTGCCGATTAGATCCAAAACTGCGATCGCTGATAATAGTACCGCCTATATTAATGCTTTAGCAGGAGTCTTGGAGAAAGCTAATAGTAGCAACTTTGTGGTGGAAGCGATCGCCAAGGATGAACAGCGCAAGTTACAAGAGTCTCTGGGGTTGGGTAAGTCATTGGTGGATGAGCAAACTTTACTGGCTGCTTATAAACACCAGCGAGGAGAAACGGAAGTGGGTTTAAGTCAGTTGTTACGGATGGGTAAGGCTGGCAAGAAAATCGGTGATGCTCAATTGATTACCTGGATTCAAAAGTGGCAGAAACTAAATCAGAGTAGTTAAGGGATTTTGATCTCGCGCAAAGGCGCTAAGACGCAAAGCATGAATCGCATTTGAGGGAGGGCGATCGCAACCAAACTAATTGTTTAATTGTAACTTGTATAAGAAATAAGGATTCCCTACGGTCACGAAGCGGGATCCTAAAACGGTGCAGGTAGTCAATTAAAAGGCTTATAGCTTATAGCTTGGAGCTTAAAGCTTTTCATTAAGCTAAGATCAACAGTGCAGTTAGTTCCAAAAATACGACAATGTGATGGATACAACCACGAAGCTGTTTACTCTAGCGGAGTATCTTGCCTATGACGATGGTACGGATAAACGCTATGAGTTGGTGAACGGAGAATTAATTGAGATGCCGTCGGAAAGTGATTTGAATAATGCGATCGCCATGTACCTGATTGGTGCGCTATTAAAAATTATCCCTGTTCGTTTGCTGCGAAGAGGTACAGAAATTGTCGTCAGTGGTTCTCGTGCGACAACCAGAGTGCCAGATTTGCTGATTTTGACGGAGGAATTAGTCACGGCGTTAGAAGGTACTCCCCGCAGTATTATTACACCAGATCTCCCTCCTCCAGCGTTAGTAGTGGAAGTGGTATCCCCAGGAAAAGAAAACCGCGATCGAGATTATCGTTATAAGCGGTCGGAATATGCTGCGCGAGGGATTGGGGAATATTGGATTATCGATCCTCAACAAAGTCAGGTGGTGTTATTAACTTTGGTAGATGGGTTATATGAGGAGGTGGTATATCTTAAGAGCGATCGCCTGGTTTCGGCGACTTTTCCTACTTTAGAATTAACAGCCCAAAATGTTTTGCAAGCAGAATAAACTTAGTTTCAGCTATTGTTTGGAGGTGTTTTGGACTAGTTGGAACTCGCGCCCTAAAGGACTAGCTTCGAGTCGCAGAGACGCAAAGCATGAATCGCATTTGAGGGAGGGCGATCGCAATTATTCAATAAGTGGATTGAATTATGGGAATAATAGGTATTAAGCTAACTTATATTTATCAGTATTCAATTGAATTTACAGAGTATACACATACAAGATCACTATCGAAGCGATCGCAATAACTTAATTCAAGATTTTTATATTCCTTGTCTATCTGAGACAAGTTTATATAGTCGGGCAGTAGGATATTTTTCTAGTACTTCTATTGTCGCTGTTTCTCAAGGTCTAGCTGCTTTAATTGAAGCTGGTGGTAAGATGCGTTTGGTAGCATCTCCTTGGGGAGCAAGTCACTTTTGTAAGATCAGATGAACTAAACAGAAGCACAACCAAGTTGAAGATAAAATGAGTGTTAATCTGACTAAAAAAGCAAATAGATGACACCAAAAGAAGAAAAAGAGCT
>Ga0114940_10000748_pt1 | contig 13533 bp, 8 predicted proteins | sample ColdCreekSource_FD_87195 | JGI IMG/M metagenome (GOLD analysis project Ga0114940, IMG submission 87195) | Groundwater microbial communities from Cold Creek, Nevada to study Microbial Dark Matter (Phase II) - Cold Creek Source | ecosystem: Environmental > Aquatic > Deep subsurface > Groundwater ... | reverse complement strand
TGAATGTGTTACACTTTAAAAACAAATGTGAGGGTGCAAATTGATTTCGATGAATAATGACCTAACCTAACAAAAACGTAGTAACCAACATTCACACACTCATAATGACACCATTTAATTTTGTATTTAAACTCTTTAGTTTAAAAAAGTTGCTCTGAGTAATTATCACATTATTTTTTTACTTTTTCGTACTAACTTCAGTGTCACAACAATATGTACCACGTGTATGTTGAAAACAACAAATATAAAATACAACTTGTGGAAATGTACACAATACGATGAAACCAACATCTTTCTTGTAAGTAGCAACTCCGTTCAAAAGTACTTACATATTCTCATGGCAACCTAATGTACCAGTTTGAACAAAGACCAGAGGCTGGCAACAATGGAACTAATCAGCAGCCATCAGCGTGGCTATTTTGCCGCCAGCGCCGACGGGAGTCGGTCGTTGGGTTCTCTTTGGCGATTGGGAGCGCGCGCGCGGTTTTCAATCGGCTTCGGCTCAAAACTTTTGAGTTGCACGCAGCAGCGGGTATTATTGCTTATTCCAGCATACACACAGAGAGCGTGTGTAAGGCGCAAGCAGGTATTGCGGAGTAACGCTGGTGGTGGTTACGTGCAGGGCAGGAATACACACCGTCATTAAAGAGACCGCTCGGATTTACGCTGCGTATTTAATTAAACCCCTCTGTATGCACGGAGGCTGCGACTTCACACAGCAGCAGCTGGGCAAAGGGTTGCGGCGTGCGAGCGAGTGAGCAGAGGTGCAGAGAGCGAGAGGAAGCCACCGCCGCCGCCACCTTAAGACCTAATCTGCGCGCTCGGCCTAAAACCCTCGAACGGCTGCATGCTGGCCGCGGCTGGGTGGGTGGCATATATGTACTTTATGACGTGAAATGATGAAGCAGTGCGACGGCCGCAGCAAATTTGCTGTGCTCGGACTTTCGGAGGCTGTTTTGCGGCGATGCTACATATTAATTTTATAGACGTTCTGTGAAACTTATGTTTATAGCTATACTTGTAATATCTCTCAAAGTTGGTTGTATTCAGGTTGGAAAATCAAGTTGCAGTTATGGTTATTAGTTTTGTTTTTTTAAAATGAAAATCTTTAAATAAAGGATATATTTACATTTTCTAAAGATTTAGGATTTTTGTACACTGTTCTTAAATAAATATCGAGTCCGTCTTTATATTTTTTTGACTACGTGTTAATTGCTTCTTTGTATCCCCTGCCCCCTTCTAAAGTGACGTGTAAACTTGCAGTAAAATTTAGTGCATAGCAAAGTCTTTGCGGTCGTTTACCATCTATATAACTGACGCATGTCTACTCTCTATGTTGCAGTTAAACCGGAGTACGTCAAAGTTTTCAAAGAGGACGACAACGCCGAGATCAGCAGTTCAGCGCTAATTGGTCCGTTCCAAGAAGGCCAGGAACTGAAACTTAGTTGCAAGTCCGGAGGCGGAAAACCAATCCCAGATATTACTTGGTGGAACGGCACGCATAAATTACCAGGTGAGTACAATCCCATCACCCATCACGGTGCAGAGCCGCGCACAATGCGTCATTAGCGTGCAACCTGCCTGCAGTCTTGATTGAGATCCGCCCTAATGAATTCCGCTCGAGTGGGCATTCACTCACCTCGATGCGAATGCCAAGTCGACCGCGTTTGGATTATTCAATTGATCAAGTCCTCTGCGAACTCTCGAGCAAAGCTCCTTCTCGTTGATGACTGAAAATCAGCAGACATGCCTTTAGAACTGACGATTCAGATTTATCAATTTTTGAGCTGATCTACGTGATAAAACCATCACAAAGCTAGAAATATTCAAACCTATTCTATAAGGTATTTTTGTGCCTTAAAGATATTTCAGATTAAATTATTTTTTTTGAAAATAATAGTGTAAAAGCATCTTTGTAAAGGTCTGCAAGAGGAATTTATCTTTACCAAAAATGTGGTATGTAACAGATAAAATCAATATTCAATGAATGATAAGTAGCCTATCTAATAATACAATAAATGAACTTATAGTTTCATCTCATTTATTTGAATGAATGACATTGATTCACTATTCAAATTAAGGTAATTTCATACCTCCAGTTCTATGTCATTTTGGCGTCTGGGAAATGTAAAGAGGCACACACGCGCACATCGGAAAATTGAATAACGCGCGCGCGGCCGAGATCGACCCATTGTATTCGCCAGAAGTGGCTTGCGTTGAGTGCTGCATCAAGAAGGCACAAAACGAGAGAGTGAGTGAAATAGACTACAGAATTCTTCAATACTAAAGAGCACTTGTTGTATAGAGGCAGGCAAGCTCGCTCTCTCTATTTTCGCCCACAGCTTTGCTCGGCGCTCTCTCAGCTGAAAATACAAAGCATGCGCCCAGTCGAAATTGGAAATTGCAATGAAAAAACCGTGGCGAGAGTGAGTGCGAGAGTGAATTTTCCAAATGCACCAACCAAAGGGCTATATTTTCTCTCTCTCTCCTTCCACCTCTTGTCTTTGAATGGAGTGGGCGCTGCAGGAGCAGTAAAATTTGAGGCCCTTATGCGGAAAACGTTTTAGATTCACTTGACCGCAACATACAAAATCGACGAGAGCTGATAATGGGGGTGCGGCCGTTTTTCATACGCGCGCCTTCAGATATTGCAGCTAGCCGCGGATAAAAGCTGTCACTTTTCTCACTTTCCAGCTACTTGATGGCACGCTTGCAGGCGGTCACCCGCAGGGCTCGAGCAATTTCGCAAGATAAAATACAAGATTGCAAACTGTTATTGCTGCCGAGCCTTAACTTGCAAGGCGGCCGAATGAGTTCAGCTCTCAGGCGCAATTCTCTCCTACTCTTTCTCTCTCCGCTTCTTTTATGCCCCTTGCTGTGTGGCACCTTGACAGCAAATACACTTGGCACAGAGATAAAAGTGCAAATAAACAGTTGGGCCAGGAGTTACTTTTAAACTCTAAGATAACAACAATGGGTACTTTTCCAAATCTCCTAAAACGCATTTACTTTATCTCAATGGCTTCAGCACAAAACTGCTAAAAATCAGGAGCTCTTGATAAAATATTTCAATTGCAAAAAACCAGAGGTATACCTTTAAGACCATAAATCCCCGTACAATATAAGGTTATTTTGTTTTGCATCGAAACAGGACCATGAACGTACTAGGAAATTAATAGAATAATAAAATTCAAAATTGAGCACCTTGTGCACTGACATGCATATTTTTAAACAATCGTTCACATTTTACAAGTTACGCTACTTTACACCATATGCTCCCATCATATTAAAAATGTTCACTCACCGTCAGTATTAAAACAAAAATCTCTGATATAGAATCCCGGCTTTTTATTTGAAATTTTTATGCAATAGGCACCCAGAATATTATTGCTTTAATATCAGTGTTGTCAAGGACATTAGTTCTCTTGTCACTATACTTTTAGAATTTCACTTCAGCATCATTCTTCAAGCAACTTCTAAGTACATCTTAAATTTATGGCCTTTCCTTTTAAAACTGCGTAAATGTAATGGGATTGCAGTTGAAATGGCTACGGCTCTTCACCACTTTTCGGTCAGAATTTTATTGCGCAGAATAAAAGTAGTAAAAGTAAATCTAGCGTGTATTTTGGAATCTATGGCAAGAGAGAAATTCGATACGAAAAGTCACTTCATCTGGAGCGACGCACAAATAACGCAGCTTGATGGAAACAGCAGAGTAAAATGAGGCCCTTCTCAGTCAATAGAGGCGAAGACGAGCAGCAGGCGGCGCGGTTGCGATGATGACGGCGATGAAATGTGAAGGAAAAGGTGCGGCGCGGCCTTTTCGCCCATATATCTAGGCAGCAGGCGCTCTTTCATCTTTTCGCTGCTTTCCTAGCGCGCGCGAGGAAAAAAGAGGAAAAGAGAGAACGTCGGAGTCAGAGTATCATAGAAAAATTTCATTAGTTGCACGTCTGCGCAAGAGGCTAAAGACTAACTTGTGGCTCACTGCTTCTCTCTCGCCTAAGCTGGCAAAAAATACTTTGGGAATTTCATCATCCACAGCTAGGGAAGAGAGAGGCGCGCACACTTCATTCCACATATCACTTTGGCAGAGCGCTGTTTTATTCCATGCGTCCCAGCCATAAAAAGAGGCTCAAAGTGCGCAAAATAAATTTCATAGCCACTTTGAGTCAGAGCAAATTTTCTTTCTCTTTACACACAGCTCGTGATTTTATGTATTGGGGGCAATAAAAATATCGCGTGGCCCACAGCTTCCGCCGCCGCCGACGTCGTCGTCTTTCCACTTCATATGCCATGTGGAAATCAATTTCACTGTTGCGCCCTTTTCTTTTTGCCGCTGACTGAGTGAGTGGCGTAATGTTTTGTTTGTGTGCCATCATGCCACTTCATCCTTTCAATGTTTATGGTGACTGTGTCCTGAGAGATAAGGATATTTATTCCACGGGCTGTGTATTATGAACGGTGTTTCATGTTATACGTAAGGGTCATGTCTGCAAATCTCATTTTTTTTTATTGTCAAACACTTTTATTGAAACGACTCTTTAATCGCATTAACATTGAAAAAAAAAATACTCAATGGTCAAGTTTTAATTTAAAGGTTTTGATCTAAACTTAAAAAATATTTTCCTTGCTTCCAAACGAACCTTTGACCCAAAGAGAAGATTCCAATTCTCTAATTTACAATTCTGCGCTCACCCCGAGGATGGAAATTCTCGCGGCGCTCGTTAGTTAGCGACCCACCGTCCGCCTTTTGGAAGTGCAGCATAAATTTGTAATGCTGCCGACCTGTGCAAATTATGAATTTTTCACAGCGGCGGCCTCCTCACGCACACACCTCTCACCTGCCCTTGCCCCTGGCCCCACAAACACCCAGCAGCACTCGTCTCACCGGTCTCTGCTGCTTTGATACAAAATTTGCATAAGTGGTGCGGCGGGCGTTTTTCTTGCGCGAGTAATTTATTCACGAGAGAGAGAGAGGGAGATTTTGCCGCGGCGCAGTTTCATCTTTTGATGCGAGCGGCCGCGATATTAGCATTTTTAATTGAAGTCGGCAAAGCGCACCCGGCCTCCTTATCACCGCGCGCAAATCTCGTTTCTGCACATGGCGTCGAGCAATCTCTCAAGTGTGTGTGTTTGTGTGATGGCGGGGGTAGTTTTGGTTGCACGAGAGTGAGGCAGTGGCGGCCTTGGTGGCCGGGATATTTATTTAGGAGAGCGAGTGTGTATTTACATGGTGAAACCGCAACAGCAGCATAAAACGACGACGACCTAGCGCGGCGGAACAAGCTTTTAAATGAAACTAACGCGGCGAGTTTACAGACGGGTAATTAGTCGCCTTGCTAAATTTTACGTACGAGCCAGAGAGAGAGCAGAGGCAGTGTAGTAAGACCGGTTGGTTGGTCGCTCGGTTTTGCCTCCTCTGATGCCATGTTGGCCGATAAATCTTGCGGCGGAGTTGCCTCCGGAGCTGTGGAGACCCTAAATTGCGTCAAACGACGGACGGCAGTAGCACCTTGGCCCGATGCCCCGCCAATTTTATGCACTCGGGGCTTGCAGCGCAAAAACAAGCCAGCTTTTAACACGCCCAAAACACCACATTAACTTGCCGCGTTTGGCAGCACCTTATTTATGATTGTTGCATACATCTATGTAGGTCTTCAGGGGAGGACCCCCGGAAAAAAACAGCCAGATTCAATTTATCCATATTTTTTTCTCAATATTTCATGGTGTATGGATTTGATCTCAGCTGAGAAATGGAATATAACCATAAATAATCTCTGTAAATTACTTTTTGAAATTTAACAATAAAACTTTAATTTTGTGGCTTTTAAAAAAAAAATAAACCCGATTATTTTTTTTTAAATTTCTGCTTTAATTCCAACTTTAAGGTTTTCAATCCACTCGTAAATTAACATACTTTTGCAATTTTATAAATTCCTGAATAAAATATTGGAGAAAAGTCTTGGGTTTTCTTTTTATAAATTAATATTTCATTCAACAATTTTATTAACAACCATCATGTAATGTTGAGCCTTTCAGATTGTTTTTGTTTAACTCAAATACAAGATTAATCCCAATTACATTTTGGCTCAAGGTGCCTTTGTTGATAAAAAATGAACGCATTTATCTTTTAGTCTTGGAATGTACAGCGTTTCAAGAACCTAAATCTACAAATGAGCCACAAAGGCAAAATAAATTGCTCTTCAGGGATCACAGTGTCAGACTGAGTTCCAGCTGCACACATTCGCAGAGACGTGTAGTGGCTCTGAAGCAGATTGTTTCCACCTAAGGCAAATTAGAAAGCAAAAGCGGTGCGCGCATACGCTCCGCTGCGAAATAAATTACCACTGAATTCGTCAGGGAAAATAGTTGAAAGTCGGCGCTTAAGCCGCCCGTTTCTTTATCTCGCCGTCTGCGCTGTGTTTCATTCGCCAATAGCATCCACCGCCAGAGAAAGCACAAAAGGAACTGCGTTTGTACGCAACGCAACACTCGCAGAGAGTAGTTACATTTTATTATTAAACGCACCGCAGCAGCAACTAGCTAATTCTTAAAGAGGAACCATCAGGCGTTTTAACTCAAAAAAGAGAACACAGAGTCTACAAAATCTCGTATTGCGTTTGTGTTCAAATACGTTTAGATGAAATGTGAGTTTCGGGGTAATGAAGATGTAATTTTGTAAAGAAAATTTCTTCTTGAGTTTCCGCCACTTTTCATTTTGTTTGATGAAGCCTTGGTATTAAATGTAAAAATGCAGTCAACCTCTGCAACATTAAAAATAAATGCGTGGTGAAAGGCCTTAGGTTCCTGCATCAAAAGAGCGCGTCTCTTTGGTTCCTCTTTAAAGGAGTCTGAGAGCGCGCAGTTTTATTCGAGTATTAGGCAGCGCCAGAGAGAGAAGAGGAATGTTTTGCAGTCGAGTTTGTGTGTGATTACTCGGGCCTCTTTTCGGGGCAAAAGCGGAAAATACTCGGCAGCAACAGCAGCCCTATACATCTACGTTTGTTTTAACCCGTATCAGGCCGGGTGCTTTAAGAACGTGGGCGGCGGATGGCCCGTCTCCAGGGGCGGATCTGGCTGCACCGCTTGCGAGAGAGGCTGCGAGCAAGACCATTAAGCGGCTGGTTCCAGGCCGGCCGGGCTTAGCGGCCGTGATTTCCCCGACGTCTTGTGAACTTTATCGCCGACCGAAGTGCTGAACACCAAATCTGCTGTTTAGCGGCGATGCTGCCAAACCAACACGTGAATTAAACACTCGTTTAACGGCCATTTGCAATCAGCAGCCTAATGAAAGGCAAAAAAGTTGCCGTGCTAAAAGTTTGGAAAATTTCCCCACTGCAACGTAAGAAGTTATTAGAAAGACATTGGCAAAAGTTCGAGCCGGATCGGTCTGTAAAAACACATAACACAGCACCTGGGAAGATGCTGTAATCAACTAAAAGCGCAGTTTATGCCTAAAGGCAAATGTTTTACTAAAGGGGCCCTATAAGTTTTCACTAATGAGGCCCTCCTAAACTAAGTATTTTGTTTATACTACAACAAGATTAAATTATTCTTTTGGCTACTTGCAATATTTTATTAATGATTGAAGAGCAACTATGGAAAATTATTTATTTATATTTGTGCAACATCTTGCACAGTTCTAAAAATGTATGTGTGTAACTTTTAAATTTTGCGGTCTTGTTAAAGTGGGATTATTTATTTGTGAGTGGAAGCTTTGGTATTAGTGAGGCAAATCCGTCAAAATGCCTTTTGTTTGATTTTGTTGTAAAGTCTGAATGCGCCCCTGGCTTAAGTTTGCGGAATATCGCATTAGAGCCGCACAAGCCGCGTGCGTCTGGTGCGCGCACATCGAGAGAGAAAGTCTTGACAGAGAGAGCGGCAGTGTATCTTGTTAGCGTGCGACGCAACCATCTTTCACACACACCTTACAGACGCCTCTGCACTCACAGTATGTGTGCGCGCTCCTTAAAAAGCAACGCCCTTTGCGATGCGAGCGAGCGCTGCGTTGCCGTATGACTCGGCTAAAGTAACCATCAATCACCCTTAAAACCGTATACACACTCGCATATAATGCCGGGAATTAGACGGCGCAGTCGCTTGTTCGATCTTTTAACCCATTACCATAATATCTCGGAGAGGCGGGCGAGAAAACGCGATTAAATTTGCTCCCGCTGCCGGAGTCTATTATAATTTGACACCTTCACTGCTCCGCTTAATTGATTAAAGACGCTTGCTCAGGATATTAACCTGCGTGAGATGAGATACGTCGAAGCGGTACGCGCATTATGTAATCGATGGGCGGCTTCATTCCTTCCAGCTTCACTTTTCCATTATATCTTACTGCGCCGAAAAGCTGCAATCAATTCTAATTTTAGCCATTGTGAAAAAGGCACTGAACGATCTCTCCTTCGGCAGTTGGCAGTTATGCCCTATGCTGTTTGCAGATGAGCAGGAAACATTTCCAGCGCTCTCCAGTAAAAACAAATGAGTTTCTTCCTCTTAGCGCTCGCGCCTGAAATGAAAATCTCAAAAAAAAGACAGAGCCGTTTTCTGAATAGGCAACCTGCTTCTCATAAATGTTGAGCAAATTGCATAGCAGGCCAGTTGTTCTTGGTAAGGAAATTAACCTCACTGTACATTTTCCTGCATACAAACTAATTTTCCTTACAATATTCAAATAGTTGCAAATCTGTGGAAATAGACATCTGCAATATTTAGCTTTTTATGTCTGAGTGGTGCCAGGAATATATATTTTGTCTCGTGATTTGCGCATTATGTATGGTGGTGAGATTAAGCAATGATTAATTCAGGGGTGCGCTGCGGTGAAGCCGTAGTGGCAGAATCTACCTGCCCCCACCCTAGAGGTGCTTAATCTGAAGTCATTGGCCGGATATGTGCAGAGAATATGCATTCGAGAGATCAGAGGCTCAATGGAAATACAATCGCACATCTCTGCGCGCCGCTTAAGCTGCGCTAGTTCCCGGGCGCACACTAATCCCCTTTAATTAAGGCATGTATTTATGGAGCAATTTCGGCTGCTTAGAGATTATTATGTGTCTTGTGAATAATTGCCTTAATAATATGCAATTAACGCCCTTGAACTTGCGACAAGAGAATTAGAGGCAAAAGCACACAACCCTTTGAAATCTGACATTAACAACCCTATTTTGTGGAGTGTAGAGTTATTCCAAGAACCTCTATACAACATGCATTTTATGACAAAAAATAGCAAAGTTCTAAATGTGAATTTGAATGTTTGTTTCAGGTGCCTTCACAACTGACCCTAGCTCGAATGGGGTCGGCACAGGAATCAACAGACTGCAGGTGACCCTGGGCAGAGGCGACCTGGGCGCCAAGTACGAGTGCAGAGTGTCCAGTCGGGCGATCAGCGCGCCACTGACAGCCTCGGTGGAGGTCGACGTGAATGGTGAGTGGAAATTTTTTTCTTTTTCTCTTCCCGTTTGGATGATGAAATTCGACGATTTCATCGCTCTAATGGAGTGAGTTGAAAGCAATTTGACCCAAGTGAAGTAATAAGTGCTGACTTGACCACCAAAACGCCAGCCCGAAGGATCAAAACAATTTTGCCACGCCGCCACCGGTCTTTGACGCAAAAAGAACATCATCGGAAAGGATTACCTCTCGTGTGTCACAGACTGACTTGTTTTCTGATATTCGGTGACGTTGTTATTAGCCAGTGTTTGCCGCTTTATTCTGTCTGACAGCACTGCCCGGTCGGTGGCTTTATTTTATTTCATTGTTCCCGGCGTGCCGCCAAAAGAACGAACGGCCGAGCGAGCATCAATGGACACGCCCACCGCTCGCGTGACTGAACTATAAAGACGTAGCAAAATGTGGAGACTGAGCACCGATTGTATTTCCCCCATATCGTCCTCGGCGCGCATTCCCGCAGTTTGTTTTCCAAGGGGTCGAGTGTTTTAGTCGGGTGAGATATTCTCCAATGGGTCCTGCAAATAAATGAGACATATCATTTAGATTTAAAGTCAAACATGTATAAATCGCAGGAAACGGTGTTTTTAATTGCTACACCTTATTTCATAATGGGCAATTTGAGGCAGTGCATTCTGGTCTATGTACAAGGCACCCCTAAACTTTTCATGTTGGTACAACAATGTTTTTAGTTTATAAACTTTTCACAGCAATAATGATTCATAGATAAAGATATTTTTAACGAAAAATTGCTATTAATAACAAAATTAAATAGATATTTTAACAATTTACAAACATATTATAATATTGCTAAAGATTAATTTGCTCAAAACATAACAACATGATCTTATATGCACGATTTTAAATCATTGTTTATAATATTGAATGAATGCCCAAATAAACATTTTCCATTGAATATCTAATCCAAAGACGACATGAACACTTAAAAAAAGGTTGGAAAGAAGCAAAAAATATATTGCTAAGAATACATTTGCACATATCAACTAAAATACACTTCCCTTGTTATCGAGAAGAAAGCATCTCTTTCCCTCCAAGGGCTAGATCTATATTTCGCCGTCGCTATTTTCCCCTGTTTCTCTGGGCGCGCAGACCGCGCTATCTATAGGTCCTTTTGCTCCAGTTTTCTCACTTGAGGCTCTGTGAAGCATTAAATGCGACAATTGAAGCATTTCTTCTTTTTCTCTCTCTCTCTATATATACACTTTTCTAGACTGCTATAGTTTTGCTAGTTCCCCCTGGAGTATGTGTTTAGTGCATGTGCGTGCGTGTTGTTTTTTGCGTTGCTCGCAAAAGATAAATTCGTGCTTGCGATGCGTCGGAGAGAAAAATGGGCCGCAAAATCCTGCGCGTTGGGGACGGTCGTTGCTTGTGTGTTTTGCGGCTTGCGCCCCCAGATGTGAGCTCCAAATCCGACAACACTAGCTCAATGTAAGCATGCTGGGGTTTCATCAAGTGGCTACAACAGAACATCCCACGGGACAAGTAGATTGTTATTTATACAAAGCTGGTCAATTTTTTTCAGCCCATATTTTTTTGGGGAGAGCCTTTTACTTTGGTTAGGTATTTAGAGTGCTAAAATCGATTTCAAATATGTTCATATGAACCCTTGAATCTGAACCTTTTGAAAAGTAATTGTAATTTCAAAAAGGAGACAGTAAAGCATTATCTCATTTTGTAGAATTCTCTCCATTTCATTGGAATATTTAGATAGAATATTTGTATTTATGAAAAAAATTTACCGCTGCATCAAAGTGAAACTGCAAAAAACCAAACCCATTTATTTCTTTTTATCAAACGCCTTGTGCCTTGCGGTGCTGTGCCAAGCCAGAATATTCACCAAGGAGACAAATGTGAAATGTGGTGCACATTTGGCTGCGGCGCACAGTAATTGCAGGATGATTGCGCTCTGCGTCGCATTGAAGGCGACCGAACAATGCGCTGCAAAGACACAGAGAGAGTAAAATCGATTTTGGCGATAGTGGCGCGCGCTTTGATCGCATCTCGTGCGCCGTTGAATGCGCAATTAAACACACAAAGGCGGGCAAAATGAAACTCCGAGTTATTAAATCATTTCCATTCACTTTTTATTGTATATATTTGCGTTGCGCGCGCCGTTAAGATTTCCGCCAGCGATAAGAAAAGTGGAGGATGCGTTTCGTGTTTACGTCTGGCTGGCACGATTTCATTCCGGCGTAGAATTAAACAATGTTTCGGGGCACTCCATCATATTATGAATACACGTACACCATTATATAATGGTGACTCTCGGCTGGGTGGGCGGTTTTCCACTCCGAGAGTTTCTCGGAGGGCACTTATCGGTGTTCTGTGCCGCCGCAGAGTTACGCCAGCAATTTCAAAGCCTGATTTGGGATTTTATTGGCGAAGGACATGACATGAAAACTGAACTGGAAAGCTGTATCGCTGCAAACCAACAACCGCCGTTAAGAAATTTCTGAGAAAAGTATCATGAATTATCTCAAAGTTTTTGCTATCGAAATTCTAAATAAGTTGTTATCACAGATGTACAAGTTTTTCAAATTAAAAAGTTTGACATTAAATAAATGGAATTCTATTTTAATTGCGTGTAGAAATAAATTTTTGTTGGTGCAAAATGCGTCGTGTTGCTCATTTATGGCATCATATATTATAGGAATATACAGGAAACTCTTTAATCTCATGACAACTGACAACCAGCTTTCAAAGGTTCTCTGTGATGATGCCATTTCATGAAAGAGAAAAGTATGTTGCAAAGTTTTGCTCAGAAATACATCATCGCACATGATGAATGCAAACGTGCGGATTCACTGTGACCTGGTTTGCTCCCGACGGAGCGCCACATTCTAGGGGCGTCGAATCTGAAAATCACCCCCTGCCCTCCGTGCAGTCGCCGGGAGCAGGTGAGGTAATTTACTCGGCGTTGGCACATTTAATTCCACTGCGCGATTCGCGCAGCCTCTGCAGAGCTCCTTGTTTGCGGCAACTTTTGTGCGAGTCAATAAATCCTCGGTCTGCATTATGCAAATTAGCTGGCATTACGAAGCTCCTCCGACCCACCTACCTATATGTGCGGCCGGATTGTCATGAGTATAGAGACAGAACTATAGGCCTCCCGACCCATTTTCCCCAGAAGAAACACGCCGACGCAAAAGCAGCAACACACACACACAGCGCTCGCTCGCTCTGTACACCTTTCTGATACACAGAGTGCGCATTATGAATCCTTTACATGCTCACCTTTCTGTACATGTATCCACCGACGCAAGCTGATTATTCCTTTGTCAGAATGCTGCTTTGGCCGGGGTTTAAAAAAGCTCTATATACTGTATAGCATCACCAGTGATAATATTTTTGTAACAATGCATAGCACTTTTTCAAAAGCTTGTTGCTTGTAACAACTGCTTTTGTTGAAGACTGAAAGTCTCTTTATGCTCAGATATTACATTTTGCTAATATCGACGCCTTTCCTTAACAAATTTCTCATTTTTAGAGATAGTATTTTTTTTTAAACAAATGACATTTCAATCTTTTTTAAACTTCATTTTTTGGGGTACAATAATTATACTTGTGAATAATAAACTGTGAGCTTGAATAAAACTTACTGCAACTTATTTTAAATAAACTAGCCTCCATTCACAGGAAAAAAACTCCGATTGCAGTGAATATGCTGTTTAGATTATAATGCTCAGATTCTTCCCGTCAAAATTGCATGCTGAATGCTCTCATTCCTAAAAGGTGTCTAGAAAGGATGCGAGTGAAACTTCTTTCTGGAAAAACACAAAATTCCACTCTGAAACTGCGCAAAATTTGCGTCTTTTGTGCGTGCAGCAGACGAGTTGCTTGTCTTTTCCTTGTTTGCATAAGCCGGGGCGTTGTTGTTTTCCATTCTTCTTCCTGCCGCGCGCGCACAGCGCCTCATTATTTTTATTGTTATTTGTTAGCACTTGTTTATTATTTACACTGCGTCGGGCCGAGAGAGAAAGCTAAATTTTTGCGACTCCATTCATAATTCAAAGCAGCGTCGCTCTTTTGCTCGCTTGCCTACATTTGCATACATTA
>Ga0114940_10000746_pt1 | contig 13581 bp, 9 predicted proteins | sample ColdCreekSource_FD_87195 | JGI IMG/M metagenome (GOLD analysis project Ga0114940, IMG submission 87195) | Groundwater microbial communities from Cold Creek, Nevada to study Microbial Dark Matter (Phase II) - Cold Creek Source | ecosystem: Environmental > Aquatic > Deep subsurface > Groundwater ... | reverse complement strand
CCTGAATCACACTCTCGGAGCCGAATTGGAGCTGCGTTTCGCAACAAGGACGCCGTCCTTGGTCCGGCAGCCAAATCGGCACGTCCGCGGTCGCTGCATTTGCTGCAGTCAACACGGCAATGAGAGAGGCGACCTGAGCAGAGATTTCGTCGGCAGCAGCATCAAGTTGCAGAGTCGCCGGTGCCAACCTCCACGCACACGTAGCCGCCCTTTCCCACGTTACTTCAAAATGGGCAACGAGAGCGAGCACGTACCACCGGCGGGCGGGCGGTCGCACGCATCTGCAGGCGTCGTGATCCCCGCGGTGTGCGCGCGCCACTGTGATTACATTTTGTGATTTTTCTATTTAGGTTAGAAGTAACCTGCCCCACAAAACACACTATTAGGAGCAATGATTAAATGACTATTAGAAATAGAGCTTTCAAAAAAGAAATTACATCCTCCCTATCTATTTGATACATTTGTACTAAAAGAAAAAAAGCAAATAGTGAGAGAGTGACTTTTGAGCAGTGCGTTTGGCAAGGTCTAGTCAAAACTACCCTTCATGAGAAACGGTGACGCTGCCTGCAATGCGCTCCAGATAGGTGCCATCGGACACCCACAGGATGTCATAAGTCCCTGCGACGAGAGACTATCTCACTGACATTTACGCCGCGTGCAGTGAAAGTGGTAAAAAAAATTTGTGTGTATGTTTAAAAGTGTGTTTGCGCTACGCCTTGGAGACATGTGTTGTTCTGGTTTCCCTGCCTTTACGTCCGAAGTAGTAGTGCCTGTAGCCCAGAAGAGACCGAGCGCCGGGCACTTGCGCCACTCGTCCGACACCCACGCTGTAGGCCACCGCCGCAAATCAGCTCCTGCTGCCCCGCATCGCAGCTCGACGGTCACCAAACCCCGAGAAGGTAAAACTAGGTGCGCGCGTCATTTACCATATTGCGTGCGTACCAACAGCTGCAAGTTTAGCAGTCCTGAAGGGCAGACCACACACACGATCTGCTTTTCTCCCTAACCTGAACATTATTTCCCTGATGAACAAAACGCGCCAACGAGGCTGGTAAGCTCTTTTTTGAGTGAATATTCAGTGAGAAGCATAATTTTGAGCATTTTTTAGTAAATGCATCGTTGATAGTCAAGAATAGCCACCTCCCCTCAACAACTGCAGCGCACCAACTTTGTGTGTGAAATTTATCTTTAACTATCCTTGCAGAGCACCCCAAAAGATAAACCTCTATTAAATAAAAAATAAATAAAAAAAGGAATTGTTCAATTGCATGCAAAATTCCCCTAGTTAATATTATTTGTCTTTTCCACAGTGCACACCAAGAAGCAAATTATTTTATTAAATTTATGTTAAATTATTTACACATTAGATTTTTTGTGGGCTGGATTCAGCAGGACGCACAAACTCAATTTATGAATTCACTCAATCTACGATTGAGTAAAATATTGCTAATAATGAAATATAATCACACTTATCGGGTTAACTAAAGTACCTCTCACGTCGGAATTCCACTTTCAGAATAAATATGCACAAATAGCAGTTAGATGTCATTGATTGATTCCACCTTACAATACTAAGCAGCGATTGACTTGTATTTTATGGTATCCTTTTTTATTATATTTACAATTAATTTTATGTTTATATAATTACAATGATATGGCTGTAACATGTTTGTGTGAATAGTGTGATGTGCGTGTGTTTGCGCACGACCAAGCTGTACGTGTGTGGATTGAACTTTGTCCCTCTTCATATTTTGCTTGAATATTATTTATTTGCCTATGGACTTGAATTTGTAATTTTGACTGCTCTGGACTGCAACACAGTGTACTATTTATGATGACATGCAGATCGGTTGATGAAAGTGTTTTCCTAACATGTTGATCAAACAGAAAGCTTTTATAGAAAGTTTGTGTTGTACATGTGATTGCTGTGAAGGTATTCAGAACTTCTATAATCTTCTTGAGAGTTCAATATATTAGTGCAACTCAATCAATCAAAAACGTTGGACAATATCACTAAAGACGCAACACACCATTACCCTGTTTGTTACTTAATTGTGAAAATGGGCTGTGCTGGGAAGCTTACTCAAACCACGTGCAGATAGCAGAAAATCAGTCAATATACTATCACACGATTAAAAAAACTGAGTTTGTTGGCAAATACCCTCAGTTCAGTTTTTTTGCACACACCACCTGCAGGTTTTTGCTAACCAGCCCTCTAATTAAAAGTATTCCTAACAAATGTCATCTATTAATGGTTCAAATAATTGTTTCTAATGACGTAATTAAAAGGAATTGCTGCAAAATTTTGAAATTGAAAAATTAAAATAATTTGTTTTGTCTTACACACAGTATACCTAATAAAAATGAAAATAATACCAATTTTTTTCTTCACATTAAAGCATTGAGGATACACTTTTTGCCACACTCAATCACAGATTTGTAACAGCCACTACAAAAGTTAGATCAAAAGATGCTGGATTTTCAACGTTGTGTATAAAAACATACTAAAATAACTAGTACAATAAAATATTGTGTTTGAAAACATTGAACATTTATCACTCAATTTTACCTTTAAAATTATTTAAAACTGCTTTAAGTAAATGGTCAACCCGCGGCCAGAGGTTTATTTTTCGCACCGCGGGAGCTGCTCCTTGGAGGCAGCGCGCGCGGCCTTAATCGGCGCTCGTCAACGTCGTCTGTGCTGCAACCGGCGCTGAACGCTTTCGCTTGCCAAGGCGCGGAAATTAATTGAAGCGTGTACCTCGGGCGAGAGCGGAAATGAACGCGCTGTACTTGGCTACAGTCGCGGCTACTCCTGAATCTCTCTGAACCTGAGCCGGCGGACTCAAAAATCACAAAAACAAACCACAAAAGCGACAATAGACAATAGACGACCCCAGAATAAACTGCCTAAACTCAATTGTAACTAAGGAACTTGCTCCCACTACTCCACTCTTTTCTCTTTTTGCCTGCTTCGTGACAAATTATATGAGCTTGAAAGAATTTAAAGATTCCAAAAATTTCTGTGTCATCCTGTCGTCACGCTTAGGAAAAGGGATTTTGAATTTGATTTATTTATGACTCATATAAAAAAATAATTTAATTTTTGGTTTTTCTATTTGATCTTGAATACAAATTGATTGGAAATGAATGCGGCTATGATTGTGACTAAAACATTAACAATGGAAACTCACATTGACAAGGTTAAATTTGAGAGATTTCCAACTCCACTGTGTGGTGTATTTTACAAATCCATGATAGAGCATGGAGAGTGAGATACAATTGTGTCGATTGCAACAAGACCAGACCGGCGGCGTAGTTTGGTTTAGATTTCAAACAAACCTCTCTTGTCAAAATGCGAGAGGCGAGATTTGATCAAAAATTGCAAAACCGTTTGAGTGAGAGAATGTTACAAGAAAGGGACCAGGTGTGTGTGCACAGCGGCAGGCGTTCTGCGCTGCGTGCAAGAGGTAGGAAGAATCTCCCTCAGCCACACGTTCAGAGCTGAAGAGCTTTGCTTGGAGAAGGTTTTATGATTGATATGTGAGCTTGATCAATTGCCATTCGTTTCATACCAAATAGTTTTAAAATTTGCGTTTGCGATCCGTTTTCCTCAAGAACTTATGTTGTGCACGGAGTGGGCGACTAGACTTGAAGCCCGAATCTGAGTAAATTTGATTCACCACGTGGTTTTGACATTGGCAGCACCGAGAGAGCCATGCTGCAACAGCACGCGTATGTGCGCCAGGAGGAGGGATTTTGTTATATATTGTGGGAATCGGGGGGTCGACGGGCCCCGAAGGGCGGCGTTGGAAGGACACGCAGGAGAGTAGTTTGGGTGCGACTGCTTTATTCCTCCAATTCAAGCCAACTTTCCATACAAGCTCGGTCAGCGCATGCTAATTCGCTGACCTGACTAAAACACCTTGCGGTGCACATTCCTATGCTGTGACAAGCGTCGTGGATTAATCACGACAATATTAAATGAAATAATATCTTTTGACTATGCTGGCACCCTGAAAAAGCAGTAGTTGATAGCTGGGATTATAAATAAATTAGTTGAGATTTAAATGAATAGGAAATTTGACCAAAAGCCAGTAAGTGGAGCGCCAAAATTCCCCCAACTCCCTATAGCGTCGGCTGTGTGTGTGTATGAAATTTGATTTTGCGCTGGTCGCGCGCTAGAGTTGAAGCTCAACGGGAGCAGGACAGAAGAGCAGGCCGGGTTCCCAGTTTCATTAAAATGTTTTTGCAAGGGAATTAATTTTTTTGGAGGTTTGTACCGTCTACATAGAATTTGCAAAGGAACCACAACATAGCCGCATCGCACAAAATCAATAATTTTAAGCAATTTCGTTCATTTTTTTGTGTTGCTCGTGCCGGGATAAATAAAACTGTAGTGATGATTACCGCGACCAATCATTTGGAGCAGTGGAAGATTCCCTTGATTTTAATCTTCTACATGGTCTTCTGTTGTGGTTTTGAGCCCTACGACTCAGGTTCAGAGAGGAGCAGAAGGACTGTAGCCAAGTACCGAGAATACTTTTCAGCTACGCCACTCTCGCCAAAGGCACACACGTTATTTCCATCAAAATTTTCGCTCCTCGGCCCGTTGAAGCGTTCAGCGCCGGACGCCGCAGTTGACGCGCGCCGCCTCCCAGCAGAAGCACCAGCGGTGCGACAAATCTCTCTGGACCGCTGGCAGGTTTGGATCGAGCCACTCAGGCGATATTATAACGCTTGGCAGGCCCAGTTTTGCGACGCGGTCTAATTTAACCCACGAAACTAATGTTCAATTTTTTCGGGGTTGTAAGGCGCTCGAAAAAAAATACACAGTGCGTAAAAATTGTAATTCTCATGATGTTCTAAATAACTTTTAAACGAAGAGCGGTCACAGGAATTATAAGCTTTCGTTCTCAGTTGATCAAATTACTGAGAATAATACATCATGCTCAACTCTGGTTTGAGCAAGCCCACTTGCAAGAGATGATGTAAAAAAAAGAACTGCAAAACGTGTACGTTCATAGCAGCGTAATGCTCAAATGCTAGGGTTGGAAACAAAAAAGTGTCCATCTCTTTATGAAAACACATAAATACAAATTATTTGCATCCCTCGCGCGCCACTTCTAAGCTTAAATTAGAATCAGTGGCGTGAGAACTGTGTTAGAATTGCAATCAGTGGCTGTCGTGTGTTGCACGTTCATATATTTTGTATATTTAAGTGGCGATAAGTAAAATCAGTATAATGCAGCGCAAGGGAGAAAAGAAATTCAAAATTTTTCGATATAAAATATACACATTCATTTGGTGCGGTTGTGGAGCCATATTATCCTTGCCGTGAATCCTTGGTGCGAATTAGTTTTAATATTGCTAGATCGAAAAAGCTTCTTGAATACTTTTATTTAAATATACGATACAACACAAAATATAGTGTTAAATCTAAGAAAAGCAATACTAGAGTAGCCCATCACCAAGTGAATTAATTGATAACTATCAAAATGATTTTTCATGTCTCTCCAAACAGCTAAATTGTAATTTGACGTGAAACATAATGACAAAAGCAACTTAAAAGGGCGTTTCACAAAAAAGGTGCACAGAAAAAATGAAAATTAAATATAGACAGGGTTCACAGTTTCATATTATTTTGCAGGTTTTATTTGGGGGCTTTTCTTATTTTTTTTTCAAATACTATGGAAATTGCCTGCAAAAAACCGCACTGCAAAAGCGCATTTGTTGCGAACCCTGCATAGAAAACAACTAAAATTCCTCTTATAGATTTGGATCTATTTGAGCTAATTTGGTTCTGCAAAAGTAAACCCGGCCACGGATTCTATTTGTGAAGTCGGGAGGGACAAAGCGTCAGGCTGCGCTGGCCTTGGAGCCTTTTGCACAGACTAATCAATTCAGTTTATGCCAAAATAAGCTAAGCCACAGCAATCGGGTAATCTTATTGCTCTCGCCTTCAAGCCTGGGACAGAGGTCATGACTAAAAGAACAAGTGTTACATTAAATTACATCAAATTATGGTAAAATTACTTTCCGACATGTCTGGTGGGTGAAGTTTGAAATTGATAGTCATATAAAATGGATAGAGAAGCGACATGATGCGTTCTACCGCAAAACACAACTCTCCACCACCTGTGATGCATGTAAAATTCAAAAGCTACACACATTCTCGCGTAGAGCACAAAGGCTAATTGGCCGCGTTCACGTTCGAACGCGTGCGTTCTGCGTTCGCGTTCAGAACGCGAACGCGAACGCAAGCGCAGAGATTTTGATATGAACGCGAACGCATAGATTCCGTGAACGTACGCGTTCATGTGCGCATTCTTTTTGCGTTAAATTTTCACGTTATTTTTTAGCGCACGCGTTAATTTTTGTAGTGATTTTTATAAAATTACCAAATATTACTACGGAAAAAAGATTTTAAGAAAAAAATTGACGAGAGTTAAAATTTAAACGCGAACGTGAACGCGAACGCAAGGTCAAATCAAATGAACGCGAACGCAAGGATTTTTAAAATGAACATGAACGCATTGAACGCGAACGCAATGAACGCGAACGCACGTCTTGGCGATAAACGCGATCGCGAACGCAACATTTTGCGAACGCGTCCAAGTGTAATTATCACCCACAATCAGAATCAAGGGAAAATTTTGAAATTATTTAATCATGAATAAAATTAAAACTGAAAAAATTAATAATATCTAATTGCAGAGATGCAAATAGAGAAGATGTCTTACAGCGGAAGAATGCCTTCTTCCAAGCTTGCCTTCGTTGAGCTTTATAAATGGTGTAAAATATCACGAGTTAAAAATATTATTGCCAAAGTGTCTTAAGACAATTCTCTTGGTCTGTGCGTAAGCTCTGGTGCAAAGTGCAAAAAAAATATAATAGGATAGCTCTAGGCACATCGAATGTGCTGGAGAGTTAGCAGATCATTAATGCTGGGGTGGCTGCCTTTTGTTCTTTACTAAACTTTTGCATTCGCTTTCATAATTGTTCCAATTTATAGAAATATATTTTCGCCTTGCGAATTGTTGTTTTCTACATTATTGATTTTCTTCAAAAATAATTAGACTGTTTGATTATATTTTCATTGACTGTCATAATATCAATGGATCGGTGAAATCAATCAAAGTATATTTTATCCACCTGATCTCAAAGTGGACTAGAGAAGCATATTTAATTTTGTTAAAGCCCTAGACATATATTGCAAAATAGACCCTGTTTTTCTATGCACTTAATGAGTATGCAATATAAATTACAAACATTTTTGATGCCAGCAGATGAGCAACAATGTAAGGTCACGTAAAGCGCTGGAGGGAGAAATTAGCTCGCACCAGCAAGAGGCCAAACATGCGCCCTGATTGGAGGAATTATATAGTTTTATATAAAGGTGCGCAACATGCACCTATTCCTGTTTCCTGTGTGGCAGCCAAAAAGCTATCCACACCACAACAGTTATTTTTTTAAATACAGTGTTTGTTGGTTCAGTAGGCTAAAAGGCTAAGCCATATTCGTTTGTCTCTCACTTGCAACAAACAGCGCCGAGATCCTTAAAACACTACTGCTTTTTGCCTCAAATTTTTAGCAACGGTATACAATATCATTAGTAGGTCGCAAGTGTAAGTAAATCCAATTTGCGCTTAGCAAACACGTTTTCACCAAAGATCAAAATTAAATATACCAACTAAAAAATTTAGTTTTTTTTTACTATGGGCTCGATCTCACAAAGAGAATTTAAAAATAAATCACAAGCTAATGTTTGATGAGTAAATCATTATTGTAACAAAACCTGGAAAGTATCTCACTGGAATTTCAGTATAGAGGGTAACAGCAGTTTTCTAGGGAATTAATCTTGACAGCTAGGTGGCTAATTAAAGGCGCCCGCCCAGCGTGGCGCGTGCCACACACATGCCCGCCTCTCAGCTAGTCTTGGCCCTCGTCACTTTCTCCCTTTCTCCCCCTCATCCCTTCGATTCAGACGCCGATAGGTAACCCTTTTCAATTATTGCTTCCTGAAAATAGCCGTTTGTGCATAAGGTGCGTGATGCGCGTCTGGGCGAGATATGCAACCCTTATACCGGAAACGAGCAATCCACCCTTTAAGTGCCACTCAATATTAGACAACACGTAAATTATGTAGCAGTGTATCTTTGTTTAACAACACTTTGCGCGTTTTACAGTTGATGCGTTTCAACAAAACGCATATGGAATAGAGGAGTCGCTCAGCGACGCGCTAGGTTTTTTATTCTCTGCGCTTATACCTGTGATCGTTGATAAGATCACAGCTAACTAACCAACTATTAAACCGAATTATTTTAAAAACCTGGGCACATGTTTTTGAGTCACTAGGACTCAAAATTTCTATTCGTAACAAGGTGGGTGTGGGGTAGTGAAAGTGTGCTGCTAAAATGCCAACATAATGAATTAATTAAGATATCTAGGTAATGTCAGCAACCATTTTTAGCAAAACAATAATGGATTGATCGTTGATTGCTAAGATACAGAATAATAAATTTTCTAAATTTCAACACTTACATTGTCGCCATCCTTGAAAATGAGGATCCCAGTAGTCATAAACCAAAATTATACGCTTGAGCATAGGCCTTGATCACTGAAACAAAAAATTGTGGATTCATTGTAAAAATGAAAAATAAATTCTGAACAATAAATAAAATGAGAAATAAACACAATTTCTCCGCCTACAGCCTGCGTCGCCTGACTGATCGAGAAGTGTGAGGCTTTGAGAGAGCTGAGTGAGTCTCACCATCCAACCCAGGCGCTCAAGCAGTAGCAGCTATACCCTGCGAGAAACTACACGAGTCTAGTTCAGTCCAGGTCTTACCGGTTCGCAAGCTTGGCCGAAATGTTTGCAAAAAACATTTGCAAAAAGCAGGTTTTTCTCTTCATTTCGTCTAGTGCAGAGAGGTGCGAGTGTTTATTCGATTGTATTTTGATGACGAAAATAGCAACTTATTTTGCCTAATCCATTGATAACCTGCATGCAACCGGCAGATATAAAATTCTATCGAAAGTGAATCAGAATAACTCAAAGGCTTCAGTACATTTAAGTTAAAAGGTTTGCATTTAGCATAAAACTGCGAATTCGCACAAACAACACTGTCTTTTATTGGCTGCTGATCGCACACGCTTAAGTAAAATGCGCGCCGCTGGAAAGAGGATATATAAGAGCGGCGTTAGTCGTTACTTTTAGGAAAATACAGATTTAAACTCCTTAAAAGTATTTAAATTAACCGCTAGCTAATTGAGGAGCAAAGCGCTGGGACAGCAGATTTTGTGCGGCGGCATGTTCTTAAAGTAAAATGCTCAGCAGCATTATATGTTGCGCTTGGAAGAGGAGGGTGAATGCGCGCACCATCGAAGTCAGTGCACCTGTTTATACTGAATACACTGCACGCATTGGGCAGCCGCAACATGTGCATTTATATATATGTGCATTTTCCAAGTCACAGCCAAACCTACGCATGCTGCAATCGCGAATTACGCAACACTTGCAACGTCTGCTTTGAATGTGCCTGAGATTAATCAATCTTTTTATCACTCTCGTGTAAATCGCTCTACACTATTCAACTAGTGATTATTGTTACCCATAATGCTGGTTTACATGATGGTCGGCTATAATACTTGCCAATTTCTGATTAATGGAATTGAAGCAGGCGATAGTATCCAAATTCACGTGAGCACCTCTGCTCCCAACTGAGCCTTTTTGAGCGCAAAGAATATTTTTTCAATTTGTTTTGCTTCTGGTTTTTTGGTCACGAATAGCAAGCAAAATGTTTTCCAGATGTTGAAGTCAGTAATATGAGGTATTTTTCACATGGTATAGAAAATTCATCGAGGTGAATCCAACCTATGATTTACGTGCCGTACAGATACAGACGTTTGATCCATTTCAAGAAAGCTGATAAAAATATTTAAGGTTAGGGCTGCTCTCTTTTGTATCCAAAAGGGTGTAATGAGATATGAGAGGTGGAAATGAATGAAACGCACAACAGGCATAGTTTTGATTGCGTTTGCTTATGGCTATAATAGTTCAGCAGGACTTCTCCTCTTCCTCTAATTGTAAAATAAAACCCCGGCAGATGTGAAATGGGCCACAAGCAGATATGTAGATAATTGCAGTCAATATTGCAGTGTTGCATTGCCAAAGAAATTATTTATTAAAACTCGAAGATTACCATTTAACTTTTAAAGGCACCTAATAATCTTGCGTTGTTTGTAAGCAAGTTTTGATTTTTAATGTGAGACAATCGGCCAATTTTCATGAGGCCTTCTTACTGCTTGAATAAGATATTGACACCCTTTGTTCACTGAGAATAACTTTATTTCAATGTCTTATTTAGCACACATAGCTAATAAAAAGCTACCTGAAGAGTTCAGATCATAGAGAGCAAGCTCTAATTGGGAGTATTCTAAAAAGTGCGGCTTGAGTCAACAAAAATAAGTAAAATAAAATGTGGACAACTAAATAATATGCCTCCTCCCACTATGTGTTTCTCAAATTATCATTGGACGGCCTTGAACAAAGCTGTGAACTTTTGAAGATAAAGATAACACTAACATTAAAAAATCACAACACACCTCACAACCAAAATGTGACTGAAAATAATAATTTAATTCTTGCTGCCCCAATTGTGCATTTATGGTGCAAATTCCATGTCATAGAACTGCAATTGTAAATTTGAATATCAAAGTGTATCAAAGGAGCATATTTTGTTCTCCAGCCACAGAGTGCGTGTAGGCTTCTCTCATTTTTGCGTGCCACGTATGTTCAAATTTTGTGTCTTAATTCTGAATCTGCGCGGTAGCAAGCATGAGGAAACATAATCAAACTTTTTACAGAATTGAGCAGAGTGCTTAAATTTGCTTGCAAACACATTGGTAGCAGAAGTCGACAGCGCTTTGAATCAAGATCGTTCAATTTTTCTTGGAAGAACCCAATAAAGGATGATTTTAGAAATAAGAGACTGCGCAGCAACTATACTGAGAATAAGAGAAAAACACCGACGCGCGGTAATCGCACCAAAAACTCTACAATTTGCCGGTGTCATTGTACAGTATAGCCGGTTATTTCTTCCATGCAATAAGGCGAACGAGTAAACCAGCCTGGCTACAGTTTGCGCAAGATGTTTTCTGCTTATTGTAGTGAGAGAGCTCATTTGATGGACCGAGCAGAAGCCTTTACGGAGATATGAATGAATGAAATAATAGTGACGCAGGTTATGCGAAAGAAAACAGCCACGGTAGCAAAATGAGCTGCGCACACGGCAGAAGAAAATAATGCCCATTGAGATGCAGCCGCGCTAAAGCGACCTGCTCTGCTTTAATAAGTGCGCGAATCGGGCGACATTGACTGTGATGGGAGCGAAAGCTCTAGTCGCAGTAACAGTAAATGCACACAGAGTCTGCTTCAACCTGTCCACCCCCGCATTACGGCGGGGCTCGCTGAGCCGCGCTGAGCAAGCGTTCGCCTTCAGAGTATAATCGGCCAGTGGAACAATTCGCCGGATCGGCTTAAAGAATCAACTGCCGACAAATTTCCAGTGCTTTGTAAAGCGCACTTGTTGCAGACTTTTATTGAGCAAGTAGAGACCTGGCATGGTGGAATTTCAGCCTCTCCGACAAGTGCATACACGAAATGAAACTTAACTGATTTAATAAAATATGCTAAATGACATAAATAATAGCGCATGCCCATCGGCAGGTACAAAAGAGTTTGGCCAAAGCGCTTCAAAAAGAAAAGCTAACAGAGCCATAGTTTTTCTACGAAGATGTGAGCGCGCGCCTTCAAGATAATCGGCAGATTTAGCATTACATCAGGGCGCGCACAGACCGCACATATTACATATTACTTCGCCGCATATTTTTGTCAGAACATAAAATCAGCAGCAAAAGCTGCCGCAAAATAATGCGCGCGAGAAGAGGGATTTGTTTTCTTTTTCTAGTCTCTGAGGTTAGTTTAATCCTTGATCATTCAATAAAATGTCTCATTACAAAAGAACGGTGAAAATTGTGCGTGGAGCATCATGCGTTGATTGAGAGGGAAAATAAAAAGATTTTCTACATTATAAAGTAGAGTATGACGGTGAACGTGCTAGATGCAGTGACATTGTAATAATCCGAGGTCTGTAACCTTGCTCTTCATTTTTCTGCAAATGCGTACTGTGTTTGCTTCACTGAAAAGTTTTGGCTTGCTATATTCACTCTAATGGTAATTTTGTTGCTGAAAAATTGAGATAGCTGAGTGCACTTCTTAAAATTGACCACTTGATGAATGTTGTTTTACTGTCATATGAGGGAAAAAGACTAACGCAAGCAGCAACGCATCTTTGTATTAACATAGAGCGCCAACAAATATGCATGCAAGCTCAGCGCGTGTAAACTGACGGAGAGTGCGCATCCCGCAGCGATGCACCCCAACGCGCACAATGGCAGTTTACTCAAAGCACTGCTCAAACTAGAGCTGCACCGCATCAGCCAGTTTTCTAAATAACATGTGCTCTATTTGGATAATTTTGCCACTTACGTTTGCAAAAACATAACAAACGCCGAGATCTGAAAATAACAACACTAACGAGAGGCCTTAGCAGATTTTAATATTAAGTTGCAATAGCAAATAAATCAGCTCGACTGCGTACAAACATAATAACAAAACTCAAATCGAAAGATGGAAACACTATTTTTTGTGCGACTTTAAGAGTGCGCACTACAAAACGACTCCACCTATAAAAAGAGAGAGCCAAATCTTTCATTTTAAAAGATGACTTTTTGCACGCATGCAACTGTAACCTAAAAAATATACATCAAGGGGCGCACAATACGCACCTTTAATCGTAGTATCGTAGTAATGCAGATGTGGTTGCGGTCGTTGGAACACTGGGTTTAGTTATATCAGTTATATGGTCTCATTCCGATCAAATTGCAAACAAATAGAGACATACAAATATATTGTTACGTCAAGAAGCAAATAAATATTAAATAGGCAATATAATACACTCTTCTGTGGTGCACTGCCACCAAAATTGCAGTTTGCTTTTGGAAGAAAAGATGAGGGTTGAGTTGAAACACATGCATGTTTGTAAAATAAACAGCTGGCGGCAGCTTCAAGAAGCAAAATAAACAGTATACAACGGAAGAAATGGATGGTGAAGATAGTTATCACGTATCAGCATTTAAATTGAAAATTTTAGAAATTATCTATTATGGTTTTCGAAGTGATTGATAGATAATTGACGGGCTGGATAATTTAATTTCAAAAACGTTTTGGTTAGTGCTAACGTACTGCACTGGTCCTCGTGGTCTCGTGCCTTTTGTGAACATCAATATAATTGTTCTGCGCTACTGGAATCGGTCACTCTCCGTCTCAATTGTCGAGCCTGGCAGAAAATTAATTATAAATTTAAAACCTCATCGGCAGACGAGTAAGGAAATTGAAATTTGCATATCGCCATCACATATTGTGTGCACGCACATTTCGAGTTAGGCAAGTCATCTGTGCGAACTTTGGTTCCATTTGGTTCATTGACTTTCACTTCGAAAAGGAAATTTGCAATT
>Ga0114940_10000745_pt1 | contig 13587 bp, 9 predicted proteins | sample ColdCreekSource_FD_87195 | JGI IMG/M metagenome (GOLD analysis project Ga0114940, IMG submission 87195) | Groundwater microbial communities from Cold Creek, Nevada to study Microbial Dark Matter (Phase II) - Cold Creek Source | ecosystem: Environmental > Aquatic > Deep subsurface > Groundwater ... | reverse complement strand
TGCTGGATATTGATGATGACGGGGACCAAGACGTGGTCTACTCCATGGGCGGTGATGTGTATGTGAAGGAAAATACTACCGAAACAGCGGAGTTGGAGTATGTGAGCAGTGACCCTAGCGTGTCTTCCGTGAGCACCCTGAGCCCGGCCTATTCCAATGTGAAGAATTTGACGCGTGGAACCAACGACTATGAGTCTGCTAATTTCTCTTTTGATGCGGCACCGGAGAGCAGCGGTTACGAACTGAGTTTCTACGATTCTCTGGATGCCGAGCAAGCTGATCCCACTCAAAATATCAAACGCTTGCTGCTGCTGACGGAGGAACAGAATGAGGACCAGAGTTTCACCGATGCTTCGGGCGTCAGCTATAAGTACGGCGCGAATTTGGATGCCAGTACCGCGGACCTCACCCTGCAGAGCAGTGCCGGGGCGCAAATGACGGTGCCGTCCGGAAGCACCGGGGATACGCTGCCAGAAATTTATGCCAGCCGTTTGCTGGCCACTGCCGTGAGTGGTTCTGTGAAACTCAAGAATGCCGCCAAGAGGACGCCGATCACGGCGAATGGAGAAATTGAGCTCGACGAGGGCGGGCTCTTCCAAAGCACTGAAGCGACGGTGCTGGAAATTACGGTGGATGATTTGACCACTACGGTGGAACTGCCCGCGTACACCTCGATTCGTTTGGGAGGCGCCACCGGCCGCACGGTGCGTGTGGACAGTGGTAGCGTCTATTGGATCGATAGTACGGAAATGACCGATGAGCAGGACCTTGCCACAGGCATGGAAATCTTGCCGGACGAATTGGTGAGCCTGGAAAGTGGTGGCGCCGATGTGACTTTGAACACCAGTGAAGGAGCAGAATTCCTATTGGACCATGAAGAACTCTTTGTGATGGACAAACTCAATGACCCTTCCAGCCCTTCCTCTCAGCTGGATTTGGAAAATGGGGCTTACTACATGCAAGGCCATGGTCTTTTCTCGAATGGAACGTGGGGAACGCTGTCAGACAGCATCTTGCTCAATCCTCAAGTGTGTGCGGACGACTCTGCTCCTTTCTCCGTGATTTCAGAGGGCAGTTCCATCGATTTGGCGATCTTCTCCACCACCACCCTTTCCGCTGAAAACTCCTTCGACAGTGAGAGTGGAATCATGGATGCGTATTGGGACTTGGACGCTTCCGTGGATGAAGATGGCAATGGAAACCTGACAGACGACACACAAGTGATTGGCCTCACGGCTGAGGTTGGACCTTACGAGACTACCGATGCTAGAACCGTTAGCTTGTACGTGACGGATGCGGCGGGCAATGTTTCTTCTTCCACCATCACCGTGAATATTTATGTGCCGGAGATCAACGTGAGCACGGCGACTCCCACCGAAGTGACGGGCAACACGGATCCAGCCAGCCCGGCCTTCCCTTTCCACCTGGTGAGAACGCGTGAAGGCGGCGTGAAGGAACTGGGCAGCGGTTTCACCACGGATGACAATGGTGAATTCGAAAGTCCGATGAATGACTCGGATCTCATCTCTGTTTATGACGCCGATGGACTTGCCATTGCGGAGTTCAATCCCACGACCAAACAGGTGTTGGTTTACGATGAAAACTATGAAGTTACTTTTGTTTCCGCGGACGCCAGTTGGCCTTCCCGCTTGGTGGTTTATGAGAAAAGCAGCGGCACGGTCATGGCCAGCTTCGTCTTTGTGACGGACAGCAGCTTGCCTATTGTGTCCATGTCTCAAGATCTTTCAAGTTACGATTTGTCCACCCTCAACCGGGTCACTTATCACACGGTGACGGACGCGGAGGGTTATGAAGTGACGGCCACGCAAATCACGGCGCACGACGAATACGGCAATCTCAATTTGCTCATCAGCAATACCGGAAACGTCACGATCTTCAATGACCGCTACACCGTGGTACGAGAAACGCCCACTTCGCTCGACGACTATTTGATTTTGGACGTTTACGACCAAGGTGAGCTTGAAATGGAAATTTGGCCCGGCTCCGATTCCACCGTGCATCTGGAAACCACCGATGGCCTGAACTTGCCTGCGTCCACGCCGATTGGAGAGCACGATTCGCTTTCCGCCAACACGCACCTGAGTTTTGAAGACCTTTCGGAGGACGATCCTCTCTACCAAAACATTGAGGAACTCGTGGAACGTGGCGTGTTGGAGGGTTATGACGTGGACGGCAAGCGCTACTTTAAACCGAATGACGCCATCAACCGTGCAGAGTTCACCAAGATTGTGCTCAGCATTCTTTGTATCGTGCCGGGGGCAGACTCGTATGTGACTCCGTCCGTGTTCAGCGATATTTTGGACAGCACCGCGTGGTACTACCCCTATACCAAGGAATCCTTCACACTCGAGCTCATCACCGGATACTTGGGTGAAGTGAATTCCGAGGGTGTGGCGCCCTTCAAACCGGCCAATACCATCACACGTGCGGAGGCGACTAAAATCATGCTGGAGGCCTTGAATGAGGAGGAAATCATCACCTTGCCGAGCGATTTGACCGGTACCCCGTGGTACACGCCGTACATGAGCGTGGCCCAAGATTTGACGCCGTATCTCACGGGCACGGCTACGGCGGGTACAGACCCTTATATTTTAACGGCGGACGAAGCGGCGGATCCCAACCATGTGCTGACTCGCTATGAATTTGTGGTGATGTCCGTGCGCGTGCTGCAAGCTTACAATTGTTTCAATTTGGACAGTGATGGCGACGGGCTCATCAATTACGACGAAGAGAACAGCTATTCCACCGATGCGTACAATCCTGACACGGATGGTGGAGGTGTGGACGATGGTACTGAAGTGGCTCGTGGCAGTGATCCTTTGGATTCCAGCGACGACTTTGAGGAGGGCAGTTTGAGTTCCGCTGAGCCTGGCATTTATGCCATTCGTGAAGCCTGCTCGGCGTGCCCTTGTACATCGGACATCGATTATTCCGCCGATTTGCGTGAAGGGGATGAAGTTTTTGCTATAATACAAAATGCTGAAGGAAAAATCTTCGGACAGAGCAATACCGTTACCGTCACTTCCAATTAAAACGCCATGACTCAAAAGTTTTATTTCCGCGCCAGCTTGCTCACCCTCTTCTGTTTTGTGGGTGGAATCTTGGTGACTTTTGCGGCCGAAGAGGAGTCCACGGACACCAGTGTTCCCACGGATTATTTGTGCACTCAAGTGATGATGGATGAAGGGGCCGCTGCCGTTGCCACTTACGAGGTCTTTTTGGATGAATATTTTAAAGTGGATGCTCCTTCCAGTGAGCAGTTTGAAAATGCTTTGGACCAATATCGTTTTACGGAACTCGCCATCAATGCCATTTACGAGGCCAACTTGAATCTGGAGGATCCTGATGCTCCCAAAACCCAGGCCAAAGCCGCGGATGAAGTGGCAGACTGCGACTATGTGCGCGACGCGTACCTCAATTACAGCAAAACTTTATTCCAAAAACAATTCACCGGCTCTACGGTTTCTAAAGTCACGTTTAAGGTTGTGGATGGGCTCAAAGCCATGAACAAAGACCTCGATGACATGTCCACGCTCTTTGGCCAAACCTTCCCCGGCATGTTCAATCAGTTGAACAACAATTTACCCTGTTATGCAAAATCCTGCGTCACTCAATGAAAGCTTTCCTCGTCCAATACGGTAGATGGTTTGTGCTGGCCTTTGCCATCGGGTTCATCTTGCCACGCGCCAATCCTTCTTTCTTGAAGGCCGACTCGTCCAGCATTGCCGATCCTTATGCCAACTCCACTTTGGAGGAAAGCATCGTGGCGTATCACCTCAAAGTGAATACCATCACCAATGCCTATTTGACGCTGCTTTTGGATCCCGACTCCGCCAAGCTCGGTTACGTGGAATATCTTGCTGATAAAACGGAGTGCAGTGCTAAAGGACCCAATGTTTCCACCTATTGTTTGGCGGTGGTGCTTGATGCGGAGCTCACTCAATTTGAGAATCACATCACCTCCAAGGCAAGCCAGTTCGATTTGGAAAATGGGGATTTCAAGGAGGTGACTACCCTGGAGGAGGCCAAGCAAGCGGCCGATTCTCAGGCCACTCTCATCCAAGAACAAGTGAGCACGGCGGAAGATGCGTTGGATCTCAATTTGGCGGTTTACAATCAAATCCAAACGGTTTATCCCCTGCATGTGGAACTCACTGCATTGGTGGACAACTTGAAGGCCTACCGCGACAACTTGGCTAAACTGCGCGACACTTTGTCGCCCTTCCCCGGTAAATTCAATGGAGCTACTTCATCCGATTGTAAATAATGAAACGACTTCTTCTTCTCAGCTTCGGAATCCTCTTCAGCGCCAGCATCGGCGTTGCGCTGAGTCGTTACACGCTGGCTTTCACAGATACAGCCACCATCACCAGCCTTATTTTTGAGCAAGCGGGCATCAGTGTTCCCACGGACACCACCGATCCCAAGCAGCTTGAAACGCTGGCTCTCTCGGACGGAGTGCCTTTCCAAAATTTGTATCTTTTTATGTATCAGAATGTGCTGGAAGGTCCGGAGGCCGCAGCGCTCAAACTCCTCTCTTCTCAATATCTGGATGGCCTGCAATTCACGGAAGATGAACTGCAGAGTATTGTTTTGAATGCAGACACCAGCGCTATTTTGGAGAAACGCCAGGCCCAGGCCGATGCTTCTCAAAGTTCCACGGACGTGCAAAGTCAAACCGATGCCAAGAATGCCTCGGACGCCGAATTTCAACAATACTTGGATGACAATGAAGGGGAATTCAGCGAAAGCACTCTGGCTTACCTCACCGCTGCTTATGCAGTACGAATGCAACCTCAAGTGGCTGGCGAAGAGGATGTGACCAAGTCCATCACTCAGGATGGTTTGCTCAATACTTACAATGCCATCACGGAGGCGTATCAAGAAGAACTCGACTTGCAACGAGACAACCGCAAACTGGCTTATGAAGCCTTGGCCAGCGAGATGTTTTTGAACAACGACCTCACCGATTCCGCCAACATTGATTTGCTCTATGATTTGGATCTGGCTCATTATGTGCTTTTTGGCACCATGATCACGTATCCGGACCGTAGTGGCGACGAGGAGGTTCAAACCGCTTCCGTGCCGGAGTCCTTCATGCGGGATGCTTTTTCGGAACCAGATTCAGACGTTGAACTGAGTTCCGAAGATGTGGTGAGTCCGTATGCGTGTTTGGATGACGAGACTTTGCGCAGCGCCCTGGATACTTTTGCTGTGGATGGAAGTGAAGCCACGGCAGAAACTCCTTCCGCCGAGAGCACGCTCAGTTATCCGGATCCTGCCCAAGTGGCTGAAGATTCCGGTGCGAGTCCAGAAAATTTGGAAGTGGCTACGGAGGCTGCGGAGGAAACAAAGCAAGGCCTGGAAGCCCTGCAAGGGTTCTTGACTCAACTCGCAGGAACCAAAGGGGACTGGACTCGTTCCCTGCCCTGCGGCGACATCTTTTGTATCACGGTCAAATTGGTGGATGGCTCCGAGGAAGATGTGAGTTCCACGGACTACGCCGAAACCGACAACTGCGTGGCCTGCCATTTGAGCTACATTTCCAAGTCCATGACCGAGACCACCGACCACAGTTTGGTGGCTGGGAAAATTTCCAAAAACTGGTTTGAGGATGCCACTTGTAAGGAGGCTGGCAATAAAGTGAATTTGGACATCAACGTCTACGCCATCAAAAAGGCGATTGATCTTGACCCGGGCGACGAGACTGATGACGCCCCCAATACTGATGTGCAGGATCTCAAAACCAGCTTGCTGCATGTGGGCGGCTTCCCCACCAAAGATGCTCCGGAAACCATTCTGGGCAAGACTCCCGCAGATATCGAATGTGAGAGTATTTTAAAACTCAATACCATTGCCGGTAGCCCTCAAAACTTGAGTGACGTCCAATCCAGCTGTCAGGAAGCGGCAGCGGCGGTGCAGCAAGAAATCAAGAATGTTTTTGATCAATCCCAACTTCAAGGCATGGTGCAAAATCAGGCCACCTTGTACCAGCAGGTTTCGGCGGAACTTTATAAAATGGCCATCACCTTCCGCAATTTCCAGGATGGACTCAAGGCCACTTACGGCGGATTCACCGACCCCATGACATCTGAAGAAAAAGGCAAACAAGACTCCGCCCCCATTCCCTCTTTACTGAAAGATAAAAAATCCTGCACCACATGAAACTCAAAGTTTTATCCATTGCCGTTTCCGTCGTCGTTTTGGGCTTGATTGGCGTGGCTCCACAGCCTGCTCAGGCCGCGATTGCCACGTGCCCCGGGGATTATTACAACTTTATTTTTACGGCGCGCAGTGAGTCGACCCGCAAACAGAGTCTCGGAGATTTTTTCAAGCTCGGCTCTTGCCAGCTCAATGACATTTTGACCCTGGAGGATGAACTGGATCAGGTGAAGGAGTCCTTCCGTTCCACTGCAGAAACTTGCGGCGACACCAGCACCTACAAGGTTCAGTATGCTGAGATTTTGATGGAAGAATACTTTGTACGGAATATTCAAAAAAGTTCTTCCGACGTGATCAATGAGGTGGATGAAGAAAAATTGAAGGCTCTGAAGCAGGCCAAACTCGACGCTCTTCAAATTGAGATGGAAGCTCTTTTTGTGACCAAGGAGCACCGCACGGACGAAACGACCTTTGAGGGTTACTTTGCCGATTGGTCCAGCAAGTACGACGACCGCATCGCCAACTACGCGCATTGTGAGGAAGGCTCTTGGGCAGAGCTCACTACGATATGGCAAAAATTTGCGGAAGACATTAAAAATCTGAGCATTGATGTGAAAACCTCTAAATCCAGTTTCAGCAGCACGGCCACCGGGGCCGATGAAGCAAAAAAAGACATGAGTGCCATGGGACAGAGCATCAAAAATGCTTGGTCCTTTGTGAAAGCGCAAGAAGAGATCCTGAAGGCGGAGATTCCAGCGGCCACCACTCCAGAAGACTTGTCTAATTCTGACACTCCCATCAGTTTTAAAGACGCTTTCCAAGTATTGAGTGACAGCAATCAAGAGGTGAGCTTTCAAAGCAACTCCGCTGACCGTATGGCCAATTATGCAATGCTCTATGGCTCTGGATCTGGTGTGGCCGCCACGAACATGCAGAGCATTGTGGTCTACATGAATCAAATCATCGATGAGACCAACATCAAAGACTTCCCCAAAATCACGGCAGGCGCTGCCAAGGTCTATGAGAAACAGTGCAACTAGCGAGAAAGCAGTGAGAAGAAGGTGTATTTCTTTTTGAGGGCGGGCAATTTTTTCCCTTTGGCCTCCATTTCTACAGAGCCTCGTGCCAAGCCCAGGTCCACCATACAATAAGGACAGAGGTCCTTTCGTAGGGAAATGAGTTTACCGCAAGAGAAACAATTGAAGAGCATGGCGAGGCGTGGAATTTAAGGGGGTGGGAGGGATCGGCGGGCTATTGCGTTTGGTTTTGGAGGAAATCTTCCAGGTCTTCTTCGCGAATCCGATAGACGCGACCAAATTTGATGCTCTTCAACTTCTTCGCCTTGATGAACTTCAGAACAGTCAGGTGATGAAGCCGGAGAACCTCTGCGACCTCTTCCGGAGTCAGCAGACGCTGGACCATTTGGTTTTATTTAACTTGGCTATAATTTAGAGAGTTTTACTTAGCTTTGCAATGGTTTTCTGTACTTTTTGTAATTTAAGCGAGTTTTAAGGTTATTTAAGATGTTTTAATCTATTTCAAGCTATTTACTCTAATCTGATGCTATTTTAGGCGAGTTTATTAAATCTAACTATATTTTATTAAAGTTAGTTAAAGCTATTTCATTCTTTTTGCGCTGTAGAAAATGGCACCGTAGGTCAGCATGCTCAGGAGAATGCCCGCTTGGAGCGCTCTTGCTTCGCTCAAAAAAGCACTGAGTCCTAAAATCACGAGCAGCGCTAAAGTCCGGCCGAGCCAAATCACGATGTCGCGGTAGACCATGCCCGGGTAGAACCCCTGTTCCCCACTCAGGAGGTCCATGGAGTGGAGGTCCAGCACGTGCTCGGAAACTCTATAAATGGGCTGAATGAGGATCAAGAGCAGAGAAAAGAGCATGTAGACCACCGGTGATTCCTGCCAAAAGAGGAGCAGGGTCAGGCTGAGGATCAAGGAAAAGATGGCGTAGAAGAGGATGCTCACGCGGTTTCCCTCGTGACGTTTGTGAGAGAGGACCAGAATGGTCAGAATCGAAAAGACTCCTGCCAGGGTTTGGAAAATTCCCAAATTGAGTACCGTTTTTAAAGAAAGGATGGCGATGGCGGGGAGGAGCACCGAGTTGAGACCGGCCATCAAAGACCCCCAAAAAATATAGCGACGGATGGTGCTGAGGGCGGGACTGAAGAAAAGGCGGATCCATTCGACGGTGGGGATTTTGGGCGGCGTGTAAGCGGGCAGTTTGAAAATCACGGGCAGCGAGCAGAGATAAACCAAAGGCAAAATCCAAAAGAGCAATTGGAAGGTTTCAAGATGGAAAATGGTGCTCGAAAGATAAAAACTGAGCGTGGCTATAAAAGGCGAGAGGATGGCGAAAAATTGCGCGCCCAAACTCACCATGGAAGAATAGAAGTCTCGGTTTTCGTTGCTGGTGGTGAGCATTTCGTAACCGTGAACTCCTACCCAAAACATTCCCAGACCCAAGCCATTCAAAGCTCCAAAAAGCAGTAGGTAAGCGAAGGTGTGCGGTAGAAAAATCAGCACGCTGAAGGAAAGAATGTAGATTAAAAATGCACGGAGGTAGTTGTATTTGAGCGACGCTTGAGTGCGAGAAAGCAGATAGGCCCAGCCGGAAAAACCGAGCCCCACAAAAAGAAAGAAGACCAGGTTATAGATGATCAAATCGAATAGCGATTTGGTTTCTAGGAAAACAAAAACATTCAAGAAAAGCCCCACAATGGATTGGGAAAAATCATAGACCCAAAAGAGCACGATCATCGCTCGAGTCGAGTCAGGGAGCTCTCGGAAACGATGCAGCGTTTTTTGGAACATTTGGCGGATTTAGATGCCCATCTTCTTGAGCCACTTTCCGGTGTAGGAGGTTTTGCTGTGGGCGACTTCTTCGGGCGTGCCTTCGGCCACCACGAGTCCTCCGCCGTAACCTCCGTCCGGACCCATGTCGATCAAGTGATCGGCATTTTTGATGAGGTCGAGGTTGTGCTCAATCACGATGATGGTGTTGCCGGTTTCCACGAGTTGCTGCAGCACTTCCACGAGTTTTTTGACGTCGTCGAAATGGAGTCCGGTGGTGGGCTCATCCAAAATGTAGAGGGTTTTGCCAGTGGAACGTTTGGAGAGTTCCGTGGAGAGTTTGATGCGCTGCGCTTCTCCTCCGGAAAGGGTGGTCGCGGATTGGCCCAAATGGATGTAGCCGAGTCCCACTTTGGAGAGGGTTTCCATTTTGGTTTTGACGGTGGGAATCGCATCGAAGAAATCCATGGATTCGTCCACGGTCATGTTCAAGACTTCGGAAATATTTTTGCCACGGTAGGTGATTTCAAGCGCCTCGCGGTTGTAGCGTTTCCCTTTGCAGGATTCGCAAGGAACGTAGACGTCCGGCAAGAAGTGCATCTCGATTTTTTTGAGTCCGTCTCCTTCACAGACTTCGCAGCGTCCTCCCTTTACGTTGAAGGAGAAACGGCCGGCTTTGTAGCCGCGCAGACGCGCTTCCGGGGTCTGGGCGAAGAGTTCGCGGACATCCGTGAAAACGCCCGTGTAAGTGGCCGGATTGGAGCGTGGGGTGCGTCCGATGGGAGACTGGTCGATGTTGATGATTTTATCGAGGTGTTCGATGCCGCGGATTTCGCGGTGAGCACCGGCCTGAGCCTTGTTGCGGTTGATGATGGAGGCTACTTTTTTCACCAAGATTTCGTTCACGAGCGTGGATTTTCCTGAGCCGGAAACTCCGGTGACGCACGTGAAGGTTCCGAGCGGAAATTTAACGTCGATGTTTTGAAGATTGTGTTCTTCCGCGCCGAGCACTTCCAAGAATTTTCCGTTTCCTTTGCGGCGCGTTTTTGGAGTGGGCACTTCTTTTTTTCCGGACAAATATTGCCCCGTCACGGATTTGGGATTCGCCATCACTTCCTTGGGCGTTCCCGCAGCGATCACTTGTCCTCCGTGCTTGCCGGCGCCGGGACCGATGTCCAAAATGTAGTCGGCGGCGAGCATGGTGTCTACGTCGTGTTCCACCACAATCACCGTGTTGCCGATGTCGCGCAAAGTGGTGAGGGTTTGGATGAGTTTTTCGTTGTCGTTTTGGTGCAGTCCAATGGAAGGTTCATCCAGCACATAGAGCACTCCCACCAGGTGAGAACCGATCTGTGTGGCGAGGCGAATACGCTGCGCTTCCCCTCCGGAAAGGGTGTTGGCGGAACGGTCGAGCGTGAGGTAGGCCACCCCCACGTGTTCCAAGAATTTGAGACGGGAAACCACTTCCTTAAAAATGGGCTCGGCGATTTTTGTGTTCATCGTGCTGAGCTTGAGTCCCTCAAAAAATTCACGGGCTCCCACGATGGAAAAATTGGTCACATCGGCGATGCATTTGCCTTGAATTTTCACCGCGAGCATTTCCGGCTTGAGGCGTTTCCCTTCACACGAAGGGCAGAGCAAAACACGCATGAATTGTTCGATTTTTCCACGCACGTATTCGGAATCCGTTTCTAGGAAACGGCGTTCTAAATTTGGAATCACTCCCTCGAATTTGGTCTGAAATTCGCCTTTGGAAAGGCCGTCGCCGGAGCTCATTTTGATGGCGTAGGTTTCGTCTCCCGTTCCGTAGAAAACCAGCTTCAATTCTTTCTCCGTGAGTTTTTCCACGGGCGCGTCCAAAGAGAATTTGTGACGCTTGGCCACCGCTTCCAAAATATTGTTGTACCAGGATAAATGCGAGGTGGTTTGGGACCACGGCAAAATCGCTCCTTCGGAGAGGCTCAGGGTGCGGTTGGGCATCACGAGCTCAGAATCGATTTCGAGTTTAGTACCGAGTCCGTGGCAGGTTTCGCAGGCGCCGTGAGGGCTGTTGAAGGAGAAATTGCGGGGCTCGATTTCGGTGAGACAGACTTCGGGATGTTCTTCGCACGAGAAGTTTTCAGAGAATTTTTGGACCTGACCGCTCTCGTTGTCCAGCACCATCATGACTCCTTCACCTTCTCGCAGCGTAGTCTCTACGGAGTCCGCAAAACGCAGGCGCTCGGACTTGGGCGCGCCGGCTTCGGCCACGTCGGCCAATTTTTTGGTCACCAAACGGTCCACGACGATTTCAATATTGTGGTTCTTGTTTTTGTCGAGCGTGGGAAGCTCCACAATGGAGCAGACTTCCCCGTCCACGCGCACACGCACGAAGCCGTCTTTTTTGATTTTTTCAAAAACTTCGCGGTGCTCGCCTTTGCGTCCCACCACCACGGGTGCGAGCAGCAAAATACGGCGGCCTTCTTCCATGGTCAAAATGTGATCCACAATTTGGCTGGCGGTTTGGCGCACGATGGGGCGTCCACACTTAGGACAATGCGGCGTTCCCACACGAGCGAAAAGCAGACGCAAATGGTCGTAGATTTCTGTGACGGTTCCTACTGTGGAACGGGGGTTTCTTGGAGCAGTTTTCTGATCGATGGAAATGGCTGGAGAAAGCCCTTCAATGGACTCTACGTCCGGCTTTTCCATGATGCCCAAAAATTGGCGTGCGTAGGTGGAAAGGGATTCCACGTAACGGCGCTGCCCTTCCGCGTAGATCGTGTCAAAAGCCAGGGTGGACTTTCCGGATCCGGAAAGTCCGGTGATCACGGTGAGTTTGTCTCGTGGAATTTCCACGTCGATGTTCTTCAAGTTGTGCATTCGCGCTCCCTTCACAATAATTTTCGTGGCTTGCATTCGAAATAAGGTTAAAACTAAAACTCAGGTGCAAGTGAGTTTAACACAAGAAACGGGGGAATCAAAATCAAACTGCTTCCTAGTCGTTTGCCCTCTCCACGTACTCGCCGGTTTCGGTGTTCACGCGGATGGATTCGCCCTCTTCAATGAAGAGAGGCACGTTGATGGAAGCGCCGGTGTCCATTTTGGCGATTTTGGTGCCGCTTTGAGCGCGGTCGCCACGAACACCCGGAGTGGTTTCCACCACTTTGAGCACTACTTTTGGAGGCAATTGAATCGAGATGGGCTTGTCGTTGTAGAGCAGGGCGGTCATTTCCTTGCCTTCTTGCAGGAAGAACACCATGTCGCCGAGGGACTCCAACGTGAAGCTGAACTGTTCGTAATTTTCCAGATCCATGAAGAACGCGTCGGTGGGATCTTTGTAGAGGTACTGCACACTTTTGCGAGCGATGTCGGCCATTTCAAAGCTTTCTCCGGCGATGAAGGTCTTCTCCATCACGCCGTTGGTGATCAAATTGCGGAGTTTGGTGCGCATCACCGGTTTGCGCTGCGCGGTGCGCATGAAAGAGTTGTTGATGATTTGGTAGGGCGCTCCACTGATGTTGATGACCGCTCCCACCTTCAAATCCGTAATCGATTGAGCCATAGCTGAGTTTAAATGACTCGGTTATTTTAGGGCTTTTTCGAGAATAGTCAATTGTGGGTCGGGGGCCTCTCCGGTGAGATAGCCGTAAGCCTTGAGGTTTTCTTTACGTTTGAAGAGTTGGTCGAGGAAGGTGTAGCCGAGCACCAAGAAAGGCACCATGAAGAAGGTCTGATTCATCTCCAGGAGAATGTTGAAAATGGCGTGTAAAACGATGGCGAGGATGAGCCCTTCGCTGATCTTTTCCGTGGCAAAAACACGGTTGCGTTTGAGGTGGAAAATCGTGTGGAGGAGGTTGACCACGGGGTGGCGGCTGTTTCGTACTTCTTCAGACCAGATGGGATCGGCGAAGTAGGCGATTCCGTAGAAGTAACCGTAGACTCCGGAGAACAGTACATGCGCGAAAGTGGAGAAGAGCGCCCTGAACACAAAGGAGACCAGCATCACTTCTATGCCTTGGTATTCCCAGATGTAGTAGAGGTAGAGGCTGTTTTCTACGAAGGCAAAACCGAGGGCGGAAATGATGGAGAATTCAATGGCGTCGTCGATGTTGCGGAAGAATCCTCGGTCGGCTTTTTTCACCACGAGGTGCTTCATGTATTCTTCAATCACTCCCACAAACATGAACATGAGCACTGTTCCTACGGGTAGATAGAGATAGCTGGTGAAAGCGAAAACGTCGGCTTGAAGATTGTTGGCGTAGTTGGTGATGTTGAAGTCCGGAAAATACTGCCAGCTCCACTTGTAGAGGAGAATGGGCGTGACTGCGAGCATGCCCAGAAGGAAGGTTTCTTTGGCTTTTGATCTGTAAACCGGGTCTTTTCGGTAGAAAATTCCGCCCCAAACCAAGGCCGGAATGGCGGCCATGAAGATGGAAATGAAGATTTGGAGGGTTTGCATAGTGGTTGGATCTCCTAATTATAACATAAAAGTGGCGTTTTATCCAGGTCTACGATTGTAACTGCTCACAGGGGTTGCAGATTGGCTTGACGGATTTTTTGTATTTCCAGATATGGCTCAGGTTTGGGTGGAGTGAAGCCAGACGTGGAATTTCGCCT
>Ga0114940_10000744_pt1 | contig 13613 bp, 13 predicted proteins | sample ColdCreekSource_FD_87195 | JGI IMG/M metagenome (GOLD analysis project Ga0114940, IMG submission 87195) | Groundwater microbial communities from Cold Creek, Nevada to study Microbial Dark Matter (Phase II) - Cold Creek Source | ecosystem: Environmental > Aquatic > Deep subsurface > Groundwater ... | reverse complement strand
TGTGTCTGCGATCGTGATCGCTGCTGTCGTCGGGCCGTTCGCTACCGCTATCGTGATGGTGTAGCTTTGACCTGCTTGACCAACCACCAGTGGGGTTTGACTCGCTGTCTTGGTGACTGTCAATCTTGGATTAGGCAAATCACTATCAGTGGCCGAACAACTCGCAGGAGCACCACTAGCGTATGACAAACCAGTACCCGCAGGGCCAGGCACACAAGTCAAAACCAAGCCAGCTGGCCGTGTTACGGTCGCTGTATTAACCGTTTGAGCGAACAACTGGCTGGATGTCAAAAGTGCAGCGAATGCAAAAAATGCACCCACTTTTCCCTTGGCTTTGATAAAAGATAGGAGATGACTCATACTTGTAATCACTTTTGGATTTGAATTTATTGTGCTGCCGCGACTGATGACTTGATACATTTAATTGACGTTACATGTATAGGCAAACTGAAGAGAGCCTGTCACAGGCAATGTGGCTACAGTGATGCCTGCGCCAGTAAGATTGGCTATAGTCAGTGGTCCGCCAGGACAAATCGCACCGCCCGTTGCCCCTGAACAGGTCACCGTATTCCCAGCTGGGCAAGTTAAACCAGCACCTACAACATCGGTCACAACCACGCCATTTGCAACAGAAGGACCTTGATTGGTCAAAGTAACCACGTAATTATTCGTACCACCAGTTGTGGCAACAGCTTTGTTGTCCGTCTTGGCAATAACTATGCTAGCCGCAGTAGTTATTGGCGTCGTTTCGAAACCACAGCCGGCATTTGCAACTGCACCAGTCAAACCGTCGTTAGTACAAGCCGAAATCGCCCCCGTTGTAGTTTCAGTCGCTTTGTTAGGGTCTGCACCACCAAACACTTTGGCACGATTCGTTAATGTTGTACCGTTTGCAACTGTTGAGGCAACAGTAACAGGCAAAGTGAACACCCCAGAACCACCTGCAGCAATAGCCGTTGTCGTTGTACAAGTGGCTGTATCGTTTGTGTTAGTGGTTGTTGAAACAGCACAAGTCATAGAGCCACCGATAGCGCCACCAGCTGTCAATGGTGCGGTAAAAGACATACCCGCAGGGAGCACATCTTTCACTGTAGTCGTGCCGCTTGTCGCCGCAGAACCAGAATTACTAACAGTAAAGGTATAAGTACCGACACTACCCGCCACAAAGCTACCGCCCGCATCGGCTTTGGTCAACGCTAAATTTGGATTTTGGATACAAAAACCTAAGGCTGCCAAACCAACACCTTGTCCAGGCGGGTTACCTGTGGCAGCAGGTCCGTTTCCATAGGTGTAAGTAATAGAAGTAACTGGTGCGGGGAATGAAAAAGTCGCATTACATAAGTTTGACGTTGCAGCGCAATTTTGAGCATTGTTAGTACTTGTGGACGTAGCAACGTTACCCACGACCGAGACAAGCGCCCCAGCTGCAACAGCAGTTGGTGTAACTACACCTGTAGGACCATTACCAACAATGGTCACTCGGTCTTGGTAAGCGCCAGCGCCATCGTTGTAATAATCCAAATCCGTCGCAACCAATTGCAACTTACTGATTGGCTTGCTGAATGTAATCGTGACACTGTTGTTGCTCCCGATAGCGGGACGATCAACAACATACCAATATGAATCAACAAAACCACCAGACTGCGCTGTGGTTGGGTAGCCCGCAAGAATATTCGTTAACGTTGCCGTGCCATTTACATTCACCGACGAAGCGCCAGCGCCCAAAGTAATCGGTAAACCCGTCGTCTTCAGGGTTGCGGACCCTGTATCCCAGTTATTAGGCGCTGCAAATGTGTATGTTTGAGTAACCTCGTTTGCAGCGCAAGCGGAAGACTGCGCATTTGCAACCATCGGCAATGCTGCTGCCAGCGAAAACAAACTAGCCGTCAAAATTTTGAAGACACCTCTTGCGTCTGCTTTATTTAACAATTTATTGACTGAGATCATTTTATTTAATGGCTTCATTGAAATGGCTGCTTACACTACGCTTGAACACAACAGTTCAAACACGACGAGTCGAATAGGGTATTTAGTACTACCTGACTATAAATGATTTACATATTGAAACATACTTATTCAGTACTTTAGGTACCCCATTTTTGAAAAAAAACAACGCCAAAGCGTGATTTAGTTCTCATTTGACCTCATTCTATGGGTTCAGTTACTTTTGTAAACCTTTGAGCTAAAACGATTTATTCTCGAAACAAAACTAAAAATTAGGTTTAAAACGGCAAATTTAATCTGATTTTTTGGCGATTTCACGCGGTCTGCCGTGGTCATCAATGGCGACATAAGTAACCGAAGCTTCCGTAACCTTGATGTAACTTCCTTGGCTTTTAAAGCGTTCAGCGAACACTTCGACCTTCACGGTTACAGAAGTTTTGCCGACGCGCGTCACGACTGAGAAGAACGACAAAATATCGCCAACGCGTACAGGCTGCTTAAAAATAAACTCATTCACGGCCACCGTAGCCATGCGCCCTTGGGCATATCTGGCGGGGATGACGCTGCCCGCCAAGTCCACTTGCGCCATCACCCAGCCACCAAAAATATCCCCATTGGCGTTGCAATCCGCCGGCATGGGAATCACTTTCATGACCAATTCTTTGTCCAGCGGCAGCGCTACATGTGTTGCCGCATAAGAATTTTGGGGGTTACTGCTTGCAATAGTGGACATCAGAGACAATCTATAAATGAAAAGTACATCTAAGTACGCAACAACGCGGCCAACAGATGCACAAACTTAACAACTGAGAGATTATCCAAGATGCGCGGTTATAGCCACCTGAATGTTGCAAATGTTGCACCTGATTCTGTAGCAACCACACCACAGCCCGCTAGCCCCAGGTCAGACTGGAGCACCATTGCACGGCTGCTTCCTTACCTGTGGCATTACAAATGGCGGGTGATGGCGGCGCTGGCCTTCATGGTGGGCGCAAAAGTGGCCAATGTGGGTGTGCCGCTGCTTCTCAAGCAACTCGTAGACACCATGAATCCCAACTTAAGCACTGGAACGCAAGTGCTACTTGTCGTGCCGATAGCTTTGCTTGTAGGCTATGGCCTGCTGAGGTTATCCACAAGCTTGTTTACGGAATTACGCGAACTGGTGTTTTCCAAAGCCACCGAAGGCGCAGCGCGCAGCATTTCCCTCGAAGTTTTTCGCCATTTGCATGCCTTGAGCCTGCGCTTCCACCTTGAACGCCAAACCGGCGGCATGACGCGTGACATCGAGCGGGGCACGCGCGCTGTGCGCTCGTTAATAGGCTTCACTTTGTTCAATATTGCACCCACGCTGGTTGAAATGGCGCTGGTTTTGACACTTTTGGCTGTCAAATTTGACGCTTGGTTTGCTTGGATTACCGTCGCGGCACTGGTGGTTTACATCACCTACACCGTAACCATCACCGAATGGCGCACCCAATTCCGCAAAACCATGAACGACTTGGACGGCGCAGCCCACACCCGCGCTATCGACTCGCTGCTGAACTATGAAACCGTCAAATACTTCAACAACGAAGAATTTGAAGCCAAACGCTATAACGACAATTTAGAGAAATTCCGCGCCGCATCCATCAAAAGCCAAACCACACTGAGCATGCTGAACACGGGGCAGCAGCTCATCATCGCCACCGCGTTGGTCGCCATGCTCTGGCGCGCCACCCAAGGCGTGGTCGATGGGCGGATGACGCTGGGTGACTTGGTGATGGTGAACGCTTTCATGATTCAGCTGTACATTCCGCTGAACTTTTTAGGCGTCATTTATCGCGAAATCAAGCAAAGTTTGACCGATTTGGACAAAATGTTCACCCTGTTGGAGCGCGAACGCGAGATTGCTGACCTTCCAGGTGCTCAAAATCTAGTCATCAACTCAAAAATCGGCTCAAATATGCCCTTTTTAGAGCAAAATATACCTATAGCCGGCATATTTACTGCCTCAGCAGCTACGAATAGTATAGCAAATTCAAATACTAAAAGCAGTAAAAACCCTGAATCTGCTGGATTTTCACCCAAAATCAGCTTCCAAAACGTCCATTTTGCCTACGATCCTAGCCGTCCCATCTTGCACGGCATCAGTTTTACCGTGCCAGCGGGCAAAACGGTGGCCGTGGTTGGGCCATCAGGCGCTGGCAAATCGACGCTCGCGCGGTTGCTTTTTAGGTTTTATGACGTTCAGCAAGGCGTCATTTCGATTGCAGGGCAAAACATCAAATCCGTTACCCAAAGCAGCGTGCGCGAGGCAATTGGCATTGTGCCGCAGGACACTGTGCTGTTCAACGACACGGTGGCGTACAACATTGCGTACGGCAGACCAGGCGCGTCGCAAGAGCAGGTGGAGGAAGCGGCCAAGTCCGCCCGCATCCACGACTTCATCGCCGCCACCCCGCTGGGCTACAAAACCATGGTGGGTGAACGTGGGCTGAAGCTCTCAGGCGGCGAGAAGCAACGCGTCGCCATCGCCAGAACCCTGCTGAAAAACCCACCTATTTTGATTTTTGACGAAGCGACATCTGCTTTAGACAGCGCCAACGAACGCGCTATTCAAGCCGAGCTGCAAAGCGTTGCACAAAACAAGACAACACTGGTGATTGCACACAGGTTATCCACAGTTGTGGATGCGCATGAGATTTTGGTGATGGATGCCGGCCACATTGTTGAACGCGGCAACCACGCGCAGCTTTTGGCGCTGAATGGCGTTTACGCGCAAATGTGGGCGCTGCAGCAAAGTGGTGGGGATTGACGAGAACGAAGCTCACCAAACTCAAGGCTTCACTTTTTCCCCCATCCAACGCAGCAAATCCACCCACATTTGGCGGTTTTCGCTGTCCAACGGAATGCGCTGCGCATTCGGTAACTCAATCGTAACTACTGGCATGCCTTTATGTACACCACCGTAGTTACCCAAAGATCCCGGAAAAATGCCAACTTGGTCTAAATACAAGCGCCCAAGCTTGGAGGGCGGCACGGTGGGGCCATCAAAATCAAGCACGCCGTAAGGCGCATGGATGCTGACAATTAAATTAGGCTTAAAACTAGCCATTTCGTCGTGCAAAAACTTGGATTCTGGCTCAGACAGCGGCTCTTTACCAGGCCAGCGGCGAGGGTCTTTTTTAGTACGCTGCTCCCAATAAATCTTGGCATCACGCGCCCAGTTGGGGGTGGGAAAGTTGCGGTTCAGGTCAACGCCATTGGCATTCACCCGTTTGGCGGGCACGTTGGTGAGCCCATCGGGGTTGAGCATGGGGATAAAGCGCCAATGGATGCCGCCCGCAAAACTGGCAGGCGAGTTGGAAATCGCGTTATTGGGCGCTTGGGTGGTCAGCTTGATCCAATTAAGTGCCAGTGCGCTAGACGACAGCTCGTCCCCATGGATGCCGCCCACCACCATGACTTTGAGCTTGGCGGGACTGACGGGGTCGTCGCCGGGGGTGATGACGTCTCGCTTCAGTAGCGGCACGCCTTTGACGGAGCGAGCGCCTGTATCCACCAAATCGGCCTGCAAACACAAGCTTTGCGACACGCCCGGCAGGTGGTTAGACATGTTTTTACAAAATACTGCATTTTTATGATTATTTTGAGCTATAGCCAGCGTATTTACTGCCTGAACAGCTATGAATAGAATAGCAAAATTCAACTTTAAATTCATTTAAGCAACGCCCTCATCAGCCCCCGCACGCGCCATGCGCTCGCTTTTCCAATACACGTCATCGCCACCGTTGACACGGTTTAGAACACGAGAGAGCACAAACATCAAATCGCTCAGTCGATTCAGGTACTGGCGGGGTGAGTCGTTGATGGTTTCAGACTCACCCAGCGCCACCACCGCCCGCTCCGCCCGCCGCGCCACGGTGCGGCATACGTGTGCTTGCGAGGCGGCGCGATTGCCGGCTGGCAAGATAAATTCGGCCAACTTGGGCAAAGTTGCGTTATACGTTTCTAATGCTACATCCAAGTCGACAATTGCCTCTTTTTTAAGCAATTCGAAGCCAGGAATCGACAGTTCGCCGCCTAAATTGAAGAGCTGGTGCTGGATTTCAACCAACACATCGCGCACGCCATCTGGTAGCGTTTCGCACAGCAGCACACCGATGTGCGAGTTCAGCTCGTCCACATCGCCCATGGCATGTACGCGCAGGTGGTGTTTAGAAACGCGGGTGTTGTCGCCCAGCCCCGTGGTGCCTTGGTCGCCCGTGCGGGTGGCGATTTGAGAAAGTCGATTGCCCATTTACCCTGCCTTGTGAATAACTATGCCTAAAGAGGCAAAGTTACCACAAAACAAGCACCCTGCCCTGACGCCGCGGCCTCACAGCGCACATTACCGCCATGGCGCTGGGCAATGGATTTGACCAAGGCCAGCCCCAAACCGACGCCACCGTCGCGTTCGCTAGCACCAGGGGCGCGGTAAAACGGCTCGAAAATCCGCTCGCGCAGCTCAGCCGGTACGCCCGGGCCGTGGTCTGTCACGCGCAGCGTCACTTGTTTCGCATCCAGCTGCAAACTCAGCACGGCAGGTTGCGATTGACCGGCTTTGGCATAACGGTTCGCGTTTTCCAGCAAATTGCGCATCAAACGGCGCAATAATTTAGGCACGCCTTGCACGGCGATGGCAGATTCGGACAACACTTGCAGCTCCGCACCTGATTTAGCGCACTCTTCAGCGGCCAAACCCGTTAAATCGACGGTTTCAAACGTGCCCACATCGGCCTGAGCTGAATCAAGCCGGCTGGCAAGCAAGATTTCAGCGATCAATTGGTCTAACTCGTTGATATTGCGTGATATTTCGTCTTTTAGCCGTTGAATAGCCGCTTCAGATTGTGAGCCATTGAGCAGCTCCAGTCCCATTTTGATACGCGTCAAAGGCGAGCGCAGCTCATGCGACGCATTAGCAAGCAGTGATTTGTGCGACCCAACCAAGGCTTCAATGCGGCTGGCGGCTGTGTTGAAGCGCTCGGCCAAAAAGGCGACTTCGTCGTGACCGCTGACTTTGACGCGGGTGGACAAATCGCCCTGCCCCCATTGCTCCACACCGTTTTGCAAGGTGTTCAAACGTTTGGTTAAGCGGCGAATCAGCGGGTATGTGCCCAACGCCACGGCGAGACCCACCAGCATCAGCATCCAGACAAAGCCAAACGGTGGCTTGAACCAGCTTTTATCCGCAGGGCTGCCCGGTGGGCCACCCGGGCCAAAAGGGTGATCGGGGCGCTCTGCACGCTCGGCACGGTTCGAGCGCCCTGCACGCCCCAATCTTTCGCGCATTTCTAGCGGCGCCATCTGTTCCAACTCACCCGTTTGCGGGTTCAAGCGGCGCGGACGTGGCATTTGCAGGTTGACCACCTCGCCAGAAGCCAGCGGCTGCGTCAACTTCAGCGAAAACTCTGTCCCCATACCCGGCACACGCGGCGCAGCGGTGGCTGTGCCAATCACATCGCCAGCCGCATTGCGCACCACCACCTCGCGCACCACTGGGGACGAGCTGTAATCCGCCAACTTGCGCTCCGCACTCTCACGCCAAGCCCAGCCAACCAAGAAAATCAGCACAGCAACCGACAGCACCACCGCCAGCCAAATGCGGACGTAGAGGCGGTTGAAGAAGGGCGTGGCCGTTTTGTTCATCAGTCTTGCTGTTTAGCAAAGACGTAGCCCACGCCCCGCACCGTCAAAATCCGCTTCGGATCTTTGGCATCCACCTCAATCGCCGCACGAATTCGCCCCATGTGCACATCGATGGAGCGGTCAAACGCCTCCAGCTCCCGCCCACGCACAGCTTCCATGATTTGATCCCGCGTCAGCACCCGACCCGCCCGCTCAGCCACGGCAAGCAGCAAGTCGAACTGGTACGAGGTTAAATCCACCTCTTTGCCAGCTAAGCTGACAATACGGGCATCGCGGTCGATGTCTAAGCTGCCAAAGCGCAAGACCGGCTGTGCGTCGTCATGCTCCACCGAGGTTGCCACCTCTGCACTGCGGCGCAAAATCGCCCGAATCCGCGCCAAAAGCTCACGCGGCTCAAAAGGCTTAGCCAAATAGTCGTCTGCACCAACCTCCAAACCAATCACGCGATCCATCGGGTCGCCCTTGGCCGTCAACATCAAAATCGGGGTTCTAGCCAAACTGCCACCCAGGGCGCGAATGCGACGGCAAATTTCCAAGCCGTCCATGTCTGGCAACATCAAATCCAGCACGACCAAGGCTGGCGGTGACTGCTGCAAAGCCGCCAAACCACTCGTCCCATCGGGCGCATGCGCCACCTCAAAACCGCCTTGGCGCAGGTACTCGCTGACCATGCTGGCCAAGCGGGCGTCGTCTTCAATCATTAAAAGCTGTTGTTGCATAGTCGTTGTGAACTCCGTGTTTTTCAGGGTTCTTGGGTTCTTCTGTAGTCATGATACCTATAACGCTGAATCATGCGCCTAGAGCCAGTTAGGGGCTATGTCGCGGCAGTAAAGTTATGTAAACTTCAATAAAAACTTAATTTTGCTATTGTTTTTATAGCTGCTTAGGCATTAAATACAATGAATACTGCCATATTTCACCCCTTAAATCACTTTTTCAGGTGTTTCGATGCGACTTGCAAGCCAAACTAGCAACAGTACGGGCATGCCCAACATCGCCGTTGCGGTGAAAAAGTCGATATAGCCAAACGCATCAACGTATTTGCCCGAATAACCGGCTAAAAACTTGGGCAACAGCAGCATCATGGAGCTGAACAGTGCGTATTGCGTGGCGGAATAGTTGATATTCGTTAAGCTGGACAAATAGGCAATGAACGCTGCCGAGGCGATGCCGCTGGACAAATTGTCAGCCGAAATCACCCAAACCAGCGCCGTTAAATCATGCCCACGCCCGCCCAGCCACGCGAACAACAGGTTGCTGACCGAACTCAAAATCGCGCCCAACATCAAAATCCTCATGACGCCAAAGCGCATCGACAGCACACCGCCAATGAAAGCGCCTACCAGTGTCATGATGACACCAAAGACCTTGGTGACATTTGCCACTTCCAGCTTGGTATAGCCCATGTCCACATAAAACGGGTTCGCCATGATGCCCATCACGACGTCTGAGATGCGGTAAGTGGCGATCAGCGCCAAAATCAGCGCGGCATGCCATTTGTAGCGGCGAATGAAGTCGGCAAACGGCTCGATCAACGCCCCTTTGAGCCAATCTGCGGCGTTTTTGGCAGGAATAAACGCACGTTCAGCCGGCTTGGGCGACCAAAACACGGTAATGACGCCCAACAACATGGATGCGGCCATGACCAAATATGCTGTTTGCCATGCGCTGTGTTGGTAAATCGCTTTTGCAGTTTCCCCGGCAACCGCCGCAGTTGGAATAATTGGGGCAACTTCCGCAAAAGCCGCCACCCAAAACACGCCAGCCCCCGCCCAAATCATCGCGATGCGGTAGCCCGTCATATACGCGCTGGCCAAGGCCGCTTGGCGGTCTACATCGGCAGATTCAATGCGGTAAGCGTCTAGTGCAATATCTTGCGTGGCAGAGCCAAACGCCACCGCCACGGCAAACCACACCATGCTTTGCAAATCATTTTGCGGATTGGTCACCGCCATACCCACCAAACCCGCCATGATGACGAGTTGCGACAGCAACAGCCAGCTGCGGCGGCGACCTAGCCAAGGCGTGAGCAGCGGAATCGGCATTCTGTCCACCAGTGGCGACCACACCCATTTGAAGCCATAAGCCAAACCGACCCAGCTTAAAAAGCCAATCGTGGTGCGGTCAATACCCGCTTCGCGCAAGCGAAAACTGAGCGTGCCGAGTACCAACAGCAGTGGCAAACCCGCTGCAAAACCCAGCAGCAGCATGCGCAGCGTGGGCGGCTCTAAATAAACTTTGAGGGTTTGCGCCCAGCTGCGTTTGACGATTGCGGCAGCAGCGGGCGAGCTTGTATCAGTAGTTACGGTATGGCTGGTAGTCATACCGCCATCATAAAGCTACTGCAGGATGCGTTAGATTTTTGTAGCGGGAATGATGGTGTTTTTGTAGTAATCGATGGTGATGATGGTGTTTGCCGCTGGCTTGTCTTTGTAAGCCGTGCAGGTGGCATTGAAGCCTACACCTGCATGTACCGTGGCCTCTGTGGTGACGGTGCTTTTGTAAAACTGGCGCAAACGAGACACAGTTTCTTTGGCTTCGTTACCGTTGGGAGAAATCAGCGCACCTTCGATACAAACATTACCCACCGCAGGCGTTATAGCGTCTGCCTGGAAAAATGAATCGTCAATGCTGCCGCCACATGCCACCAAGGCTGTCACGGCAACGCTACTAAAAATGAGTTTGAATGTTTTTTTCATACGCTTTGCTCCTAAAAATATCGTCAGTTACGCTCTTATCATGCCACCAAAGCCGCGCTCTGCGTGCTTTGACGTCGCCAAAACAACGCTCAGAAGCCAGAAAAATCGTAACTGATCGTCATTGGCGCATGGTCTGAAAAACGTTCAGCTTTGTAAATTTCTTCGTGTTTAGCCAAAAGTGCTACTTTGGGCGTAGCCAAATGATAATCCAAGCGCCACCCCACATTGTTCGCGTAGGCTTGGCCACGGTTGCTCCACCAGGTGTAGCAAGTCTCGGTGGTATCGGGTTGCAGCAGGCGGTAGACGTCTTTTAACCCACCATTTTCTTCGTGCAAGAGCTGCGTCATCCAAGCCCGTTCTTCTGGCAAAAAGCCGCTGTTCTTCTTGTTGCCTTTGTAGTTTTTCAGGTCTGCCTCTTGGTGCGCGATGTTGATGTCACCACACAAAATGAACTCGCGCTTGGTTTTTAGCTGCATCAAATGCGGGTAAATCAGCGCTAAAAACCTAAATTTCGCTTGCTGGCGCTCTTCTCCCGACGAGCCGCTGGGGTAGTAGCAGCTGATGATGGAAAATTTGCGCGAAGGCGTGTCAAAACGCAGCTCAACATAGCGGCCTTCGGCATTGAATTCGTCAAAAGCGGGGTTATTGCCAATACCTACGATCACCTCGGTCGGCGTCTCTTTGGTGTAAACGCCCACGCCAGAATAGCCCTTTTTCTCAGCAAAGTGAAAATAGCCTTTCATACCCGCTATTTCCTCAAACTTGTCTTTCACGTCGTCATACTGCGCTTTGACCTCTTGGACACAAATACAATGGGGTTGTGACTTTTCAATCCAAGCGGCCAAGCCCTTGCTGCTGGCGGAGCGGATGCCGTTGAGGTTGAGACTGGTGAGTTTGAACAGATTTTTGGACATAAAAATTGACTATGAATAACAACAATACAGCTAATTTAGATAACTTGGCTCAGGATTTCGTCAAATTCGCCCTGGAGTGCGGCGTTTTGGGATTTGGTGAGTTTAAAACCAAAGCGGGCCGCTTGAGCCCTTATTTTTTCAACGCCGGTTTGTTTGACGACGGCGCGAAGCTGGGCAAACTGGCCGAGTTTTACGCCAAAAGCCTGATTGCCAGCGACATCGAGTTCGACATGATTTTTGGCCCCGCCTACAAAGGCATCCCATTGGGCGCTGCCGTCGCCGTGGAACTGGCGCGCCAAGGCCGCAACGTGCCCTTCGCCTACAACCGCAAAGAAGCCAAAGACCACGGCGAAGGCGGCACGCTGGTGGGTGCCAAACTGCAGGGCCGCGTGCTAATCGTCGACGACGTCATGTCCGCCGGCACCGCCACCCGCGAATCCATCGCCCTCATCAAAGCCGCCGGCGCGACGCCTGCTGCGGTGGCGATTGCCTTGGACAGACAGGAAAAAGCAACTGAAAAGAACGCCGCTGGCGCAACCGTAGATGTGCCCTACAGCGCGGTGCAATATGTACGGAACGAACTCAAAATGCAGGTCTGCACGATTGCCAGCTTGAAGGATTTACTGGATTACCTAGCCACGACTGCCGACCCCGCGCAGCAAGTGCATGAGGCGGCGATCAAGGCGTATCGGGATCGGTATGGGGTGTAAATGCTTTTAAAACCGATTTTATAGGCCATTTTATGCCTGTAGCCGGCATATTTATTGCCTAAGCAGCTATATTAATTATAGCGATCTTGCGGCAATACTTCACCATGCGGCACGCTGGCCAGTGCAGCTTCAAACTTGGCTTTGCTGCTTTTTTGAGCGCGTTCGCTCAAATAACTCAACGTTTCCAGCGCAGCCAGTTTTTCAGCCACTGCCGTGCTGATGAACTGGTTGATGGACAGCTTGTCTTTTTGCGCCCAATCTTTCAGGCGATTGTGCGTGGAATCGGGGATGCGCAAGCTCAATGTGCTCATGATGTTGCTCCTAATTGCATTAAAAAATCAGCAGGCCACAGCGCCTGAATGCCAAAACGGCCAATACCTTCAAAGTCTTTGGTATTGAAGGTGACGATATGCGTTGCCTCGGCTGCCACGGCTGCCTCTAAAACCAAGTCATCCTTGGGGTCACGCAAATAGGGTCGCCACATGAAGTGAACTTGGTGATGACTGGCGACGGCGCAAACATAGTCTAAAACAGCCTCAGCACTTTGAAAAGGAATGCCCAAATGCTCGCGTTTGATGACATCTTCGTACTCAAACAACAGTGGCACAGTGATACCGACGCCAAAGCGGCCTGCATCAATCAACGACAACAATTTGAACGATGCACCATCGCGTGAGCGAAGAGCTGCAACAATGACGTTGGTATCAATGATGATTCTTGGGTTGAGCATATTGGTATTATATGCAATACCAATATTTTAGCAATTGCGCTCAAAAAATGATTTAACCCAACTTCCTCTTCAACAACTCATTCACCTGTGCCGGATTGCCTTTGCCTTTGGTCGCTTTCATGGCTTGACCAACCAAGGCGTTGAAGGCTTTGGCGTTGCCGGCTTTGTATTCTTCGATGGATTTGGCGTTGGAGGCCAAGACCGTGTCGATGATTGCTTCCAGCTCGCCGGTGTCGCTCATTTGTTTGAGGCCATTTGCCTCAATCAAATCACCTATCTGCTTACTATGAAACTCTAGTGTGGCACTATTTCCTTGAAGTACATAGTGCCCCGTTTCAGCCTTTAACCTGTAATGCGCCAACCCATTTGAATCTAATTGGGCCGCTGCTTTCCACATCAAATCTAACAATTGCTTTGCACCATTGTTTGAAATAGTGCCATTTTGAATTCGCGTAATTAGTAACCCAAGCTGCGTAGCATTCACAGGAGTGCCTTCGATACTCATCTCTTCAGCATTTAACCGACGTGCAAGTTCCCCAGTAACCCAGTTGCTTGCTAATTTAGCTTGTCCGCTAATTTTTGCTACTTCTTCAAAATACGCCGCAACAGCCTTACTCTGCGTCAACTGCGTCGCGTCATACTCAGACAGCCCAAAATCTGCCACAAAACGCGCCGCCATCACACGCGGCAGTTCCGTCATTTCGGAGCGAACTCGTGCGACCCACTCATCGGCAATCACCAAGGGCGGTAAGTCTGGGTCGGGAAAGTAGCGGTAATCGGCGGCGTCTTCTTTGGTGCGCATGGCGCGGGTTTCGCCAGTGTCGGGGTTGAACAGCACGGTCGCCTGCTCGATGGTTTTGCCGTCTTCGATTTGCTCGATCTGCCAGCGCACCTCGTAGTCAATCGCCTGCTGCATGAACTTGAAGCTGTTCAGGTTTTTGATCTCGCG
>Ga0114940_10000743_pt1 | contig 13629 bp, 10 predicted proteins | sample ColdCreekSource_FD_87195 | JGI IMG/M metagenome (GOLD analysis project Ga0114940, IMG submission 87195) | Groundwater microbial communities from Cold Creek, Nevada to study Microbial Dark Matter (Phase II) - Cold Creek Source | ecosystem: Environmental > Aquatic > Deep subsurface > Groundwater ... | reverse complement strand
TCATCCGTTTGTAGCAAGAGCTCCAATTCCTTACGACTGAATTCGCACTTCAATCCCTTGTGCTTTCAGATATCGTTTCACATCGTCGACGGTATATTCTCCAAAGTGAAAAATCGAAGCGGCAAGCACCGCATCCGCCTTGCCCAGCGTCAGCACGTCGCTCAAATGCTCCAGTTTTCCGGCGCCACCACTGGCGATGACAGGAATTTTCACGGCTTCACTTACGGTTCGAGTCAGATCCAGATCGTAACCGGCCCGGGTGCCGTCGGAATCCATGCTGGTGAGCAGAATTTCACCGGCTCCGAGGGCTTCGACTTTCCGAGCCCATTCCACAGCGTCCAGACCCGTTGATTTGCGCCCTCCGAAAGTGTAAGCTTCCCACCAGCCTTGAGTTTCGGGCCTGCCACCCTTCTGTGGTGGTTTCGAGTTTCGGGCCTGCCACCCTTTGGTGGTGTTTTTGAGTTTTGAGACCGGGGCGCTTGTTTTCCTGGCGTCGATTGCCACAACAATACACTGGCTGCCAAATTTCTCCGCGGCCTTCTGCACAATACCGGGTCTGGCGACAGCTGCCGTGTTGAGCGAGACCTTGTCAGCTCCAGCCTGGAGCATCCGACGGATATCCTCCACCGACCGGATTCCTCCACCAACCGTCAACGGCATGAAACACCGCTCGGCTGTTCTTTCCACCACATCCACCATGGTCGGTCGATTATCGGCCGAGGCTGTGATATCCAGGAAGATCAGCTCATCTGCGCCCTGACGGTCATATTCAGCCGCGCACTCCACCGGATCGCCGACATCGCGCAGATTCAGGAATTTGGCGCCTTTGACCACACGCCCCTTGTCCACATCCAGACATGGAATGATTCGTTTGGCGAGCATCGTTGTTTTCCACAAAGGCTATCCATGATTGTCACGAGGGTCAATGGTTCCCCAATGGTTGCTTTAATGGAAACGAAACAACCAACTCCTCTCCAACTGCAGGAGTCTCCTCTTCTTCTACAACCGATGGAACTTTTAAAACCAGGTCGTCTGCGGGAACATTACCCTTGATGGCATCAGACGGGAATTTGTCCGACCTCCATAATTTCATCCACGCGTTTGTCAGCGGAAGGCTGTTATAGCGATCTGGAAACTTCTCCTTCAGAATTTTACATACTTCAGGATAATAATCAGAGTTCATGCTCGGGAATAAGTGGTGTTCTGAATGATGAGAAAAATGATGATGGATTCGATCCATCAACGGAGGAACAACCACGGATGTACTGCTGATCAAGGGGTCATTGGTTTCACACAAAGGATTGAGCGCATGATTCGTGAAGATGTACATCATCACGATCGTCGAAGTCACAAAATATGAGATGGGAGAAGCCCAAAGGAATTTGGTCCACTCTCCGCCGACAACAAAAAAGACAATCATTTGCATCAATAGAATTATGATGATTTCAGCAACGATTTGAATTTTTTGCTGGAGCCTGTATGCAGGTTTGAATGGCACCACGTCAGGCTTTCGATCTGCGCGATAGAAAGCTGCTGAAGTTTGCCGAATGATGTAGGTGATAAACTGGATGCCAACAAGTGGATTATACCTCGACAAACGATTGTTTGGATAAAAGAGCCATGTATACCATTTCGTCCAAAATGATTCTTCGGATTTGAGAAACTGACGATCGGGATCGTCCCGGGTATTCGCGTTCGAATGATGCGTTTGATTATGGATGCGCTTCCACAAGGTGGTCGGAACCAGAATGAGTCCCCAGAAGAAAATTTCGCAAAGATACCGGGCAGGCCTGTTGGTGATGATTGCATGGTGGCTCAATTCGTGAGCCAGAAAGCCGATGCAAGCCACACTGTGACCAATGAGGATTGAAAAGAAGAGACTCCAAATCGGATCAACCCACCGAATTCCTGCATAACCAACAGCCACCACGGCTACGTGCATGAACATGACCCCCAGCCTTTCAGGAGCTGGGGAAAAGGCATGTGCGGGAAGCAACTTCTTAACTGTCTTTACATATTCCAGTGTATCGATCAATTCATCCCGAGGCTTCATAAACGAGTTTTTTCAGTCAGGGATGCTGTCTTGGATCACCCAAAACAATAATCTGGACAAGAATCGGGAATGGTAACCAAAGATCTTGATCAAAGGAAGGGAAAAGATGGCAAAGATGGCAAGGTTACTTTAATGAAAAATATGGATTGCTTTCGGCGCCAAAAGGTTTAGTCTGAGCATCTCATAGACCTATTGTTCACACAGAGCTTAGTGAATCATTCAATGATGATTTGAAACCCGGTGATCGGGAAGCGGCCTGAAAAGAAGCAGTGAGTCTACAAATCATCATGAATACAAAAATCTACGTCGGAAATCTCTCATTTGGCACAACCGAAAATGATCTTCGGGATCTTTTCACCCAGCATGGCACTGTGAGCGAAGTGAATTTAATTACTGATAAAATGACGGGGCGTTCACGAGGCTTTGCCTTCGTAAGCATGGAAAAGCCTGAGCAGGCCCAGGCCGCCATTACAGGTCTCAATGGAAAAGATCTGGATGGACGCGCTCTTACGGTTAATGAGGCCCGACCAAAAGAAAGCTCCGGCGGGGGTTTCGGTGGCGGCTCGAGCCGCGGCGGTGGCGGTGGCGGTGGCGGTGGCGGACGACGGTCGTTCAATCGCCGTTAAAAAGCTTTAACGGCTTTCACAAAAGCCTGGACGTGTGCCACCGGAATATCCGGCAGCATCCCGTGACCCAGGTTGGCAATCAGTCCTTTTCCAGGATGATCCATCAACATCGCACGCGTGGCCCGGGCAATTGCCGCAGGCGGCGCATAAAGCGCGCAAGGATCCAGGTTTCCCTGTAAAACCACTTTTTTACCCACGCGTTGGCGTACTTGGGAAAGTGGCAACCGCCAATCCACGGAAAGCACATCGGCGCCAGTTTCAGCCATTGTTTCAAGATGAGGAGCGCTTCCATTGAGGTAAAGAATGATGGGTGAACGCAAAACCTTGAGCGGCTGAATCACCCGTTGCAGCGCGGGTAGAGCGAAGGCTCGATAAGTCTCCCGGCTCAAAATCCCGCCCCAGGTATCGAAGAGTTGAACGGCTGCAGCCCCCGCTTCAATTTGTGTCTGGAGGTGATCGGCAATGCCATCGGCCAGTCGGTGAAGAAGTTGGACAAAAGCACCGGGATTTTCATACATGAATCTTTTGGTTTTGTTGAAATCACGACTTGTCTTTCCATCGATGGCGTAACAGGCAAGGGTAAACGGAGCTCCGGCAAAACCGATGACCGGAATGTTTCGATCTGAAAGGGCTTTTACAGTCAAGCGAATGGCATCACCCGTATAACACAGATTTTTACCGACATCCGGCGGATGCAAGGTCTTGATATCATTCAGTGAACGAATGGGTTTTTGGATCCGGGGGCCATCACCGGTTTCGAAATCAACGGCGAGCCCCATGGCTTCCAGCAGCACAAGGATATCTGAAAAAATCACGGCGGCATCCACACCGAGAATGTCCACGGGTTGAATGGAAACTTTTGCAGCCAGCTCCGGTGTTTTGCAGAGCGTGCGAAAATCCATCTGGGAACGAATGGCGCGGTAACCGGGCAGATAACGACCCGCCTGCCGCATGATCCAAATGGGCGGTCTTGGCACACGTTCTCCACGGCACGCGCGCAGAAAAAGAGAGTTGGTCAGGGCCGAATCCACAAAGAGCCGGAATTCTGACAGGATTTATGAGATTCACAAGATTTTGTCCGGAGGCTTCCTTTTTTCACAGGTTGGGCCATAATGGGAGGTTAGATTTTATGGCTGAAGACCACATCACCATCGGCGGCGCCCGACAGCATAATCTGAAGAATCTTTCCATGAAGATTCCAAGAAACAAGCTGGTTGTGATCACCGGCTTGAGCGGGAGCGGCAAATCCTCTCTCGCGTTCGACACGATCTATGCCGAAGGACAGCGCAAGTATGTGGAAAGTCTTTCGGCTTACGCGCGGCAATTTCTCGATCAGATGCAGAAACCGGAGGTGGATTTCATTGACGGACTCTCGCCCGCCATCGCCATTGAACAACGTTCATCCGCTTCGAACCCGCGCTCAACCATTGCGACCACAACGGAAATCTACGATCATCTGCGCTTGTTATACGCCCATATTGGCCAGCCGCACTGTCCCCATTGCGGTAAACCTGTTTCCAGTCAGACCGTGCAGGATATTGTGGATCAGCTTCTGGCTTTTCCAGCCGGCACACAACTGATGATTCTGGCGCCGCTTATCCGTGGCAAGAAAGGTGAATATCGCGATGTGTTCGAAAAGGTCAGGAGTCAGGGATTTGTCCGCATGCGGGTGGATGGACAGTTTATGGAAGTGGACAAGCTGTCGGAAAAAACAGGCGCTCCAACAGCCATCGGGCGTCTGGATAAAAACAAGAAGCACCACATTGAAGCCGTGGTCGATCGTCTGCCGGTGGACGTAAAATTTCGGACGCGAATCACGGATTCGGTGGAAACCGCTCTCAAATGGGGACAGGGGGTTCTGTTGGGGTTGACACGGAAATCCACAGGTGGCCGCGGTGAAGCCGGCCAGGCGGGGTCAACACCTCCGCCTGCAGTTACAAATGAACCGCTTTGGGAGGAAACGCTTTTCAGCACCATGAACGCGTGTGTGAAGTGTGGTTTGAGCTTTGGGAAATTCACGCCGCGTCATTTTTCGTTCAATAGTCCGTATGGCGCCTGTCCGGTCTGCCACGGCATCGGCCAGGAAATGTTTTTCGATGAGGAGCTGGTGATTTCGGATTCTGACAAGACCATCAATCAGGGGGCGGTGGCACCGTGGCGCCGTGGAGGGAGACGGCTGATCATTTATTACAAAATGCTTCTGCGAAACGTATGTGCGCACCTGAAGGTGAATATGGACATGCCATGGAAGGACATACCCAAAGCAAAACAGGACGCGATTCTGCATGGAACAGGTGAGGAGGAAGTCACTTTTCGAATGTTTCGAAATGGGGCTCCCCATAACCTCGTGAAACCCTTTGAGGGTGTGATTTCCCAGCTTCAGCGACTGTATATTGAGACGGAAAGCGAATTTACGAGGAATCGCCTGCGGAATTATCAGGCATTTCAACATTGCGGGGCATGCGGCGGCTCGCGCCTTAAAAAGGAGAGTCTGGCTGTGACTTTGAAGGGAAAATCCATCATTGAAATGACCCGTTTCTCGGTGGTTGACGCGATTCGATTTGTGGAAACACTGGAACTGACGCCGCAACAGGAACAGATCGGGCGGCAGGCTTTTCGGGAGGTTCGGTCACGCCTCGATTTTCTTGCAGAAGTCGGTCTCGGCTACCTCACTCTCGATCGCGAAAGCGGCACGCTGTCCGGTGGTGAGGCGCAGCGCATCAAGCTGGCAACTCAAATTGGATCGAAATTGTCCGGTGTGATTTATGTTCTGGATGAGCCGAGCATCGGGTTGCACCAAAGAGATAATCGCCGATTGCTTGGAACCCTGTGCCAATTGCGTGATTTGGGTAACACAGTGATTGTTGTTGAACATGACGAGGAAACGATTCGAACCGCGGATCACGTGGTGGACCTGGGGCCCGGGGCGGGAGTTCGTGGGGGAGAAATCGTGGCCCAGGGGACGGTGGCGCAGGTTGAAACGAACCCTCAGTCCCTGACCGGCCGTTATCTTTCCGGCGAGCTGGCGATCAGCCCGCCTCGGCGACGAGTGGCTCCGAAGGATGAATTCCTGCAAATCATTGGCGCGAGTGAGAACAACCTCAAAAATATCAACGTGGAAATTCCCATCGGATTGTTTACATGTGTGACGGGGGTCAGTGGTTCCGGGAAAAGCACATTGGTGGACGATGTTTTGCGGCGCGCTCTTCAGCGCAAGTTTCATGGATCCAGGGAAAAACCCGGCAAACACAGGCGGCTCGAGGGCACGGACCATCTGGACAAGGTGATTGTGATCGATCAGTCGCCCATCGGTCGGACGCCACGCTCCAATCCTCTGACCTACACCGGCGCGTTTGGTTTGATACGGGATTTGTTTGCCAGGCTGCCGGCTTCCAAAGTGCGGGGTTATGCCCCCGGGCGTTACAGTTTTAATGTGAAAGGCGGTCGCTGTGAAAAATGCGAAGGCGCCGGCATTTTAAAAATTGAAATGCATTTTTTGCCGGATGTGTATGTCGAATGCGAAACATGCTCCGGCCAGCGTTACAACCGTGAGACACTGGAGATCACATACAAGGGAAGGAATATCGCCGATGTGTTGAATATGACAGTGGATGAAGGCGCGGAATTTTTCCGCGGAATTCCCGCCATCAAGGATTCCCTGGGAATGCTGGCGGATGTCGGGCTGGGATATATCAAACTGGGTCAGCAAGCCACCACGCTCTCCGGAGGCGAAGCCCAAAGGGTGAAATTATCCACCGAACTGGCACGGAGAGCCACCGGACGAACGCTTTACATTTTGGATGAACCCACCACGGGCCTTCACTTTGCGGATATTGAGAAGTTGTTGGAGGTATTGATGCGGCTGCGGACCAGCGGCAATACCGTACTGGTGATTGAACACAACCTGGATGTCATTCAATGTGCCGATTGGGTGATTGATCTTGGCCCGGAAGGGGGCGAGGCTGGAGGCCGAGTCGTGGCAGCGGGAACACCGGAAATGGTAGCACGACGTAAAGAATCACAAACGGGCCAGTGTCTGGTATCAAAACTGGACATAAAAAGAGGCGTCGTTGAGGAAGTAACTCTTCCGACGCATGGTTCTGGGCGACTTATCCAGGCAAAGAATCCCATCCTCTGCATCCGAAAATAGAGGCGGTCTCCATTTTGCATTTACGGGATAAATTGCGCGTTTATTGACAGATAACCTGATCTTGTTGATAGAAGGAGTTTTTTCTTGGGGGAAGGTGATGGGCATTGTACCTTTTCGGTTCAAATGAGAAATGGAATGAGTCCGTACCTATGGGTCTGGATCTTGCTTCTGGGTTGGTTGGCGCCACTTGAAGCTGAGATCAGCAAGGAGGAGCGACGACTGATTGATGTTGGCCGGAAACGGATGCAGGATCATCTCTATGAACTTGCAGAGAATGAGTTCAAAAAGCTTCTCGCCAAGTTTCCGGAAAGTGAGCTCCGTGAAGAGGCCACCCACCTTTTGGCTCGAACTCTACTTGGCCAGGGGCGCTCGCTGGAAGCGATGGAGTTGCTGGAGGCACAGCTCCCCACGATTTCCGAAGCCTGGCAGGATGATTGCCTTTTACTGCTCGGGGAAGTCCAGTTGAAGAGTGAATTGGCCGATGCCGCCTTCAAGACCTACGAGAGTCTGGTGGCGCGCTTTCCCAACAGCGAATATGTGCTGGATGCAAAATACGGGATGGCACAGGCGCTTCTCAAACAACAGAAATTTGATCCAACCCAGGAAATCCTGCGCGGTCTCCAGAAGGAGGGTCGTCGTGAACAAACGTTAAGAGCCACCTTGTCTCTGGGAATATCCTTCTTTCTTCAAAAAAAATATGACCAGGCCCTGGAACTGCTTGCGCGCCTGGTCAAGGAGGAACGCGACAGCATGGTTGGATTTCAAGCCTTGTACGCTCTGGGAGAACTTGAGGTTGCACGCAATCAAAACAATACGGCGCGTGTGCATTTCGAAACTCTCACGAAATCTGATCATCGTGAGGCACAGGCCATGGCGCCATCCGTGTTTTTTCGTCTGGGTCAAATTGATGCGGCGGCCAGTCGCTGGACGGATGCCGCCGGTAATTACGAGCAGGCTTTCCGGAAGAGCGACGACGCCTCATTTCAACTGAAGTGCGTGGGCGAGCTGACAGAAGTTTACCTGAGGCTGGACAAGGCCGATGTGCTGGCGGGCATGTTGAATGACTGGGCTGATGATCACGAAAAAGCGAGGCTTGGCGAAGCGCTGCTTCTGGAGGTTGGCACGCTGTGGTGGCGGGCGGGCAAACGAGATCAGGCTTTACAGGCGTTCCATGAATTTTTCCGGAAATATCCCGAAGGGCGCCTTTCGGATCGCGCGCATTTTCAATTTGGCTGGGTTCTTCTAGATGACAAAAAGCATGAATCCGCCGCCTCTGAATTTCAGGAGGCGGCTGCAGCTGCAGAGAGGAACCGGAATCCACAGTTGCAGGCTGATGCGTGGTTGAAACTTGGCGATCTGAACTTTGAACAGCAAAAATTCGCTCCTGCGGTCACTGCCTATGCCAGGGCGGCCGAAGCAAAGGGTGCGGATGCTGCAAAGACCGAACAAGCCATTTATCAGGCGGCCAACGCGAGCTTCCTGGCAGGGAATACCGTGGAGGTGTTCACCCTTCAGGACAAACATCGGGTCCAGTATCCGGACGGAAAGTTGGCTCCGGAATTTTTGCTGCTGGCGGCGGAAGTGTATCGGCGTGCGTCTGAGATGCCAAAGGCTGCGGAGGCTTACAGAACGCTCCTGAATAAATATCCCGATTCACCTCATGCCGCCAGGACATGGGTGGATTATGCGGAAGTTCTTTATTCGCTGGGAGAATTCAAGGACACGATTCAGGCCATCAACTCGTTTGCGGAAAAATATCCCAGGCACGACCTGATCCCGCGTGCGCTGCTGGCGCGCGCACGCTGTCTGGAACGCCTGGAGCAGACCGGGGAGGCATTCGGGGAATTCGAATCGCTGGTAAAAACCCATCCGAAAAGTTCAGCTGCAGCGGAAGCACAGTTCTGGCTGGGTCTTTATTTTGATGGACGGAAAGATTACGCCAGGTCCCAGGTGCAATTCGAACTGTTGCTCAAGAACTCCCCCACCCATCCTCTGGCGCCAGGGGCAGCCTACTTTGCTGCTCGAGCGGCAGATCGTCTCGGCCAAAACAAGGATGACGTGGTACGACTGATCAAAATTCTGGACGACAAGTACAAGACCTCGCCGTGGGTGTTCGATGGCCACTTTCTGGACGGCGATATTCGGATGGAGCAGGGCAAATTTGAGGAAGCTTTATTGATCTTCGAAGATCTCACTAAAAATTACGATGCAACGAAAACCCCCGATCTGGCCGAGAAGATTCTGGAAGCGCATGGACAGCGCGGCCGATGTCTGCGACAGTTGAAGCGATACAAAGAAGCCCGTGATGCTTTTAAAATCATCATTGATTCTCCCAAGGCTGACGCCGCCCAGCGGAGTCAGGCATGCGTGGACTTGGGAAAAACCCATGAAAACATGGAGGACCTGACACAAGCGCTGGATTGGTATTCGAAACCGCTTTACGAGCGCACCCCGCAAAATCCGTTACCGGAAGAACGGGAGTTTTTCTGGGTTTGCAAAGGCGGGTTGGAGGCGGTTCGCATTCTCGAAGGACAGAAAAACTGGAAGGGCGCAGCGCGTGTTTTGAAACGAATCATCGAAAACAACCTCCCCTGCCACGAGGCCGAAGAACGACTCAAAAAATTGCAATCCGAGCATCCGGATGCGAAATAGACCTGCTTATGTATATGAGCAAGCCTTCACGTAAAACAAAAGATCTTATCTCGATCGTAACGGGCGGAGCCGGTTTTTTGGGGTCCCATCTGTGCGATCGTCTGCTGGCGGAGGGACATCGTGTGGTTGCTCTGGACAACCTGAGCACCGGCAATATCGAAAACATTGCCCATCTTGCCGGGAAGGAAAGATTTCGATTCATCAAGCAGGATGTCACCGAGCACCTGTTTTACCCGGGCCGGGTGGATTTTGTGTTTCACTTCGCGTCACCGGCAAGCCCCATTGATTATCTGGAATTGCCAATCCCAACGCTCAAGGTCGGCGCTCTTGGAACACACAAGGCATTGGGGCTCGCGTGCGCAAAAAAGGCGCGTTTCGTGCTCGCTTCCACTTCAGAGGTGTATGGAGACCCGTTGGTCCATCCCCAGACAGAAGACTACTGGGGAAATGTGAACCCGATCGGCCCACGTGGTGTCTATGATGAAGCCAAACGTTTTGCGGAGGCAATCACCTTTGCCTACCACCGCTTTCATCATGTGGACACCAAAATTGCGCGTATCTTCAACACCTATGGCCCTCGGATGCGTCTGCGCGATGGCCGGGTGGTGCCGGCCTTCATCAGTCAGGCTCTTCGTGGCAAGCCCCTGACTGTGTTTGGAGATGGCTCACAAACACGAAGTTTCTGTTATGTCAGCGATTTGATCGACGGGATTTATCGTCTGGCCATGTCCAAAGAGCATGGTCCAATCAATATTGGCAATCCGGCTGAACTGACAGTCAGGGAATTTGCCGGGAGGATTCTGAAAATCACCGGGAGCAGGAGCAAAATCATCCATAAATCGCTTCCGGTGGACGATCCCAAACAACGTCAACCTGATATCCACCGGGCAAAAGCACTGTTGGGATGGAAACCACGGATTTCGCTGGAAGACGGTCTGAAACAAACAATTATCTATTTTCGCAAAAGAATAAAGTCGACAACGGGTTCATATTTCTTACACAGTTAATTTCAGATACACTCCCGTCCTTTATGCATATGAAACGCCGCCTCCTGATCACACTGGTGATCGCGCTTCTGCTGTCCAATCTCATCCTGGGATGGCGTATTCAATCGTTGTCGGCAGCCGGTGAGGACAAGGATGCGCCCTATAAAAATATCGAGCTGCTCACCAGTGTGATGGAAATCATCCGGAAGGATTATGTCGACGGAGAAAAACTCAGCTACCAGGATCTGGTTTATAGTGCCCTGAAAGGCATGTTGACGGCGCTGGATCCACACAGCCAGTTCATGGATCCTGCCAGTTTTGATGAGATGAAACAGGAGACCGGCGGCCAGTTTGGCGGTATCGGCGTTATTATTGGTTCCAAGGACGGCATCGTCACTGTGATTTCACCGATTGAGGATACTCCCGGCTTTAAGGCGGGCCTCCTGCCAGGAGACAAAATTATCCGCATTGATGGAAAATCCACCGACAAGATGATTTTATCCGATGTGGTCAAACAATTGCGTGGATTGCCTGGCACAAAAGTCACCATTACCATTCTGCGGCCGAAGGCGAATGACATTGAGGATATCACCATCACACGCGCCACCATCAAGATGGAGAGCGTAAAGGATACCCGCATCGTGGGCGATCACATCGGTTACACGCGCGTGGTTCAATTCAACGAGCCCACCACCGACGAATTTGAAAAGGCGCTGCTTAAACTGGAAAAGGAGGGAATGCAGGGGCTTGTTTTGGATTTGAGAGGCAACCCAGGGGGGTTACTGGAGTCCGCCGTGGATGTTGCCGGGAAGTTTCTGCCAAAGGGCGAGCTGGTGGTCTACACAGAGGGCCGCAATCCTGCGGTGAAAAATTTGTACCGTGTCCGTGAAAGCCGCACCCATCCGGACTACCCGATCGCGGTTCTCATCAATGAAGGAAGCGCCAGCGGTTCCGAAATTGTGGCAGGCGCCTTGCAGGATACAAAGCGCGCCATCATTGTGGGAGAAACCAGTTTTGGCAAGGGATCTGTGCAAAGCGTGCTCCCTTTGCCCGATAAATCCGCCATCCGGTTGACCACCGCAAAATATTATACTCCCGGCAAAAAGGTTATTCACGAACACGGGATTACTCCGGATATTGTGGTTCCCATGAGTGAAGAGGATTGGGGCCAAATCCTCCTGCAACGCAGCTTGAGCACACCGGATGAAAAGACCACGGAGACCCCCGAAAGTCCTCCGCAGGAAAAGGATCGGAAAAAAGAACCGGTTCGTGACGCCCAGCTGGACCGGGCAGTGGACTTGTTGAAGGGCATCAACGCCTATACACAAAGCAAGAAGGATCATCCGGCATTTTCCTACAAGTAAAGTGCTTGTTCTCGGAATTGAAACGTCATGTGACGAAACCTCTGCTGCCGTCGTACAGGACCGGCAGATTCTTTCGAATGTGGTTTCATCCCAGATGGATCTCCATTCAGTCTACGGGGGGGTGGTGCCGGAAGTGGCTTCCCGCCAGCATTTGAGAATGGTGGATGCCGTGATTGCACAGGCATGTAAACAGACTGACATATTTGTCTCCGGGATTGATGTGATCGCAGTGACGCGTGGGCCAGGCTTGCCAAGCGCATTATTGGTGGGAGTATCCGCAGCGCGCGGGCTCGCCTTGCGATGGAGAAAACTCCTGATCCCCATTCACCACATGGAAGCTCATCTTTATTCTCCGGCAATGGAAGCAGCGCCTTTCGTGGCCCTGGTTGTTTCCGGAGGACACACCCTGTTGGTTCATGTTTTGTGCTTTGGCGAGCATCAACTTCTGGGACAAACGCTGGATGATGCCGCCGGGGAAGCTTTTGACAAAGCCGCGCAACTCATGGGGCTTGGTTATCCGGGTGGGCCGGCCATTGAGCAGAAAGCAAAAAATGGCAATCCCAAGGCCTTCCGATTTCCGCGGCCGATGCTTGATTCAGGGAATTGGAATTTCAGCTTCAGCGGACTCAAAACCGCTTTTCGGAAAACGGTGGTGGCCCAGAAATCTTCCATCCAAAGTCCCCAATGCATTGCGGATCTCTGTGCCAGCTTTCAGGCAGCTGTTGTGGAGGTGCTGGTAGAAAAAACAATACGCGCTGCACAACACTTTCAAGTGTCCCAGGTTGCCCTCTCAGGAGGAGTTGCTTGCAACCATGCATTGCGTTCCGTTCTGGGAAAAGGGTGTCAGGCCAAAGGGATCCGTCTGGCCATTGCCGAACGAAATCTCTGCACAGATAATGCAGCAATGATCGCTCTGCTCGCAGAAAGGAAACTGCTCTATCATTATCAGCCACCTGCGGAATGGGATATCCAACCGGATTGGAGCCTGGAACCTCATTCATAACTCACGTTTCTTTCGAAGGGCACGCATCCTTGGTGTCTGTGTCGAGTAAGTTTGGGCAAAAAGGCCGTTAGATTCTGGCCTGCGATGGTTAGTGGTATGTAGAGACTGGCAGCCGCTCTCTCCACAAAATCACCCCGAAAGGAAATCATCCATGAAAAACCCGATCATCGTTTGCAAATATCTTGTCCTTGTTGCAGCCTGCCTTGTCCACCTCGTGTGTTCACCCATGGCTCAAGCCACGCGGTGGAACGATCAGACATTGAGGCTGGAATGAATACGCAGAACGCTTTTGAGTTGCTTAAAAATCAGTTCGATCTGCCATCTGAGACGATAAAGTGAAAGGATGATCTCAACCGGCAGAATATCGGCGGTGACATTGGTTGCAAACAAAGTCCAATCGCACATGGCAAGATGAGCTTGGCTGGGTGTGCGCCATTTCTTTTTGGCTTCCTTTCTTAGCTTTCTGCGCCTGAGGTTGGCGATCTGTTCGTTAACTCGCAAACAGATCAGGCGACACTCCACCGGAGATTCATCCTTGCCCATGATCACCTTCATTTCCAAGACATCACCATCCATGGTCAAGTGTTTTTGTGTCTGTAAATTTGGTTATGAGTTGGCAATGGTTTGTGAGGTGATTATGTTTTGTTTTTCAGGGTCTAAGGTTTGGGATGATGGGCAAATAGGGTTCTTTATATAGCCGCGTATAAATAAAACTACAATAGGTCAGCAAAAAGGTTTTACAAGATTCTGAATCCTTTCCGGATTTTTCTGGATCATCCGGAATGTGACAAAAAG
>Ga0114940_10000742_pt1 | contig 13657 bp, 15 predicted proteins | sample ColdCreekSource_FD_87195 | JGI IMG/M metagenome (GOLD analysis project Ga0114940, IMG submission 87195) | Groundwater microbial communities from Cold Creek, Nevada to study Microbial Dark Matter (Phase II) - Cold Creek Source | ecosystem: Environmental > Aquatic > Deep subsurface > Groundwater ... | reverse complement strand
GGTGGTCTCGATGCTCAACTCCTACTCGGGCTGGGCAGCGGCGGCGATGGGCTTTACGCTGCATAACAGCGCGATGATCATCACCGGCGCGCTGGTCGGCAGTTCGGGCGCGATCCTCAGCTACATCATGTGCAAGGCGATGAACCGCAGCTTCATCAGCGTGATCGCGGGCGGATTTGGCGCGGCGGCCGATACCGGCGGGGGCGAGGCCAAGGAACAGCGCCCGTGGAAGCGCGGCAGTGCCGAGGATGCCGCCTTCATGCTGAAGCAGGCCGAAAGCGTCATCATCATCCCTGGCTATGGCATGGCCGTGGCGCAGGCGCAGCATGCTCTGCGCGAGATGGGCGACTTGCTGAAGCACGCTGGCGTCAGCGTGAAATATGCCATCCATCCGGTGGCGGGCCGCATGCCCGGCCACATGAACGTGCTGCTGGCCGAAGCCAATGTGCCCTATGACGAGGTGTTCGAACTGGAGGACATCAACTCCGAGTTCGCCCAGTGCGACGTGGCCTTCATCATCGGCGCAAACGACGTGGTCAACCCGGCGGCCAAGACCGACAAGGCCAGCCCCATTTACGGCATGCCGGTGTTCGATGTGGACAAGGCCAAGCAGGTTTTCTTCATCAAGCGCAGCATGGGCGGCGTGGGCTATGCCGGCGTCGATAATGACGTGTTCTACATGGACCAGACGATGATGCTGCTGGCCGATGCAAAGAAGATGGTCGAGGACATCAACAAGGCATTGGACGCCTGACAGCAACGCATCGCCGCGCCGGGTTTGCGCTCCGACGCGGGCGCTGCTTTCGCTCATCTGCCGTTCATCTTGCGGGCCATCATTGGCCTGCTGTCAAAATACATGAGGAAAGGCCGATATCTTGCGCAAGCTGGGGCTGATCGGGGGGATGAGCTGGATCTCCACCCGAAGCTATTACGAGGACATCAACCGCGCGGTGCAACTGGCCCGCGGCGACACCGCCAGCGCGCCGATGGTGATCGACAACCTGGACTTTCGCGACCTGGCGGGCCTGTCCAGCGAGGAGGACTGGGCGCGCGCCGCAAAGGTGCTGATCGCCAGCGCGCAGCGGCTGGAAGCGGCCGGCGCTGGCATGATCGCCATTGCCGCCAATTCGATGCACCGCGTGTTTCGTGAGGTGGAGGCCGAGATCGGTGTGCCGATGCTGCACATCGCCGAATGCGTGGGCGAGGCCATGGCCGCTGACGGTGTGCGCAAGGCCGCGCTGATCGGCCCGCGCAACGTGGTGACCGGCGGGTTCTATCGCCGCCGGCTGGTGGCGCACGGCATCGACCTGCTGCCGCCCGACGTGCCCCATGCTGCGGCGATTGACCGGATCATTTACGAAGAACTGCTGGTCGGCCGCGCCACCCGCACGGCCGAGCGCCTGTTTCGCACCATCATCACCGAACAGGCGCAGGAGGGCGCACAGGCCATCGTGCTGGCTGCCACCGAACTGAACCTGGTGGTCGATGTGGATGCCAACGTGCTGCCGATCTATGACAGCGCCCGCATCCACGCCAAACGCGCCGCGCAGTGGCTGCTGGAGGATTAGGCCTGGGTTAGCGGGGCGGGGTTCCGCAACTGTTCCCGTTGTGCCGGTGGTCTGCGCAGGATAGCGCCGCAGCCATGTCGCTTGCCCCATATGCCGCCGATCCCGCCCACTCGCGCGGCCGCGAGTTCGCCCTGGCGGCAGAGGGGACGCGCGGCCCGCGCAGCCCGTTCCAGCGTGATCGCGACCGGATCATTCACTCGATCGCGTTCCGGCGGCTGGCGGGCAAGGCGCAGGTATTTGTCGCGCCCGATGGCGACCATTACCGGGTCCGCCTGACGCACAGCCTTGAAGTGGCGCAGATCGGCCGGGTGATCGCGCGCTCGCTGACACTGGACGAGGACCTGACCGAGGCATTGTGCCTGGCGCACGATATCGGCCATCCGCCGTTCGGCCATTCGGGCGAGGATGCACTTGCGGCCGCCTTGGCCCAGCACGGCGGGTGGGACCACAACGAGCATTGCCTGCGCGTGCTGATGCGGCTGGAGCGCCCCTATTGCGATGCGGTGGGCCTGAACCTCAGCTGGGAAGTGCTGGAGGGGCTGGCCAAGCACAACGGCCCCGTCACGCAGGCAGGCTGGGCGCTGGCCGAGCTTGACGCTGCCTGGTCACTCGATCTGGTGCAATGGCCCTCGCTGGAAGCGCAGGTGGCGGCGCTGGCTGACGATATCGCCTATGACAACCACGACATCGACGATGGCCTGCGCGCCGGGTTCCTCCAGCTGGATGACTTGCTCAGCCTGGATTTCCTGGCCGAACAGTGGGACGCGGTGCGCGCCCGCCATCCGCAAGCACCTCAGGCCCTGCAACTGCGCGAACTGGTGCGTGACCAGATTGGCGCGATGGTCAACGATCTGCTGGTCACCACCCGCGCCAATCTTGCCGGTGTGACCAGTGTCGGCGAAGTGCGCCGGGCGGGCCGCCCGCTGGCCGCCTTCTCGCCCGAGTGGGCCGGGCGCGAGCGTCGACTGAAAGCATTCCTGTACGAGCGATTGTATTACCACCCAGAGCAGTTGCGCACCGCCGCCGTGGCCAGTCAGGTGATCGCCCGGCTCTATGCTGCCTTTGCCGCCGACCCCGCGCTGATGGGGCCGAACTGGGCCGCCAGTCTGCCGCACGACGCGACCGGCCAGGCGCGGCATATCGCTGATTATATTGCCGGAATGACCGACCGCTATGCCATCGACTGTTATCGGCGGCTGTTCGGCGAAGTGCCCGAGGGCCTGTCGAATGTCTGATCCCCACGCTCATCCGCGCCGTGTGTTGCTGCTGGGCGCATCGGGGCTGGTGGGTCAACAGGTGCTGCAACAGGCCGTTGGTCGTACCGACCTGCGGTTGATCGCGGTCGCCCGCAGCGAAGTGCCGCTGCCGACCGATGCGCGCATGGCTGTGGTGGTGGCCCTGGTGGAGGGCTGGGCCGAGGCGATCGCCACCGCGCGCCCGGCCTATGTGATCTGCGCGCTGGACACCACCATTGCGCAGCAGGGCGGCGACCGCGAGGCCTTTGCCGCCGTGGACCGCGATCTGGTACTGCACGCCGCACGCCTGGCCAGAGAAATGGGCGCGCAAGGCATGGCGGTGGTGTCGAGCGTGGGGGCCGACCGCAATGCGCGCAATTTCTACCTGCGGGTGAAGGGCGAGATGGAGGCCGGGCTGGAGCAGGAGGGCTTTGCCCGGCTGGACGTGCTGCGCCCCGGCCTGCTGCGCGGGCCGCGCACGGGCAGCGTACGGCCACTGGAACTGGCCGGGCGGGTGCTGGCCCCGGTGGTTAATCTGACCCTGACCGGCCAACGCCGCAACTATCGCGCGATCCGTGCGCGCGATGTGGCGCGGGCGGCGCTGCAACTGGCCTGCGAGAAGGCCCCCGGGCGCTTCGTCCACCACTACGATGACATGCTGCGGCTGGCCGGATACTGGCAGCGCGCGAAGGAGGCTCAGCGATGATGTGGCCAACCCTGTTTGCGGCTGGCAACCTGCTGGCGCTGGCGTGCTGGGCGCTGCTAATCTTCGGCCCGCGCAACGATCTGGTGCGCTCGGCTGTGGTCTATTGCGGGGCGGGGCTGTTGTGCCTGGCCTATACGGCGGGGCTGGGGCTGCTGCTGACTGGGCTGGTCGATGGCGGCAGCCTGCCGGGCGCGGGCGAGGCCGGGTTTACCAGTATCGCGGGTGTGCGGGCGCTGTTCCTGTCCGATGGCGGGGCCACGCTGGGCTGGCTGCATTATCTGGCGCTGGACCTGTTCACCGGCATGTGGATCGCGCGCGATGCCGATGCCAAGCAATTTGCGCGGATGTGGCAGGCCCCGGTGCTGGCACTGACCTTCGTGGCCGGGCCGGTGGGGCTGCTGTTATGGCTGGTGCTGCGCGAACCCGCCGCCCGGCGCCCCCGCAGCAAGGTCAACCGGTGAAGCGCGAGGCTCCGGCGGCGGCGCGCAACCGCCAGCCGATTGGCGATGCGCTGGCGGCAGAACTGCCCGCCGCCGGTCTGGTGCTGGAAGTGGCCAGCGGCACTGGCGAACATGCGGTTTACCTGGCTGAGCGGTTCCCCGAACTGCACTGGCAACCCAGCGATCCGGACCCGCAGGCACGCGATTCCATCGCCGCGTGGTCGGCCGAGGCGGGGCTGCCCAACCTGCTGCCGCCGCTGGCGCTGGATGCTGCCGCAGCCGATTGGCCTCTGGCACGGGCCGACGCCGTACTGAGCATTAACATGGTCCACATCAGCCCGCTGGCCGCCAGCGCAGGCCTGGTGCGCGCCGCCAGTCAACTGCTGCCGCCGGGTGCGCCGCTGGTGCTCTATGGTCCGTGGCTGGAGGATGGGGTGGAAACCGCGCCCAGCAACCTGGCCTTCGACCAGTGGTTGAAAGCGCGCGATCCGCAATTCGGCCTGCGGCACCTGTCATGGATGGACGATCTGGCCGCCCACAATGCATTGCGGCGGACACGGCGTGTAGCCATGCCCGCCAACAATGTGCTGCTGGTCTTTCGCCGCGACTGATGTTGCAGCTGCAGGCTCAGGTTTCTTCGTCAACCGCGTCGGCGGCGGATTCAAGGTCGGCACCGGCACCGCGCACGGTGTTGCAGGCCGAAGCGGACAGGGCGAGGACGGAAGCGGCGAGGCCGAGGATGATCTTGCGGGTCATGAAAATTGCTCCTTTCAATCCCCTGTCAAACGAAGGACGCGGCCTCAGGTTCCCCCGGCGGCGCCGCGTTGATCGGCAAAGCGCTTGTGCAGCACCCGCTCGCGCCAGCCGATGATGAGGCCGGCCGCGATCACCAGCGGCGCGCCCAACCAGGTGCTGGACGAGGGCAGGGTGGCAAACAGCAGCCAGCCGAACAGCGTGGCCCAGACAATCGACGAGTAATCCATCACGATCACGCTGGCCACCTGGCCAAAGCGCAGGGCCAGGGTGATGCCCACCTGCCCCAGCGTGCCCGACAGTCCGATCAGGCCCAGCAGCAGCCAGTCCTCCCAGCTGTGCGTCGATGCCACGAAGGGCAGGGCGGGCAGCAACAGCACCGAACTGGTGGCGGCAAACCAGAACACGATGGCCAGCGCATTGTCGGTGCGCGACAGGTCGCGGATCTGGATCGAGATCAGCGCGATCATGAACGCCCCGCCCATGGCCACCAGCGCGCCCATCAGCGGAATCTGGTGTCCGGCCGCGCCCGGCTGGGCGATGACCACGATGCCCAGGAACCCCGCCAGCACCGCGCCCCAGCGCCACGGCCCCACTTGTTCGCGCAGCAGTACGATCGATAGCAACACGGCAAAGATGGGGGCGGAAAAGCCCAGCGTGGTTGCCTCGGCCAGCGGCAGCAGGATTACCGCGCCGAAATTGAGCACCATGCCCACAAGGCCGGTGACCCCGCGCATGATCTGCGCCTTGGGCCGCGTGGTGCCCAGTGTGGCCAGCCCGCCGTTCAGCATGGCCCACCCGGCCAGGATCGGCAGGGCCACCGCCTGCCGCCAGAACAACAGTTCCAAAAGGTGAATGCCCCGGTCTGCCGCCAGCTTGATAAGTGCGGCCATGGTGGCCAGGCCAGCAATGCCCACGAGGCGGATCAGCAGGGCCAGAACCGGCCGGTCATGCTCGCGCGCGCTCATGCTGCCCGCCATAGTCGCGCGGGCATGACATGCAACCATTGCACCACGGGCGACGCGCGCACATATGCGCCGCCATCATGCACCTGATGCACTCTTTCCTGTTGCTGAGCGTTGCGGCGCGGCTTGCGCTGGTCGGCGGGCTGTGTGTGTTGCTGGGTGCACTGGCTTGGCTGGGGCAAGTCCGCCGAACGCGCCGCAAACAGATCGACGCGGTCGGCTGGGTGCCGTGGACCGGTCTTTCGCTGCTGTTCTGCGGCGCCGGGCTGTTGCTGCTGCTGGTCGGCGGGCAGGCGTGGTTGCGCGGATAGGGCCTGCACGCAGCATGGCTTGCCGACCGTGCCAAATTAGCTGATAGTACCACTTGGGTATTGGTTAATAGGGGGGATGTCATGGAAAGTAAAAGCGGCAACAATCCTGTATCGGTTGTTTCGTTCGTCGCCAGCGTGCTGGGTGCATTGTGCCTGGTGTCTGTGGTGCTGGGCGCCTGGAACTATTCCGTCGCAGGCGACGTGTTCATGGCAGGCGGCGCACTGGGGCTGATTGGCGCGATCTGTGGTTTCATCGCGCGGCGTTACGGGCGCAATTCCCTGAACGCCACGGGCCTGTGGCTGGGGCTGGCGGTGGTGGTTGCCACGGTTGCCTTATCGTCGTTCTACTACATCCCTGACGACGGTATGGTTGTGACCGAGATCGAGGGGTAAAACGCCGCCCTGACGGTTACAGGCAGGCCTCCAGATAGGCCTGGTCGAAGCCGAACTGGCGGGCCTTTTCCAGCGTGTAGGGGCGCAGGCCCGAGCTGCGGAACTCGCCCAGGATCTTGCCGTCCTCGCTCTCGTCCAGATACTCGAACTTGAACAGTTCCTGGGTCACGATCACGTCGCCTTCCATGCCGATCACCTCGGTGATGTTGGTGGTGCGGCGTGAACCGTCGCGCAGGCGCTTGACCTGCACGATCAGATCGACCGATTCGGCGATCTGGCGGCTGATGGCTTCCTTGGGAATCTTGATGTCGCCCATCAGGATCATGTTTTCCATACGGCCCAGGCACTCGCGCGGGCTGTTGGCGTGCAGCGTACACATCGAGCCGTCATGGCCGGTGTTCATCGCGGCGAGCAAATCGAAGGCCTCCGCGCCGCGGATTTCGCCCAGGATGATCCGGTCAGGCCGCATACGCAGGGCGTTTTTCACCAGATCGCCGATGGAAATGGCACCCTGGCCTTCCAGGTTGGGCGGGCGCGTTTCCAGCGGCAGCCAGTGGGGCTGTTGCAGGCGCAGTTCGGCCGCGTCCTCGATGGTCAGAACGCGCTCACCCGGGTCGATCATCTTCGACAGGGCGTTGAGCATGGTCGTCTTGCCCGAGCCGGTGCCGCCCGAGATCACCACGTTCATCCGGCACGCACCGGCAATTTTCAGCGCGGTGGCCATCTTGGTCGACATCGAGCCGAAGCCTTGCAGCATGTCGATGGTGATGGGCTTTTCGGAAAACTTACGAATCGAGATCGCGGTGCCGCGCAAGCTGAGCGGCGGGACGATCACGTTGACGCGGCTGCCGTCCTTGAGGCGGGCGTCGGCCAGCGGCGTGGTCTGGTCGACGCGGCGGCCGACCTGGTTGACGATGCGCTGGGCAATCTGGAACAGGTGCTGTTCGTCGCGGAACTTGATCGGCGCGATCGTCAGCTTGCCCTTCTTTTCGATGTAGGTCTGGTCCGGGCCGTTGACCATGATGTCGGTTACGTCGGGGTCGCCCAGCAGTTCCTCCAGCGGGCCAAAGCCCAGCAGTTCGTCGATCAGCACCTTTTCCAGCGCGAACTGTTCGCGCCGGTTGAGGGTGATCTTCAGCTCGGCCAGCACTTCCATGATGATCGGGCGAAACTCTTCGGACAGCTCGTCCTTGGTCAGCGTGGCGGCCGCTTCGGGGTCCACCCGCTCGAGCAGGCGGGGCAGCACCTGTTCCTTGATCTTGTGGACGCTGGCTTCAAAGCCGGTGGCCTGCTCCTGCGGTTCGTTGACCGAATTGGCGCGGTCGGCCAGCCGGGTCATCGCATCGTCGCGGTTGTAGGCGTTGCTGTAGCCATCGGGCGCGGGCGGGGCTTCGGCCGCTTCGGCAGGAACGGGAGGGAACTGGTCACCGCCGGGCACCTGGGCACCTCCGCGCATTGGCCGGGCCACGCCGAACTGCGGGCGAGCACCCGCGCTCATCCCGGCAGCACCATTTTTGCGTCCGAACGCGCTCATCGCTGCGTAACCTCGTTGTTGCCGTTCTTGCAGCCGAGCAATTCGGCGCAATGGTCAGCGCTCCATGTCGCCAATTTAGGTGAAGAACTGGTTAAGTCTGGGATTTCGGCGGGGTCCGGGGTGGCTGATCCACAGGCGGCTTGGCGCCAGGCCCGGCAGCGATTGCGGCAGCGCGGCCCGCCCCCTATGGCGAAGGCACGATGACAGGGAAGGTCGACAGGCAGATGCACAACACCGACCGCGCCGGTCTGCTGTTCGCGCTGGCCGGGTTCTGCACCCTGTCACTGGGCGATGCCATCATCAAGGGCATGCCGGGCGCCTGGCCAGCCACCGCCATGGCGGCCACCCGTTATGTGGTGGGCACGATGCTGCTGGCCGTGCTGATGGTGCGCAGCCAGGGGTGGCGCGCGCTGGCCCTGCCGCGCGACGGATTGCAATGGCTGCGCGGCGTGGCGATCAGCATTTCGGCGGTGGGCATGTTCCTGGCGGTATGGGTGCTGCCGCTGGCCGAAGCGACCACCATCGTCTTTTCGCAACCGATGATGACCGCCATCCTGGCCATGGTGTTCCTGCACGAAAAGCCGCGCGCCGCCACCTGGATCGCCACGCTGGCGGCCTTTGTCGGCGTGTTCATCGTGCTGCGCCCCAATTTCGAGGAGGCTGGCTGGGCCGTGCTGCTGCCGCTGGTCAGCGCGGCGGGTATGGCGGTGACGATCATCGCCAACCGTGCTGTGATGGGGCGGGCCAGTGTGCTGGCCATGCAATATTACATGTCGGTCACGGCGATGATCTTCCTGCTGGCAGCATCGCTGGCGGGGCATCTGACCGGGGTGGAGCGGTTCACGCTGAGCGTGCCGCACTGGTCGGTGGTGGCACGCTGCGCCTTCATCGGCTGCACTGCCACTATGGCGCAATGGCTGCTGTTCATGGGTACGGTGCGCAGCGGCGCGGGCACGATTGCGCCGATGACCTATGGCCAGCTGCTGATGGCGGTGACGCTGGGTTGGGCGTTCTTCGGCGAAGTGCCCGATGGTCTGGCCCTGGTGGGCGCGGCGATCATCATCGGAGCGGGGCTGTATCTGTGGTATGCGGCGCGGCGGCAGACCGGCAGCACCACCCCGGTCACTCCCGGCGCAGCCACACCTGATAGACCCGGCTCCTGATCCTCCCGCGTGCGTCCGGGCGGTAATGGCGGGCCAGTTCGGCCGCCACCAGAGCCATCACCTCCTCGTCCTGCTCGGCCACCGGCTCGTCGGCAGCGACAATGGCACCGGGCCGGGCGGCCAGCACGCGGCGCAACTCGGCCATGCGATCAAGGCCCATTGAATTGCGTTCCAGAAGGTCGTTCCAGTGATCGGGATAGACCACGCGGCTGGGCAGGCAGCTGCCCGACAGGCGATAAAGCACGGTCGGCCCGTCGATCACCAGCAGGCACGGCCCCCGCGCCGACACATGCGGGCGGATCGCCGCACTCAGACGCGCCAGCGACTGGCGGCTGACCTGCGTATCCTGGCTGTGGCGCGGCACATTGAGCAGCAGCACACCGGCCCCCAGCAACAGCGCCAGCGGCACCCAGCGCAGGCGCGAGGCGCGATCGACCAGCGGCGCGGCCAGCAGCAGCGCACACGGCACGAATGCGGCGAAATAGTACAGGTTGACCTTGTTGGGCAGATAGACGCCCGCCAGCACGCCCACACTCCACAGGCAGACTAGCCGGTAGAACCCCCGGTCGCGCGGCGGTTTCAGCCGCCAGGCGGCATACAGCCCGCCCAGCGTCAGTGCCAGCAAGGGTGCCAGCGCGCCGAAATGTTGCGGCACCAGCCGCGCGCCCGATGCCGCGACGCGGGCGAAGTTGGAGCTGACCATGGCATACCAGAACCAGCCGAACTGCCCCTGCGCGGCATAAAGCGCGGCCACCAGCAGCGTGGGGGCCAGCCCCAACAGCGCATAGGCCAGCGCCCGCAGGGCCAGCCGCGCCATGCCTTCGTGCCGGAAATGCCACAGCACTAACAACCCCAGCACCAGACATTGCGGCGCGGCGGTGGTCTTGATCTGCAAGGCCAGCCCGCCCAGCGCCATGGCCCCGACGGCGCAGGCCTCGCGGCGCGGCCCGTCCATGCGGCTGACCAGCAGCACCATGCCCAGCGTCAGCGGCACCAGGAACACCTCGCTCTGCCCCGACAGGCTGCCATAGGCGTACAGCAACATGGGGCAGGTCAGTGCCAGCCCGGCGGCGGTGATCCGATCAACCAGCCGCTGCGCCAGCAGATATGTCAGCCAGCCTCCGGCAAAGGCGAACAGCGTAGCCAGCACCTGATAGGCCAGCGCGGCCGGCCCGCCGATGGCATGGGCCAGGGCAAACAACGCGAACAGGCCCAGCGGCTTCCTGTCCCACAAGTCGGCATAAGGCATCTGGCCGTGCAGCAATTGCTGGCCCAGCAGCGAATAGAGCTGTTCGTCGGCATCAGCCGCAGCATCGCCAAACCACACCACGCGGCTGGCCAGCGCCACTACTGCGATGGCCAGCACCACCAGCACATCCACACGCCGGTTGCTGTTGGGGGTAGGGCAGCTGTTGGCCAAGCGGATCTCCTGCGCAGGCCTTGGCCATAAGCGGACATGGTTAATTTATGCTTGGCCGCGCGGCCTGCCCGGTTTGGCGGCACGGCGCGACCGGCAGGAACTGTTAACCAATAATTTGCCCCCCGCATGCGACACGGCTTGCCATGGAGCAGCCCGGATTTCTCAGCCGCCCGATGTCGCTCGCGCTCGATCTGGTGCGCGGGGTGGCGGCGCTGGTGGTGCTGCTGGGCCATGCTGTGCAGCATGATGTCTATACCGGGCCGTGGGCTTCGGGCGACGTGCTGCAACACAATGCGGTGGTGGTGTTTTTCGTGCTTTCCGGACTGGTGATCGCCAATTCGGCGTATCAGCGGCCCGCAACCTTGCGCCAGTTTGCCATTGCCCGGCTGGCGCGGATCATGCCGGTGGCGCTGTTCGCTGTGCTGTTCGGCCTGCTTGCTTGGGGCGTGGGACAATCTGCTCCGCACGCCATTGTCGAGACCGCGCCGCGCTTCAACCAGCCCGATGCCGCCAGTATCATCCTGCCGCTGCTGTTCCTGAGCGAAGCGGAATGGGCCAGCGGCCCGCTGTGGAACCCGCCATACTGGTCGCTGGTCAACGAGGTCTGGTATTACGCATTGTTTGGCGCGGCGCTCTATCTGCGCGGGTGGCAGCGGGTGGCCGTGCTGGCGCTGCTGGTGCCGCTGGCAGGCGTGCGGGTGCTGGCGCTGTTGCCGGTGTGGCTGATGGGCGTAGCGCTTGCCCGCCATGGCCCGGCCAAGGCGCTGGGCGAGGGGCGGGCGATGGCCTGCATCATGGCCGGGCTGGCCATGTTCCCGCTGACCAACAAGCTGATTCTGGACGTAGCGCCGGTGATGGACACGCTGTCTGCGCCGTTCACCGATAATCTCTACCTTGCCCGTTATGCGCTGACCGACCTGGCTCTGGGCGCGGGCGTGGCGCTGGCTTTCCTGGGCCTCAAGACCATTGCCGAACAGCGCGCCGCCAGTCTGGAGAAATGGCAGCGGCCGATCACCTGGCTGGCCGAGTGTTCGTTCACGATCTACCTGATCCACTGGCCGATCCTGAACCTGATGCAGGGCTGGGGCATCACCGCTGGCACCAATCCGCTGCTGCTGGCCGGGCTGCTGGCGCTGATCGTGGCCTTCTGCGGGCAGGTGGCCAAGCTGACCGAGCATCGCCGGGGGGACGTGCGCCGCTGGCTGAGTGCCCATTGGCCGGGCCAGCGCAAAGCCGCCGCTCAGGCGTGAAGCGCGTGCTTGCCCGGTTGGTCGGCGGCGTTGTGGCGCTGGCCGTGGCCGTGCCGCTGGCGACTTACCTGTGGCTGGCCATGGCCGCGCCTGCTGCGCCGCTGAAGTCATGGCAAACCGTGGCACATCTGCTGCGTGCGCCGTTTGCCCCGCGCGTGGTGATCGGCGATTCGCGGGTCGCCTTCCTGCCGCCGCGCCCCGGGGTGCTGCTGGTCGGCTATGACGGCGCGACGATGCGCGACATGGAATGGCTGACGGGCAAGCTGTGCCGCCTCAGCAATGCGCCGGTCACTTTCGCGCTGGGGGTCAACGATGCCCGCACCCGCGCGCATGACCTGGCGGGGTCATTGGCGGCGATGGAGCGGATGGTGCACGCTTGCGCCCCGGCGCGCATTACGCTGGCGGCGGCCTGGCCGGTGGAGCAGGGCAAGCGGATTGCCGATGTCGATCCGGCGGTGGTCGATCAGGTTAACCGCGAACTGGCGCTGCTGGCGGAGCGGCGGGCCTTGCGTCTCCTGCCGGCGCCCGCGCTGGCACCCGGGGCGACGGTGGACGGGGTCCACTTCACGCCGGAAACATCGCAGCGATACAGTGATATGCTGAGCGGCAGCTAAGCCGCCAGAGGTCAGGCTTCGACGTGCTCGGCCAGCACGGTCAGGCCGTTTTCGCCCACTTCGGCAAAGCCGCCGCGCACCTGGATGCTTTCCGGAGCGGCCCCGGCGGAGCGGTACACCTGCACCGCGCCGTCACGGATGGTGGACATGAAGGGCGCATGGCCCTCCAGCACGCCGAACTCGCCCTCCGTGCCAGGGACGACGACCATGTAGACATCCTCGGAGCGGACCAGCTTGGCCGGGGTGACGAGTTCGAAGTGCAGTGCCATTGTGCTTACGCGTCCTCGGCCAGCTTCTTGGCCTTTTCGATCGCCTCGTCGATGCCGCCAACCATGTAGAAGGCGCTTTCCGGCAGGTGATCGTATTCACCATCGACCACGGCCTTGAAGCTCTTCACGGTGTCTTCCACCTGCACAAACTTGCCCGGGATGTTGGTGAACACTTCGGCCACGTGGAACGGCTGCGACAGGAACTTCTGGATCTTGCGCGCGCGGGCGACGGTCAGCTTGTCCTCTTCAGAAAGCTCATCCATGCCAAGAATGGCGATGATGTCCTGGAGCGACTTGTACTTTTGCAGCGTCTCCTGAACGCGGCGGGCAGTGTCGTAATGCTCCTGGCCGACAACAGCAGGCGTCAGCACGCGGCTGGTGGAGTCGAGCGGATCGACCGCTGGGTAGATGCCCAGCTCCGAAATCGCGCGGTTCAGCGTGGTGGTGGCGTCCAAGTGAGCGAACGAGGCGGCAGGCGCCGGATCGGTCAAGTCGTCCGCGGGAACGTAGATCGCCTGCACCGAGGTGATCGAGCCCTTGTTGGTCGAGGTGATGCGTTCCTGCAGCTGGCCCATGTCGGTCGCCAGCGTCGGCTGATAGCCCACGGCCGAAGGAATACGGCCCAGCAGCGCCGACACTTCCGAACCCGCCTGGGTAAAGCGGAAGATGTTGTCCACGAAGAACAACACGTCCTGGCCTTCCTGGTCGCGGAAGTATTCGGCCATCGTCAGGCCCGACAGCGCGACGCGGGCGCGGGCGCCCGGCGGCTCGTTCATCTGGCCGAATACCAGGGCCACCTTGCTGCCTTCGCTGGTGGCATTGCCATCGGCGTCCTTGGCGATAACCCCGGCGTCGAGGAACTCGTGATACAGATCGTTGCCTTCGCGGGTGCGTTCACCCACGCCAGCGAACACCGACACGCCGCCATGGCCCTTGGCGATGTTGTTGATCAGTTCCTGGATCAGCACGGTCTTGCCCACGCCCGCGCCGCCGAACAGGCCGATCTTGCCGCCGCGCGCATAGGGCGCCAGCAGGT
>Ga0114940_10000741_pt1 | contig 13674 bp, 12 predicted proteins | sample ColdCreekSource_FD_87195 | JGI IMG/M metagenome (GOLD analysis project Ga0114940, IMG submission 87195) | Groundwater microbial communities from Cold Creek, Nevada to study Microbial Dark Matter (Phase II) - Cold Creek Source | ecosystem: Environmental > Aquatic > Deep subsurface > Groundwater ... | reverse complement strand
GTCATGAGTCCTTGATTACGCCTTTGTCTTTTCTGGAAATCAGGGTATCAGTTGTGCGCAGTGCAAGTTCTGTGCAATGGCTTTTTTTGATAGAGGAACATCCTTGAGCGACATCTTAATCATTGCACATCGTGGCAACTCACGCGGCGCGCCAGAGAACACGCTACCGGCCATTGAACAAGCCCTGGAGCAGGGCGCGGACATGGTCTTCCTGGAAGTGCAAGCGTCTGCGGACCTCGTGCCGATGGTCATCGCCGACACGCGGCTTGACCGCACTACCAACGGAGTTGGGCGTGTTGGCCAACTTACGGCCAAGGAACTTCAGGCCTTGGATGCGGGATCCTGGTTCGGCGCAAAGTTCAAAGGGGAGAAAGTGCCGCGTTTGCCCGACGCGGTGAAAGCGGTGGGCGACAAGGCCCTGCTGATGCTTCTGCTTCCCAACTTGCACGACACGGGAGCGTTGGCCGACGACATACTCAAGGCACTCAAGGGCCGTAAGCGCGATGTACTGGTCTTCACCGATTCGGATAGCCTGAAGGCCCTACGTGAGAAGGCCCCTGATTTCGAATACGTGCTGGCGCTGGACACCAAGGTCCAGGGCTGGGTGGTCCTCGAGAAGGCCCGCAGCCTTGGATTAAAGGTGGTGCGCCCGTATCGTGCGCAGATCAACCCCGAATTCATACGCGCCGCCCGAAGCAAGGGCATCAAGGTGTACGCGCACTTCGCGGATGAGGAATCCGAGATGCGCGAAGTGCTGGCACTCAAGGTCGATGGCCTGATGACCGGTCGCCCTGGAAAATTGAAAGAAGTGCTTAGGGAAGTGAAGCTGGAAACGAAGAAATAGGATTCGGAAACACCGGCTGAGAATCGCGTGCCCATGAAATGCGAGAACTGCGGCAAACGCGACGCCACCGTCCACCTGACGGAGATTAAAAAAGGCGTCAAACAGGAGATGCACCTTTGCGAGCCGTGCGCGTCCGAGAAAGGACTGCCCGGCAAGGCGCACTTTTCCATATCGGACTTGCTGGCCGGCATCACCAGCGCTGCACAGTCGAAAAAGGTCAAACACGAACGCGAAGTCCAATGCCCCGCCTGCGAGCTGACGCTTTCACAGTTCCAATCCTCGGGTCGTTTCGGGTGTCCAGAGTGCTATACCATCTTCAAGGATGACATCCTGCCGCTCGTTGAAAAAATCCACGACTCGTCACAGCATGTCGGCAAAGTACCCCGCCGCGCCGGAACAGAGGTTTCACAGCAGAAGGAATTGCGGCACCTGCAGGTAGAGTTGAAGAAAACGATCAAACGCGAAGACTACGAGAAAGCAGCGGACATCCGCGATCAGATCCGCCGCCTCGAAGGCAACCTGAAAGAGGCCCCCAAGGCCAAGGTCACGCCGCCTGGGTCGGCTCTACCCCAAGCCAAAAACGTCAAGTCGAAGAAGTCTACCGAAGGCGACAAGAAGGGAAACGCCTAGCGCCATGCTCCCGAAAGAGATGCTTAAGGACACCGGCGAGTGGCTGCGCGGGGGCGGCCCTGACGCGGAGATCGTTATTTCCAGCCGCATCCGCTTTGCGCGCAATATCCAGGGCTATCGCTTTATCACCAAAATGACGCCGGAAGAACGTGCGCGTTGCGAAGAACTCGTGCGCCGTAAATTTATGGATGCCCATGTGGTTCCCGCTGGGCGTTATCTGGAACTGGCGGAGGCCGACCCGCTCGACCGCAAGTTGCTTGTAGAACGCCACCTGATTTCCAAAGAGCACGAAGACGCTCACCACCACCGTGCGGTGGCTATTGGCGAAGGTGAAGCGTTATCCATCATGATTAACGAGGAGGACCATATCCGCTTGCAAGTCTTGCAGTCGGGGTTCCATCTCAAGGCGGCCTTTAAGCTCGCTTCGGAAACCGATGTGCGCCTTGAGGACGTGCTCGATTTCGCTTTTTCGCCGCAGCTTGGGTATCTCACCGCTTGCCCCACCAATGTCGGCACGGGGATGCGCGTCAGCGTCATGATGCACTTGCCCGCGCTGGTCATCACGCGCCATATCGAGAAAGTGTTTCAGGCGGTCAGCAAGATCAATTTGGCCGTGCGAGGACTGTACGGCGAAGGTACGGAGGCCAGCGGACACTTCTATCAGATTTCAAACCAGGTCACGCTGGGCCGCACCGAGGAAGAAATTATCAAGAACGTCGAACAGGTCATTCCCACCATCGTCAACTACGAGCGCCGCGCACGCGAAGACTTGATGAGCAAGGACCCCGTGCGCCTGGAAGACCGCGTCTGGCGCGCCTACGGCATGTTGCAGGCTGCGCGCATCATGTCTTCGGACGAATCGATGATGATGCTTTCCTTCGTGCGTATGGGCGTCCACCTGGGCCTTTTGCCGCAACTCAACATTCGCACCGTCAACGAACTGTTTCTCTATTCACAGCCCGCGCATTTGCAGCGCTTAATGAACGCGCCGATGGAAGCGGAGGACCGCGATATCAAGCGCGCAATGCTCATTCGCGAGAAATTGAATGGGCATAAAAACGTTTAGACAGATTTCCATCCAAGAAGCACTTCAACACCAGTAACCGTTCAGTTGTGTACAGCGGGCACTGCCCGCCGGACAGGGAACGCAGACCTCTAGTCGGTTGTGTCAGCGGCATCCTCGCCGACTTTTGTTGTTCATAGATCGGAACGTGAGCGACAAGGCTGTTCTTTGTGGGCATTGTGCCTTTGTAGTGAACGGTTACCAACCTTGCTCGCCTGGGTTTCGTGAAACTCAACAACGCCGCCTGCTTATAATTCCTCCACCACCAGATTGTTGTTCGTATAAATGCAAATCCCTGCCGCTACCTTCAGTGATTCCAGCACGACTTCTTTCGCGGAGAGCTTGCTGAGCTTAGTCAGCGCACGTGCGGCGGCGAGCGCGTAGGGGCCACCGGAGCCGATGGCCACAATGCCGTCTTCCGGTTCCACCACATCGCCCTGGCCCGTAACTAGAATCAGGCTGTCCTTATCAGCGGCGACGAGCATGGCTTCGAGTCGCCGCAAAAACTTATCCTTGCGCCAGTCCTTCGCCAGCTCGACAGCGGCTTTTTTCAGGTTGCCCTTGTACTCCTCGATCTTTACTTCCATGCGTTCCATCAGCGTGAAGGCATCGGCGGTGGACCCCGCGAAGCCGACCAGTTGCCCGTTCTTCAACCTCCGGACCTTGTGCGCGTTACCCTTCAAAACGGTAGCCCCGTGGGTGACCTGCCCGTCGCCGCCCATGGCGGTCTGACTACCCCTGCGCACCGCCAACACGGTCGTGGCATGGAATAGGCTATCGTGATTCATGTATGCTCCGCTTCTGTTAACCGCTCATGTGCTGTGCTACGTAGGCCACGAAATCCGATACGAAGTAGGTGCAGTAGCGACCATTTGCCGTTCCCAACGTCACCACCACTGTAGTCATCCTCTAGCCCCATGCACCGCATGGGCCAAAGCGTTCACCTGCGCGCCGATCTCTTTTACGAGCACCTCGCGACGCACGCCCTGCTGCGTAAGTTCAGCCACGCACCGGACCAGCGCACTGCCGATGATGGCTCCCTTAGCGATTTTTGCCACGGCGGAGGCCTGTGCGGGCGTGCTGATGCCAAAGCCCACGCAAACGGGCGTTTTCGTGCGACGCTGTAGATCCAGCACATTTTCTTCTAGGTCCTGTGGCAACGCGGCGCGCACGCCGGTGATGCCGGCGATGGATATGTAATACAAAAATCCGGTCGAACGCTTAGCGATCAACTCTCGCCGTTCCGGAGTGGTGGTCGGTGCGCACAGAAAAATCAAGTCGAGTCCGTGCTTCCGGGCCTGCTCTACGGCGTCGCCTTCGTAACCTACGGGCAAGTCAGGGATGATTAAGCCGTCGTACCCGCATTCCTTGGCGCGCGCAAAAAAATCCGCTACGCCGTATTTATAGACGAGCGTTGCGCTGACCATACTGACCATAGGCTTTTCAAAGCCCGCCGTGCGCAGTTGCACCACGAGTTCAAACGCCTGCGCTACTTTGAAGCCCTTTTCGAGCGCACGAAAATAGCTGGCTTGAATCACGGGTCCGTCTGCGATGGGATCGCTGAACGGAATACCAATTTCAATGAGGTCCGCGCCGCACCTGCCGGCTTCCTGAACCAGCGCTGCCGTCGTGTCTATATCTGGGTCACCTGCCGTGAAGAAAGGGATGAAGGCAGATCCGTTCAGCCCGATGAAAGTCTGCGCGATGCGTGAGCTCATGGTTCAAATAGTAAGGAACTTCAGAAGCACTTCCAGCACGGCTTGCAGGTTCTTGGAGCGGCACGCCCCACATTCAGCCCTGTTTTGTACCCGTTCACCACAAAGGCACAAAGTCCACAAAGAACAGTCTTGTTGTTCACGTCTCGACCTACGACCAACAAAAGCCGATGAGGACGCCAACTACCCAGCCATCCAGCAGTCGGCGCTCCCTGTACGACAGGCAGCGTACGACTACTCTTCCTCCCCTCCCCTGTTCGTACCTTTTCCCGTCGTTTCTTTCTGATATTTTCTCGGCATTCACTTTTGAAATTTACTGCTTTTGAGGAAACATCATGATCCTGGTTTTCCGCCCACGCTGTACCAAGGAAGAAATCGCCCACGCCGAGAGCCACTTAAAAGAGCTGGGCTTCGAGCCGCACACGCTGTTCGGGGTCGAACGCACGGTCATTGCCGCGATCGGTGATGACCGCGTGACGACCAAAGAACATCTTGAAACCATTCCCGGTGTCGAACGAGTGCTACCCATCCTCGCACCGTACAAGCTGGCCAGTAAAGAGCTTAAGTCCGAGACCAGCATTATTCCTATCGGCGGTCCGGGGCCGGGCATCAAGCCGACCAGCAACCAAGTTTTCATTGGAGGTAAGAAAATTCCCGTCATCGCCGGGCCGTGTTCTGTGGAAGGGCGCAAAGAGATCCTCGAAGTCGCGCAGGCGGTGCGTGAGGCCGGCGCGACGGCCTTGCGCGCTGGAGCTTTCAAGCCGCGCACTAGCCCTTATCAATTTCAGGGTCTAGCGGAAGAAGGTCTGGAATATCTGGCCGAGGCGCGCGAGGCCACCGGGCTGCCGGTAGTGACAGAGGTCCTCACGCCCACCGACGTACCGCTGGTCGCCAAGTACGCCGACTGCCTGCAAATCGGCACGCGCAACATGCAGAACTTCTCGCTGCTGCGGGCCTGCGGAGAAGTCCAGACGCCGGTGCTGCTCAAACGCGGCATGTCCGCGACGCTCGAAGAATACTTGCTGGCCGCCGAATACATCCTGACCAGCGGCAACAAGAATGTGTTCTTGTGTGAGCGCGGCATTCGCACTTTCGAGCAGTACGTGCGTAACACGTTCGCGCTGGCCGTGATTCCGGCGCTCAAAGAGAAAACCCATCTGCCCGTGCTGGCCGACCCTAGCCACGGCACCGGCGTGTGCAGCCTCGTACCGCCTATGACCAAAGCCGCAGTCGCCTGCGGTGCCGACGCCATTCTGGTAGAAGTCCATCCGAACCCAGAGAAAGCCAAGACCGACGGCCAACAAACACTAAACATCGCCGAATTCGCCAAACTGATGCGCGAACTAAAACCCGTGGCCGAAGCCGTCGGACGGGAGCTGTAACGACGTGCGCCGCATCGAAGCATGGGTGTTGCCGTCCACCGCAACGCTCCTCCTAACGGCCTTTTTTGCCTTCGGCCTGCTCTGGCCGCTTCTGCACTCGTTGGGGTCTTCCATTCACGAATCCGAGCTGCGCGTAAAAGTCCGCAAAGACGAAAAGCTCGCGGACTTCGCAGAGCGCGTGGGCGCAGATGTAGCGTACTTGCGCGCATTGAATCGACTGACGTCCGGCGAGGATCCCCAAGCTGAAACCGTGTTGCTCGTGCGTCCCGCGCGCTGGACCGGGGAGCACCTCCTCGAATTGTTCGACCGTAACGCGCCCCAGTGGCGCTGGATGCTCAACAGTTTCATTCTGGCCACAACCGTGACACTGCTCTGCGTGGCCATTTCGTATCCGCTGGCGTGGTGGCAAGCGCGTGCGGGTTTTCCGGGCAAAGCGCTGCTCGGCAGTCTGCTGCTCTTGCCGCTGATTCTGCCCCCCTTTGTCGGTGCGATCGGACTGCGCAGGATGCTGGCGCAATACGGCTCGGTCAATCTCCTGCTCATCAAACTTGGACTGGTCGATGAAGCAGATCCCATCGATTTTCTCGGCGAGTACCGCATCGTGGGGTGCGTGCTGGTCATGGTGCTGCATTTCTATCCGCTGCTTTACCTCAACCTGACCGCTGCGATTTCAAACATCGATCCAGCGCTGCTTGAATCGGCGCGCAATCTGGGTCTGGGGCCGCTGGCGATTTTTCGACGCGTGATTCTGCCGCTGTCGCTGCCGGGGTTGGTTGCGGGCGGCAGTCTGGTTTTTGTCGGTGCCTTTACGGATCTCGGTACACCGCTGATTTTTTCTTACCAGGAAGTTATCGCGCAGCAGATTTTCTCACTGGCTAACGAACAAGCGGGGAACCCTGCTGCGCCCGCGCTCGTGGCCGTCGTGACGATGTGGGTCGTCGCGCTTTTTCTGGGCACGCGGGCCTTGCAGGCGCGCTGGGGCGCCACGGGCGGCGTAAAAGGAACTTCGCGCGGTGGTGAACGAAAGCTGAAAGGCGGCGCGTTGTTATTCACCCTCGTCTTTCATGGCGCGGTCATCGCGCTGGCGGTGCTACCGCACTTGTCAGTAGTCATGTCGGGTCTTGCGGGCCGTTGGGTGGACAGCATTTTGCCACAGTCCTGGACGCTCGGTCATGTGCAAGAGGCCCTCTCGCACGATTTAGCACAGATCGGCGTGCGCAACAGCCTGCTGTACGCCGCAGCAAGTACAGCCCTTGACGTCGTGCTGGGTCTTATCTGCGCCTGGGTGATCGTCCGACGCGGCGGCGCGTGGGGCCGACTGCTCGACGGGCTGACGCTCGCCCCGCTGGCTATTCCCGGCATCGTGCTGGCCTTTGGTTATGTGGGCGCGTATTGGGAAAAGGGGCAGGCCCTCTGCCCCGTGGGCTTCTTTCTCGTGCTGAGTTACGCGGTGCGACGGTTGCCGTACACCACACGCGCGTGTGCGGCGGGCCTTGAACAGACGCCGCGAGCGTTGGAAGAAGCTTCTGGAGGTTTAGGGTGGGGCCCGGTCGATACGCTGCGCAAGGTCACGGTGCCGCTCATCATGGCCAACGTCGCGGCAGGCGCGATCCTGGCCTTCGCCTTCGCGATGCTGGAAGTCGCCGACTCGCTGATCCTCGCCACACGTAGCGCTGACTTCCCGCTGACCAAGGCGATCTACAGTCTCTTTGGCCGCCCTGGAGACGGTGACCAGCTCGCTTCCGCGCTCGGTCTCGGCGCGCTGGTTTTCATGACTCTGGCACTACTGGCGGCAGGCTCGCTATTGGACCGGAAGTGGGGGCAGATGTTTAAGTCTTAAAACATAAAGGGCGAATCTATATTTCGTGAGTCACTCGGCCACTCGCCAGACTCCTTCGTAAGCGCTTCCAAACGTAGAGATCAAAAGGGGCCTGTTGACCTACTTGTTGCAAAACATAGCATTCTGTGCGCGCAAGTCCGCACGGCTGGAGTCAACTACATGACCACGAAGCAGATATTCATCACGGTGACCGTCGCAGCCCTTGCGGGCATGGTCATGGGCGGTGTGTTCGGTTTAGTGGCTGGCAAGATCACGCCAGACTTTTTCAGGCATATCATGCCTTGGCAGGATGTAGAGCCTGCAGGCTTCGCTGCTTTCTGCGGTGCTACCGCTGGGGTTCTGCTGGGCGGCGGATTGGGATGCTTCGGAATAATCATCCAGTTCATTTTAGTGTGGAAAAAAAAGCCGTGATGCCAACCCATGCGCTGCAGCAAACCCGGCAGTAAGGGTTGGTGTCCACCTACCTGAGCACGCTCCGGACCGCACGCTCATGTTGCGCGTAGTTGCAAGGGTCCCTACATTGCCAACAGCATGACGATCCTCATCACCGGTGCCGGCGGTTTTTTGGGCGGCGCGATTGCACGCCTTTTACGCAACCGTGGCTATGCCGTGCGCGGATACTCGCGTGGCGAACACCCCCACCTAAAGGCACTCGGGGTCGAGCAGCACCGTGGAAGCCTCACCGATGCGCAAACACTGAAGCTCGCCGCAACGGGCTGCGACGCGGTGATTCATACTGCGGCCAAGGCGGGCGTATGGGGACCTTACAAAGATTATTGGCGTGCTAACGTGCTGGGCACACGCAACGTCCTCGAAGTCTGCCAAAGCTTAAAAATCGGCAAGCTGATCTACACCAGTTCGCCCAGCGTAACCTTCGATGGCACGGATCAAGAGGGCGTCTCAGAGAGCACCCCGTATCCGGCACGCTTCCTAGCGCACTATCCAGCAACGAAGGCCGAGGCCGAGCGCCTCGTTCTAGCAGCCAATGCCCTCACGCTGGCTACGGTTGCCCTCCGCCCGCACCTGATCTGGGGGCCTGGCGACACACAGCTTGTCCCGCGCATTCTGGAGCGTGCACGTGCTGGAAAATTGCGGCTCGTGGAAACCAGCGGCAAGCTGGTCGATTCGGTCTATATCGGCAATGCCGCTGCGGCGCATGTGCTGGCGCTCGAAAAGCTGGCATCGGGCGCGCCCTGCGCCGGCAAAGCGTATTTCATAACCAACGGCGAACCGCAGCCGTTAAGCGCTCTCGTCAACGGGATCCTCGGCGCGGCGGGACTTCCACAGGTGCTGAAAAAGATTTCGCCGACGCTGGCCTATGCTTCAGGCTGCGCACTGGAGTTCATCTGGAAAACAACGCGGCGCTCTGGCGAGCCACCGCTAACGCGCTTTGTTGCACGCCAATTGGCCACGGCACACTGGTTTGATATTTCCGCAGCGCGGCGAGACTTGGGGTATGAACCCAAGATCAAGATTACCGAAGGACTGCAACGGCTCGCAGAGTCGCTGCGCTCTTTGAAATAACGGTCTGCACTCATTCAAGGTGCGCGCATCTTCCTGCGCTTCCCCATGGCCGCTCGATTTCCAACATGATAGGTCGGTTCGGCACTGCGTCCTATTTCACAGTACAACGTGCGGCAGAAACTTCTTCTGGTTCAGCGCCGCCAAGTTTGCCACGATGGTCGAGGAGCTTTGACCCTTCATGGTTCAATATGGTGTTACCTATGTGCGAACGTGCGGACTGGCCCTGCTCGCGCTTGCCACAGCAGCCTTGTTCGCCGCCGAAAAGGATGCGCCCGACAAGGGCGAGTACCCGCGTTCGCTCGGCGAGATGAAGGCCATCCTGTCCCTGCTGGAACCTACGCGTCCGAAGACTATCTTTGAAACCGCGCCTGCGGGCTGGGGCGCGGGTCGCCTTACGGCGGCGATGCAAGAGTCCTTCTTGAGCCGTCTGCAGCAGTACCGCTTCATCTGTGGCGTAGCGTACGAAGATCTAGTCATCGATCCGGACTACGTCCAGCTCGCGCAACACGCCGCTTTGCTGTGCGCAAAGCTTAACCAGATGACGCACGCGCCGGCGAAACCAGCGGGGATGCCGGAGGATCTTTACAAGTTGGGCTGCCGAGGCGCACGCGAGGGCAACCTTTTCGTGGGCCTTACCGACCCCATCGCCTGCGTAGATTTCTGGATAGATGATTCCGGTGCACGAAACCTGGATCGTGTTGGCCACCGTCGTTGGATGCTAAATCCCTACATGGCCAAGTCGGCCTTCGGGCGCGTGGGCGAATACGCAACGATGTACGCCTTCGACAGCACGCGCGGCGCTGTGGAGTGGGACCACGTGGCCTATCCCTGCCGTGGCTACATGCCGCTGGAGTTCTTCGCTGCGCGACGCGCCTGGAGCGTCACACTCAACAAGGCGCAGTACAAGCCCTTCACCAAAGCAACGCTGCGTGTAACGCTCACTGCCGCCGATGCATCCAGTAAGGCGACCAGCCAGTCACTCAACCTCGACTATTTCAATGTCGAGACGAGCAATTATGGGCGCGGTCCCTGCATCATTTTTCGTCCTGCCTCCATCGCACTGAAGGAAGGCAAGTACCGCGTTAAGATCGACGGCTTGCAAAATATTTCTGGCGAGCCTGTGGACTTCACCTACCTCGTCCACTTCATCAAAATCATGGATGTTCCAGACGGCCCAGAAGTGCGGGCGACCTCCACGGCTTTCATGGGAAAACGCTGGGTAACGGTCATGGCTTTGGAAGACAAGGCGGCTCGGCTTGCGGCGCTGGAAGAATTCGCCAAACACCCGGGGCTGTCACGTTGCGAAGCAGAGTTAGTGGATAAAGTACGCAACGCGGTGAAGGAACTCACCAAGGACCCAGATGTGCGCAAGAAATGAGAGACGCGGTAAGCCGCAGTCTCGTCCCTGACTTCGCCGTCGTGGGTAGTGAACGTATGCTGCAAACTTTGATTTTGGTGGAGTGAAGTTAGCTGCGAACTTTCGTGCGAAGATCGGATGGCTCCTCTCGCTGCCCCTGGTCTTGGTGTTCTCCACCGTACGGTTTGAGGTATTCGTTCCCGTACCTGTATCCGTACCCTCCAGCGGATGCGTCAGAGGAATCGAGGCCGTTGAGCAGATACGCCTTTTCCTTGATTTGGGCGCGCCCCAAAATCTCCGCGACATGTTCGACCTGGCTTTTGCGCGTGTGTCGGCTGCGCACCGTGACCAAGGTCAGGTCGCACAAAGGCGCTATCAACCCGGCATCGGCGACCGCAAGCAAAGGCGGCGAGTCGATGATGATTACGTCGTAGTCGCGTCGAGCTTCTTTCAAAAGTTGAGCAAAGTAGGGCGATTCGATGACCACGGAGGGATTCTTCAGCGTTACGCCTTTCGACAGGATATCGATGCCCGCCGCTAGGGACGGACTTGCTAGGTCTTTTAGTGGACGTGGACCATGTGCTAGGTCTCCAAGTCCCACTTGGTTGGATTGCCCCAAGGCTTTGCTCAGAGTGCCCTTATGGAGATCCATATCGACAAGCAGCACTTTCTTGTTTCCCACTGCGAAAAGCTGAGCCAAGTTGCTGGCAAGAAAGGTCTTGCCTTCGTTCTCCCCTGAACTGGTCACCAGAACCAGAGTACCTCGTTCAGGTTTGGAACCGTTGCGCATATAGGCGACAGTCAAACTGTTACGCAGCGCCCGAAGGTTTTCGACCATGAGGCTGCGTGGAAAATCGCGGACCTGGAAGTAGCCCTGGTTGGAATGCGCATGGCCTTCGCCAAGCTGAATGGCCCCCAGCACATTTAATCCCATACGCTCCTGAAGTTGCTTCGTGGAGCGCACCGTGTCGTCCAGGATTTCTGATAGGTAGGTCGCGCCTGCGGCCAGGGCCAAGCCCAAGATCACACCCAACATAATATTGCGTGGCCAATTGGGCCAGATGGGCACGCAGGGGATCTCGGCGCGCTCCCATGGTTGAATGTAAGAAATGCCCACGCGAGCCTCGACTTCCGCCTCCATCTGCCGCCGTGCGTATTTTTCGTACGCCTCTCGTGCGCTCTGTTCTTCAGAAGACAACACATTGAACTGATTAGCCTGGGACATCAAATCGTTGTATTCCTTCTTGGTCTCCTCGAAGAACGCCGAGAGCGACTTAACTTGGTCCTCGGCAGCGCGTAGGTCCGCCTTAATCTGCAAGGCGATCTCACCGAGCTTTTGACGCACTAAGGCGTCGTACTCTTGAAAGGCGCTTTCACTGCTTTGGTACTCACTGCTTGTGGGCAGAAAGAGTTGTTTGACCTCAATGTATTTCTGGCGGCGCACGAAGAGTTGCTGCTCCAAGTCGCGCATTTTCAAATCTTCACGCACGCGTGGTTGTTGCGCGAGCAGCGCCGCGTCCGCTTCGGCATCATGCCATGCCTTCGCTTCACCGCGCAACGTATCCAAGTGTTCGCGCGCAGTGGTCCATTTTTCGCTTAACGTGCCGTACCGGTTCCGAACGGGGTGTTTGTCGAATTCCTTGGGGTCGTACGTCGATTCCAGCTTGAACTGCTTCAATTTGCTCTGCTGACTGTACCATTCCTTTTGGAGCTTATTCAGCACGTCCTCCTTGAGAAACGTGCTGGTGTAGAGCGGATACATCCGCTCGCGTTTCTTGGTTTCCTCCGTGTACGCATCCATCCAGGCATTGGCCAGTTGTGCGGCGCGCTGCGGGTCGGGGTGCAGTGCTTTAAGATAGAGCAAGTTTCCATGCAGTTGAGTCGAACCTCTAGCCAACACCATGCTGGCGCTCTTGAGGTCGGTAGAACCCACTTCAGGACCAGCGGAATCCGCCGCGAGTTCCAGCACCGGACGGCTTTGGGCGAGCTGTTGCTGCGCCTTCAGCATGTCGGTGTCCATCCATTCACCGGCACTGGCCGAACCGACAATGACACGCGGGCGGTCTTCGATCCGCACGCTGGACTGCGCCATGTAAAGAGGCGTTTGCCAGGAGGTGTACACGAGCGCCGAAAAGACGCTGGTAGCCAGAATGGCTAGACTGAGCCACTTGTGGCGTAACACGGCTGCTTTGATTGCAGGCAGCGGAAGCCCACTGGCAAACGGTTCTTCCTGGCTCATGCGCTCGTCCTGTTGTTCATTGCAGCTACGGTCCCATACTTCCAAGCGGCGAAAGGTGTGGACCTAGCGCGCGCTTAGGACACGACAGACCTAACCCACCAAGCCCAAGAACGGCCTTGAGTATAGGTAGTCTGAGAAACCAATTCAAAGACAGCCTTGGGGCACAAAACGGTACGTGCGGTATCGAGCAGCACGGAATATGTGCGGTTATTTAGCCGCCTTAAATACGCTGATGCTCCGCAGGTAGCTGGCCGCAAGCTGTGCTCCGAACCTTTCTATTGCAAACTTCTTTTCAGCCGTTATTCGCGCCTGTACGCCTAAGTGTGCGCGCAGGGTCGAGTCGCCGACAAGGACTTGGATGGCTTCGCCAAGTGCCTCAACGTTGGCAGGAGGCACGCCGATCGCATCCACGCCATCATGAAATAGCTCGGCGGCACCACCGGCTTGCGAAACGATGACCGCTTTTCCACAGGCCATCGCTTCGGCTACCGTAAGTCCAAAAGGTTCGGGGCGTACGCTGGCATGTACGGCTATATCCAGCGCTCGATAGATCTCCGTAGGGTCTTCCTGAAAGTCCACAAAGCCTAACTGCGCTCCAAGGCCGAGTTCAGCACCAAGCCGTTCCAAGTGCTGTCGCGAAAACTGAGAGCCATGCGTACGGTAAAGAGGGCCGCCGATCACGTAAAACCGAACGAACCATCCTGGTTTTCTAGCCAATACGTGGGCCGCAGCTTTCAGAAAGACATCGTGCCCTTTCCAGTTGGCGTAGCCTGCTACCAAGCCAACCCGTAAAACTCCACTGGGCAGGACCTTCAGCCCGGCCAAAGCATCCAGGCGTGCGCCGTCGCCCACGCCGGGTGCAAAGCGGGTCAGGTCAACGGCATTTAGAATCGTGTCCACGGGCACCTTGGACACCACGCTGCGCACGTCTTGAGCCACAGCGTTTGAGACGGCAATGGCCGTGGTAACGCTTTTGGAAGTCCAAGCCAACATACGCTTGGTTAGATTGCGTGCACTCAGGAAATCGTGGATATGCCAGACTAGCGGCGCGCTCTTAACGGGCGCAAGTCCGCACAAGAG
>Ga0114940_10000740_pt1 | contig 13724 bp, 11 predicted proteins | sample ColdCreekSource_FD_87195 | JGI IMG/M metagenome (GOLD analysis project Ga0114940, IMG submission 87195) | Groundwater microbial communities from Cold Creek, Nevada to study Microbial Dark Matter (Phase II) - Cold Creek Source | ecosystem: Environmental > Aquatic > Deep subsurface > Groundwater ... | reverse complement strand
CTCTCTCTCTCTCTCTCTCTCTCTCTCTCTCTCTCTCTCTCTCTCTCTCTCTCTCTCTCTCTCTCTCTCTCTCTCTCTCTCTCTCTCTTCTTCTTTCTCGCGCGCAGACACAAAAAAGATCACCGCCTGAATAAATGGATAAAAGCCGAGAGTGCGCGCGGAGATGCTGGCGGGGGATTACTGGACCGTGAACGCCGCTCGCTGCTCTCGGCCCCTCGGGCCACTTTGCACAATTGCCCGAGACGCCGCCGCCGCCGCCTCGTGTTGCCGCAACGAGAGTCGCTCTCTCGCAGGCCCAATTTTCAGCCGTTTCCACCCAATTTTGCTGTGAGTTGAGAGTGAGTGTGTGTGTGTCGCATACAACAACTGCCGCCGCCACCGCCGCCGCAAATCCAGATTGACTAGTTGCTTTTCATATTTATTTATGCCCTCACCTGGTCGAGTTGACTCGGGGCGTCCAGCTCGCCAGCCAGCCGGGAACAAAGAAAATCAGCCTGCCGGCGGTGTCTTCTTGCCTCGCAGACGCGTCTTTCTGCCCAGCTTCCTCTCGGCCACTTTCTGACGCTCCACTCGGGATCGGAATTGTAAATTAACTGATTTCGCCTTCCCTTCACCGTAAATCTTGACCAACGTGGCTGAAACTGAATGGAGTTCCTATATTCGTCACGAGAAATACAACAAAAGCATAATTAGCCCTTTACCAGCAACTTATTCAAAAGTTTTTTGCAACTGACAACAGGAAAGATTTTATTTCTTATTGGCTAACAATTCATATATCTTAATACCAGCATGTCACTCCAAAACACAACATTTCTCGCCTCTATGGAAAGTTAAGTAATTCTAGCATCATAACATTCCAAAATACAAATTGTGTAGAAAAAAATTTCATTGAATGATTTTAACTTGATTCCACCGCCTTTTTACTTTTCCCATGTTGTTTGCTAATGTTTCTCCACAAAAGCAGGAAATAATTTCAGGGGCGGGCCAGCACGCCAATTTGCACAAACACAAAAGCAAATGCAATAAAAGCGATATATCTGAGCGATTTATATTCAAATCACCCTCGGCGCTTCATGCTCACATAAGAGGCGAATAAGTGTTTCATCCGCCACCCCTGTGAAGAAATAACAAGCTGCGTGCATGCACCCTACTGCGAGCGCCGCAACACACACACAAGCATCGCTCTCATTAGGGATGCACGCACCCCCTGCGCGCTCCTGTGCTCGCAAATAAAGCGCGGAGCGTCGAATTATATTCAGAGATAGAGAGAGAAACTGCGGATTGAATAAAGTGGAATTGATCGATGTAATATTATGCGGGGTCGCTCGTGTCTCGAGGCGATTTTCTCCCGCTCTCTCGGCGCGACGTGATTTTTGAGAGGTGTGAATTTGCAATTTGGCTTTGTGACCCATTTGTGAATGGTTTTGGAGCGCAGCCCGCACTGGGATTTCGGTTGGAGAGAGATAAAATTGAATTTATTATTCCGAGTGCACTTTTGCCGCTCTGTGCTATGGATTATTACGAAATTACCCCCATTGCTCGCATCTGATTACCATAAATTACAAAAAACTGCATCATGATTCATTTATCAAGCTTCAGTCTAGAAATGCTTGAGTGGTAGAGAAACAGGGGGATTACATTTAAGACATGAATTTCAATGGCCCAGATTTTGGAAAGTATTTGACAGCATCTTTTGGTTCATCCACTTCCGTAAAGAAACACTTACATTTTTGATACGCTTCCTTATTATTATAGTTGTTACATAAGCAACTATAAATTAAATTTCGAAATTTATTCACAACCCTATCTCTACAAAATTGATCCTTTTGCCTTAATTCAACAAAGTAATATTGATATTTGATAATTATTCAACATTCAACCTCATCAAATTAGGACCTGCAGCGTCAATATAATCTGAAATTTATCACTGTGAGCTTACCAACGATCAGCATTGAGCATGAGCTAAAACAAGGTGACCTCCCTTGCAACTAAATAACAGGAAATTCAAACCTTCAACAGAAGTGTGAGTAAAAAAGCCTGATGAATTTGTCTTAAAAAGTAAATTTTTGCAAAAGCATGCATTTTCCCTTTTTTTTTTATCAAAATGTCCCCAGCGCGCATGATTTATTGCTTCACATGGCGATTGGCCATCAGGCGTTGCGGCGCATTTGGAAATAATGAGCCCTGATTGTGAAGTGAAGCTTAATTATTTACGACGCACGATATGAGCAATATTTGGAGTAAATGCATTGGCCGCGGCTGAAAGTTAATACGTGTTTAGAGGCACCAGCGTTTCCTGTGCGCGCCCTCCAATTTAGTCCCTCGGCTTGACTGATTTCACGCGAGCAGATAATACACGCGTATATTCGAATGTATTTTTCCCAGCCGAAAGTTGGTTTGCTACCGTTAATCAATCAGGTCAGAGAGGGACACTCGGACGGACGGACGGAGAGAGATTAAAACGCGCGCGCGCGTTGACTAATTATTACCATGAGCGTGTGTGACGCAAAACAAAGCAAACCCATCAACAAAAGGAAGTTCAAAAAACGCGTTTATCTCTCTCTGGCTTTTTTTCGGTTCGGCTTCATGTGATCCGACCCAGTTGCGTCGCTCAGCTGCAATAATGCGATCCCCATATAGCTATTTATTTTCCGGGCGACCAATTATTGACCACGAGGCTCTAACGCCGCCCGCATATGAAATGGGTGAATTCCTTTGCGTGTTTGTTTTTATTTTAATGGTCTGCACGTGTGTAGAAAATTTGTCACCAAAAAGGAAGTTGAGACAATTTATTTAACAATTTGAGGTGCGCTATTCTCGATGCGATTATTTCTCATGTGTGTGCGCGGTGTCAAGCAAAAGTGCGATAGTTTGTCTGTTTCGGCCCCTTTAATATTTATTGCAAGTCACTTACTGAACAAGTACACGATTATTATTATATGTTTAATGAGTTTTTGGAAAATGCGTCTAGTGATTAAGTTCCGTGCGCCTTTGTATTTTGTCCTGCTGTGTTGCATGATATGATAACAAATGACATATTCTTAGTTAATAGTTTTAAGACTGGTCGGTGCGCTTTTTTAAAATACGAGAGGGACTATTTGAGACTCATGCATTCCCATAAATTTACCTCCGTGTTTATCGCGTAAAACGCGCCACCCTCTTGGTTTTCCTTTCCATTTGAGCATTTTCAAGAGAAGTGTTAATTTTATTTATGCCATAAAAAACAAGCGCATTTAATTTACAGTAATATTCTCTTGGGCTCAACTTGTTAGAATTCCAACTGATGAACATGTTTTTAGCTGTAAACTATATATATATAAGGGTGCAAGGTGCAAATATTCCTTGCGACTGCTTTTAAGTAAGTGCTTTGTTTTGGATGATTGCATTTTGTATTAAAAAGGAAACAGACTACTAGTCATGGACTTTTACTTATGCTCGAGCTCTTGGGGTAGACAAGTATTATTATTATCCAATTACCTAAGTCGGTCCTTAATGTTTTGTTTAAAGTGTACCTACAATCAGACACATGTACAAATTTCCAATTACAAAAAATTGGGAACTAGGCGATAAATTAGTCCTCCTCATCTCTACATCAGTATATTATGGAAATCTATTATAGAGACGCCTCTTGTAGCTGGAGGTCTGCTCGGAAAATTTGCGCCAAGACGTGTATAATTAGAAAGAATTTTCATAACCATTATTGTAATAATTTAAGTATTATTTTTTGTAGAAACATTGTTAATATGTGTAAAATAATTGCGCAACTTCGAATTCACACCTTTGATATGATCAGAAACTAAGTCCATATATACTTTCAGCTCTCCAGTGCTCATGACAAATATAATATTATAATAAAAAATTTAAAATTTTATATTTATTTTTATCAGAAGAATTGCTAAGCATTGTATTGTTTGTAATAAATTAGCAATAAAACCAATATAACTAAAAAGTCGTCGAATATCAGTGTTTAATTTTATTAATGCAACATTAAATATTTAACTAATTTTTTAAAATAAAAAACACAATAAAATGCACTATAAATAAAATTTAAATGTTGTATAAAGAAAACGTGAAACTGAAAATTGGCTTCAGGATTTGATATTATCATACGCGTCCTCACTGACACACTGCAGCTGCAACAAATACAGTGTCAAATTGTCACTTATGAAAATAGAAGAGAGAAACAAGAAACAATTATTTGACAAAAACTCCATAGCAAAAAATATAATTGTTTTAGCGCAGACATGCATTTTGCAACACCCACACAAATTTACAGGAACTCCCCCTCCCCCTCTCCCAGATATAATTTTGTTAAAGGAATTATTGGTTCATCATCATCAGGTATACACAATTGTGGGGGTGATGGATCATAGTCATTGAGTCTTTAACAACTGCAGCAGCCCTAAAGTATAATTGAATATTAGCACACAAGCTGACATGCTTGCAACAAATAGATAGAAATTTTGGTGGTCCTAAAGGAGGACGCGCGCAGAACACCAGAGGGGATTGCGCTCATCCGTACCACAGACACTTCTGGTCCTTAAAACACGTAGTACGACTATGCAAAACTTTTATCCCCAAAAAAGGAGTTCACGTATAATGGAATAGTATAAGCGTGAATAGTAGCACCATAATTTTATGATCAAGATACCCTTTTCAATGTTCCCTAAATCACTCTAAATAATGAAACATTGATTATGGAGCAAAGGATTTAATATATTTTCAAGGTGCTGCTACATTGACTGTGAGAAATTTCATACTTAATCAAGGCTAATTTTAAGTTCGTGGATTTTATTCCCAAACTTTATTTCAAATTAAAAAAAGCAAAAAATACACTTAAATTGAATTTATAACATGGAAAAATTGTAAAAGCTTATCAAAAAATCAAAATTCTCTAAATGTGTTGTGTTGGAATTTTAGCTGCATCTCACGCTGCTGCATCGGGTGCAAGATCTTCGGTGCGCACCAAGTTGCATAACTGGTGCTCAAGCGGGTGTCTCTCTTCTCTGGTGGTGCTCATGCCGGGGGGAAAGGGAGCGCGTCGGTGTCGGAGGCGGCTGCGGCGGCCGCCTCCTCCCGGCCTCTGCCTCACACGGGGCTAATTCCCGCCCCTTGATCCGCTCTCATTTGTCGGGCGTTCGGGAAAAAAGGGTGATCGGCGCCGGCGCGTCGCCGCCGCCGCCGGTCCGCCCCCGAGAGCCGAGCCCGGCCGGCCGGCGCTCTCGCGGCAGCTTCGCGCCAACACCACCACGGGGAGGCAGCGGCGTCAAAGACGCGCGCGCCGGCGATAAGCACATCGGTTCGGGTCGGCCAGCGGCACCGGCACTTGCACTCACAGTCTTGGCCCGAGCGTCGAGCGAGCGAGACGCAGCCCGCACGCACCGCCTCCACCGGCCGGCCCCCGACACGTGCTCTCCGTTCGTCCCGGCGCCCATGCCACACGACCTGCGATGGACTTTCAGAGTGCAATGGAGACGTTCGCCGAGGCCTGGGTAGCCGCCAACACCAAGTCGCCGCACCACCCGCACCACGCCACCCCCATCGCCCCGCACCTACACGAACAACAGGTAGGACTCTTGTTTTTATATTTACTCCACACGTTTTTTCGTCGCGCGCACTCACCACCAACGCAGGTCCAACTCCCGAACATCCACTCAAATTCGTCAGCAAATTTTGCTCGGAAATAGGATCTGACTGCAAATTTTGGTGTCAAATTCATTTTTTAATCAATTAAGTAGATGTCAAAGAAATAATTAAGCAGTAGAAAAATATTTGTTGACTGCCAGTTTTGAAATGCTTAGATTTGTAAATCGAAAAAGTGCAATTATTTCATTTTTTGCAGCAATAGACTCTGTTGTCTTCGTACGCAAATTTCTATACAATCTAAACCCCTTCATTAATTTACCTAAGAGAATTTTTTTGGCATATTCTCTTACATCTGGTTGTTGAAAGAAAAATAATACCTCTGGCATAAATTGTATATCGGTATGAATGTCTGCATAAAGCGGCCGGCGCAAATTCAACAGCAAAATGAAGTCAAATTCCTTTAAATGCTCATATAAATTGTACGAATACCATGCAATTTTCCTTCATAAATATATATGCTATATTTATTAAAATGGTATATTGGCATGGACCATTCGAAGTTTGACAAGCGTAAAACCACAAAACAATGTGGTATATCAAAAGGCACTGACGAGACCGTAATTGCTACTAAACTGGCAGAGAGAAAATTCAAGCAGCAGCGAGAATTTTTTACTACCATTACGCATTGTTTTTGTGTGCATCATGTGCGCACTCTGATTTCTAGTGCCCTAATCTGCATGTTAATGCACAGTTAAATATGAACAATCTTACTAATTAAAAAATTGCCTTTTTAATGCAATTATAATTTCATTTGCAAATTTCCAGCTTTTACTCGCAAACCATGAATCATCAAGACTAAAATTCGCAGAAACACACATACTGAATGTGCCTAGAGATTGTTCACTAACATAGGTGCATTCCTATATTATAGTTTATTTTATTTTTTCAAGGAAAAATGCTGCATTGTTAATTATTTTTTTAATTTATATCTACTTGACTGTTTTCTCTATCAGCCAAATCTTTTGCTCTAGCAGTAACGGAGAGCAGTTTCCCAGGTCTAAAGTGTCAGAACTTGTTTCCAAATTCAAACGTGTTACCCTAGCCAAAATAAATAGTTCAAAATCTCGGGCGCTTGGCTTTTTGACGCGATTTATTTCACTCCTTTTGCATGATGTGTGGGAACAAGGTGCGCGCACTGTATCTTTTTAATTGCTTAAGCAGTTCTGTTTCTCACTGTGCAAATTTGAGAGTGCACTTACAGTTTTGAGAGAAAATTTGAATATTACAATACGTGCCGGAATCTCTGTTGACATCTGCGCGACAACATCCGTTTGCGGGGGCTTTAATTTTCAGATTTGACAAAAGCGGGTTGAATTGTTTTACGCGGCGCGCGCGATTCTTATCACGTGCGTGAAAAGCGGAATTTGCGAAAGGGGCCACATAGGAATTAAGATTCACGGGTAATTTCGTAGTGCTGGTTTCCAGCAAATTTTGGTGAATTTGGTTAAGAGTGGAGTACAAAACAAGCACCTATTTATATGCTAATTGTTTGTGACAACTCCAATTTCAGACGATTATTTCTTGGAAGCAATTTGCTTATCTTTTACATGTGGACTAAAGCCGCTGAGAAATTTGTGCTGAAATAAATAGCTTTGCCTCTTTCAGACATAAAATGCTATAAAAGAAAATATTTTGAGAGAGCTGTAATGTATAGAAGGAACAAATTGGAACCTAACTCTCTGTTAGTTTTCTGTTTACCAGCACACTGAGCATTTTTGGCACAACAAGCAAAAAATCGGCTGAGATTAATGGAAGAGATGAGCGTACGACATCGCAATTATGCCATTCCCACGACAGCTGTGTGCGTTTCGCCCGCATACAAATTATCTAAACAGACATGCAAATGTGACAATGAGAAAATAGCGATAAACCCAGCGCAGTCCTGGGAATTCTTAAAAGCGCGTCAATTTCATCCGCAGAGCAAAGACCTCTTTCCCTCAACGCACTTCCTCGGAAACCAAACAAAAATATTTTCTCAGATTGCTGCCACATTCGGAACGCTTGCGCCAGGGTTGGATAGGTGCAACTCTCATTTCCATGCGTGCAGCAAGGGAGAAATTTACAACCCACGCGTCCGTTCACAATGCGCGCTTTTCAACATGTTGCGGCCAGAAACTCTTTTTGAGGCGCGTACCAAATTCACACACAAAACTAATCCCAAGAAAGGTCTCTCTCGCTTCTGGCATTTTTACCCCCGAAAAATAACGCCAGTGTGCGGAGACGCGGCCTGACAATGCGCCGATTTGATTTATGACTCTATATATATATTGGAGATAGAGAGGAGAAACGGAGAGAGAACAGCAGCAGTCGGGTAGTTTCCAAAATTACAAGCAGCGCACATACCTGGGATTTGGGATTTCTCGGTATAAGTGAAGGGATGAGAAAGCACAAGGCTATTGATGCAAGTGCAGCCCCTTGGGAGGCGCAGCGCGCAGGTAGAGAAAAATATGTCAATAGCCCTCGCTGCCTGGCCTCTCTGTTTACAATTTGATGAGAGAAAAATTTCCACACAGAGGAGAGGTGGTTCAGGGACGTTTGCATTGTCTTGCTGTTTAAGCCGCCAACCCTGTATGCCCAGTGGATTTATTTATGGTACCTCGAAAATGCGCGTTCCATGTTCCTCCAAATTCACCGCGCCAAAAATTTTACATGCGCACACAAAGTGCACCCTGAGCGCTCAAAATTTTATTTGTCATGCATCCTCAAAAGATGCCGCACCCTTTTCCTTGTGCCATAGGCAAAAATGTAGATATTGAGAAGTAGAGGTATTTTATTGCTGTGGGGAAAGGCGCATCAAATTGAGCTTTTAGAAATTCGTAAAGGGGCTAAAGTAAAAATAAAATGCCCAATTGTAAACTTGTCATTGTGGGTTTCATACTAAAAGATCTACCTGCTTTAGGCAACTTGGATCAATAAATGGAAAAAATAGTTAATACTGGTTTTAGTTAAAGTGTCAGATATTTAAGGAAAGAAAAAAAACATGCTTTGATCTGCTGTGATTAAAACAATCCGCTTAATTAATTATCCCAAAACAAATGAATACTAGAAACATTTATTTAATTTTTGGACTCACTTTTACAAATATTAAGTTTACTTTATTTGACTTAAATAAAGGCCAAAGAAAAATTTGAGCACGCAAACAATATAGAACTTAAATACCCTCTGAATAATTTATAATTTCCAACTTTTAGCTGCCAAAACCAAAATTTCAAATGTAGAAAAATCCTGTTTCTGAATACTGAACCATTATAAATGAAACGTTCGCCTAGCTTGGAAGATATTAGAATTGGAATTTTTCTCTACAAGACTATTCAAATTAAAAACAAAAATTCTCATGTGGAACAGCTTACATCTTAATTGTCAATTTTATCTAGTTGGCAGAAAGCATTATTTTCCTGGGCTTGTAAATTATTATTCTGGAAAACGGTGAGTCAGTTTGTGTGCAGCTTGTCATGCGTGTAAAACTCCGCTTCTACTGGTTGGTGTCCATTATCCGTAAGCGGGTCGCCTTTTAATTATTTGTATTATCGCCCGAGAGTAAGCGGGCAGTGTGAGTTTTGCGGTGAATTTGGCAGGCAGGCAGGCGGCGAGCGCGCGCGGCAACCTTCAATTTCGTCCGCGCCGTCACCGCTGGTTGCTGCGGTGTAAAATAAAAGACCGCCAAATGCGATATCCTCCCGACCGACGAGCTACTTACATATACCGAACGAACGTACATAGCTGAGCGGCCGGCGTTTCCCTTCGTCTCGAGAGGAAAAGGCTCTGCCGGTGAATTAAGCTTAAAACGGCTTAGCTTTTAAATGTATAAATAATGGTCACGCATAGTTGATCCCGGCGCACATACTTTGGTTCGCATGCTGCGCATATAATATTAAGAAAGGGCTTTTTTCCTGGCGCTCTTTCGTCATTGCTTAGCAGCCACTCACACAACACACACATTACTTGCGTTGTGCACCATACCCATTTTTGCAATTTTCACCTAATTTAAGGCAATTAAAATGGCTGCGTGCTATTCATATTTTTAAATAACTATTCAGATTTCATAACGGTGATTAATTAATTTTTCTAAACTTCAAACAAAATGTATTTTGGTAGCTAACATTTTGAGTGATTTTTACGCGCATTCCGGTGGCTAAAATATTTAAGTTAGACCATTTTAACAATGCAACTCAAAATTAGATAATTTGAAAGTAAACATAAATAACAATAACTTGGCTGCGTGAAAAAGCAATATTTTTCATTTCTGTGTTTTGAGATTAGTCCATTTTCACTTGCGGGGCACAACGCTACATCAAACATAATTAAAGCACACGGCTGCAGCGCACCGAGTGTCCAGCTCTCAGCAGCAGACGCGCACAGGAAGCGTTTTCTGTTGCCCCGGAACAATGTCCCGAGGAGGCGAGAGATATTATAAAGATATTAACGCTACCGTGGCGGCGGCGAGTGTGTGTAAAATCGTAATAAACATCCCCGGCGCTCTTGATGATGATCGTGATCTTGATCACCTGCTGCCCCGCAGGAATCACTCTTTTATACGTCGGCGTGTGTGTGTAAATTTTCCAGCAGGCGTAATCAGCGTAATAACTGACCTGCACCAATGTTTTGTGTATGAAGTGCAGCCGCGGCTAATTAGCATGCACTGCTAAATTTTTAATTGTATGCATATTTAATTGCGTTTTATTGCTGCGCGGCGGCGCGCATGGGCAATTACGAAATGCGCTTTTTCATATTTTATTCTGTATATCAAATGCATTTAATCTATTTGGATGAGAAAAATGTTAGTGCGCGCACAAAAAATCGCAGCTGCGGATATGTTATTCGTCTCATCGTGAGTATTATCTTTCTACAACGCGGTGTTTGTGTATTACAATAATATGCATCAGCGGCCGCTGAAGAGAGGTGCGCGCAAAAAAGACCAGAGCTTATTTCCTCCTCTTCGCAGGTTAATTGTGCGTGGAGAGGGAGGAGGAGCTGACAGGATTTCGCGTGTTATTAGAGGATTTGCCCCGTATCTGCAACGCACACAACTCACTTGATGCATATTATTTGCCGAATTTACTCCTCAACCTTAACGCCGAGTTTTTTCTGTCAAGTTAGGATAAAATTAGTAGGGAGAGTATGCTGCTTGAAACCGCAACATATATTAAAATGTGAAGAGTTGTAACTAAAGGCGAAATGTGAGTGAAACACCACTGAATACTTGCAATTTCTTACTATTTTTTTTATATGAATTAAATATATTGCAATAATTATCAATTTAAGGCATGCAGAGCAACTACGGATGGAGCATAATATGAAATAATCATATAATTTATTAAACTTCCCGATGCGTTAAGAAAATATTTTAAAATCTAACTTTTTTTTATTCATTTTTAGTAAAATAAATTATGCCAATGTGTTAATTTTAAATTGCAAATGTATGCTTTTAAAGTGCAATATTATAAATAACTTATAATATTATTTAATAATTATTAAAACTTAGTTACTTATGTCTAATTATTTACAACCAAAAATAAAACAATGGTAAAAATGCTAGTGTTACACTAAGTCTATTTAAAAAGTTGTTTTTGATACATAGCGGTGCGTGAAAACTGAAAATCCCATGGTGCTTTACGTGTTAAAACAAAGCAGTTTATCAAGAAGGTTGTTTTAAATTTTTTTGAATTAGCCAATGGCAAGGATGCATTTGATTAGTAGGAATTATATAACTAAAGTCATGGGTAAGCAATGCGCCTTAGAATAAATGGTATAAGTAAAAAGTTTATTTTTGATGTAAACAAATTTTCATTGGTGACATGGATTTCAACTTTGTCTCTGCAGGCCTGCATTACGTGGCCTAAAATCACAAACGATTCGTCACAAATGTTCAAAGTTGGTCGTATAACACCCTGCTGAGAGTTCATCCTTTGCATGCGAGCGTCTGGAAGGAAGTGAAACGACAGGTGAATCGCCTGTTCGCGCGGCGCCGAGCCAAATTAGCCGCGTGTGCATGCCTCGAAATCAACACTCTGCGCGCAGAGAGCACAATAATAAATATAATCGAAGTAAAAGCGCCTTTTCATTGCTCGCGTGTGCGTGCGTGACACAGGACCAATTTAGTTTACACACCATTTTTCCTGCTACTCCTATATAATAAAATGGGTTCATCTGGTGCTAATCCTTTTGTGCGGATCCAGGATGCTACTGGGTCACGCCTAATTAGGCTTTCGCCGCCGCATGCAGGTAGCACTCGCTCGCTTTTTCTGCCCGCCAGAGATATTTATTGCACTTCACAAAAGGGTATCAGCGGAAAAGGGCTGACGCCGCCGCAAGCCGCCGCCTTTATTGTTATTTAAGTTATTTCATTCTCTTTTTTGCCTGCGCGTTCCCCCTTGCCTTGCCTTGTCTTGCGATGGGACGCGCTTTGCTGAACGCCATAACCTTGGGAGGATGCGCGCCCCACCCCCTCTTCCATCCTAGGCTAAAGGAGACAAAATCTTCACTAATCTCTCGACTCTCTTTTCCCATGCAGCCCTGACGCCTTTGATTTCTGACTGGCATTTTTAACCCTGTGCGGAGAGAATGGGGATGAGGACAATAGTCAAATCCACTACTATTGGCGTCTCAAAATCTTAAACATGTCAAAAAGGGTGACAAATTTGAAAATGTGTTATTATTTTTTTGCTAAATTACCTTTTATATCTTGGCAAAGCATGCGAAATTCTGTGGATCTATATCCATATTTTATGTGTTAAACTGTCAAACAATTTAAAAGCGAGAGGAAAAGACAATAATTTAAATTTTACAATTTTAGGCAACAGTGTGCACACTTCTGTCAAGCTTCTTGCATACCTTTTACAAAGGTTACATCTTCTGGAATTTGATTTCCAATAATGAATTCTTTTGGACACACCATACTTGTCAATTTAGCCACCTCTCAGTTTTTAAACAATTGGTCCTTCAATTTATAAACAAGTAAGAAAACGATTTAACCAAACAAATTTCTGGCATAAAAATTAATTGTAATATCAAAAATTACAAATTATTTTACAAAAAATAGTCTCTAAAAGTTACTAGGTTTACAATTGAAAACAGCGTTTTACGGTCTTTTGTAAACAGCTCGAAACGTTCATCTGTTTAGCAAGATAAACGCTGTCTAAGAATAGATCCCTTATCTCAGAATCGACTTTTTTCCCCATCCCTGGTCCACGGCGCAAAGTTTGTTTTCTCTCCATCGGCCGTCCGATTTATGGCCCTGAGGAATCCCAAGGCGCATTCCTCTCAGCGGCCGGGGCCCAATTGAAATATGACGGACGTGTTCGCTTATTAGCAGAGAGAATGAGAGAGCCTGGGTGCCGACGACGGCGAGTGAATTATTTTAAAGGGCAATCGGTCCACATTTTTGTCTGCCCCTTGGATTAATGCTTGCGCGCGCGGATAATGAGACGCCAGATAATTTGAATGTCGTCGCCGCCGCCACGCGCAGCATCTCAGAGAGAAAGAGAGAGATAAAATTGTCTCTGCGTATGTGTGTGTTGTTTTGGAATATACTGAAATAGGCGGATGAGCCGGCTGATGAGCATAAAGGTCAAGATTAGACACATTAGATAAAGCAAAGCTAAAGGCAGCGCGCAATCGAGGGGATAAGAGACACACAAAAAGAGTTTTGCAACATTTTGCGTGATCGGGCTAGCTTTTATGTGAGCGCGGAGTCAACAACCTCTCCCCTCGTGCCGAATTTATCGTTTGACGTTGACGAGTTGGATTTTTGCAGCGCGTAAATGTGCGGAGATTAAAATGAGTTCATTTAGTGCGTCATTTACTTAATTATGAGTTAGTTAACTAAGCGCGAGTCACCGTTTCAGTGCGGGAATTTTCAAATGATAAACGTTCAGTTAGCTATCAGATAAAAATGCAGGTATTCAAGATATTTTATTCATTTTTAAATGTGATGAGGATAGGGAAAATAAATATTTAAATTGCATGGTCAAAAATTTACAACTGCGTTTGTTAAAAATTAATGAATTAGGAATAGTGTTTATCCTTTTGTTTTGATACAAGGTGCAAATAACTATATTCATATTGTATTCCAATTACTT
>Ga0114940_10000739_pt1 | contig 13738 bp, 10 predicted proteins | sample ColdCreekSource_FD_87195 | JGI IMG/M metagenome (GOLD analysis project Ga0114940, IMG submission 87195) | Groundwater microbial communities from Cold Creek, Nevada to study Microbial Dark Matter (Phase II) - Cold Creek Source | ecosystem: Environmental > Aquatic > Deep subsurface > Groundwater ... | reverse complement strand
GGTGACAAGATGGCTGGTCGTCACGGTAACAAAGGTGTTGTGTCGAAAATCTTGCCTGTTGAAGACATGCCATTTATGGCGGATGGCACACCATGTGACATTGTTTTGAATCCACTGGGTGTTCCTTCTCGTATGAACGTTGGACAGGTTTTGGAGGTGCACTTAGGTTGGGCTGCTAAAGGTATTGGTCAACGTATTGGCGACATGTTGCAAGCGGAAACCAAAGTAGCTGAAATGCGTCAATTCTTCGAAACGCTATACAACACTTCTGGTCGCCAAGAAGACTTTAGCAAGTTGAGCGATCAGCAAGTCAATGAAATGGCTGCTAATCTTTCAAATGGCGCTACTTTTGCGACACCAGTATTTGATGGTGCATCAGAAGATGAAATCCGTTCGATGCTGAAGTTGGCTTACCCTGACGACATTGCGAAGTCCAAAGGTCTAACAGCAACGCGTACGCAAGCCCAGCTGTACGATGGTCGTACTGGCGATGCGTTTGATCGTACGACAACCGTAGGCTACATGCACTTCTTAAAACTTCACCATTTGGTAGACGACAAGATGCATGCACGCTCAACGGGACCTTACAGCTTGGTGACACAACAACCATTGGGCGGTAAAGCGCAATTTGGTGGACAGCGTTTCGGTGAGATGGAGGTCTGGGCGCTGGAAGCTTATGGCGCATCTTATGTGTTGCAAGAAATGCTAACGGTGAAATCTGATGACGTGCAAGGTCGTACACGCGTGTATGAAAGCATTGTTAAAGGTGAGCACACTATTGAGGCTGGTATGCCTGAGTCGTTCAACGTGTTGGTCAAAGAGATTCGCTCTCTGGGTATCGACATGGAATTAGAGCGCGGATAAACGAACGCGTTTAAGAAGCATATTAGTTTCGAATAAATCACGGACAAGAATAAGGACTCACACATGAAATCATTACTCGATCTGTTTAAGCAGTTCACGCCAGATGAAAATTTCCATGCCATTAAAATTGGCATGGCTTCGCCCGAAAAAATTCGGTCATGGTCATTTGGTGAAGTAAAAAAACCTGAAACGATTAACTACCGTACTTTTAAGCCTGAGCGTGACGGTTTGTTTTGCGCCAAAATTTTTGGCCCTATCAAAGATTACGAATGCTTATGCGGCAAATACAAACGCCTTAAGCACCGTGGCGTCATCTGCGAAAAATGTGGCGTTGAAGTTACGCAGACTAAAGTTCGTCGCGAGCGTATGGGTCATATCGATCTGTCAGCACCATGTGCACACATTTGGTTTTTGAAGTCATTGCCATCTCGCTTGGGCATGGTTTTGGACATGACTTTGCGGGATATCGAACGCGTTTTGTATTTTGAAGCATATGTGGTGACCGATCCCGGCATGACACCGTTGAAAAAATACAGCATCATGTCTGAAGATGATCATGATGCGCAGCGCAAAGAGCACGGTGACGAGTTCATCGCCAAAATGGGCGCTGAGGGTATCAAAGACTTGTTGAGTGATCTCGACATCGACATGATTATTGAAAAATTGCGTGGCGATTTGACGGGGTCTGAAGTTAAGATCAAGAAGAACTCCAAACGGCTTAAATTGATGGAGGCTTTCAAAAAGTCTGGCATCAAGCCTGAATGGATGGTGATGGATGTATTGCCTGTGTTACCACCGGATTTGCGTCCGCTGGTGCCTTTGGATGGCGGCCGTTTCGCAACATCTGATTTGAACGATTTGTACCGTCGCGTTATTAATCGAAATAGCCGACTGCGTCGTTTGTTGGAGCTCAAAGCACCTGAAATCATTGCGCGCAACGAAAAGCGTATGCTGCAAGAAGCTGTTGACTCACTCTTAGATAATGGCCGTCGTGGTAAAGCAATGACTGGGGCAAACAAGCGTGCGCTCAAATCTTTGGCTGACATGATTAAAGGTAAGTCAGGACGTTTCCGTCAAAACTTGTTGGGTAAACGCGTTGACTATTCAGGTCGATCAGTCATTACAGTTGGTCCAACACTCAAGCTGCACCAGTGTGGGCTGCCGAAGTTGATGGCTCTTGAGCTATTCAAACCCTTCATTTTCGCGCAGTTAGAAGCACGTGGCATTGCTACGACTATCAAGGCTGCCAAGAAGGAAGTCGAGTCGGGCACGCCTGTTGTTTGGGATATCTTGGAAGAGGTGATCAAAGAGCATCCAGTGATGCTGAACCGCGCTCCAACTTTGCACCGTTTAGGTATTCAAGCTTTTGAGCCGATTTTGATCGAAGGTAAAGCAATCCAGTTGCACCCGTTGGTTTGCTCTGCGTTCAATGCTGACTTTGACGGTGATCAAATGGCTGTTCACGTGCCATTGTCTGTTGAGGCTCAAATGGAAGCTCGCACACTGATGCTGGCATCAAATAATATTTTGTTCCCTGCCAGTGGCGAGCCATCAATTGTTCCGTCACAAGACGTTGTGCTTGGTTTGTACTACACGACTCGTGACCGTACAAACGGTAAGGGTGAAGGCATGTTGTTTGCTAATACGACCGAAGTTCAGCGTGCATTTGACGCAGGCGTTGTTGAGTTAACAGCACGGATCAATGTGCGCTTGACTGAATACACAAAAGACAAAGAAACTGGCGAGTTTGTGCCTTCCACGAAATTGTGGGAAACCACGGCTGGTCGTGCCTTGCTCAGCGAAATACTTCCAAAGGGCTTGCCTTTTGCGAATATTAATAAAGCATTGAAAAAGAAAGAAATTTCAAAACTTATCAACGTTTCGTTTCGTAAATGTGGCTTGAAAGAAACCGTTGTTTTTGCAGACAAGCTATTGCAAAACGGTTTCCGTTTGGCGACTAAGGCAGGCATTTCGATTTGCGTTGATGACATGCTTGTTCCAAAAGAAAAGTATGAAATCATCAAACGTTGCGAAACTGAAGTTAAAGAAATTGGTAACCAATACACTTCCGGTCTGGTAACAGCGGGTGAGCGTTATAACAAGGTGGTCGACATCTGGGGTAAAGCGGGTGACGAAATTTCTAAAGTCATGATGGCTCAATTGGCGGTAGAGAAAACCATTGACCGCCACGGCAAAGAAGTTAATCAAGAGTCGTTCAACTCTATTTACATGATGGCTGACTCAAGTGCGCGTGGCTCTGCGGCGCAGATTCGTCAGCTCGCTGGTATGCGGGGTTTGATGGCTAAGCCGGATGGCTCTATTATTGAAACACCTATCACGGCGAACTTCCGTGAAGGTTTGAACGTGCTCCAGTACTTTATTTCCACCCATGGCGCTCGTAAGGGTCTTGCCGACACTGCTTTGAAAACGGCTAACTCTGGATACTTGACGCGTCGTTTAGTCGATGTTACCCAAGACCTGGTCGTTACAGAGCAAGACTGTGGTACGCACGACGGTTCTTTGATGCGGGCTATTGTTGAAGGCGGTGAAGTGATTGAGTCATTGCGTGACCGTATTTTGGGACGTACTGCGGCTGATGACATTCTTCATCCAGAAAATCGTTCTGTGTTGGCAACTGCAGGTACGATGTTAGAAGAAGACTTGATTGATGAGTTAGAAGCTGCCGGTGTCGATGAGATCAAAGTGCGTACAGCGCTGACATGCGAAACTCGATTTGGTATTTGTGCAACTTGTTATGGTCGTGACTTAGGGCGCGGTGGCTTGATTAATGGCGGTGAGGCGGTTGGTGTGATTGCTGCGCAATCTATCGGCGAGCCTGGTACCCAGTTGACTATGCGTACCTTCCACATCGGTGGTGCTGCATCACGTGCAGCAATTGCATCAAGTGTTGAAGCCAAATCAAATGGTGTTGTCGGTTTTAACGCCACTATGCGTTATGTGACAAACAGCAAGAAAGAGTTGGTTGTCATTTCTCGCTCGGGTGAGATTGTTATACACGACGAACATGGGCGTGAGCGTGAACGTCATAAAGTACCCTATGGTGCAACCTTGGCGGTAAAGGCGGATGACAAAATCAAATCAGGCGTTATCTTGGCCAACTGGGATCCATTAACACGTCCTATCATCACTGAATTTGCTGGTCAATCTAAGTTTGAAAACGTTGAAGAAGGTTTGACTGTTGCTAAGCAGCTCGATGAGGTAACTGGCTTGTCAACCATGGTGGTCATTGATCCGAAACGTCGCGGTGCAGCTAAAGTTGTTCGTCCTCAAGTCAAACTGATTGACGCTACTGGTAACGAAGTGAAGATTCCAGGTACAGACCATTCAGTGACGATTGGCTTCCCAGTCGGATCCTTGATTCAAGTGCGCGATGGTCAAGATGTGGGGCCTGGTGAAGTGCTGGCACGTATCCCAATTGAAGGTCAAAAAACCCGCGATATTACCGGTGGTCTACCGCGCGTTGCTGAGCTATTCGAGGCGCGCACACCAAAAGATAAGGGTACCTTGGCAGAAATGACTGGTACTGTGTCGTTTGGTAAAGAAACCAAAGGCAAAATCCGTATGCAAATCACGGATCCAGACGGTAAAGTTTGGGAAGATCTCGTGCCGAAAGAGAAAAACATTTTGGTGCACGAAGGTCAAGTGGTTAACAAAGGCGAAAGCATCGTGGACGGCCCAGCTGATCCGCAGGATATTTTGCGATTGTTAGGCAGCGAAGAGTTGGCTCGTTATATTGTTGATGAAGTGCAGGACGTGTATCGCTTGCAAGGCGTGAAAATCAATGACAAGCACATTGAAGTGATCGTGCGCCAAATGTTGCGTCGCGTTGTTGTTGAGAATGCAGGTGACTCAAGCTACATCAATGGTGAGCAAGTTGAGCGCGCAGCAATGTTGAACACCAACGATGCCCTGCGTGCGGAAGGCAAATTGCCCGCAACGTTCTCAAACTTATTGCTGGGTATTACTAAAGCGTCGTTGTCTACGGATAGTTTCATCAGCGCGGCTTCATTCCAAGAGACGACTCGTGTGTTGACGGAAGCGGCCATCATGGGTAAGCGCGATCCTTTGCGTGGCTTGAAAGAAAATGTGATTGTTGGCCGTTTGATCCCAGCTGGTACAGGTTTGGCTTATCACCAAGCACGTAAAGCGAAAGAACAGATGGACGATATTGAGCGTCAAGCGATTGCCCAAGCTGAAGCGGAAGAACGGGATGGAATGGCTGAAGGCGCTAACGATGAGGCTTCAGCTGAAGTGGGTAATACGGAAAACGCTGCTACTGAGTAATATTTTCTGAAATATCAACTTCAGGTGTGATACAGGACGCCCCATGATCGTTAAACGGTTTTGGGGCGTTTTTACTGTGCCACTGATGTTGAGATGCTATGACGGATTCGACTATGCTTAAAACCACGCTTTGGGTTAGTTTTTTTACGATTTGCATCTGCTGGATCGTAGGTGCCTATAACCGAATGGTGCGTATGCGAGCCGTAGCTTCGGTTAAAGATACCAATGCGCTGGCGATTTCTCAATATAACCAAGCTATCAAGCAATTCCCAGCATCTTTATTGGCAGCGGTATTCGGCTTTAAGCCAGTCAAACACAGTGACGACAAAACGACATGACCTTGCAAGCACCATCTGAAACACTAAAAAAAGCACCAGCTCAAATTCCTTTATGGCGGCAGTTGCAAAGTACAGCAAGCGTCTTGCAAGCGGTTCGTACAGGCGAGTCGGGTACAAGTGCTTTAAAGCAGGTTGATGCCAGCTTACGCCCTGGCGTGCAAGCGCTCAGTTTCCATGTGTGGCGTTGGCTGGGAATGGCTGAAATCATCAAAAGTAATTTGGTTAAGCGTGCCCCGCCACCCCAGGCAGATGCCTTGTTATGCGTTGCGTTAGCAATTTTGTGTGGCGAAAATGCAGGTTTGCACTACGAAGCTTTTACTTTGGTTGATCAGGCTGTTGAGGCAGCTAAACGTCACCCTAACACCAATGCGTCCAGTAGTTTTATAAACGCCTGTTTACGTCGATTTTTGCGTGAAAAAGAAACTTTAATGCAAAAGGCGTTGATGCATCCCGTAGGGCAATGGAATCACCCACAGTGGTGGATAAAGCGTCTCAAAATTGACCACCCTAATGCTTGGCAAGTGATATTACAGTCAAATAATACGCATGCACCTTTGTCATTGCGCGTAAACACTAAAAAATCTAGTGTGGCCGAATATTTAATTGCCTGCGATGCTATTAATAATGCAGCAAATACTGTGGTGAAGCAAGTGGGAGAATTTGGCGTTAGTTTTAGCAAAGCTATTCCTGTTCATGAGATTTTAGGATTCGATAATGGCATGGTTTCGGTTCAAGATGCCGCAGCGCAGCTTGCTGCACCATTGCTGTTGAACGGCATGAATCTAAACTCGAAATCACGCATTTTGGACGCATGTGCTGCACCTGGCGGCAAAACGGCGCACTTGCTTGAAATTGCTGATTGTGAAGTTGTTGCGTTGGATATAGATGCCGCGCGTTGTGACTTGATTCACCAAAATTTGAATCGCGTTGGTTTAAATGCAAAAGTCATAGTGGCGGATGCTGCAGAGCTAGATACTTGGTTTGACCCAAAAAAAGACGGGCTATTTGACGCCATTTTGTTAGATGCACCTTGCACGGCATCGGGGATTGTGCGCCGCCATCCAGATATTCGTTGGTTGCGCCGTGAAACCGACATCGCTCAACTGGCAGAAATTCAAAGGCACTTATTGAGCTCGCTTTGGAATTTGGTTAAACCTGGTGGTAGATTGCTGTATTGCACCTGCTCAGTTTTTAAAGCGGAAGGGCAAGATCAAGTTGCACTGTTTACTTCAAACAACAAAAATGCACGACTTCTTGCATCGCCGGGTCATTTGATTCCCAAAAATAATGCAAAAAAAGACGTTGTCGCCGACAATGAACTGACAAATCATGATGGATTTTTTTACGCACTTTTTGAAAAACAATCTACTTAAGCAAGTCAATATGCTGCTGCGATACCTGATTGCGTTTGTTATCGCTGCGTTCGTGGCCGCACCATTGGTTTATGCCGCAAGTTCAGAAGGTACAGCACCAGCAAGCATAAGTACTCTTCAAGTTGAACGTGCTGATGGTGGCATTTTTTTAAATGCGCAGCTCACCTTTGACCTGCCGACACCTATTCAAGACGTTCTGCTCAAAGGAATCCCTTTGTTTTTTGTTGCTGAGGCCGAGGTTAGGCGTGACCGTTGGTATTGGTATGATAAAAAACTAGCTGTTGCTACACGTCAAATTCGCCTTGCCTACCAGCCATTAACGCGGCGGTGGCGTTTGAATGTTTCCAATAGCTCGGGTAGTAATGGCAGTGGCCTGGGCGGTGGACTGCCTCAATATTTCGACACTTTGCCCGAAGCCCTATCAAAAGTGCAACGCATCAGTCGTTGGCGAATTGTTGAGTTGGCGGAGCTAGATCCTGATACTCTCCACACGATTGAATTGAGTTTCAAATTAGATATTTCGCAGCTTCCACGCCCCTTTCAAATTGGTTTGATTGGACAAAACGATTGGAATATATCGACATCAAAAAGTATTCGATTTGCTTCCGAGGCTAGCAAGTGAGCAAATTGCTAATGCTCATGGGTTTGGATCCAAACCTGTCGAAATCGCGCCAACTTCGTTGGCTGCTTGGCATTGGTGCCGCCGCCATGGTGCTCATGGGCTTGGCGCTGCTTTTCCTGCTGACTATATCTACCAACAACCGCGCACAATATGAAGATACTTATGGGCAACTCCTGATTGTTAACACGGTTGTTGCTTCTGCGTTGTTATTGTTAATTATTGGGTTGGCTATCCGTTTGCTTGTTCGTTTGCGGCAAGGTAGATTTGGCAGCCAACTGTTAGTCAAATTAGCCTTGATATTTGCGCTGGTTGGTTTTGCGCCTGGGGTTTTGATTTATGTTGTCTCCTATCAATTCGTTTCACGTTCTATAGAGAGCTGGTTTGATGTCAAAGTGGAGGCGGCCCTTGATGCTGGTTTGAATTTGGGGCGCGTCACGATTGATGTACTGTCTACAGAACTTAGTAACAACTCCGCTGTGGCCGCTAGACGGCTTTCAGAGATGTCTGATGTTGCAGCTTCATTAGAGTTGGATCGCATTCGAGAGCAACTGTCAGCGCAGGATATTTTCTTATGGGCATCCACTGGGCAACTTTTAGGCAGTGCAGGAGCCTCTCGTTACCAAATCAACCCAGAGCGACCGACGCAACAACAGCTGCGTACAGCAAAGCTACAACGTCAAATTGTAAGTTTAGATGGTCTTGACGAGGCAGCTTCTGGTTCAACCACAGCTCCTGCAGCCGTAAAAATCAAGGTGATTGCTGTAGTACAAGCTGGTGGCCTGGGTATATCCTCCGAGCCGCGCTATTTGCAAGTGACGCAACTGCTATCCCCCACATTGGTGGCAAACGCATTGGCGGTCACCGAGGCTAATCGTGAGTATCAAAACAGAGCTTTAGCACGCGGTGGTTTGAAGCGCATGTATATTGCGACACTGACCTTAAGCCTGTTTCTAGCTGTATTCACTGCTGTTTTATTGGCGGTATTTTTGGGCGCACAACTTGCATCTCCATTACTCTTGTTGGCAGACGGCGTGCGTCAGGTTGCGGCAGGTGATTTGACGCCTAAAGCTGTCTTAAAAAGCAAGGATGAGCTAGGTGGCTTGACGCGGTCGTTTGCTGATATGACGCAGCAGCTATTTGATGCTAGGGCTGCTGTAGATAGCAGTATGTTACAAGTCAATACCGCTCGCGAAAATTTGCAAGTCATCTTGGATAACCTAACCTCAGGCGTCATCGTGTTGGATGTCAAAGGAGCGATTCAATCGTTCAACCCAGGAGCAGCTCGAATTTTGCGATCCTCTTTGCATCAGTACATAGGTGAGCCCTTGTCCAAAATTGCGGGATTTGAGGCATTTGCAGTTGGTATTCAATCGCAATTTGATGCTTATCTGAGTGAGCGTAAATTACATAATCTCGACCATTGGCAGCAATCTTATGTGCTTAACCTGCAATCTAACAACGACAATGCCAGTGAGCAAAGTACGACAGCACTTTCGTCTCCTTACACCACGCAACATGTCATCAATTTAATCGCTCGTGGTGCTGAGCTACCAGGTGAAAACTTCAATTTAAATGCTAGCGCTGGCAAAGCTAAAGAACCACTGCGACTACTGGTGTTTGACGACATTTCTGAAATCGTCTCTTCACAGCGCGCACAAGCATGGGGGGATGTGGCAAGGAGATTGGCGCACGAAATTAAAAATCCGCTTACTCCCATACAGCTCTCGGCACAACGTTTAGAAAAGAAACTAGCCGGAAAGTTAGAGCAGTCAGAGCAAGCGGTAGTTACCAAATCGGTCAAAACTATTGTTGATCAGGTTGATGCCATGAAGCGCTTGGTGAATGAATTCAGAGACTATGCACGTTTACCTGCTGCAGAGTTGAAGCCAGTCGATTTAAATGCGTTGGCTGGCGATATTTTGCAACTCTACGGCGCTGAAGAGGGGCAACTGGGAAAAGCCAAACACGGCTTGGCAACAATAACGCCCCTGTTCGATCTGCAATGCCCCGCCATCATGGGAGACGCACAACAATTGCGCCAAGTGATTCATAATTTGTTACAAAATGCTGTAGATGCTACAGATTTGTCACCAAATAAACAGGTCACCATTGCAACGCAATGGAACGCAGAAACCCAGCGTGTGCGGCTGGTTATTTCAGACACAGGGGCTGGCTTCCCTGAATACATCTTAAAACGAGCCTTTGAACCCTACGTAACGAGTAAAAGCCACGGCACAGGCTTGGGCTTGGCCGTTGTAAAAAAGATAGCAGACGAGCACAATGCACGCATCGATATCTCAAATCGTGTTACAGATGGAGTCGCACAAGGGGCTCAAGTTTCGTTATCATTTACGGTAGACTCTGCTCCAGCTGTAATAGCGGGCTGATTTTTACTTTTAAAAATAACTGCACACAATAAAAATTCAAAATGGCAAATATATTGGTGGTCGATGACGAGCTAGGCATTCGCGATCTTCTATGGGAAATCCTCAATGACGAAGGCCATACGGTTGAACTTGCAGAAAACGCAAGCCAGGCGCGTTTAGCTCGCAACCGCAGCAAACCAGACTTAGTCTTATTAGATATTTGGATGCCAGACACTGATGGTGTTACCCTTTTAAAAGAATGGGTGGGCGCAGGTCAACTGAACATGCCCGTCATCATGATGAGTGGTCACGCTACTGTTGAAACAGCAGTCGAAGCCACCAAAATTGGCGCGCAAGCATTTCTAGAAAAACCAATCACCCTGCAAAAATTGCTCAAAGCGGTTGAAAGCGGTTTAGCACGTGAAACTAGCAAAGTTCCTAATGTCGTCGTGCGGCAACACATGGGTGAATTAACCTTAGAAAACTCCATGACTGGCGGCCAAATGCTAGCTCGTGCCGTAGACACAGGCCCAGTAGCTAACCAATCTTTTAATCTAGACAAACCGTTGCGTGACGCGCGCGATGAATTCGAAAAAGCCTATTTCGAGTTTCATCTAGCCAAAGAAGGCGGTTCCATGACCCGAATTGCCGAAAAAACCGGCTTAGAACGTACCCATTTGTATAGAAAATTGAAGCAACTTGGCGTAGATCTCACACGAAGCAAGCGCGGCGGCAATTAATTGCCTCTAAGACTGCTATAATCTGAGGCTCAGGCCCGGTAGCTCAGTTGGTAGAGCAGCGGATTGAAAATCCGCGTGTCACTGGTTCGATTCCAGTCCAGGCCACCAAACACTTGTTTTTTGGCATCTTTAAACAGCTAAAAGCCCGTTATTCTCTAGTGATAGCGGGCTTTTTTCATTGTATACCCGTGCATCCCCGTTTGTTGCTGTCTGGGAGTAAAAGGGGGTAAACGGTGGGGTAAGAGGTAGCAAAAGATTTACCCCACGAATTTTTACCCCACGCGGCGATGTTACAAATTAATGGTGTTTTTTTGACATACAAACTCAACGATGTATGGCAAAATTCGCGCAAATGCAAGATCGTGCAAATTTTTCAAATGATTTAACAACCAAAATAATATTTGGGTTGGTAGCTGCTGCATTCGGAACAGCACTTTTTTACGCTCTTTTGGGCGATTGGCATTCAAACCAATTAAGGGTTGTAGCTGGCGACCCGATCCTTGCAACAATGCTGTGTTGCGCAAAATTTTCAATTATTTCAGTCTTTGCGGCTCTAGGATTTGCAGCCCCTTTGATGTTCGCGGCTGAAAAAGCAAAAGAAAAAGCAATCCCCAAAATTTTACAAATTTTCTGGGTTTTGATCCCTGATATGCAGGTTTCAGCTGACCAGTCTCGCCCGAATTCATCTTTCCGTCCTCCGCGTCACATCTCCTAAACAAACTTCACGGCGCGGCTGCGACAGCATGCCGCATTTTGCCCAAGGGCAAAGTTGGTTTACGAGATAAAAATGACTTCAAAAAATACAAATAATTTAGTTTCTGGCGCATCATATTTGCGCCTTCCGCAGGTTTTGCAACGCGTTCCAGTCTGTCCTTCGGTTTGGTGGGGAGGGATAAAAAAAGGGATATACCCTGCGGGAGTAAAGCTCAGTGCAAATACAACGGCCTGGCACTCAGCCGACATTGATGCACTTATCGAACGTCTGCGCACCGGCGGGGGTGAGTCATGAATCAAACACGGAACATGACTGTCACGGAGGCGGCAGCCTATCTGGGACTAAGCTTTGAGTATTTTTCCCGCACTTCGACACGATCAAAACTGGGAATAAAAAACGTTCCAGATTCTGAGCGCCCTCAAAGAATTTTAGATGATCGCGCCGTTTTCCTAGACAGGCAAACTGTCCAAGATGCTAAATTACTTTTGTCTGAGACCCGTGCAGTTTGTCGGGTGAAAAAACAAAAAAGCCGAAGCAATATTGCCCCGGCTTCTTAGATCCCTACAAATTTGCCGGCTGCAAATTTGTAGGAAAACAATCGAATTGGAAAGTCGATAGTCAAATTCTATCAGTATGCGGTCGGCCATACAAGGCTGGCATGGATGTAATTGAATTTAAAAATCAAACCGTTGTAATTCCGGTTTGGAGTGAACGCGCACGGTTTGAAGTCGACGGTGCAGCCCAGCGCAAATATGTTGGTTTGCTATTTCCGGTCTGGGAGGCGGACACAATCGATTTTATTGACTGCCTCAAGTTTGGCCTTGACCTTGACTATCTTGGGGCTGATAGCATAAAAATACTGAGAGAGCAGGCAACAGAAAGTAGATTAAAAGATAGTCAAAACTCAATTCGGGAGATTGTGGCGGCCAAAGCAAAATCGTCACGTCTGGTGCAAAGAATGGTTTCTCTTCGATATTTAGACGAAATAGTCGAATATTGCGGAGGAAAAAAAGACCATTATTTGAGCCAAAACACATTTTCGTTTGAGGGGCGAAAAATTGAAAATTTGCGATCGCTGTCGAGTGCCTGGGTCGACTTGGATTATTACAAGGTGGACAGTGAACTGTGCGCACATCTTTTTGATGACGATGTAGCGATCAGGTCAATATTATTGGTTTGCGAAAATGAAAATATACCAATTCCGACCCAAATAGTAAGGAGTGGGCGCGGGCTATTGGTTCGCTGGATATTTACAACCTTTGTACCTCAGCAAGCAATTTCGCGCTGGAATTTAGTCATGAGCACAATGTGCCGTCATTTTGTTGATTTTGGTGCCGATCCAAAATCCATGGATGCTGCACACGTTTTTCGTGTCTTAGGTAGTGTGAACGCCAAAAACGAGCAGACCGTTCGCGAGATATTTTCAGCTCGCAGAGTCAGTTTTGATCTGATTTCAGATGCCGTTTTGCCGTGCAAACGATTGACATTAAATCAGATAAATGCAGTCAAAGCTCATAAAGTTGGAGGAACGGGAACCGATATTTCTAGTGCAAGAGATATTTCATGGCATGCGATCGACGCAGCCAAAAGCACAAGTTTGAGGTCAACTAGGTGGTGTGCTGGAGTTATGGGTGATGTGCTGACATTAATCCAGATACGAAACAAAAAAATGGTTGGTCATCGTGAATTTGCCGCTTTCATTTATCTAAACTTTAAACTTTTATCTGGATGGAAACCAACTTTTGAAGAGTACTCAAATGATGCTTTAAAAGTTTCAAGTCTGACTGGTGACACTGCTTTTATGGGAGAGGTCTGTGCTGCAGTCAAAGGGTTGTGGGATCGATTCAAAAAAGGGCAGGGTGCATATAGGTACAAGCGTGCGACTTTGATCGAGCTGTTTGCAATCGATCAAGAAGAACAGTCGCAATTAAAGATGTTGCGAACCCAGAACTCACGAGCTCAAAGAAAAAAGCATGCTGACGTGGAGACCGTCAACCTCTGTCGACAACTTGCTATGTGTGGTCTAAAAAAAGCTGAAATCGCCACCCTGCTTGGCGTACCAACCAGAACGATCCGCTATTGGTGCAGCGGCTACGTGACGGCTACGTAACGGTATTCGGCAAGTTTTCTATTATTGGTAGTGGTGGTGTCCTAGCTGGATCTTATTTCCTTGATTTAATGCGCCCGAATTGAAATTGCGGCAAAAATTTTCACGCAAATAAATCGCTCACAAAACGGCCATGTAGCGGCTACATGGCGGCAATCATTCCCAAAAATATTGATCTCTGAGATTATCGACCTCAAGAAATTAAATGCGGGGTCAGGCGTGCAGCGAGGTATATCTGAAATCAACCAAGTTGATTTCAGATGGACAAAAAAGCCTCGGCTTACGCCTCATTTTTTATGTCCCCTCGC
>Ga0114940_10000738_pt1 | contig 13754 bp, 11 predicted proteins | sample ColdCreekSource_FD_87195 | JGI IMG/M metagenome (GOLD analysis project Ga0114940, IMG submission 87195) | Groundwater microbial communities from Cold Creek, Nevada to study Microbial Dark Matter (Phase II) - Cold Creek Source | ecosystem: Environmental > Aquatic > Deep subsurface > Groundwater ... | reverse complement strand
CAACCCAACCTCTGCTCAATCACGTGATCCGTATCTAACGCACTCAAACCTAATCGCCGAGCAAGTTGACGACCAATAGTTGATTTACCAGACCCAGGAAGTCCTACAAGTGCAATCCGTAACACTACAACTCACGCACTTACCGAGCAGAAACTCTGTCTGTGATCATTTTTGGTGTAATAAAGACTAACAATTCACGCTTAGAAGAGTTTCTAGTTTTAGTTTTGAATAAATTGCCTAGCAAGGGAACATCTCCCAAAACTGGCACTTTGGTTTCACCGTCAGTTTCTTCTAATAAGAAGATGCCACCAATCACAACAGTTCCACCATTTTCAACCAACACGTTAGTTTTGATGTGTTTGGTGTTGATAGCAACTGTGCCAAGTAACACTTCACCACGACTGTCCTTGTTGATATCCAAATCAAGAATGATATTACCTTCAGGGGTAATCTGCGGCGTCACTTCAAGCTTCAGTGAAGCTTTGCGGAACGCAAGAGTTGTACCACCGTTAGGTGCAGTCACTTGGTATGGGTACTCTGTACCTTGCTCAATCAATGCTTTGGTTTGGTCAGCAGTCACAATCCGAGGGCTGGCAACAACTTTACCTTTGCCGTCGTTTTCAAGCGCTGAAAGCTCCAAATTCAAGAATCGACCAGCAACACTGCTGAACAATGAAACGCCTATGGATGCAGGACTGAATCCACCCAAACCAGTAGCACCTAGACTTAAAATCTGCGTATTTAAAGTATCGAGAGTGTTTACAGCTTCGCCTGTTGTAGAAGCTACTGCATTGTAGTTTCCGCCAAACGCCAATCGATTCCCACCATTGGCGCCCCCAGTAATTTGCGTACCAGCTTGACCACCACGCACACCCGTAAGATCACTTCCACCCCACTTTACACCTAGCGATTTGCCAAATGTATCTTCCGCTTCAACGATGCGAGCTTCAATCAGTACCTGTCTGATCGCAATATCAAGTTTTGTTATCAGCTCTTGCACTTGCTCTAACTTGGAGGGAATGTCCGTCACAAACAATTGGTTCGTACGTGGCTCTGAAATAACATTACCACGCGCAGATAACAGTCCTCGAGCATTCGCTGCTGTACCACTGCCGCTTGGCTGGATTTGCAAGGCGATATCTGCGGCCTTGGTGTAATTTAACTGGAAAGACTGCGTTTTCAAAGGCTCAATATTTTGGATTGCAGCTTTGGCTTCAAAATCTTGCTTTTCTTTTGCGGCCAATTCATCCTTAGGCGCAATCCACAAAACGTTACCAGTTTTGCGCATGCCCAAACCTTTGGCTTGCAAAATAATATCAAGAGCTTGATCCCACGGCACATCTTTCAAGCGTAAAGTAACCGCACCAGAAACTGAATCTGAAGTGATGATGTTGAAATTCGTGAAGTCAGCTATGACTTGGAGCAAGGAACGAATCTCAATATTTTGAAAATTCAACGACAGTTTCTCTCCGTTAAAGCCTACACCTTGCGTTAGTTTTGCAGGGTCGACCTTCTGAGCACGTACTTCAATGACAAATTGGTTATCACTTTGATAGGCTGAATGTTCCCAAGTCCCTTTTGGCTCAATAACCATGCGAACACGGTCGCCAGTTTGGAATGTAGAAATGGCTTGAACTGGTGTACCAAAGTCAGTTACATCTAAACGACGGCGCAAACCTTCTGGCATACTCGTTTTCAAAAACTCAACGACCAAATTTTGACCTTGTTGGCGAATATCAACACCCACTTGGTTATTCGCAAGATCAACCACGATTCGTCCAGAATTGTCTGTGCCGCGACGGAAATCAACATCCTTCAACGCTAGAGTCGCATTGTTTAGATTTTCTGCAAAAGTTGCCACTGGTTTATCGGTAGCTGAAGCAGCGACTGGATCTAAAAATATCAACACAGACTTGCCAGAAAGCTGGGTTTTATAGGTAACTGACTGCTTTAAGTTCAAGACAAAGCGTGTCCGCTCTCCCGCCTGAATCACATTCGCAGATTTGACATTTCCTTGATTGATGCCAATCGCAGACTGAATCGAGCCACTTCCAACATTAGGCAAATCAAGTACGACACGCGCTGGTGTTTGAATTGAAAATCCATTCGGCAAAGCCGGCAAAGCCTGTGTCAAATCAATCTTAATAACCTCAACACCCGCTTGGGTTGAGGTTGTTACGGCTTCAATGACGTTCTGAGCAAGAGCGCCAACAGCCGCAAAGCTTAATGTTAAAGCAGCAGAGGTTTTTCTCAAACAAGAAATTAACATGCTACGCTTTGCAGGAGCTAGTCTAGCAATTTGCATCGGAATACTCATAGGTAAAAGTTTGTTTTTCATTTTTCTTTCGCTTGCAATTGCAAGTTCACTTTTCGTTCAATCCACTCGCCAGATGCATCTTGCGCAATTTCTCTTAAAACAATTTCCGAGTCCGAGATTTTAGTAATCCGACCATAGTTTTGCCCGACATAATTTCCTACTTTAGCTTGATAAAGTAATTTCTCAACTTTGAGCAATACAACAGGTGAATTCTTTTTGTTTAGAGTACCTACCATCGCAACGGCATCCAACGGAAAGCTTTCTAAAGCCTCTTTACGACGAGCCAGCTCAGGAGAAATAAGAGCCAAGTTTTCGGCTGATTGCGAAGAGTCTTTGCGAAGTGCTTGCAACAATTTTTGATTGTTAAATGGCTCCATCGCACCCTGTTGCGTGTAAGCCTGTGGAACAAATTTCTTAGGTGCGACGATAGGTGTCACCTTAGCCGGTGTATTGCCTTTTTGCTCAACCATCCATTGCTTGAGTTCAGCATCCTTGGAGCTGAGACACCCGCTAAGTAGTAGAACACTCATCAATGTGCTCGACAAAGTCAACATTGGCATGATGTTTTTTGTTCTCCACATCATTTTTTGGCTCCAGCAGCTTTGTCTTTTGCTTTGCGTTGTTCCGCTATTTCATCAACATCCAAATATCTGAAAGTTTTGGCAGTCGACTCCATCGTTAAGACACCGTCTTTTCCTGTAACTGGCGAAAGTGACAAATTGTTTAGTGTGACAATACGAGATAAATTTGCAACATCAGCAACAAAAGAACCGATGTCATGATAGGTACCAGTTACTTTGACAGCGATGGGGAGCTCAGCGTAATACTCTTTGACATTGACTTGACCAGGTCTAAATAATTCGAATTGCAGACTGCGACCAAGTCCTGCTTGGTTGATATCAGACAATAGCGCATCCATTTCTGCTTTGCTAGGCAATTGTTTTTCCAATTGCGTGACATATTGCAAAACTTGCTCACGCTGCTTCTTCAGTGCCTCTAAATTAACTGATTGCGCCAATTTGCTTGTGTATTCAGTTCGCAATGTAACTTCTTTACCCTCTTCTGCGGTCAATTCTTCATTCGAACTGCTCAGCCAGAAATACCAGAGCAAGCCCAACACAAGCAAGGCAACCACAAAATACGACAAATAGCGTGGAAACGCGGGCCAGGATCCAGGGTCATCCTTATTTAAACCTTGAAATTGGCTGGAAATATTCCTGCCAATTTGGGCTAAATCAATATTTTTAGCAGATTTGATTGACATAGTCTTACTGATCAAGATTTCACAGGTACAGCAGCAGCTGAAGAAGGAGTTGCGGAAGCCGCAGCAGCTGGAGTTACCGGCTTCTTGTCTTCTACAATTTTCTTAAGCTGAACTCTGATAACAAAATTTGAAACTCGCCGTTGATCTTTAGGAGTTAATGCCGTGGTACCTGCGACAATTTCTACCAATTCAGGCTTGGTGATATACGGGTTATCGCCAGATAAATTTCTTAAAAACTCAGCAACCCGCTCGTTTGACTGTGCAACACCCGTCAAAGATACAAGAGCAGCTTCTTGCTTCAAATTTTTGACGAATACACCGTCCGGCACTTGTTTGACGATCTCATTCATGAGATGTACAGGCAAATTGCGTTCAGTTTGCAAATCTTCAACCGCCTCTTGCCGAGATCGCAGCCCTGAAATTTCTTTTTGCAAAGTTGCTACTTCTTTGATTTGTACATCCAATCGCGCATTTTCAGAGCGAAGGACGGTGTTTCTGGCTTGTTGCTCAGTAATTTGCACTTGATACAGCACGTAAACCACGCCTGCAAGCAAACAACCCAGAATAGCTGAAGCAGCTAAAGAAACAAAGAACGACTCTTTGCGTTTGAGTTTTGCAGCCTCTCTATGAGGTAAAAGATTAATCAAAATCATTTTTGATATCTCCGCATGGCTAAGCCACAAGCAATCATGTAACTAGGCGCTTCTATGCGTAGTTTCTTTTCTCTAACGCTTTGATCAATTTCCATGCCCTCAAACGGGTTGATAACAGCGCAGGGAAATGTCGTCTGGGCTGTAACAAGCTTGGACAAGCCCGTAAAAATACCGGCCTCACCCGACAGCATGATGTAATCAACGCTATTGTGCTGCGTACTGGTGAAAAAAAACTGCAAAGCTCTGCCGATTTCATTGCTGATACCAGTTACAAAAGGCTCCAATACTGAAGCATTGTAATCGTCTGGCAGATCCGCATTGCGACGCTTGATCACAGCCTCTTCCATCGTCAAACCATATTGCCTAACGATTAGTTTTAGCAATTGTGCTGAACCAAATGGTTGCTCACGCTCATAAAGCACCACATCGTCTCTCAAAACTTGCATGCTTGTGGCTTGCGAGCCGACCTCAAACAATGCAACCGTTGCACCCACGCCATTGTTTGGAAGCTGCGCTATGAGCCTAGACAGAGCGATTCTCCCTGAATAAGACTCAACGTCCATGATGGTCAGTTTCAAACCAGCTGCCTCTGCAAGGGCAAGCCTGTCTTGAACTTTTTCCTTACGCGAAGCAGCTATTAAAACCTCAACGTCACCCGGGGAGTTGGCAGCGGGGCCAATCACACAAAAATCTAAACTCGCTTCTTCGAGCGCAAAAGGGATATATTGATTAGCTTCGGCTTCTACTTGCGACTCCAATTCTTGGTCACTCAAGCCCGCTGGCACAATCATTTTCTTGGTAATAACAGCAGACGGTGATAGCGCCATCGCAATATTTTTGGTTTTGGTACCCGTTTTTTTTATCAAACGTCTTAACGCTGCTAACACCTCATCAAAGTTCTCGATGGTGCCATCTACGATCCAACCATGATCCAAAGGCTCAATAGCGCATTTCTGCAGAACCCACTCCTTGGACTTACCTTGTTTTAGCTCGGCCATTTTTAATGCAGACGAGCTAATGTCCAGCCCTATTAAAGATGCTGGTTGACGGCTAAATAATGATTCAATTAAGCTCAATTCATTTCCAAAGTTGGTTTATCGTGTTTTCAATAGCCCAGTGCCAATTGTTACAGCAAATACACCTTGTAGCGCTAATGCTAGCAGCAAGTTGACCGTTTTAAGGCATTTTCGAATTATTGCTGTTGCAGTTGTAGTCTCAATCCAACAAATGCGATAACTCTAAAGCCTATAAGTGACACAAACTTACGTAATTTTGTTGAAGTATAAGCAGAAATAAGTACTTCAGATGTCGTGGATAATCCTAATACTTGTTTTAATGTCTATACAGCCAGCTCAGAGCGTTTTTTTAAAACTAAATATTTTCACCTTTTTGTAGAACAAAATGTCGTCTAACACTACTGATACTATGGACAACTCAGGACATAGAGCTCATTCATCAGCTTCTGGCTGGTTCAAGAAGGTTGCTTTTTGGGCGTTGAGTATTTTTACCGCTGCAGGTGCATCTATTTTATTGGTTGTGGCTGTCGCTTTGGCGGTGGCTTATCCCAAGCTTCCCGATGTTTCGGATTTACTTGACTATCGACCTAAATTGCCTTTACGCATTTTTTCCGCAGAAGGCGTTCTTTTGGGTGAGTTTGGCGAAGAGTTACGTAATTTGACGCCTATTTCACAGATACCCAAAGTCATGAAGGATGCAGTCTTGGCAATAGAAGACGCTCATTTCTACGAACATGGGGGTATTAATTACAAAAGTGTTCTTCGTGCTGCCATTGCCAATCTGGGACAAGCAAAAAGCCAAGGCGCTTCGACAATCACCATGCAAGTCGCTAAAAACGTGTATTTATCCTCAGAAAAAGCATACACACGCAAAATTTATGAAATTTTATTAACATTCAAATTGGAAAGCTTGCTGACGAAAGACCAAATTCTTGAAATTTACATGAACCAAATCTTTTTAGGGCAACGCGCTTATGGCTTCGCAATGGCTTCAGAAGTGTATTTTGGCAAGCCGCTTAAAAATATAACCATTGCCGAAGCAGCCATGTTGGCTGGGCTGCCCAAAGCACCATCAGCCTTCAACCCTGTTGTTAACCCCGACCGTGCCCGCACACGTCAGTTGTACATCATTGAACGCATGCTTGAGAACAATTTCATCACCAAAGCGCAGGCGGATGCCGCAAGCAAAGAAACTTTAAAACTAAAAATAAACAACGACAGTGACAAAGTACATGCTGAGTTTGTTGCCGAAACAGTACGCCAATTAGTATTTGCGCAATACGGTACTGAAACTTACACCCGCGGTTTGAACGTTTACACAACGCTTAAGGCCGCCGATCAAAACGCTGCTTACCGAGCCCTACGCAAGGGAGTGATGGACTTTGAAAAACGTCATGCATACAGAGGGCCTGAAATATTCATCGACTTACCGAAAAAGCAAGAAGACGTTGACGATGAAATCGATACCGCCTTGTCAGAACACCCGGATAACGATGACCTAAAAGCAGCTGTTGTGATTGAAGCCAGCGCTAAAAAAGTTATCGCTATTAGACAAAACGCTGAAAAAATTGAATTAACCGGCGATGGCCTTAAACCCGCGCAATCAGCGCTGTCTGACAAAGCGCCAGCAAACATTAAGATCCGCAGAGGCGCATTGATACGTGTAATCAAAACAGCAAAAAACACTTGGGAAATCGCCCAATTACCAGAAGTTGAAAGTGCTTTTGTCGCTTTAGACCCTAGAGATGGCGCTATCAAAGCTTTGGTAGGCGGTTTTGACTTTGACAAAAACAAATTTAACCATGCCACCCAAGCGTGGCGGCAACCTGGTTCAAGTTTCAAACCATTTGTGTATTCAGCTTCGCTCGAAAAAGGCCTGTCCCCTGCAACGGTTATCAACGATGCTCCTTTGTTTTTTGATGCCTCGGTCACTGGCGGACAGCCTTGGGAGCCCAAAAACTTTGATGGTAAATTTGATGGTCCTATGTCCATGCGGACCGGTTTGGCAAAATCAAAAAACATGATTTCGATTCGTATCTTGAAAGAAGTTGGGACGCAAAATACATAGGACTGGATCACTAAATTTGGCTTTGAAGCCGAACGTCATCCGCCCTACCTCACCATGGCTTTAGGCGCTGGATCAACGACGCCCATGCAAATGGCCACTGCATATTCCGTTTTTGCCAATGGTGGTTATCGAGTCAATCCCTACTTGATTAGCAAAATAACTGACTACAAGGGCGCGGTAATCGTGCAAACCAAGCCTCCAGTTTTAGACGAGTCCATGCGTGTGATTGATGCACGCAATGCGTTTGTGATGAACAGCTTGCTTCAAGAAGTCACCACCGCAGGTACAGCCGCTAGAGCAAAAGCCGCATTAGGACGGTCTGATATTTACGGAAAAACTGGCACAACCAACGACGCCATTGACGCTTGGTTTGCAGGCTTTCACCCCACGCTGACTGCCGTAGTTTGGATGGGCTATGACAACCCCAAACCGCTTGGCAGCAGCAGTGCTGAAACTGGAGGCGGCTTGAGTTTGCCTATCTGGATTAACTTCATGCAACAGGCCTTGCAGGGCGTGCCAGTCGTTACATTAACTCCTCCCGACGGATTGACCAAAGCCAGTGGAGATTGGGCTTACACAGAGTTTGCTGGTGCTGGTGTGCGTAGTTTGGGATTAGGTGATTCGTGGGGACTGCCAAAGAAAGAGCAAGATGAACTGCTCAACCTAAGTCCTGGTGATGCGAAGCCTACAAGCGCAGAAGAAAAAAATACGATCCTAAATATGTTTAAAAACTAATTCAGCCTGCGACTGCTCGCTAGCGCAAACTGACAGATGGGCAAATAACTCTGCTTGGGTTTTCGTGTCTTGCCACTGACCATTGACAAACTTGTAGTGATAGCCGCCCCGCTTAGCGGCTAGCCATATTTCTTGCAGAGGTTTTTGTAGATTCACGACAATTTGGCTCTTGTTTTCAAAGCTTAGGGTAATCATGCCACCTGTCCGCTGGTTGTCGATATCAGCCGCGCCAGTGTCGTTGATGTGGTCACAGCTAGCTTCAACCGCTTTCAGGGCGCTTTCGGCTTGGTCTAAAAATTCAAGGTCAGTCATTACAATGCTACTTAAATGGAAGAGAAAGATGTTAAATCATGAAAAATAATCACGCTAGACATGGTAACAAGATTACAAGCACCATGTGCTGCAAAGCAATCGTAGCTTGTGCATTTTTAAGCCTATTAGCGGCTTGCGGTCAACGTGGCTCGTTGTACATCCCAACAGCACCTGAAGCAGCGCAGCGCAGCACAATTGTTGATACGCTGACTAAGCCCACCGTTAGCGCCCCATCCTCTAGCACCACACAGCCCGCAAGCAGCACCAATTCTGCTCCTGCCAAATAAACATGCCTCACGAATTCCTGCCTGGTCACCCCCACATTGCCTACAAAAATGGTGATTTATATGTTGAAAATCAACGTGTTGCAGATTTAGCAGCCCAACACAGCACGCCTCTATTTGTTTACTCCAAAGCTTCCATGTTGGATGCTCTGAGTGCTTACCAACGCGGTTTTGCTGGTCGAAAGGCACGCGTTCACTACGCGATGAAGGCCAATTCTTCGTTGGGCGTATTGCAAGTCTTTGCCCAAGCGGGGTGCGGCTTTGACATCGTCTCTGGTGGCGAGCTTGACCGCGTTATCGCTGCGGGTGGCAACCCCGCTTGGGTCATTTTCTCTGGCGTGGGTAAAACCCGAGCTGAGATGGCCAAGGCACTGCAAGCTGGCGTAGGCTGTTTCAACGTGGAAAGCGAAGCTGAGTTAGAGGTTTTAAGCGAAGTTGCCGTCTCCACAGGCAAAACGGCCAACGTGAGCCTGCGCGTCAACCCTAACGTTGACCCACAAACCCACCCTTACATCTCCACAGGTCTCAAAGGTAGTAAATTTGGCGTGGCACATGACCGCACCGTGGCCACTTACCAACGCGCTGCCGCACTACCGGGCTTAAAAGTCGTCGGTATTGACTGCCACATTGGCTCCCAAATCGTGCTGGAAAGCCCGTATTTAGACGCTGTAGACCGCATGTTGGACTTGGTTGAAAGCATAGAAGCAGCGGGTATTCCTATCCACCACCTCGATTTTGGTGGTGGTTTGGGCATTAACTACAACGGAGAAACACCACCCGCTGCCGATGCCTTGTGGCATAAATTATTGGCAAAACTAGATGCACGCGGCTTTGGGCAGCGCCAGCTGATGATTGAGCCTGGTCGCTCACTCGTGGGCAATGCGGGCATCTGCGTCACCGAAGTGCTGTATTTAAAGCCAGGCGAGCAAAAGAACTTCTGCATCATCGACGCAGCCATGAACGACCTACCCCGCCCCGCCATGTATCAAGCCTACCATGCTATTATTAATATAGCTGTTCAGACAGAGAATACGCCGGCTAAAGGGCTAAATAACACTTTAAATGATACAATTTATGATGTTGTAGGCCCCGTTTGCGAAAGCGGTGACTGGATTGGTCGTGACCGCGCTTTGAACGTCAAGCAGGGCGATCTGCTCGCCGTTTTGTCAGCCGGCGCTTACTGCATGAGCATGGCTAGCAACTACAACACCCGTGGCCGTGCGGCTGAGGTACTGGTTGATGGTGCCAAGGCGCATGTGATTCGCCAACGCGAAACCACAGCTGATCAAGTACGTTTGGAAACTTTGGTTTGATGGATTATTTTTGAGCAAGCATCATAATTTTGCTATAATTTTTATAGCTACTTAGGCAGCAAATACGCTGGATAGAGGCATATTTACGGAATTTTTTGTGCTTGTAAGCAAATTTGTTCGTATTTTACTGTTTTTTGTTAAACCACTGAACCAAACGCCAACCTAGCAATGCGGCCAGTATCGCGGCATAGATGAATACTTCGTTGAAGTTGTTTTTACCCGCGCGCATCCAAAAAAAGTGCAAAACACCTAATCCTGCAACTGCATAGACTAATTTATGCAATTGTTGCCAACGTTTTGCACCCAATGCCTTGATGGCGCGGTTAAACGAGGTCAACGCCAGTGGGGTGAGCATCACAAAAGCGGCAAATCCGACCAAGATAAACGGGCGTTTGTAGATGTCTTTGGCGATTTCAGGTACATCAAAACCCATGTCAAACCAGCTGTAGCTCAACAGGTGAATCACGACATAAAAGTAAACAAACAAGCCCAACATGCGTCTAAAACGCGCTAATTGAGGTGTTTTACTGATAGTTCGCAGCGGCGTGACTGCTAAAACGATGCATAAAAACCGCAGCGTCCAATCGCCCGTAGCACGAATCAGCGCCTCTTGCGGATTGGCACCTAAGTTGTTGATGGCAACGTTGTAAGCCAGCCATGCAAAAGGCAGCAAGCAGAGTAGGAAAACCAGCGGTTTGGCCGCTGGTTTGAGCAATAGCTGACGCATTAAACTTTAAATTTATTAAGTTGAACTTTAAAAGTTCTTTTTCAAGTCCATGCCCGCATACATGGCAGCCACTTGCGCTTCGTAGCCGTTGAACATCTCGGTTTTACGTTTTTTGGCAAACAAACCGCCCTCTTCGCCAATGCGGCGCTCGGTCGCCTGGCTCCAGCGCGGGTGGTCTACCGCGGGATTCACGTTCGAATAGAAGCCATATTCGTTGGCGGCAGCTTTGTTCCACGCCGTAGCAGGCAGCTTGTCCGTAAAACGGATTTTGACCAAGCTTTTCGCGCTTTTGAAGCCATATTTCCATGGCACAACCAAGCGCACTGGTGCGCCGCTTTGGTTAGGCAGCACCTCGCCGTACATCCCAAAACTGAGCAAAGTGAGCGGATTCATGGCTTCGTCCATACGCAAACCTTCGACGTACGGCCAGTCCAACACGGCTGAGCCGACGAATGGCATGGTTTTGCGATCTGCCAAGGTCACAAACTCCACGTATTTAGCATTGCTGAGCGGTTCGACCTTTTTGATCAACTCAGACAGCGAATAACCCACCCACGGAATTACCATAGACCAGCCTTCGACGCAGCGCAAGCGGTAAATGCGCTCTTCTTGGGCGCTGAGTTTGAGCAAATCTTCCAGTGTGTATTTAGCTGGCTTTTTGACCAATCCTTCAATCTCTACTGTCCAGGGCGTGGTTTTCAGGGTGTGGGCGTTTCGGGCGGGGTCAGCTTTGTCTGTGCCAAATTCGTAGAAGTTGTTGTACGTGCTGGCGTCTTTGTAGTCGGTTAGTTTGTCGAGCGCCATCGCACCAGCTATTTTTGAAGGCGTATTGGCTAGTGCGGCAAGTTTGCCCGGTTTAGGCGTCATGGCATGCGCTTCACGCGATGCCCAAGTTGCCATTGCCGCGCCAGCCACGCCGCCAGCCATGAGTTTCATCAGGTCACGGCGACCTTCATAAATGTTTTGCGATGTGATTTCGCTGCTGATGGGGTGGTTGAATCCGTCGCTGTTTGTTTTGATGAGCATAAAAAGACTCCTTGTTTGATAAAGAATAGTCTAAATACGCGAAGTTTTCTTACACGGATTCAAAAATCCCTATAAGCCTCACAAGGTTTAAAGCGTCCCGTAGCTGTGTAAACCGCTCAAAAACATATTCACGCCCAAGAAAGCGAAGCTGGTCACACCCAAGCCCGCCAGCGCCCACCAAGCCGCCACCGTGCCACGCAAGCCCTTCATCAGGCGCATGTGCAGCCAAGACGCGTAGTTGAGCCAAACGATCAAAGCCCAAGTCTCTTTCGGATCCCAGCTCCAATAGCCGCCCCATGCCTCAGCCGCCCACAAAGCGCCTAAAACGGTGGCTATCGTGAAAAAGGCAAAACCGACTGCGATGGATTTGTACATCACATCGTCCATCACCTCAAAGCTTGGTAAACGCGCTGCAATGCGCTGGCGACCCCACAAAATACCGCCCACAATCAGCGCAGAAATAGTCAAATACCCCAGCCAATAGCTGCCGCCTGCTTCAAGCGTTGTTTTACGGAAAACCAAGGGCATGAAACACAGCACTACACCCAACATCAACAGCGGTGTAAGCTTATACCAACGCGTCTCAGTCGCTTGCTGTTTGATCAAATAGCCAAAAGCAATCATGGCAGATATCGCAAACGCGCCGTAACCCACAAAATTAGCAGGAACATGGATTTTCATCCACCAGCTTTTCAAGGCTGGCACAAGTGGTTGAATTTCATGCGCGCCGCGCACCAAGGTGTACCAGAGCAAAAAGCCTACTGCAGCGCTGACGACCAACATCACAAAAGCACCCAACGCACGGGTTTTGTACTGCGCTTCAAAATACAAATACATGGCTGCCGTGAGCCAGCTGAACATCACAAACACCTCGTACAGATTACTGACCGGAATGTGTCCAATATCCGCACCCAAGAGGTAGCTTTCGTACCAGCGCACCATGGTGCCAATAAGCGCCATCGCCACGGCAACCCAAGCTAAGCGTGAACCAATCAGCTCCATCGCGGCGCTTTGCTTGGTGGCTGCAACGCCAATCCAATAAAAAATCGTGCTCATAAAAAACAGCACACTCATCCACAAAATGGCAGACTGGCTGGATAAGAAGTATTTGAGCCAGAAGACGGATTCAGCACGCGCTATCGTCGCACCACCCAGCTCTGCTGGTGCTTGGTAGGACCAAATGCCCAGCAAAGAAAATGCAGTCACAACCACCATCAGCACTTGCAGTGGTCGCCAAAACCAGCCTAACCAAACGGCAAAGGGAATCGCTGCTAAAAGAATACCTTTTTCGTACACATCCATCGCATCTAAATAACGTTGGAACACGTACAAACCACCGAAAACGACTAAAGCAGCAAATGCCCAATCAAACAAACTGCGCTGCGCGAAAAAGCCTTGATTCAAACTCAAACTAGGCATGGATTCAGTCTTATTAATCGTATGTGTATTCATTGTTTTACTTTCATGACCCGTTGGCATTCAATCGTGCATCTGGCTTAGCGCCTATGAGTTTTTCAGTTAAGTGAGCGAATTCATGATCGCCATCCATGGTTTTTCGGTTGGTTGACAGCGCCATGCTCGCCTTTGTACCAGCTGATACTCCAGTGGTGTTGTCGCCAGGTGTCAGCCACACCCAAACGCGGCGTTCGCGGATATAAAGCATCGCAAACACACCCAATATCAAAAAAGCACAGCCGGTATACACCACCGTTTTCCCAGGCGCTTTCGCCACTTGGAAAACGCTCGCCTGCACCTGCGTGAAGTCTTGCAACATAAAAACCATGGGTGCGGGGTAAACACTGGCATCGCTGAGTGACAACACCGTTTGCATCATGTATGACTGTGTTTTATCGCTCAAATCCAAGGGTTTAAGACCAGCCTCGGAGCGCGTCAACTGCACCAATTCAAACAGTGCGCCGTTCAAAATACGAATCAACACTTCGCTGGCTTTTTCACGTTCCGCTTCAGGTACATTTTTTTCGATGAAATCAGCAACTGCTTGCAAGCCTGCTGAAGTCGGTTGAGGAACGACAGGTGGT
>Ga0114940_10000737_pt1 | contig 13780 bp, 9 predicted proteins | sample ColdCreekSource_FD_87195 | JGI IMG/M metagenome (GOLD analysis project Ga0114940, IMG submission 87195) | Groundwater microbial communities from Cold Creek, Nevada to study Microbial Dark Matter (Phase II) - Cold Creek Source | ecosystem: Environmental > Aquatic > Deep subsurface > Groundwater ... | reverse complement strand
TGTCGGCGGGCAGGGGCCGCAAAAGCTGGTCGGCGAACTGGCTGCAGAGATCGCCGCCGGACGCTCGAAGCTGGCTGCCGTGGTCGGCTCGGAAGCAATTTCCACCACCCGCGCACTGATTGCACGAGGGGAAACGCGCGACTGGGCAGAGACTCGCCGCGGCTCGATCGAGGATCGTGGGTTCGGGCATGACGGGGTCTATGATTACACCCTGACCAAGCATGGCGCAGGGGCTCCGCTGGCGAGCTATGCCTTCGCCGAAAACGTCCGGCGCGAGCGGCTCGGCCTGTCGCTGCAGGACTACCGCGACGAGATCGGCAGGTTGTTCGCGCCGTTCACCCGCGTTGCTGCCGCCAACCCTCATGCGGCCGCGCCGGTGGCGCGCAGTGCGGTTGAACTGGCGACGCTCGACGAACGCAACCGTCTGATCGCCGAGCCTTACGGACGGCTGGTGGTAGCGCGCGATCAGGTCAATCAGGGCGGGGCAATTGTGATCGCCAGCGTCGCCGAAGCAAGGCGAATGGGCGTGCCGGAAGAGCGCTGGGTATATATCCACGCCGTCGCCGATTGCGCCGAACCTCCGCTGCTTTCCCGCGAGAGTTTGGAGCGTAGTCCGGCCGCAGTTCAGGCGATCTCAACTGCGCTTGAGGTTTCCGGAAAGACTTGGGAAAACATAAGTGCGATAGATCTTTATTCGTGTTTTGCGATCCCGATCTTCAACTTGCTCGATGCCTTCAAGTTGCAACGCGATGACCCGCGCGGCTGGACGCTTACCGGTGGCTTGCCGTTCTTTGGTGGAGCGGGGAACAACTATTCCGCGCACGGAATCGCTGAAGCCGTCGCGCGTTGCCGCGCCGATCCGGGCAGCTTCGCGCTGGTCGGCGCGAACGGCGGGATCATGAGCAAGTATGCTGCGGCGGTCTATTCGACTGCACCGGCCGACTGGGGCAAATCGCGCTGGACCAGCCTTCCCAAGATCAAGCCGGCCTTCGAGGTGCTCGACAGCTATGATGGCGAGGCCGAGGCGGAAAGCTTCACCATCCAGCCTGGTAAGGCCGGCGAAGTCTCGACGCTGATCGCGCGGATCGGTGGCGCGCGGGTCTGTGCCAACAGCACCGATCCCGGGGTCGCGAAGGCGCTGCGCGGCGGCAAGGTGTCGGGACGGCGGGTGCGGATCGAAAGCGGTGATAAGGGCGTCAATTCGTTCTGGCTGCTCTAGCCAGCTCCGCCAGCGCATCCGGCCCGAGCAGCTGCGGCAATTGCACCGGCGCGGCTGAGCCTGCCGGATACCACAAGTAAAGCGGCACCCCTGCTGCGCCGTGCTGGGCAAGGAAGCGCGTGATCGCCGGATCGCGGCGGGTCCAGTCGCCACGCAGCACGGTGACCCCGGCCTTGGCGAAGGCATCGCGGGTCGCCTCACGTTCGATCGCGACGCGTTCATTGACCTTGCAAGTCAGGCACCAATCGGCGGTGAAGTAGACGAACACCGGCTTGCCGCTCTTGCGGGCAGCGGCAAGGGCGGTTTCGCTGAATGGCTTCGCGTTGAGCAGTCCCGGTTCGGAACCCTGCGAGGTTTCGCGGACCATTCCCGGCAGGCCGATCGCTCCGATGGCTAATACCGCAACGAGTCCGGCCCACCACAAGCCACCTGCTGCGCGGCCGTGGCGCTGGCGGCGGCCAAGCAGGATCAGCGCGGCAACCACGATGATCGCGACCAGCACCAGCGCAAACGCAAAGGCACTGCCGCCGATGCGGCTCGCCAGCCAGATCAATGCCAGCGCGGTCAGCCCCATCGGCAGAGCCATCCAGCGCCGGAACTTGACCATCCACGCACCGGGCTTGGGCAAGCGGCGGCGCAGCGCAGGGACCCAGGCAATCAGCAGGAACGGCAGCGCGATGCCCAGTCCGAGGGCGGCAAACAGCAGCAGGGCAGGCAGCGTCGGCAGCAGCAGTGCCGCCCCCATCGCGGCGGCCATGAATGGGCCGGTGCATGGCGTGGCCGCGAAGGCCGCGAGCAGACCGGTGGCGAATGCACCCTCCGGCGATCCCGCGCTGGCAAAGCCGGGGACCGCGAACTCGAAAGCTCCCAGCAGGTTGGCGGTGATCGCGACCGCCAGCAACAGCAGCGCGGCGACCACCAAGGGCTCCTGCAACTGGAATGCCCAGCCCACTTCCTGTCCGGCCGCGCGCAGCGCCAGCAGCAAGGCCCCAAGGGCGAGGCAGGCGACAATCACGCCGGCGGCATAGGCCAGTCCCTCGCGCCGCGCCTGCGCCTCACTCTCGCCCGCACGAGCGAGGCTTAATGCCTTGAGGCTGAGAATCGGGAAGACGCAGGGCATGATATTGAGCAGCAGCCCGCCTGCCAGCGCGGCGAGTAGCAGCAGTGGCAGACTAGGTAGGGCACGATCCGCGGAGCTAGCGATCGGAACTCCGTCAGTCGGCACCACGCCCGCAGCGGCGGAAAACGCGACCCCGTCGCCTGCGCGGTTGAGCCGCAGCACGCCGGTCAGTGCGGTCGGCGTGAGCGGCTCAAATTTCGCACGCGGCAGGGTGACTACCAGCAGGTCTCCCAACCGCGCGAAGCGCTGCGGTCCGGCATAGTCGACCACGTGGTCCTCGCCGACGAACAGGTGCGGTGCCTCAAGCTGGACGGTCGCAGGCAGGGGGATGCCAATCCTGATCTGTCCACCATCAAGTGCAAACTGGGCCGGGCTACCCAGCGGCCCGGGCAAGGCAGCGCGCCAGAGGTCGAAGCGCGGATCGCGCGCACCGCTGCCCACCGTCACCTCGGCCGACAGCACGGCGTCTTGCGGCACGCACAATGTGTCCGAACAGGCGAGCCATTCCGCCAATACGCGCACTGGCAGCTTCGAGCCTGGCCGTGCCTCGGCAGGCACGTTCAGCGGCACGAGAATCGCGTACTCGTGCTCGTAAACATGGTTCATCAGCCCGCTGAGAACGTAAGTCTCAGGCGTCGGGTATTGCGGCGTCGCAGTGCGCCAACCGTTTGGCAGCTCCCAGGTGAAGGTCGCGCCCTGGCCGGCGTCACCGGGGTTCTGCCAATAGCCGTGCCAGCCCGGCACCGGGGTCATCTTGAACGCCAGCAGCACCGTCCCGCCGGGCGCAACCGGGGATTCGACCACGAGTTCTGCCTGGACCCGGTCCATTCCGGCACGGGCGACTGGAAGCTCGGCCAGCGCTGGTCCGGCGGTCAGCCAGCCGAGCATCATCAGCACTGCCGCGATCAATCGACGAAGGGCCACGAAAACTCCCGCAATGCTGGCCGCCGGACCTTGCACCCGGCGCGCTCTGGCGTATCAGGGCTGTGCCGCGATTGGCGGGCAATATCAAGGAATCCCGATGCGCCGTTTTGTCCTGCCGCTTGCCTTGTCGACCGCCTTGCTCGCCTCAGGCTGCGCCAGTTCCTCGGCATCGCCGCAAAGCGCCGCGCCGTTGGCTTCGGAGCCGGTCGGACGCCCGCAACTGGTGCTGGCGATCTCGATCGACCAGTTCTCCGCCGACGTGTTTGCCGAGAATCGCGCGCGCTATACCGGCGGCCTCGCACGGTTGCAGCAGGGCGTTGTGTTCCCCTCGGGCTACCAGTCACACGGCGCGACCGAGACCTGCCCCGGGCACTCGACGATCCTCACCGGCGCGCGGCCCGCCCGCAACGGGATCATTGCCAACAACTGGTTCGAACCCGGGATCGACCGGGCTGACAAGCGGGTTTATTGCTCGGAGGACACCAGGGATCCGGCCAGCACATCGCGCGAACCGGTGGTCTCTGCGCAGTTTCTCAAAGTGCCGACGCTCGGCGAATACATGAAGGCCGCTGCCTCCGGCACGCGTAACGTTGCGGTTTCGGCCAAGGACCGCGCGGTGGTGATGATGGGCGGCCACAAGATCGACGCGGGCTATTGGTACAAGGGCGGAGCCTTCGTGACGTTCAAGGGCGCGACGCTTTCTCCCGCCGCGCAGGCCGCCAATGCCGCTCTGGCCAAGCAGATCGCCGCCGGGGCACAGGCCTTGCCAGTTCCGGCGTGGTGCGGGGTCAAGGACCGCGCGGTGTCGGTCGGCAATGGTACGGTCGGCACTGGAAAGTTCGCGCTCGAGCCGAACAAGCCTGAGGTGTTCCGCGTTTCGCCGCGGATGGATTTCGTGACTGTCGACCTCGCCAATGCGCTGGTCGACGAGATGGGGTTGGGCAAAGGCGAAGCGCCTGATGTGCTCTCGGTCAGCCTCTCGGCGAGCGACTATGTCGGCCATGCCTATGGCACCGAGGGCGTGGAGATGTGCATCCAGATGGCGCAGCTCGATGCCGCATTGGCCAAGTTGTTCGCGCACCTCGACGCACGCGGGATCGATTATATGGCAGTGCTGACCGCCGACCACGGCGGGCTCGACACGCCCGAGCGGCTTGACCAGCAGGCCTTTCCCCGCGCCACCCGGTCCGACCGTGCACTCAATCCGGGCGAACTCGGCAAGGCGGTTGCCGCGCGCACCGGGATCAAGGTCGATGGGCCGCTGATCTACGGCGATGGCCCATTCGGCGACATGTATTTCAGCGCAGCCCTGACCCCGGCACAGCGTGCCCAAGCGAGCGCGGCGCTGGTCGCGCTGGTCAAGCCGCACCCGCAGGTTGCGGCGGTGTTTACGCGCGAGGAACTCGAAAAGACCCCGCTGCCCAGCACCGGCCCGCAGGACTGGTCGATCAAGGACAGGTTGCGCGCCTCGTTCGATCCGGCGCGTTCGGGCGATGTGATCATTGTGTTGGACCGCGCCGTGGTGCCGATCCCCGATCCGTTCATCGGCGCCTATACCGCGACGCATGGCAGTGTGTTCGACTATGACCGCCGCGTGCCGATCCTGTTCTGGCGCAAAGGCCTGCGTGGGTTCGAGCAGCCTGCGCCGATTGAAACCGTGGACATTGCGCCAACGCTCGCTGCCGTGCTCGGTCTCAAGTTGCCCGACGGGACGTTCGATGGTCGCTGCCTCGATCTTGATGCAGGCGCTGGCAACAGCTGCGAGCGGAACTGACCGTGGCCGCCGACAAACGCGATCTGGTGATCCTTGGCGGTGGGCTGGTCGGGATGACGCTCGCGCTGGCGGCCGCGAAGCAGGGCATTTCCAGCTTCGTGGTCGACAAGGAAGATCCGGCCAAGCTGACCGCTGAAGGTGCCGATGGCCGCGCCTCGGCGATTTCGACCGCAAGCTGGAACCTGTTCAGCAACATCGGACTGGCAGAGCGACTGGAGCCGCTCGGCTGCCCGATCGCGGCGATCGCGGTGACCGACGGAATGAAGCCGGGTCGGCTCGATTTCCGACCTGAACCGCATGAAGGCTCACTGGGCCGGATGTATGCGAACCGCGACATCCGCCTCGCACTGTTCGATGCAGCGCGGGCAGAACCGCTGGTCGAGTGGATCCACGGCGTTTCCCCGGTTACGCGCGAACGCGGCCCGCACGGGGTGGCGGTGACGCTCGACAATGAGCGCGTGGTCGAAGGAAGCCTGCTGGTCGCCGCAGAAGGACGCCAGTCGCCAACCCGCAACGAAGCCGGGTTCGCGATGGCCAAGTGGGACTACCGCCATCGCGCGATGGTCACCGCGCTGGCGCACGTGAAATCGCACGAGAACGTTGCGTGGGAAATCTTCTACCCCGCCGGGCCGTTCGCGCTGCTGCCGCTGCTCGACGATGCCCAGGGTCGCCACCGCTCGGCGCTGGTCTGGACCGTGGCCGAGAAGGACGCGGCCGGGTTCAATGCATTGTCCGATCACGCATTCATTCATGAAGCCCGCAAGCGGATGGGTGACATTCTGGGCGAAATCGAGCTTGCTGCGCCGCGCATGTCCTATCCGCTCAGCTTCCAGCACTCGGGCAAGATCGTTGCCGAGCGGCTCGCGCTGGTCGGGGATTCGGCACACGGAATGCATCCGATTGCCGGGCAGGGGCTCAATCTGGGGCTGCGCGATGTTGGCGCGCTGGTCGAAGTGTTGGCCGATGGAATGCGGCTCGGGCTTGAGCCTGGCGATGCGCAGGTGCTCGCGCATTACGAGCGCTGGCGCAGCGTCGATTCGCTCAGCGTGATGGCCGCGACTGACGCGATCAACCGCCTGTTCGGCGTCCCCGGCCGCCTGCCCAGCGCGATCCGCCGCCTCGGCATGGGCGCAATCCAGCGGACCGGCTGGCTCAAGCGGTTCTTCATGGACGAGGCGCGAGGCATGTCCGGTAAGCTGCCCGACCTGCTGCGCGCCTAGAAGGTCGCCTCTCCAGCGGGAGCCACGGGCTGTATCGCCGGACTTGGCTGCTCGATCCGCTGGCCCGCACCGTCCTGCAATTCACGTGGTTCGAGGATCGCTGCAGCTTCAATCTGATCAAGCGCCTGTTGTGCCCCGGCATAGCGCCGCGCCTCGGCAATCCAGCCGCTGGCGGCCTGCGCGCCGGGCAAGCCTGCGACGAGATTTGCCGCCGCCTCAACCTGACCGCTGCGCAGCAGCAGCCGTGCCTGCGCGAGCCGGTGGGCCGGCTGCTCGCTGGTGCTGGCGCTGCGCCGGACCACGAACATTCCCGAGACTTGCCGCGCGAAGCGGTCCCAGCCGTTTTCGTCAGCAGCGGCTTGCTGCAGCTTCGCCGCCTGACTTTCCAGCCCGGCATCGAGCCGGTCGAGCGTGACGGGCTGGCGCGCTGCTTCGATCACCAGCCGCACCGCGTTGGGCTGGGCATCGCCGAACCGCAGGCGGAGTTGATCTTCCAACGTGCCAAGCGGCATTCCGCGCTCGATCGCGCGGCGTGAGGCGAGCGCGATCAGCAGCCCCTCGGCACGCGCGGCATTGCCGGTTGCCGCCTGGGCGCGCAGGTCGAGCGTGTTGAGCCGCTGCTCCATCTGCGTCAGACGCTGTTCCAGACCAGCGGTGACAGCAAGGGCAGGGAGCGCAGCAGCCGTTGCAGCAGCAGATGCGTCTGGTGTCGGTACGGCAGAAGCGGTGGGGCTGGCGGCAATGCGCGCGGGCGCTGCCTGGGTTTGACCGGGGCCTATCTGGATCTGGCCCTTGTAAGCCATCCACCCGACCAGCGCTCCGCCAAGCAAGAAGCTGAGCGTAGCCACGCCGACTACCAGTCGGCCCGAACCGGAGGGTCTGCTAGCCGGAGCGGCGGGAGGCGGAGTGCGCGTGAAAAACTCGTCGGCCATGAAATTCGCTTGTTCTGTTGACCCTATTGGCCGCGTGTCTGGCACATCTCTGCGGCCAAGGCCAGCAAGGCAGTGTCATCCGGACTGCTTGCAGCACGCACGCTTGCCCAGCCGCCTCCAGCAGCTTCGGCAACGCGCGGGCCGATGCAGGCGAGGGAGAGGCGAGCTCGCTCAGCCACCAATGCGGCAAGATGTCTTGCTGCCTCAGCGGAATGCAGCGCAATTACGGCAGGCATCGCAAACTGCGCGGCAAGGCCAGGAGGAAGTGGCAGCGGATTAGCCGCATAGACCACGTGCTCAACCAGCTCGACTCCGATCGGAGGATTGAGCGATACACGCTCGCGCCCAGTCAGCCGCAGCAGGCGAAGCGGACCCGGGGGCAGGCTATCGAGCACGGTTTGCAGTCCGCCTGTGCCGATTGCAGCGACCGTGAAGCCGGCCTCGCGCGCGGCTGCTGCGGTGGTCTCACCAACCGCATAGACTGGAAGGCTCAGCAGGCTCTTGAGTTGATCCCCGCCATGACGAAACGCGTTGGCGCTTCCGGCCAGCACTGCGTCAAATGGACCGGCGGGTAGGGGAGAATCAAGCGGGGCGATGGCGAACAGCGGGATGCCGATTGCCTCAATTCCAAGCGCGCGGGCCGCCGCAACGCTGGCGGTGTTACCCGGTTCGGGCCGGATGATGACCAAGGGGGTCACGTGTCTCCGCTGAAATGATCGGTCACAACCTCCGGCGCGCGCGCCAGCAGCTCGGCGGCGAGGCGGGCCGGAGCGGCCAGGTCGGTAGCGGCGAAGCGCAGATCGCCGGCAATCCGCACCGCACCGTCGGGGCTGTAGATCGCCGCCTGCATCGCCAGCTCTTCGCCATGATGGGTGGTCAGCACCGCGATCGGGCTATGGCAATTGCCGCCCAGCGCAGCCAGCAGCGCGCGTTCGGCCAGCAACGCGGCGCGGCTCGGCGCGTCGTCGATCGCGGCAAGGAACTGACGAGTCGACGCGTCGGACGCGCGGCATTCGATCGCGATCGCGCCTTGTCCGGGTGCCGGAAGCCAATCCTCGGCGTCGAGGGCATGGCCAGTGCCAGTCTCGCCCAGACGGTTGAGCCCCGCTTTGGCGAGCAGCGTCGCATCGGCCTCACCCGCCGCCAACCGCGCGAGGCGGGTCGCGACATTGCCGCGAAAGCTGACCACGGTGCAGTCCGGCCGGGCATGCAGCAGTTGCGCCGCCCGGCGCGGAGCGCTGGTGCCGACACGGGCGCCGCGCGGCAAGGCGTGCACGCTCGCCGCGCCGATCAGCACGTCGCGGACATCCTCACGCGGGAGCACGGCGGCGATGATCAGCTCGGCTGGTCGGACCGTCTCGACGTCCTTCGCTGAATGAACGGCGAAGTCGATTTCGCCCGCCAGCAGCCAGGCATCGAGCTCCTTGGTCCACAGCGCTTTGCCGCCGATCTCGGCCAACGGGCGGTCCTGAATTTTGTCGCCGCTGGCGGTCACGGGGACTATTTCGATGCGGCTAACCACCCAGCCATGCGCGGCGCAAAGCCGGTCGCGCGTTTCCTCAGCCTGCGCCATTGCGAGCGGCGAACGGCGGGTTCCCAAACGGAGCGGACGGTCGGGCGGAGAAATGGTCATGGGTGCGGCTTGTGCTAGTCGGCATTCTCACTAAGGGAAAGTGGGGATGGCAGTTGTCCTCGGCATCGAGAGCTCGTGTGACGAGACCGCAGCGGCGCTGGTCGACAGCGACCGGCGGATTATCGCGCAGAGGATCGCCTCGCAAGACGAGGCGCATCGCCCCTATGGCGGCGTCGTGCCGGAAATCGCAGCGCGCGCCCACGTCGAGCGACTGGCGCCGCTGATTGCGGAAACGCTCGCTGATGCCGGGATGAGCCTGAGTGAAGTCGATGCAATTGCCGCGACCGCCGGTCCGGGATTGATCGGTGGCGTGATGGTCGGGCTGGTCACGGCCAAGGCGCTCGCCATGGCCGAAGGCAAGCCGCTGATCGCGATCAACCACCTTGAAGGCCATGCGCTTTCCCCGCGGCTGGCCGATCCAGCACTCGGCTTTCCGTACCTGCTGCTGCTGGTCTCAGGCGGGCACTGCCAGATTCTGCTGGTCGAGGGGGTGGGCCGCTACCAGCGGCTCGCCACGACGATCGACGATGCGCTGGGCGAGGCGTTTGACAAGACCGCGAAGATTCTCGGGCTTGGCTATCCAGGTGGTCCGGCGGTCGAGCGGCTGGCCAAGACCGGCAATTCCAAAGCCGTGTCCTTGCCGCGCCCGCTGCTCGGCAGCGCGGAGCCGCATTTCTCCTTCGCCGGGCTCAAAAGTGCGGTGCTGCGGACGAAGCAAGCGGCAGCGCATGACGACGCCGACATCGCCGCCGCATTCCAGCAGGCCGCGCTCGACTGCGTGATCGACCGCACCCGGCGGGCGCTGGAAAGCGTCGAAGGCGCGACTGCGCTGGTGGTCGCGGGCGGGGTCGCGGCCAACCAAACGATTCGCACCGGCCTTGAGGCGCTCGCGACCGAGCATGGTCTGCCTTTCGTTGCGCCGCCCTTGGCGCTGTGCACCGATAACGCGGCAATGATCGCCTGGGCCGGGATCGAGCGTCTGGGGCAAAGCGATCCGCTCGATTTCGCGGCGCGGCCACGCTGGCCGCTTGACCCGGATGCTGCACCGGTACGCGGGGCGGGAGTGAAGGCATGACTATCGGCGTGATCGGGGCAGGTGCTTGGGGCACGGCACTGGCTCAGGCGATGGCGAGCGATGGCTCGGAAGTGCTGATTTGGGCACGTGAGACCGAGTTGGTGGACGAGATCAATTCGGCCCACACCAACAGTCTGTTCCTGCCTAGCGCCGAATTGGCTAAATCAATTAGAGCTACAAACCAGATTGGCGAGTTGGATGAATTGCCGATCCTGCTGGTCGTCACACCGGCGCAGCATCTCGCACAGGTGCTGGCTGGCCTGCCTGACGCATCGCGCGACCTGGTACTGTGTTCCAAGGGAATCGAAGCCGGGACCGGGCGTCTGATGGCGGATGTCGCCGTCGAGGCTGCGCCGGGTGCAAAGCTAGCGGTGCTTTCCGGTCCGACCTTTGCGCACGAAGTCGCCGCCGGGCTGCCGACCGCCGTAACGCTCGCTTGCGCTGGCGGTGAAACCCAATGGACGCGGCTCGCCCCGGCGCTATCGCGGCCGACACTGCGACCCTACTATTCGGACGATGTGACCGGCGCGGAGATCGGCGGCGCGGTCAAGAACGTGCTGGCGATAGCCTGCGGGGTGGTTGAGGGTCTGGGTCTGGGTCAGAACGCCCGGGCCGCCCTGATCGCGCGCGGCTATGCCGAGATGACCCGTTTCGGCCTTGCCCGTGGCGCGCGGGCGGAGACGATGGCTGGCCTGTCCGGGTTGGGCGATCTGGTCCTGACCTGCTCTTCCATCTCAAGCCGCAACTTCTCGCTCGGCAAGGCGCTGGGTGAGGGGCAGAGCGCGGCAGAAGCACTGGCCGGCAAGAACTCGGTCGCCGAAGGTGCCGCCACCGCGCCGATCCTCGCCGAACTCGCCAAGCAGGCGGGCATCGCCATGCCGATCGTCACCGCGGTCAACCGTCTGCTTGCGGGCGAAGCGCCGGCACGCGGCGTGGTTGCAGAGCTTCTTTCACGCCCGCTCAAGGACGAGACTGCGTGAGCGAACCTGCCAACGCTGACATTCAGGCGCTCGCCAAGGGCGGGCGAACCAACTTCCTCGGGTTCCTGCTGCGGCTGGCGGGGACTGCGCCGTTCCTGTTCATTGCCGGACGGCTCTATGGCGTCGAGGCGCTCGGCCGATATGCCTCGGCCTTGGTCGTGATCGAACTGACCAGCCAGCTTTGTGCGCTTGGCCAGCGCCGGGGGCTGGCGCAGCGGCTCGCCGAGGATGAACGTCACCCTGCCAGCGTGGTCGCCGATGGCGTGCTGCTTTCGCTCGTGATGGCGGCGATGGCGGCGGCGCTGTTGTTTCTGTTTCCCGCGCCGATGTTCCCGAGCGGACACTACAGCGATTGGGACCGCTTGCTGCCACTGGCGATCATTCCAAACGCCTTGACCGACATCGCGCTCGCCGCGCTGGCATATCGCTATGATGTTGGCGCGACCGTGCGGGCGCGTTCGATCGTCGAGCCGTGGACCATGGCGCTGGCTGCAATCGCCCTGCTGTTCGTGGTGCCCGAGGGTGGGCTGGCGCTATCCTATATCCTCGCCAAGTTCGCGGCAGCCGTGGTGGCGTTCTGGCCGTTGATCCGCAGCTATGGCCTGCCGCAACGATGGTCACCGCATCCCGGGCGGCTCGGCAAGCTTGCGCTGGCGTCCTCTCCGTTGGCTGGGGCCGATCTGGTTGAATGGGGCAGCCGCCGGCTCGACCTGGCGATCCTCGGGATCTTTGCCTCGCCGACTGCGGTCGGGGTCTATTACGCCGCACAGCAAATCGCTTCGCTGCCGCAGAAGCTCAAGACCAGTTTCGAGCCGGTGCTGGGGCCAGTGATCACCAAAAACCTCAAGGACCAGAACTACTCCGCGATCGCCAGGCAGGTTTGCCAGGTCGGCTTCTGGATCATCGCCGCGCAGGCTGGGATCGCGCTCGCGCTCGGCATTCCGGGCGAGGGGGTGATGGGGCTGGTCGGGCCGGTGTTCGTCGGTGGAACCGGCGCGCTCGCCTTCCTGCTTGCCGCCGAAGTCGTCGCTGCCACCGCCGTGGTGAGCGAGGCCGCGCTGATCTACGTCAAGCGAATGCAGAACCTGTGGATCTCGCTCGCCACGATCGCGGTGCAAGCCGGATTGACCGTCGTGTTTATGCTCGCGGTGCGCGCCGCACCGGGCTGGAATTTGCCCTATGGCCTGCACTTCCCGGAGGCCCGCGTTGACGCATTCCAGGCCGCCGGGTGTGCGCTTGCCCTGATGCTCTCGCTGGCGATGGCCTCGTTGCTCAAGGCGCGGCTGCTGGCCAAGTTTCTGGGCGAATCGATCAACAACTGGCGCTGGCCGCTGGTCTGGGCCGCGGCTCCAGCGGTGCTGATCGGCTGGTTCGCCACCCGCTTCCTCCCCGAATGGGCCGAGCTGCTGTTCGGCGTGCCGGCGATCCTGGCGATCTATGGCTGGGTGATTTGGCACCGCGGGTTTGGCCCCGAAGACCGCGTGCTGTTCCGCAAGAACGTTGGCGGATAGCGCGCCGCTCGGCGCTATTCAGAACCGGTTCACCGCGCGCAAGGCCTCTTGGCTGATGCCAGTCCAAGCCACGCAAAGGGGATTTCCGTGCGCCAGCCTGTCCGATCGACGCGCCTCATCGCTGCCACTTGCTGTCTCGCACTGGCCGCCAGTTGCACCTCTTCGCGCCAGGCCTCGTCCATCAAGCCTGCGCCGTCGCCAGCGACTGTTGCCTTGGAGGATGCGAGCAAGGACATCGTGGTATCCGCCCAGCGCCGGGAAAACTCCACGCAGGACGTGCCAATTGCGGTGACGGTGATCGGCAACGAGTCAATTGCCAGCGCGCCGCCTCCACCCCCACCATCCCCGCCGATGGTCGCAGGGACCTACATCGCCCCGGTGATCGTGCCGCAGCCCGCTGACCGGGAGCGCTACGAAGGCAAGGATGTCAGTCCGGTCCAGCAGGTCAGCACGGCGCCGGTCTCTACCTTTTCGGTCGATGTCGATACCGGTGCCTATGCCAACACACGGCGGTTCCTGACGATGGGCCGTCTGCCGCCCAAGGACGCGGTGCGGACCGAGGAACTGATCAACTACTTCCGCTATGACTATCCCAAACCGGCCGGGCGCGGCACGCCGTTTTCGGTCAGCACCGATGTGATGGTCACCCCATGGAACCCGCAGACGCGGCTGCTGCGGATCGGGCTGCGCGGCTATGATCTGCCGCGCGCCAGCCGTCCGCCCGCCAATCTGGTGTTCCTGGTCGACGTTTCCGGATCGATGAACAGTCCGGACAAGCTGCCGCTGGTCAAGGCGGCGCTCTCTGGCCTCGCCGGTGAACTGCGCCCGCAGGACAAGGTTGCGATCGTGGTCTATGCTGGTGCCGCCGGACTGGTGCTTGAACCGACCAGCGACCCCGCAACCATCCGCGCGGCGCTTGACCGGCTCTCGGCGGGCGGATCGACGGCAGGCGGTGCAGGGCTGCAACTCGCTTACCAGATTGCACGCGACAACATGGTGCAGGGCGGGGTCAACCGCATCCTGCTCGCCACCGACGGCGATTTCAACGTCGGGGTCAGCAACACAAAGGCGCTGATCGAACTGGTTGAGAAGGAGCGTGAGGCAGGGATCACCCTGACCACGCTTGGTTTCGGGCAAGGCAATTACAACGAAGCGCTGATGGAGCAAGTCGCCGACCACGGCAACGGCAACTACGCGTACATCGACTCGGCGCTCGAAGCGAAGAAGGTGCTGAGCGACGAGATGGGCTCGACCCTGTTCACCATCGCCAAGGACGTGAAAGTCCAGGTCGAATTCAACCCGGCGCAGATCAGTCAGTACCGGCTGCTTGGCTATGAGAACCGGGCGTTGCGCGAGGAAGATTTCAACAACGACCGGGTCGACGCCGGCGAG
>Ga0114940_10000735_pt1 | contig 13802 bp, 10 predicted proteins | sample ColdCreekSource_FD_87195 | JGI IMG/M metagenome (GOLD analysis project Ga0114940, IMG submission 87195) | Groundwater microbial communities from Cold Creek, Nevada to study Microbial Dark Matter (Phase II) - Cold Creek Source | ecosystem: Environmental > Aquatic > Deep subsurface > Groundwater ... | reverse complement strand
TTATCAATTATCAATTATCAATTATCAATTATCAATTATCAATTATCAATTATTGCCAGTTACCGAGCAAAACGTAAGCACCCCAATAGTAGGGGTGGGGAGGGAGTTGTTTAAGTTCTGGTAAAGGTGGTTCGGCGCGCAAAGACTTGATCAAAAATAGTTGTGCTTGTTGCAGAGCAGTTACCTTCTTGGTTGCAGGATTTTCTAGCTCACGATAGAACTGGCTCATCAATTTGCTACTGGAACCATCTTCCACTGACCATAAAGACGCTACTGTACTGCTACCAGAGCGTACTGCTACCCCTGCTAATCCTAAAACAGCTCGTTCATCACCGATGGCGGTATCACAGGCACTAAGGACAATTAACTCTGGTTTGGTGTTGCTAGAGTTTAATAGATCGCTAAGAGTATCTAGGTTAATGAGATTGCGATCGCCTGTCACGATAAAAGTTTGCTGTGGGTTTGAGCTAAATACACCGTGGGTAGCCAAGTGAACGATGGGAAATCCCTTGTGAAGCTGCTGCTTTAGATCCTCAAGGGTGAACTCTTGATCTAGCAGTAGTTGCGATCGCGGAAAAATTGCTTGAATTTGCTTTAGTTCTTTGGGGACATTGTTTAAGGCAGGGAAGATTTCTCCTTGAACTTCTACTTGTTTACTTAATCCCGCAGCTAATACTTTGAGCTTGCTTCTGGGTTTAGCTTTGGTTTTGATTAGCTGTAAACTGGGGGCTAAGGCGACACTGTGCTTTTCTAAGAGATATTGTTGACCGTCATAAAGTGCTGCCATCGGCACATTTTGTAATTTGCCACTGAGGACAAAGACTAGGGTTTCAATTTGATTCGAGGTTAGGTCACTTTCTAAAGGTTCAATCAACCAGCGATATATTTCTCGGAGATTGGGTAATAGGGTTTGAGTATTGGCGATTACTTCTCTGGGGTTGACAGGGGTGGTACTAAAAATATTGACGGCCGAATTATCAATACTCTGGTTATAAAGACTGTCATATAAAGCGTCGAGAGTACGGTTTACCTCGATCGCCGAAACCTCAGTGGTAAAAAGTTTTAACGGCTTACCTGGCAGAGAAAGAATTACTTCTAGGCGATCGCTTAAGACAATGGGATAAATAACTGCCCCTTGAGGATCTAAATCGTCGATGGTGACTGCAAGTTCGGCGGTGGAAGAACAAGGATCCTGAAAAAAGTTATCTAGTTCCGCAAGCTGAAGGGATTCGATTACTTGGCGGGCTAATTCTAGGTTGTCTTTCGAGGTGACATCAGGTAGATCAATGGAGGTTAAGGATTTTGAGTTGGCAAGATGCTGATGGTCTAAGAGTAAATTTGCTAAACGCAGGTATACGGGTTTAACCTCCTGGCGGAAATCAAATTGAACTACTTGGTTATTGGTGTTCAAATCGACTCGCAAAGACTGGAGGGTATTAAAGGCTAGGGTATAGGCAGCGATCGCTTCTTCATTCCTGTCTGATTGTTCTAACAGTGTTCCTAATTGGGATTGCCACAGGTAAGAAATTTCCCGCGCATCGCTCTGATTATTTTCTGCTTCTGCTAGGGCTAAAGCCTGATTGGTTAAGGCGATCGCCTGATCCAATTTCCCTTGAAGACCATAGTTCTGCCCCAAATAGCCTAGAGCATAGCTCTCCCCCCGTAGATCTTGAATTGCCTGCGCCTGCTGGAGTGCTGTTTGGAGGATGGACTCGGCGGCGGTAATTTGCTGGAGACTAGTTAGGCTTTGGGCATAATTAATTTGAGCATAAATTCCTGGATGAGTGGCGGTTAGATCTGGCAAACTAGCCCCAATGTTTTCAATTAATTTGGTTTTAAGACCTTTTAATTCCGCATTTAATGCAGCGGAAAAATTATCCGCTAACTCAATTAATTCTCTTTGCTCAAGACGTTGCCATGATTGAATCCGTCTTTGTACTTGCTGTTGCCACCAAGCATCTAGTTCAATCAGCAGGGATAAATGATTAAGTTGAGCCTGAACCTGGGTAAGCAATTTTGTATGTGGCTCTAGGGGGATCTGTTCGTAGGTATTGAAGGCAGCTAGGTAAGGCTCTAAGGCATTCTTCGATGTTTGACGATCAATAATTTCGGTAATCTGATCATAACTCCAGCGATCGCGCTTTTGGTTTCCCAATGCCCGCTGAATGTTGCCCAAGCTCAAGAGAGTTGTCCCTGACTCGGTCGAATTGCGAGTTGCTGCTGCACTAAGCTGGATTAGTCTTTGCGCCTGGGGCAGCATTCCTTTCTGTTGCAGAATACCGCTTAAGCTACGTAAACCGATACCTTGATAAATGGTAATTTTGCTTTGCCGTTCTAGAGTCTCGATCAACTGTTCTATTTGGGTCGTCTCACATTGAGGATCTTCTAGATTAAAAGCCTGGAGTAAACTATCACAAGCCCGAGGATATAGCCCTAAATCCTGTAATACTTGAGCTTGGTTAACGAGGCTTTTCGTTTTACCTACCATATCCCCTTCAGCCTCAAATGCTGTTGCTGCTCCTTGCCAAGCGATCGCTGCTGCTGATAATTTACCTGTTTGATAGAGTTGTTGTGCCTGTAAAGATAATCCTAAGCCATCGGGTTGTGATTGGGCTGGTAAATGAATAGCTACTGCTAACCATGCAGAGAGCATGAATGTGAGAAGGCGACGCGATCGCAAAAAATTATCTCTGACCATGAAGCATTAACCATTAACTAGTTTTCACTTGATTTCACTTGAACTAAAAAAGATCGTACTGAAGTTGGAGATAAACGCCATTTTCTTGCAAAGAACCACCCTGATCATCGTGATTAAGGAGAGGAATACCCCAGTCCACCCGCCCCGAAAAACGTTCTGGTGTCTGTAATAGTAAACCGAATCCAGTGCCAATTAAAGTAGTAAATTCTGCCTTCTCTCCATCATGATTCCAGCCAGTGCCAAAATCAACAAAGGGAGCAAACTGCAAGGTGGTGTTAGTTGCCGCAGAACGAGCTATGGGTAAGCGGAATTCCGCAGTAGCGAAGAATCCACTATCCGTCAGTAAAGCATCCTGCCGATAACCTCGAACTGTGGTTGCTCCACCCAAACTAAATTGTTCGGTGGATACTAAAGGATCGCTAGCAAGTTGTAATTCTGAGCGTAGTAGTAGTGTCGAACCAAATTGCTGCTGAGTTTTACCAAGCGATCGCAAATAAGCAAACTGTCCCCGCCAGCTAAAAAACTGACTATCAGGTTCATCGGGCAAAATGGTGGCGTTCAAAACATCAACCCCCAGATTAAACTGTGAACTAGCGGAAATTACCTGGCGGCGATTACGTTGGAGCCATTCTTGACCAAAACTCACCACTGAAGTCCGAATTTCTCCTTCTTCATTTGCCCCAGGAGAGAGGGGTTGAGGCTCATTCATAATGGTGCTATCACTAGCTCTTCTCCCTGCGGTGATGTTCACCGCTAATTCTTGAGATACGGTGGGGGTAGCTCTTTGTAAGAGGGGTTGTCGCCAGGTTAAATCATAGTTACGAGAATTAATATCTAGATCAATTTTTTCAAACGAAGATTGGATAATTTCATTTTGTCCCCAGCGAAGATTAAACCCCAAAGAACCACCACTGGTATTGAGGGGCAATGTGTATCCTCCACCATATTGATTACTACCTGCCGTATGATCGTAGGCTAGGTAAAAGCGATCGCCAATACCCAAGAGATTTCCTTCCTCTAGTTGCACCCCCCCTTCAAAACTACCAATACTCAGATTGCGATTATTATTTAGCTTGGTTTCCAGCACAAAAGTATCAGCACTGGTGGCTGCGACGTTCAGGATATTCGTCCCTGGGGTGATCCCAGCGGAAAGTTCGGCGTTTAAACTATCGATTAGGGGATTTAGTTGTAGTAACTGTAGCGACGATTGTAATTGATTGATATTCAAGGGGGTAGTGGTTTTTTGGGTAAGGCGATCGCGAATATAGCTTTCTCTGAGCCTACCTGTAACATCAACCTCAATTGAAGCTAAACTCCCCTCGACAATCTGAATTTTAACTTTGCCAGAGGTCAAATTTTGTTCGGGGACATAAGCTCCTGTGGTGATATATCCTTGATCAACATAAAGTTTGGTAATCTGATTTGCTGCCTCTACTAGTTGGGCAAAAGAAACTGGCTGCTGGGTAAAATTAGCGATCTCCTGGTGCAATTCCTTTGAACTAAATACCGTATTTCCCACAAATTCAAACTGCTTGACTGTAATTGTGCCTGGTATATCCCTTACCGATTCAGGAATAGGGGGAGCAGGAATTGTCCTCCAAGGATTAACAGCAGGAGGTAATGGGGGAGAAGGTTTCGGGGTGATTGGCTCTGGGGTCAGGGGATCGAAATTTTGAGCAGTGGCTGAGTCGAGATGCCAAAAAGCCGACGCAAAACAGATGGCGTAACTCAAAATCTTAGTCGTTTGTTTCGCGCTAGAGGTTTGACCCATAGCAAAAATTCTTCAACTGAGAATAATTAAAATAATTTATCATCAACTAAACATGCTCAAGCAAAGATTAATAAAATATAAAGCGATTCCGCTGTTTTTTAGCTGTTCGCTATTATGATGTTACTACCAAGTGCATTATGCTTAGTTAATTAGTTCTTTTAAATCACAATTTCTGTTACGATGGCTACCAACTAATAAAAATCTTTCCCCTGTTAGATAAAAGTAACTGATTTCAGCGACATCTGTAATACTTATGAGCAAAACTCACAACTAAAAAAATGATCCAACCAAGTTATTTAGCGATCGCAGCGACACCATTGATTGCTTTGGCAGGCTCAATTTTTCTGGCGATCCCCGCAGCTATAGCAGGAGATGCGGGTAACCTAGTCAGGGTAAGTTGCGAGCAGAACTCATCTGTACCAACGGTAGTGGCGACTCTAGTCAATAAAAGTGTTTCCCAAAAGATGACCATCCTCTCATTCTTGCCCGAATACTTTGCCACAACTCAAGCCTTGGCACAATGTCAAAGCACCGCTGAGCAACTTCATAGTTTTTATAACCAAAATAAGATGAACTATCTTGCCAGCGATACCATTAAAGGTAAACCTGTGGTCTGTGCTGTTGAGCGTCGGGGTTTAGGGTGCGATAGCTACAATAGTGATGTCTTATTTTCTTTGAATCAGTCTGTTCCTCCCAGTGAGTTGCTCTACAACATGCTGGGTAATGATTTTAAAGGCTCTAATGTACCTTCCTCTCGTACAGTAAGTCGCATTTATACCGATTTAAGACCACCGTGGTGGCCTTTTCCTTTTGATTAAATTAAATTTAAACGGACATTAGCTACACTGTCGTTTTGCTGTTTTGGCTATTTCATAGTCGGGCTTAAGTTCAATGGCACGGTCAAATGCTGCCCTGCCATCATGGTTTTGTCTAGCTTGGCACAAGGTTTTTCCCAGATAAAACCAGGTTTGGGCTTGCTGGGTTGTGGTCAACTGAGAATCTTGTAAGATTTTTTGGAACTCTGAAGCAGCTTCTTGATCGCGCTTGGCACTACTCAAAGTAATTCCTTTCCCCACCCGCGCGGGAAAATAACTGGGAGCATAGTTGATCGCTCGTTCATAGGAGGCGATCGCCTGATTGAATTTATGTTGTTGACGGTAACTATTTCCCAAAAAGGTGAAGGCAACGGCAAACTCTCCTGCAATATTCTGCCTCCCTTGAGTTACTTCTGTTTGCTCTAAAATCTTAATTGCCCGTTGGATCGAGTCCAAAGAACCCTGATTATCCCCTAAAGCTCCCAAAGATTCGCTTTTATTAATCAGAAAAATGGGGTCAGTTTGATTGAGGGCGATCGCTCGATCAAAAGCAGCGATCGCTTTTTGATCTTGCCGTAAATTGTGCAAAGCCTCTCCCTGACAGTTCCAAGCATACACGGCAGAGGGATTAATAATGGCAGCGGTAGAACAGGATTCACGCATCGCTTCATATTCTTTTAGTCCCGCCAGAGCATATCCTCGATTAGTCCAGGCTTGGAAATAATTACTGTCTATTTTGAGCAACTTATTGTATTCTTCTACCGCCTCGCTGTAGGATTTTTGCTTAAGGAATTCATTTCCCTGCTGAAAGGCTTTTTTAACCGCGATCCGTTTAGAAATATTATTTAACAAAATACTGAGTAAACCAATTAAGGTAATTAGCAGCAACAGGTTTTTGAGATTAAACCAACGATCTTGATTTTCAGTAGCTTTGGGGGTGTTATGGGGAATTGGGCTTCTTCCATGCTTGGCGATCGCCCTTCGGGATGGCTTCGCGATTTCTGGGGAGTTGTGCCCAGGAGTCACTACTGCCTTGTCTTGCTCAAAACGAGCTTGCATTCTCAAGGTTCTAACTACCCAATTCGGATTAAATACTGATTGATAAATGCGGTTAGCGGTCACTAGTTGCTCATCTTTCCTCACCACTAGACCCGAATTAAGCAATTCCTGTTGCTCTTTACTGCCGTCTACTAACACCGTCTCCGTAAAAATTTCTTGATATAGTTGCAGCAGTCGCCGAGGAGAACAATGGTGATTGTTGAGTATGCGAGTCCTAATCCCACTGAGATGGGATTGTAATTCGTTATTTGACCAATCATCAATGATCTTCGTTTGAACCAGATCATCAATCTGCTTTGCTTCTGGTGGGGAAGAGAGAGAATCAGAAGTCTGGGCGATTAAGGCAAATAATTTCTGAGTTAAGAAAGAATGACCATTTGTCCAGGATAATACCCGTTCTAAAGTCTTTGCCGAATTAGCACCCTGTCCCTCAATCTTGAGTAGTTTACGCTTAATCTCTAGAAAGCCTTCGTGAACTTTTTGTGAATACTCTTGCTCGTTGCTTAATTCGATTAATCCCTGGGGAAAACTTGGCGATTCTTTGCTTAGTCCCATAGCCTCTGTTGCGGAAACAGGACTTAATTCAGCTTTGAGATGGCTCAAGAAAAAATCCAAGGTGGTTTGCTTAATCCAGCCTTTGGCGATCGCAATTTCACCAAATTTACCCTTGCCGTTTTGTTGCTCGGCTAAAATAGCTTGAACCTGTTGCTCATTTAATAACGCAGCTTGCTTTAAATATTGACCAATTGGCTGCTTGGGCTTTTCGGCGACTAAATCAAACCAACGCTCCGCAAAGAAGTCCGCCGTCTGAGAGCTAATTCCCCCTTGGTTGGCTAGAATTTCTCCTATGGTCAAATTGCTATCCGTCTGTTTTTGCTGTTTTAGAGCTTGATTCACTTGTTCAGCAGATACTAAACCCGCCTGCTGCAAAACCGCTCCTAAAGGCACTTGGTTGCGAGAATGAGACACTATGTTCCAGTAAAATTAATTTATTGAGAATAAACAATCAATAGAGTGCCTAAGACAATTTGTCATGTCAAACCAAATTAACGTAACTAAAAAATAATCAATGTCGATGAGGAACCTAATTACCGCGTCATATCGAAGAATACTTCAAGATCAATAGATCCACTAGATATCTTATCAACAATTGAACCAAAGTTAAATTTTAGTGATTTTCCTTAAATTTTGCTGATGAAAAAAACATCAGGAAAAATAGCTTATTGCTTTTTCCATTTAATATGCTAGTATGTATTTCGTGGCAAACAAGGAAATTCCTCGAAAAGTTAAAAGATAGTTGGGACTGTAGTTCAGCTGGTTAGAATGCCTGCCTGTCACGCAGGAGGTCGCGGGTTCGAGTCCCGTCAGTCCCGTCCGTGCTAAGATCACTCACCCTATAAGCTCTTTCTTTCGACCTCCTGCATAATTGGGTAGTCATTAGTCATTTGATCAAAACTTGATCATTTAGGAGAGTAACCTAGCTTACTGAGCAAGTAAACAGGGGTATGAATGTACCCCGACTTAGTTGAGCGATCGCCGAAGAAAGTCGCAGCGTCACACCACGCCGTTTAAATCTCGCGCCCTAAAGGATATGCCCTAAAGGATTCCCTTCGGTCTCACATTTGCGGAGCTTCTTGAAGCAGTCGCTCAACTTGGGGAGACCCCAAGACCGCGCTGCTTCGCTTATCCTTTAGGACTAGCTTCGCGTCGCAAAGTCACAAAGACGTTTATCCCGCTTAGTTTGGGACAAAGGGGTTAAATTTAATTTAGTGCATTGTTATAGAGAATTGGTATAACGGGCAAATTACTGTTTAGTCTATTTGCCAAAATGGGATGCTCCCGTTTATCAGTTCAGCTTATCTGCTTTGATACTTAAATTGAACTCTGTCAACTTTTCTACCGTCAGGCATTTCTTGACAGGAGAACAACAGCACTACCAGCAAAACAGCCGTAAATAGACGATTGAATAGGGTAAATAAATCATCAGACACAACTTTAATACTCTCCATACACCATATAATTCATATACTTTAATAGTGGAATAGTTTAGGTATATTTTTCTCAGTATTATTACAGGTAGTAAATTGGCACAATCTGCTTGGAATCGCTTCAGTAGACCGCAATAATTAGATTTCCCTCGATGTGAATTAGCTTCGTTCATAATGAACTTGTTCGGAGCTTCTAGCTAATTGATAACGGAGTTTATTCAACTGAAAACGGCTGTAATTACTGACGTAGAATTCTAGTCTTACGAACCTCTTGATGTACACTCAAGCCAATCTCTACGACTTCAGTTAATAGTTGCTGGTAATCATTCGATTCATCTGGACTAAATGATTCGAGATTAATTAACCCAAATTCTAAATTGGCTAACAACTGATATCGATTAGTCGCTAAATGGCGATCGCGATGTAGCACTTTTTCTAGTTCAATACTTTTAGTCAAACTGTTTTTGGTTAGCTCCAGAACTGTTTTGAATTCGATTTTTGCGGGAGAATTATTACTGTTAGGTTCAGGAGTGGCAGTAAGGGAATCTAATTCGGCAAGCAATTTGAGATGAGCAATCAACTCGTTATAGCGCTTCACTTTTTCCCATAAAACTGCGAACACCTTAAGCTGTTTAGCTTGATGCCAAAGATAAATATTAAACAGGAAAACGAAAAATAAGGATAAGCAAGCTGTAGCGATCAGCACCAAGATCAAGCCGTGAGAATTATTCGTTAACCAGCCAAGATTGCGAAATATAATTAAATTCAAGGGAAAAAAGCAGAGACAAGCTAAAAATAAACTAGAGCCTTCGGTAAATAATAGCGATCGCCGATAGGTTCGATTCCGCAACAAAAACACTCGGCTAAGATCCATCGCCCAAACCGATAGCAGATCAAAGTTGAGCAGGTTTTCTAATTCTTCTGCACTAATCTCTAATTCTTCCCAGTTGACTGACATTTGCTAGCTTAATAGATAGTTACAGATGAAAATATTTAATAGAATCCGATAAAACTGCTGATTATTTTAGTCACTTCCACAAAGAAATTACTTTCTATTTCTCTAAATAAGGCAAACTCTAAATTAGGAGCGCCAAAAAAAGGTCGTAGAGTCCATCCTAACTGACTGCCAACAAAACCATAAAGAAACAACCAAGCTTTAATTAATTTATATCTATTACCTGATGTCGTTAATGAGTCGCTTTCCTTTTCAACCAAGGAAATCATTGAGCGATAGAAAAACTTAACTCCAATTATCCCCGTAATTGATAACACTATTAGGTTTAATAGTAAGAAAAAACGATAATCAAGAATAGATAAACGAAAAAATAGAGTTACAGGAGCAAACCCAAATAACATCACGCTAATTAATGCCATCGAAGCCATTAGCAAGACAAAATATTGTCCAAAAGTTCGTTTAGAACCAAAAATAATATCTAAGAAATAAAGAGTTGGCAAACAAATTAAAAGAGTAAGTAAATAGAGAGCAGGAAACTTGAAAGCAGAAGATAACATCTGCAATGCTCCATTAGTTGAGCCAATAATTGCACCATATAGAGCTAAAAAAAGCGCACTACAAAAAAGCAGGGCGACAATTTTTTTATCTAGGTTTTTCTGTTGTTCAATTTCCGTTAAAAAACCAGGGCGATCGCGCAATAGCTGCATCAAGACTTCAAAAGAAGCTATTTTCATGAACTTAGATTCCAAAAACAATACAGAGTCGATTCTAGTATAAATTTTTGGAAATTTGAGAGCAATTTAAGCGAAGAATTCAGGTGTGAATTACTTTTTTAACCCAGAGAGATCTAAGGCTGCAAAATCTTGCAAAAACTCCAAAAGACGAGCAGCAATGCTAACTACCCCTTGATTTACATTAGATTCAATATTCAAAGGGATGACGGGATCGTGGAGGGAAAGACGCAAGAGAAACCAGCCATCTTCTGTGGGAGAATTAGAGGAGATGCGGACTCCTTCGTAGTTGTGGGGGACAACTGTCCAATCCTTTTGAGCATTAGCAAATTCTTGAAGCTTGGCAATTACCTGATTACCATAAGCTTGGAAATCCTCTGTCTGAATCGTTAAGCGGAATTCTTTACTTTCCAATGGCTCTTGGAGATCGGCAATTAGATCCGTTAATAATTTTCCCTGCTGTTTAGCTTTCGCTAGTTCAACCAGTAGTTTCGTGGCTAGATATGCCCCATCATCCAGAAAATAATTTTCCTTCATTGCTCCATGTCCAGAAGTTTCGATCGCCAACCAAGATGGCACTCCAAAATCATTTAAACGCATCGACTCTTCAATGACGTTTTTGTAACCCCGTTTAAACCGATGATGCTTGCCCCCTAAATGCTCAATAAACTGGGTTAAACCATCGCTGGTAATTGAGTCCGTCACTACGGTAGAGCCTGGATGCTCCTGTAAAACGATCGCGGAAATCAAGGCAATCATCCGGTTACGATTTAGCTCATTGCCCTGATGATCTACTGCTGCCACGCGATCGACATCGGTATCGAAAATAATGCCAAAATCGGCTTGATTACTAGTCACCGCTTGACAGATGGATGCCATCGCCTCCTGATTTTCAGGATTGGGAATATGATTGGGAAACATGCCATCAGGATCGAGAAACTGACTACCTGTAATATCTGCACCCAGAGGTTTCAGCACTTGATCGGCATAAAAGCCCCCTGCACCATTTCCCGCATCCACAACTATTTTCAAACCCCTTAAAGGTTGCTCAAAATTATCAGGATGGTTAACCCCCTGGCGAACAGTTTCCACTAACCTAGCTGCATAGATCGAGATAAAGTCTCGGCTGGTAATTGTTCCGTGAATGGAATTTGTGAGGAGGTTTCCTGTGGCAGCAATATTTAAAGCAATATTTAAAATCTCCGTAATATCAGCCTTGCCCAACCCACCTTGAGGGGTGAAAAACTTCATCCCATTACGGTTAAAAGGTAAATGACTAGCGGTTAACATAATTGCCCCATCACAGTTAAATCCCTCTGTCACCGTACTCATAAACATCGCGGGGGTAGAAGCCAGATCAAAATTGTAGACTTGACAACCTGCGATCGCAATTCCCTCAACTACTGCCTGACTTAAGGTTTCCCCTGATAAGCGACTATCTCTACCAATGGCAATGGTTAGTTCTGTAGCGGGTTGATTACTTTGCTGGGTAAGCCAACAGACGAAAGCATTTCCCAGAGTTTTAACCACATCAGGAGTCAGGTTAACCGCCTCGTTGGGAACACCTTCTAGGGCTACACCACGGATATCCGAGCCATTTTGTAACTTTTGCCAATTGATATTATTGAGGGTTTGCATAGTCATATTATTTTAAATTTAAAAGACAACAGATCATTTATGTAGGGGCGAACCGCTGTTCGCCCTTATGATTCATGTGGAGGAAAAGCTATTTAATTTGGTATCAAAACCAAATTGAGGATGGGTAGTCAAACTTTGCTGAGAGAGATCCCTGCCTCAACACCATATATTAATAGATATAAATTGCTGAAAATCTAAATCGAGATTAAAAAATAATTATGCCTCTAATTAAAGTTCAGTCCTCTATCTCCCCATCCGAAGCCACGGTTAAAAGCTTATTAACTAGCTTGTCTGGTAGTTTAGCAAAACACCTTGGTAAACCAGAATCTTATGTGATGACTGCTTTTGAAAGTGATGTGACCATGACCTTTGGTGGCACCTTTGATCCCGCCTGTTATGTAGAGATTAAAAGTATTGGCAGTATGAGTTCAGAACAAACCAAAGCAATGAGCCAAGATTTTTGTACTCAGATTAGCGATAAATTAGGTATTCCTGCTAACCGTATTTACATTGAATTTGCTGATGCTAAGGGTTATATGTGGGGTTGGAATCAGTCTACCTTTGGTTGAACTAAATACTGGATTTTGGCTGTTGAAAGATTTCCGATCGCCGACTGAACGCTTTTTTTAGAAGCTGGAAGCTAGAAGCTACGAACTAAGTTTAGACTCCAGTTTTTAATCGTGCCTTTCTCAACAAAAAACTAATCACAGTTTCTTTTTGAGTCAAAATGTCCGCGCTACCGTTCATTCCAGCCTGGATGAGACATTGATCTTTTGCTGTACCCAGGAAATTGTTTTCAGGTTCAATGGTTATTTGATATGAATTTTGATTCTGATTAGATATCTCAACCACATCAGGCGAAATCGCTTTTACTTTTCCTGTTAAAATTCCATAGTCGGGAAAAGGACAGCCTGAAATCTTCATCTGAACATCTTGTCCAGTTTTGACTTTACCAATATCTTCGGTGGCAACTTCGGCGCTAACAACTAGTTGTGAATGATTAGGAATAATCGTAGCAAGTATTTCCCCTAAGCTAACGATCTGTTGTTGATTACGCAGATTTAGCTGTTGTACAATACCAGAGGCAGAAGCACGGATGGTAGTTTTATTTAAGTCATTTTCTATTTGTTGTAGTGCAGAACCATCATTTTCTATTTGTCCAGTTAAATTAATTTGTTTTTCAATTAAAGTTTTGCGATCGCGATTTAAAGAACTAATTCTAGCTTGACCTAAAGCCTGTAGTTGAGTAGTTTGCTCAGTTGCCTTGACAATGTTGGTATTACTAGGTGCGATCGCTGCTTGCGCTTGTTTTTGTCGAGCGATCGCTTCTTGTAAGATAGCTCTCTGTTTGCTGATCTGTAATTGAGCAACTGCTCCTGTCTCTTCTAGTTGCTGATATCTGATGAATTCCTCTGTCGCAATTTCTACCCCCACATTAGCGGACTCTAATTCTGCCTGAACAATTTCTAATTGTTGTTTTAAGACGACCTTTTCGGCATCAATTTGGTTATCTTGGTCTAAAACTTGAGCTTTGATTTGAATTAATTGCTTTTTTTCCTGCTCAAGCTTTTGTTTTAACTGCTGCTGTTCCATTTGCAGTCTAGCTGGATCAATGGTGGCGATGATATCTCCTTGTTGAACAGTTTGATTAGCTTCGACTCTAATACTTGTAATTGTTCCCTCTGTTGCAGCCTGTACTAATCTTGATTCCCCAGCAGGACGAACCTGAGCATTAGCTTTAACTGTAGTTTTATATTGAAGTATATTTGCCAAAAAAACAGCCATAGCAAAAACACCCAGCAAAACAAATGCACCTCTGCTAGTCCAGCGACTGACAGGAGGTAAAAATTCCTCCGCTTCGATTAGGGTTAGTTCGGCATCCTGGGGTAATGAATGGTAATCATAACTAAGTTGCCAAGACTGATCTTGATTATTTTGAGCGATCGCTGAATTTTCTTGACTAGGATTTGTTGAGACGGCAGCGTTAGGTTGTGTTGAATGTTCAGATTTTGCTGTTAAAGATATTTGTAACTGCCTAGCTAGTAAGATCGGAGAACAGAAAAACCGAAACATTATCCTGGAGTGCGGCAGTAATCACTTCTAACAGGTTAAAACCCTGCTTAGATGCGGTGGAGAGAAAAGAACGA
>Ga0114940_10000733_pt1 | contig 13845 bp, 13 predicted proteins | sample ColdCreekSource_FD_87195 | JGI IMG/M metagenome (GOLD analysis project Ga0114940, IMG submission 87195) | Groundwater microbial communities from Cold Creek, Nevada to study Microbial Dark Matter (Phase II) - Cold Creek Source | ecosystem: Environmental > Aquatic > Deep subsurface > Groundwater ... | reverse complement strand
TGATGAAAAAACAGAAAATTTAATCAGAAAACAAAAAATGAGAAAGCTATGCACCCAAAACCCTCAACTCAAACTCCGGAAGTGATTTCCGGAGGTTCCCTTAACTGTCCAGGTTCACGGTTCAGCGGTTGGAAAAGCATGAAAATCAAGCGCTTTCTCTTCCAGCCCTTGAACAATTGAACCGTGAACCTGACAACCTGAGCAGTTACCTCTGCCACCAATTTTCCTCAAAAACCCCCTTGACTCTCAGTGATTATGATGTATGTATCCTGTAGTACATGGAATTTGACTGGATCAACTCTCCGTTTGACCTGAAGGTGCCTTTTCTGCCACGCGAAATCGAGGAGGTCTTTGAGGATCCATTTTCGCTGAGACTTGCGCCGGATGAAAAGCCCTTTGTGGAGCAGGCGCGTTATTTTTGCCTGGGTAAAACACTGGAAGGACGCGGTGCTTTTTCGATTTATCGGACCGACGGAAAGCAAGCGCGTGTCATCTCTGCGCGATCATTGACCCCGGAGGAAGAGCATTTTTACGAACGCAAGAAACAGGAGAATCTTTGATGATTTGTAATCCGTCAGTTACATGTTTGAAAGATTGCAGGGCGGCGGGCCCCGTCGCCTTCCATAAAACGGCGGGCGGGCCGCCAGCCATACAAAATTCTGGTGAAAAACACGGGATGGGGGATGTGATGACTTTTTTGTCCTGCACCCCACGGGCATCACAACCGGACTTGTTTATTCTGCGGCGGCCTTCTATGATGGCCCATATTTGTGATGAAAACACTCAAATCCTGGGACGAGGTTCCCGCCTCTTTTGCCTCGGAAGACGAGGAAACGCAGTTCTGGCTGAATCATCAAATCGATGTCCGCCTCATGGAGGGGGTGTTGGCCGGGAAGGACCAGACCGAGTCAACCACGATCACGATTCGCTTCGATCCACGCATGCTGGCGCGCGTCAAGCGCCTTGCGCGCTCGCGCTACCTGAACTATCAGAGCATGATGAAACAATGGATCGCGGAACGGATGGAAAAAGAGCTTCGAGACTAGATTGCATTTCTCACCGGAATTTTGCAGGGCGGGCGGCCCGCCCGCCGTTTTATGGAAGGCGACGGGGCCCGCCGCCCTGCAATCTTTCAAACAAGGTGTTATCATTTTTTTCCATTGGTGAGAAATGTAAGTTGGCCGCCTTCACACTCATCGAAATCCTGACTGTCATTGCCATCATCACCATCCTGGCCGGTCTCACCATTCTTGTTTCCAGCTACGCTCGTCGTACGGCAATTGAAGAACGTATGCGGGTTGAGATTCGCGGCATGCAGGCGGCCATCGAAAATTACAAGGCCGAGTATGGCGCTTACCCTCCCGTGAATCTCTCAAATCCTTCAGATGCCAGCGCGTTCGACGATATGGCAACCAACTTTTCCGCTGTGCCGGCTTTTGCCGGAGGTTGGACCAACAGCCATTATCTCTTCATGGCGCTCTCCGGCACCAACAGCCCAAAAATATATTTCAATTTTTTACCCAAACAGCTCACCAATGTTACCGTTGGCGGCATCGATGTGATACTGGTTTTGGATCCGTTGGGTGAACCTTATGGTTATAACCCCAGGGATCCGGCCATCAACAAGATCACCTTCGATCTCTTTTCAGCCGGTTGGGACTCCCAAAGTCTCTACCCAAACAATGCCGGCCTCAAAACCGATGACATCGGAAACTGGCAACGATAAGCCACCCAAGATGGGGTGGTGAACCAACTATGAATACTCAGCCCATTCGCGGTTCCAAATCCTTCACATTGATCGAACTGATCACCGTCATGGCCATCATTGCGCTTCTGGTCGGTATCCTGATGCCGGCTCTTTGGGGCGCCCGTCAAACCGCTCAAAAAGCCCAAGCCAAGGTCATGATCAGCAGCCTGTCTTCCGCGCTCCAGGCGTATTATAATGAATACGGATCGTTGCCCGTCACATCGGGCGGCGCAGTTCCAGGACCGGATGCTCTCGACCAGGATCAGCGATATCGACTGTTTGAAATTCTAACAGGCCGGGATGTCACCATGGATGGCACTATGGCCGGTGCCAACCCGCGTCGGATCACATTTGTGAGTAGTTACAAAGCAGCCGACATATCGGTCCCTGCCGTAGGCGTAACCAATTTTACCGATCCATGGAAAAGAGCATACCAACTCACGTTTGACCATGATGGTGATAATCAGACCAGGACATGGGACTGGGCCAACGCAACGCCAACATTGAAAACAGCCCTGTCTGGCATCTGGTCCGAAGGGCCTGATAAGACCAGTGTTACAAACGTTTATAACGACGCTTTCAATACAGACAACATCGCCAGTTGGAATTGACATATGCTGATCCGCATTTCTCAAAAACCGAAGAGAGACGATCGTTTCCGATCATCCGCAGACTGCCGCCTGCCGCCTGCCAACTGCACCGGCTTCTCCCTGATCGAACTGCTGGTAGTGATTGCCATCATGGCCACTATTATCGCCATGGCGATTCCTGCTTACAATTCGATCACACGCGGCTCCGCAGTATCGAGCGGCATCACCCAGGTTGCCTCATCCATGGCGGCAGCGCGTCAAAGAGCGATCACCAAGCGGGACCATACGGCGATTGTCTTTTCCTATACCAATGGCGTCGGAGATGCCACCACCAACGAAAGTGTTCAGTTCGCGGTTTCCTACACAACCATGGCGAAGACCAACAACTCATGGTATTACGTGGACCAGTGGCGTCATCTTCCAAAGAACGCTTTTTTCTCCGCAGTGCCCTCCCTTAGTACCGTGGATATTCCCTTCCCCGACAATAGCTCCGCCATCATCACGGGAATACCGGCCGTCGAATTCAAGTCATGGGGCGTACCCACCACTGCCTGCACTTTTGAAGTCAGGGAAGGCGCCATGCAGCCCGGCGGCACAACCCTGATCAACTCCAACGCTTACAACTTTATTTCCGGCGCCGTGTATCGTGTCACCGGCAGCATCAAGATTTTTAAATGAAAATGTTTAATCTGCAAACAAACGTGGATCCTGCATGTGCGGGGGAAGCCCCCATAAACGCTGACTGCAGTATTGGGGAATGTGGCACAGCCGCCCACGACTGTGCACCGAGGAAAGCCGCCTTCAGTCTGGTTGAGATCGCGCTTGCCCTGGCCATCATCGGCGTCGGCCTGCTCTCGGTATTCGGCCTTCTCAGCGCGGCTCTTAATACATCGCGCGATGCCAGGGATGACTACCAGTTGGGACTGATTGTCAACCAGATTGTCAGTGACCGGCGCGGGTCAACATTCGACGCAGTCTCCGGGCTTTTTGGCATCACAGAGCTCGACACAGGTGGAAACGACACACTCTGGTTTCACAAGGATGGTGGATTTTATACAAATACCCCGGCGCCGTCCCTTAAATCATATTACCGGATCTACGCCACCAGCGTCCCCATCCCGCCCGCCAGCGCCGAGTTCCATCTGCGCATCGAATATCCGGCCGCCTCCGCAAGAAGCAACGTTACCTGGTTTTCCACCATCATTGCCAGAACCAATCCGCCATGAAAACACCTCGTTCCATCATCAACATCCTGTGCATGGGCGTTCAATTGAACGCCCATGCACAGATGCCCTTGGCCGCCTGCGGCGCCGCCAAAGGCGGGCATGCCTCCCTTCGGAAAAAATCGGCGAGGGCGCTGATTTCAACACGCGAGGGCGCATGTGCTCCCCAACCGCTCACGCCCCATGCCACTTGCACCGGCTTCACCATTCTCGAACTGCTGGTAACCACCGCCCTCCTGGTCATCATCACCGGACTGCTCTTGAGTATTTTCGGCAAATCCTCTGACGCGTGGATTTCCGCACAACAGGATATCGAACGCCACCGGTCGGCGCGGATTGGACTGGAACTCATGAACCGCGAACTTTTGCAGGCATTGATGAGCACCTCTGCGATCAAATACCGTGGAAGCGGGGATATCACAACTTCAGCCGCCGTCAACTTTTTCGGATTTCCAACCAGCGTTTTTTTTATCGCCTCCGGATCCACGGATGAAGCTGACCCTGGTGGGGATCTGTACGAAATTGGCTACACCCTGAATGTCAATAGCGGAAAATTATATCGCTATTCGACACCACCCACCAATGATACCACCATCCTTCCCTCCCCCATATGGAATGTAAGAGCAACCGAACCCGCAAATATTCCTGAGCCGTGGGAATGGCCGGCGCTGCTGGATACCTTTTTATACAACCCATCGTCTGAACCGGATTCGCTGGTGGCCGAAGGTGTGGTGGACTTGAGGTTTTATTATTCCGGCCCCAGTCTTGTCGGAGTAACCAACTCGTGGGCCACCACAAATGTCGGCGACGTATATTTCACTGGACCTGGCAGCACCCCGCTCCTGCCCGCCTCTCTGCCGACAACCGTGGACATCCATATTACCACCATGCCGGTCACCAAGTGGAAACAATGGAGACAATTAGTTCTAAGTGGAAGCCCCAATGCCCCCTCAATAACCAACCAGTACAGCCGCACATTTCAAACCACGGTGCATATCAATAACCGTGAATATCAATAAAGGAGAGTCCCCATGAAAACCTTGCAATCGACCAACCTGTCAGACATCGGCGCTCATGGAACGTCATGTAGCTGCGCTTCTATGAAGCGCAGACATCTTTCCTCTTTTCAGCGCTTCACAGAAGCGCTGCTACAGAGGGGGCAGGTCCGCATTTCTAACCAGAATTCTGTAGGGCGGGCGGCCCGCCCGCCGTTTCATGAAAGGCGACGGGGCCAGTCGCCCTGCAATTTTTTAAACAAGGGTCTCCTTGGGAAATCTGGGCGTGATTCAAACCAAACCGGTGCCGCTCTTCTAATCACCCTGGCGATCCTGGCCATGATGGTGATGCTTCTGCTGACGTTCCTGACCAACGTTTTGATTGAACGACAGGTTGCCGGCAGCTCAACCGACGAAGTAGGCGCGCGCATGGTGGCTCAGGCCGGCACGGATTGCGCAATCAACCTGCTTACTTTTGCCACACCAGATCCACTCAACTACATTACGGCTGTAAAGAACCCTGGTTGGACCAATATCAGCGACCAACATCCCTATATTGAGGTTTATACTGTAACCGCCGATTACACCGTGCCTCCCACCTTTGTGACCAATCTGGTGTCAGGGCTGAACCAGGAATCTGACGACTTGAATCGCTACGGGGCAATCTGTGCTACGAATCGGTTAAAAAGCCCTTTTCAGTGGAGCTGGCTCTATCTCACCAACAGCAGTGGGGATCTTTATGGACGATACGCTTTCTGGTGTGACGATGAAACCACCAAGTTCAACTTTGCCACCTGGGGTCGAGGCTTGTCCGAGTGGGGCGCCGAAGATTCCTTTATGTTGAATGGATTGCCGGGTGACATCAAAACTGTGAACATCGATAACCTTAACCAAGCCCGCAGGTTAGGCGCCGATTCCGAAACAGTCGAAACTGCAATCGGCATGATGAGTGATCCGCTCAATCCTTTTGTGCGAACCAACGCACTTATCGTCAAACTGTATGCCACGGTTTACTCTCACGATTCCGACAGCAATTTTATGGGCAATCCAAAGCTTAACCTGATCCCATTGGCGCAGTCCAATATCACCCAAATCGCGGACGCTGTATCAAACGCCTATCCCAAAGTTGCCGACAAATATTCGATCAATACAGCTGATGCAGGAAGTTGGCTGGCATTTGCGGCGAATTTGAAAGAATACATGAATACCAACTCCAACTCACAGCCGACCAATGAGAATTTATCCATTATCAGTTCCTATGATGGAAAACCCTATAAAGTTATCGGGCGAAGTTACAACCCATTCATCAATGAATTTGGAATGGAAACCAGTGTTAGTTTTGACAGTCAGTCAGGCGGAAGCAATTTTTTTTCGATTACCAATAGATTGTACGTGGAACTGTTCAATATCTGGGGGGATAAATGCAATTACATGACATCAGATAAAATTGAGATCAGTGAGTTGCCGCAAATAAGAGCCTACAGTGTAACCAATGGCCTTTTGGGCAGCCTTGCAGACACTACAATACGATGGGGTGGGGGAGGAACTGGAGCTACCAACGGCAACGTTAATCTTTCCGGTTCAATTTCGGCCTTTACGAATGTCACGGGTATCAGAGAGCGGGGAGGCGCATTTAACTTCCCTACCAATGAATACCAAGGACTTATTATATCAAATGCTCAGAGCGCACAACCAGTTTATCTTGCATATAGTAATACGGCGGGTCTTATTGATTACGCCTACATCAATATGGAGTATCCGAGTCTTGGGACCATTGTCAGCCCGATTCTTCCCACCGTGGGAGATTCGACCTTTGTTTTGACGAATAAAGCCGTGATTTTACCCGGTGACCCGCGAATCAATCACGAACCGCAATTATGGACTTATGCGCCGATTACGTCCAATGATTTTAACAAGGATTTCGCCAATGCCTCATTATTTCGGCCGGACTTGGGAATGGATCAGGACGACCTCAATGATATCATCAACAATCAGCGCGGCTTCTGGCAGCGCGCCGGTCAAAACGTTTCAGGTAATCGTAATCCCATTGATAACGCTGCTGAGATCGGCACGATTTCGCTGGGTTGGAATACCACCAATGGGATGTGGAGAACTCTTAAATTCTATGGCGACGGTAGAAAAACGGCAACGGACGATGAAGATTACAAGATATTGGACTATATTACCGCCACCAACCGGCCTTGGTCCAAGATAAATCTCAATACGGCCAAAGAGGATAAACCATCCGTAGGCGGAGACTCGGCGAGTGGAACTCTAAGCACCTTCATAAAACATGGAGCGATACCGACTGATGTGGGGTGTACCAATTGGAATAACATGGCGTCTGAACTTGGCGACGACTTTCCTTATCTGATTACCACCGCCATAGTAAATCATGTTCAAAACGATCGACCGTATCGTTCGATCGGTGAGTTCCTGGAAATAAACACCAATATGCTGGAAAGAGGTGATTACATCACTGATTTTACCCGGGAAGCGCCTCTTCGGGGCCTTATCAACTACATGACAACCCGTGGCGAACAGTTTGCCATTTATTCGCTGGGTCAACGCATCCAGGTTGTTCAGGGAAAAACCAATGTTCTCGGAGAAGCCATGATTGAAACAGTGGTCGAACGAGTCCAAACATCCGGGGGGATCTATTACAGACCTGTTCATCATCGCCTGCTGTCGGAGTAGCTGCTCAGGTTGTTCTGCCTTCTCAATATCTCGCCACCCGCGGATCAATCTTTTCGCTCCAGCCATTGATCCCGCCGTGCACACTTTTAACATCCACAAACCCGTTTTTGAGGAGCAACTGGGTGGCTCGCAGAGAACGCACGCCGTGGTGACAATAAACAATCACCGGCTTGTCACGAGGCAGTTCATCATATCGCTGCGCCAGCTCCTGCAAGGGAATCAGCCGGGGGCTGCCAATCCGGCAAATCGCAAATTCATCCGGGTTCCGGACATCCAATAACGTGAACCCGTCTTTCCCATCCAACCGCTGTTTCAATTCCTCAACCGTGATTTCATCGCGGGTCAACGCGCGAACCGGTCCACCAACCGCCAGCTCATCGGAATCAGGATCCTGGATTCCGCAAAACTGCTGATAGTCAATCAATTTGGTAATACTTGGTGATTTGCCGCAAATGGGACAGTTCGGATCTTTGCGGACTTTCATCTCACGAAATCGCCCCTCCAACGCATCGAACAAAATCATCCGGCCAATCAAGGGCTGTCCCTTGCCCAGCAACAGTTTCAAGGCCTCGATTCCCTGCAGCAACCCGATCACTCCCGGCAATACGCCCAGTACTCCGCCCTCTGCACAACTGGGCGCCAGCCCAGGAGGAGGCGGCTCAGGAAAATGACAGCGATAGCATGGCCCTTTTTGAGCGTCAAAAATCGAAACACGCCCTTCAAACCGGAAAATGCTTCCGTAGATATTGGGTTTTTTGCAAAGAACACACACATCATTCACAAGATAACGCGTCGGAAAATTATCCGTGCCATCAATGATCAGGTCGTAATCCCGGGCAATCTCCATGGCGTTCTGCGAGGTGAATCGGGTTTCGTACGGAATGAACGTCACTTCCGGATTGATCTGCTCCACCTTTTCCTGGGCGGAAACGATTTTGGGTCGTCCAACATCCCTGGTGAAGTGCAGAATCTGCCGCTGCAGGTTGCTGAAATCGACCGTGTCAAAATCCACCATCCCGATTGTTCCCACCCCGGCTGCCGCCAGATAATACGCCAGCGGAGACCCCAATCCTCCCGAACCGATCAACAGCACGCGCGAGGCTTTTAATTTCTCCTGTCCCGCCATGCCGACTTCCGGGAGGATCAGATGTCGTGAATAACGACGAATTTCCTCGTTGGTCAAACTCATCTTTCCATCCTGCTTACTTCTGCTCTGCCATGATGCGGCCGGAAACCTGATCGAATTCCTCCGAGCCAATCACGCCTGCCACATAATGTCCCACCGCATTGCGAAACATAAGTGCTTTCGTGGGACCCATCCCCTTGCACACTTCCTGGCTCAGGACACGGGCAATGCCGGCAAACGTGTTCCCGTTGAAATAACGAAAAGGCGCCAGCCGATGACATTCCCTGCACACTTCAACCGCCTCCCGAAACGTTTGTTCCCTGCCCATGGCCGTCTCCCATGTCGCGCGGGTCTGGTCATGGCCTTCCGGCTTTGGTTCGTGAACAACCTTGCCGGCCTGACACGCCTGACGGTTCATCTCCACAATCACATCCCACGAAAATTTTTCGAGCCAGTGTTTTTGATCCATCATACTCATTTTGTTTTATCGCGCCGTGTATTATCAGCCTCAGAAAGTTTTGCCTGTTGCAACTCAAAAACACCTTCGCTTTTCAGATATCCACTGCCTGTCATTGCAAATACGGGTTCCGGCACGAAGCGTGGCTGGATCTCCAGAATCTCCGCCATCACGGCCTTCAAAATCGGATCCATTTCGATCCTCTCGCTTGCAGAAGCATGTTCCATATGAAAAACAACTCTAGCGCCAATGTTAATGGAGTTCAATGGTAACCACTAACCGCATATTTCACGGGTGAGGCGCTCCCCAAAAACTGGACAGCAGGTTAAGGTGGAAAAACCACACATGAAAACAGCTATGGCCCATTCCCGGCAGAAGGCCAGAGGCACCACCCCCTCCCGCAGAAAACCACCTTAACTTGCTCGGTTTTCTGTCCAGTCACTCCTTGGCGCCGACTTGTTTGAGCAGGTCGACGATTTTGGCATGGCCATGCTGTTGAGCCAATACCAGCGCGGTTTCGCCACGACTGTTTTTTGCATTCACATTGACTCTTTTCCGGATCAGATATTCCGCGGCAACAAGCTGTCCTTGACTTAAAGCATCCATCAACGGTGTATTATCTCCAACCCCATTGAGATTCAGGTCAGCGCCTGACGTAGCCAGCAACTGAACGTTCTCATTACGTCCACTTCTTATTGCCAGGATGAGAGGGGTCCAGCCGTCATCCGTTTTCGCATTGGCATCGGCGCTGCTTCCCAGCAGCAGACGGATGACATCCGTGTGACCTGCCTGTACCGCGAACAAAAACGGCGTCCAGTTCTTGTAGAATTTTGTATTTGGATTTGCTCCGGCAGCTATCAGAACCTTGATGGGTTCGATTGAACCGGCGGTCACCGCCAGTTTGAGGGCCTGTGCCAATGTCTCGGCATCCTGTCCTTTGGCCAGGGCTGGAATTGCCTCGAGATTGCCGGTTCCCACCGCGTTCAGCAAGGCGGCCTTGCCGGAAGCATTCTTCATCTTGACATCCACGCTCTTGCCGTCCGTGGCGCCGGCCGTGGCTCCCGCCTTTTGCAATGCTTCAACGATCTTGTTGTAACCTTTCTGTTGTGCCAGTGTGAGTGCGGTTTCACCACGGTCGTTCCGAGCATTGCAATCAGCACCCCGGCTGATCAAAAATTCTGCGGCAGCAAGTTGTCCCTGTCCCAATGATTGCAGGAGAGCCGTGTTCCCGTAGGCACCCTTGAAATTGATCTCCGCCCCATGGTCGATCAGCAATTTGATATTCCCGGTGTAGCCTTTTCCTGCAGCAAGGGTCAGTGCCGTCCAGCCGGAAGGATCTTTCGCATTCACATCGGCGCCTTTTTCCAGCAACAACCTGACAATCTCGGTTTGACCGGTGCTTGCCGCGTTCATAAGGGCTGTCCACAGGTTGTTGGGAGCTTTTGCATTGATATCCACCGCAGTGGTCAGAAGTTCTTTGACGATGTCCGTTTTACCATTGGTGGCTGCCAATCTCAGAGCCTGCCCCAATGTTTCGCGATCCGGGCCCTTGTTGATTAAAGAGATGGCTGAAACAACATCCCCACCTTTGATCGCTTGAATCAGCTGAGCATCAATTTGAGCGACATCCAGTTTTTTTGTGTCTTCAGCCGGGCTCTGTTTCGGCTGGGGCAGGTCTTCACTCCGAGGGGTCTTTGGCGCAACTTTGTTGACATCCGTGATCGCTGGTTTGTTGTCCGTCACCGGAGGAGACGGCGGAGGCTTTGCCTTTTCATCCGAAGCGGATTTTGTCGGGCCGGCTGAAGTTTCCGGTGAACGAGTGAACCATAAATACGCCCCACCAGCTGCCAGGGCCATCATCACAATTACCGCTGCAACCAGACCACCTTTGGACCTGGGCTTCTGAACCGGAGCAACAGGCTTTCCCACAATCGCGGAGGCCGGCGCATCCACATCGACCAGCAATTTGGATGCCCGACCTTCCAGGCAATCCTGAAGCGCCTGCGCGACTTCCTCCATATTCTGAAAGCGTTCATTTTTATTTTTGGCCATCATCTTGCAAAGCGCCTGGCAAAAACCATCGCTTAACTGTGGATTGAAAGTCTGCGGCCATGGAAAGGGTTCCGTCAGATGCATGGCCATGATCTCGGCAGCCGATGAACCACGATAGGGAACCCTGCCGGTCACAAGATGATACAAGGTTGCGCCGAGCGAATAGATGTCTGTTCGCGCATCAAGATCCTTTGCTCCGCGAATTTGCTCCGGGGAAATATAATAGGGAGTGCCAACGACTACACCGGACATGGTAAGTGAGGCTCCCTGTTCATCAGTCTGCTTGGCCAGCCCCAAATCGCCCACCTTCAGCTCGCCGCTGTTGCTCAGGAAGAGATTTTCGGGTTTGATATCCCGATGGATGATATTGGCCTTATGCGCATAAGCCATCGCATTGGCAACCTTGATGCCATAACGAATCGCATCACCTTCTGAAAACTGGTTGTGTTCCTTCAATAATTGAGCCAGATCACGGCCTTCAACGTATTCCATCACGAAGTAACAAACCGTGTCTTCCGTGCCGGCATCCTGCACCGAAATGATATTGGGGTGGTTCAGATGAGCGGCAGCGCGCGCTTCGCGGAAAAAGCGTTCCACATAATCGGTGTTTGCCATCAAATTCGCCGGCAGGAATTTAATCGCCACATCGCGCTCGAGGGTTACATGGCGCCCCTGGTAAACCACACCCATCCCGCCCTGCCCCAGACGGCGACCGATCACGTAGTGATTGATTTGACAGCCGATCATGGGATCGGCGTTTGTATCCGTCATGGGCATGCTATAATTCCGGCAGGTATTGTTTGCAAATCAATAAGCTGGATAAAGAAGATAGATCCAACGATTACTATTTACCGTGTTTTTTTTCGAAAACTTTGATTTTTGCAGAAAGGGTTTCAACAGTTTCCCCTTCAAAAAGCTTCTTCCTGATCCCCGCATGGCTTTTTCCATCCCACTGCCATGTGGAAAGGAATTTTGCAACTTTGACAGATCGTAATAAATCTCGAAGGATTAGCCGATCTGGAGACTTGTCAGTTGTTTCGAATTGAATCAGCGCGCCTGTCAATACACATCCCGCTGATACCGCTTCTCTGACTTCATTTTCTGCACATAAGCGGCTGCATCCTCCACGCTGAGACCGCCGGCTTTTTGGACGACTTGATGCAGCGCCTGGTCCACATCCTTGGCCATGCGGCTGGCATCACCGCAAACATACATGTGCGCCCCTTCCTGCAACCATTTATAAAACTCAGCCGCGTTTTCCAGTATGCGGTTCTGCACATAAACCTTCTGGGCCTGGTCACGGGAGAATGCCAGATCAAGCTTTGCCAGAGTGCTCTCCTTCAGCATGGCCTGAAATTCATCGCCATACAGGAAGTCAGTGGCCGCATGCTGATCACCGAAGAAAAGCCAGTTTTTTCCCTTTGCCCCCACAGCCTTTCTCTCCTCCAAAAACGCGCGAAATGGAGCGATCCCCGTGCCCGGCCCCACCATGATGATGGGCCGATTTCCGTCCACAGGGGGTCGGAAATTCTTGTTATGATGCATGAAGATCGGCATCGTCGATTTCGAGGGGACACGCTCTGCCAGGTAGCTTGAACACACCCCCTCGCGCTTGCGGCCGTGTGATTCGTAACGCACCACCGCAACCGTGAGATGAACCTCATTCGGGTGAGCCTTCAGACTCGACGCAATGGAGTAAAGACGCGGCGCAAGCTTTTTGAGCAAACGGACAAACTCTTCAGCAGAAAACTTTGCCTTGGGAAATTCACGCGGTAAGTCGATGATTTCACGTCCCCACAAATATTTATCGAGGTCTGCGCTGCCTTCCGGCGTCAGCATGCGTTTCAGATTCGAGTCGCCAGATTTTTCCGCTACTGCTTCGATGAGTGACCTGGGCGGTTTCGTGATATCGTAATGGGCCAAAAAAGCTTCCCGAAGAGGGGCGCTCCCGCCTTTCGGAACAGGCGCCATTTCATCCCCTTTGCAGCCGAGCACCTTGAGGAGGTCTTCCACGTATTCCGGCCAATTGGTGGGCTGAACACCCAAAGCATCGCCTACTTCATAGGAAAGCCCTGACCCTTCCAACCCAATTTCAAAGTGGCGTGTGTCCTTGTCTGATCCCTTCCCAGTCAGAACACGATTGACCAGGAGAGGCGCTGGAAAAGGATTCTCCTTGGTGTAAGCCACCGCCTTTGTCGTTGTGGCGCCTTTGGCAACCGGTCCGGCGCCTGCAGCCTCCATGGAGGCGCGCGTATAAAATCCGGCCAGAAAACCATCCAGCCAGACCCGTTGTTGTGGCGTGAAGGGGGCATCATCCGGAACGTGCGGCATCTGGGCGGGTGGCATGCGAGTTGGAGACCGTCTCCACTCTTTTATATCACAGGCACGGATGAATTCAAAATATTAAGTGACTGCTCAGGTGAATAGGCTGAAGGATAAGAATCATTATCTGTGGCACAACGACCGAATCAGTGCATCCAACCCCACTGCCCGCCGGGGCGAGATCTCGCTCGCCGGAGCGGAGTCTCGCGGGAGCGGACGGGAGCGGAGAAACATCAACATGATCTACATAACCCACCACCCGGACTATGTCCCGCCAACAGCAATTCCAATTCCGAATAAATTCGGGGTTGGGACGCGGCAGCGTTTTCCCTTATTGACACGTTGCGCTAATGGGTGACCACTAATTCGCACCCAGGTACCGATAGAATAAGCGAAATGATGATGCAACATTTCATAAACGCGTAACACCACCGATCTTGGCCAAAGCAATCCACAATAGAGATGATCACAACAATTGCCGGGTCGTATTGTTACGATTTTTATGGGGTAAATAATTAAACGACTTTCGCCTGAAGGCGAAAGAATTGGATTTGGGCTGAAGCCCACTGAAGAAAAACAAAATGCATCCTGAGCGTAGAGAAGAATCCCTGCCCTGGAAGGATGAGATTATTCGCT
>Ga0114940_10000732_pt1 | contig 13859 bp, 12 predicted proteins | sample ColdCreekSource_FD_87195 | JGI IMG/M metagenome (GOLD analysis project Ga0114940, IMG submission 87195) | Groundwater microbial communities from Cold Creek, Nevada to study Microbial Dark Matter (Phase II) - Cold Creek Source | ecosystem: Environmental > Aquatic > Deep subsurface > Groundwater ... | reverse complement strand
GAGAACGGCCCCCAGAAGCTGTCATCAGCAGCATCCGTGAGCGAGGCCTTGGTGGCTGCCGCAACCTGCAGTCTGCTCTGAATGTCAGCAATGGTGAATGGATTTCCGAGCGTATCGTTACCACCGTTTGTTGCCAGCTTGCTGCCGGCCTTCAGGTAGGGTGACAGATCCACCCAGACAGGTGTCACCGTCCCTGTTTTATTGTTTTCCAACGCATATTGATCCTTGGCTGCATCCACCTGCCGACACTCGTTCAATATGGTGGAGGCCTGGGCGCGCATACGAGCTCGCAAAAAACTCGGTACCGCAATGGCCGCCAGCAATCCAATAATGGCTACCACGATCATGATTTCCACGAGCGTGAAGCCACCTTTACTTGTACGTAGTTCTTGTATCATTTATGACTCCTTTTTGGGGTTATTCTATTAACTATATTGGCCTATGGTAACGCACCATATCCATACGCCACCAATGTAACACCCAAATCCAGAAATGCAAATACAACCGTAACGGGTCAGTTTTAATGTGGTGGCATATGAGATGATCTTTGCGCGTCATGGAACCTCCGCTGGAGGATTCATCCGCATCAGTTTTGTGTGAAGATCGCGGATTTCCGGATCGTGGGTCATATCATAACCCAGGCGCAGGATGGAAATTGCTTCGGTCGTTTGGGATTGGCTCATGAGAATCCGGGCCCACACGAGATAGGCTCGCGGATGTCTTTCCATAGCAGCCCATGACAAATACTTTATGGCAAGCTCGGGTTGCCTGGTTTCATACAGGGCCATTGCCAGATGGGTGAGACAGTCCGCAGTCATTTGATCCTGGAGCGATGCGAAATAATGACGCCTCGCCTCCATGATCTCGCGCCTTATGAAAAGGAGATTGCCGAGCGCCAGATGGGCATCCCCCGCCCACGGGTTCAAGCGGAGATTACGCCGGAATGCCTGGATGGCCTGTTCCTCCCTGCCGGTCAGGGTTGATGCGATCCCATAATTATACCATCCAACATCCCACCGCGGTTGAAGACGCGTAGTTTCCCGTAACATGACACATGCCAGAAAATAATCGCCATGTTTGATCAGTGTCGTGCTGTAGTTATTCAGCGGGTTGAATTCATTGGGAACCTCCTGTTGCACGTAGGGCCAGAACACCAGGGAATCGCGCCAGATATCAATCTGGCGAACGGTTAGAACACCCCATCCTCCAAGAGCCATCGACACCACTCCAATGATCAATCCCCGGACCGTTTTGGGAATGGCCATGCCAGTCACGCCTGGAGCGTGACCAGGCAGATGATGGAGTCCGGAGCCCATCAGCATGGCAAACGGAATCATGGAAAAATAAGTATAACGATCGGCTGCAAAGGGATTGCCAACCTGTACCAATCCGGTGAATGGCATGATCATGATCACATAACTCCACCATGCCACGACAAGTCCCGGTCGTCGTCGAATACTCGAAATCGACCACGCTGATATTAAAACCATCAACATCATACTCAGCAATACATCGAGATCAAAGAAGGAGGTGTCTCGTGGGGCTTTGGAATAGATCGGATGGAGTGGGAATGGAAAAATCCATTTATGCGCATAAAATGCGATTGCCACGAATGCGTTGAGAACGCGGGCGCTCCATGGATAAGCATCCATGCTGATTACAGCGCCGCGATGTGATTGACCGAGGATGGCAATCCAGCCTGCTGCCAAAGAGAGCGCCACGTACGGAATTTTTTCCAGAATACAGCGTCCAAATGGACCTGGCCTGCATATTTCACACCAACCAAAAATTCTCGACGGACTGTAGCGGCGTAGCGGATAAAAATCCAGCAGAAGCAAAACCAATGGCAGGGTGACCCCAACTGCCTTGGAAAGAAGCGAACAGGCAAAGAAGATCCAGGTTGTCAGTCCCAGCCAGGATCGTCCCGATGATCCGGTGGGAGCCTCAACCCATTTTAGATAGAGAAGGACACAGAGTAACCACCAGAATAGAGAAAGAACGTCTCTGCGTTCAGCGATCCATGTCACCGATTCCACCCTGAGCGGGTGAATGCCAAAAGCAAGAGCAGCGCAGCCGGCTGCCAGACACAGTCGGGTGTTGCCCAAGCAGTGGCTGGCTGTCCGGGACGAGGGATCCGCAAAAACTCTTGAGAAGATTTGGAATGCCAGCAGAAAGAGTAAAAATGTGTTGATGGAATGGAGCAGGATGTTTGTGAGGCAAAACCCGGAGGCCTCCATCCCCCATAGTTGATAATCAATCGCGTAAGAGAGTCTTTCCAGTGGCGTGTAGTTGCTGGCGCAGTAAGAGGAAAACATCCGGACGATGGCATCCGTCTTCAGGCTTTGAATCTCACGCGCATTTACCACCAGGCTGGTATCATCCCAATTCAGAAAATCGTGGTCCAGTCCCGGGGAAAACAGGGCGAACGTAACGGCAAAAACCAGCAGCCCGCATATCCCAAAAGTCCTCATATAATCTGCATATGTCAACCAAAGCCACCGTGCAATCCTCGAAAAGCTGTGGAATCGGTTAAACCACCATGCTACCTTCCTTTCCCGACCGGGAAAACCTCGTGGTTGTGACACGTGTTATGTCACTTATTAAATATTTTGAGATAGAAACGCCCCCACCATCTCCCCCTTGCCAATGGGGAGAGCAGGAGGGGGTGAATGTGCTGAAAAATTAATCGTAAATGGCATTAACTTCCAAGGAAATCCGTCAATCGTTTCTGGATTTTTTCAAATCCAAGGGACATACGATTGTCCCCTCATCCTCGCTCCTCCCGGATGCGCCCAACCTGCTCTTTACCAACGCAGGGATGAACCAGTTCGTGCCGATTTTCCTCGGCCAGCAGCCTTGTCCCCATGCGCCCCCGCGCGCGGCCGATACCCAGAAGTGCATCCGCGCCGGCGGCAAGCATAATGACCTTGAAGACGTGGGGCTGGATAACCATCACCACACCTTCTTCGAAATGCTGGGCAATTGGTCCTTCGGAGATTATTTCAAGAAGGAGGCCATTGAGTGGGGATGGGAACTGGTGGTGGAAACATGGAAATTCCCGAAGGACCGCATTTATGCCACTGTCTATCAACCCGGACCTGGTGAGCCCGCTGCATTCGACCAGGAAACCTGCGACCATTGGAAGGCTGTGTTCGAAAAAGCCGGTCTCGATCCAAAGATCCATATCCGGTTCGGCGGAAAAAAGGATAACTTCTGGATGATGGGCGACACCGGTCCTTGCGGCCCGTGCTCTGAAATCCATGTGGACCTGACACCGCACGGTAATACGAAAGGAAAACTTGTCAATGCCGGGTCACCGGACTGCATCGAGATCTGGAATCTCGTTTTTATTCAATTCAATGCTGAACCCGATGGTGCATTCCGTGATTTGCCGGCCAGACATGTGGATACCGGCGCCGGTTTCGAGCGGATTTGTTCCATCCTGCAATGCACCCGTCAATTCACGGATTTTTGTGGAGTCATTTCCAATTACGAAACCGATGTCTTCCGTCCCATCTTTTTGGCGCTTGAGGAGTTGAGCGGGAAAAAATACGGTTCCACGCTGCCTTCCGCTTCGCCGACGGAGAATGAAGGATTTGATGTGGCCTTCCGCGTCATCGCCGACCATATTCGCACACTGAGTTTCGCGATCGCGGATGGCATTCTGCCGAGTAATGAGGGAAGGGGTTACGTGCTTCGCCGCATTTTACGACGCGCAGTTCGATTCGGACGGAATCTGGGATTTCGCGAGCCGTTCTTTTTCAAGTTGACGGATACGGTCGCCCGGAATTTTGGCGATGTTTTTCCGGAAGTGCGGCAAAAACTGATCCGTCTCAGGGAAGTGATTCTCTCCGAAGAAATCAGCTTCAATGACACTCTGGACCGGGGTATTACGCTTTTCGAAGAGGAAGTTGAAAGGTTGAGGGGAGCACACGCGGCCCGGATCTTTCCTGCAGAAGCGGCTTTCATGTTATACGATACCTATGGATTTCCACTTGATCTTACAGAATTGATGGCCCGGGAAAGAGGTTTGAAGGTGGATACAGAGATCTTTGAAAAACTCATGGAGCAGCAACGCTCCCGTGCGCGTGCGGCTCAAAAGAAAGAGACGATTGAGGTATCGGAGGTTTCCTCCGCAATCACGCCGACCCGGTTCGTGGGATTCGAAACCCTTCGTGCCGAATCCCGGGTATTGGACGTGGTGGAAACACGGGGAAAGCGGGCGGTCGTGCTGGAGGCAACCCCGTTTTATGCCGAGATGGGTGGACAGGTCGGTGATCATGGCCAGCTCACGGCCACCGGTAATTCCTGGAAAGTTGCCGACACCCAGAAGAATGAAGGCGTCTTTTTCCACATCCTGGCCGGGATGGACGCTCCTCCGGAATCTTCACTCGTGCGAGCCGAGGTTGACCAGGAGCGCCGCATGGCCATTCAGCGCCATCATACCGCAACCCATCTTTTCCATTGGGCATTGCACGAAACTGTCGATCGCGAATCGCGTCAACGCGGCTCGTTCGTCGGTCCCGATTACCTGCGTTTCGATTTCAACATCAGCCACGCTCTAACCCCTTCGCAGATTACCGGGATTGAAAAGCTGGTGAATGATCGCATCCGCGAAAATGCCTCCGTAACGTGGTATGAGAATCCCTACGCCGAGGCACAAAAGGACAAGAGTATTCAGGCATTTTTTGGCGACAAGTACGGCGACGTCGTGCGCGTCGTCCAAATCGGTGATTACTCGAAGGAACTCTGCGGCGGTGCCCACGTGCGGAACACGGCGGACATCGGTCTTTTCAAAATCAAAAAGGAATCCGCTATTGCAGCCGGCATCCGGCGCATTGAGGCTGTGGCAGGGCCAGCCGCCCAGGTCTGGCTGGAGGCGCACACCGCTCAACAACAGATGGAGACCGAAAAGACAAAAGCGAAGGCCATCCAACTGGAACTGGCCAAACAACGTAAAATGGAGCAGCAGAAGGAGGCCAGGACATTGGCCCAAAATCTGTTCGCAAGTGAGATGCGGGAATCCAGCGGGATTTCCTTCATTATCAAGGATCTCGGTCCGGCAGACGGCGATTTCCTTCGGATGGTGACCGAAGCATTACGCACGGAAGGATTTGCGGGCGCGGCTGTTCTTGCTGGAACCAAAGAGGGACGATGTCACTTTGTCTGCCTGGTGACACCCGGGTTGACCGGTCGATTGAGGGCGGGAGAGATCATACAGCAGGTGGCGGCCGTGGCTGGCGGCACGGGTGGAGGCAAACCGGATTTCGCCCAGGCCGGCGGCAAAGATCCCTCTAAAATTGGTCAGGCGCTGGCCAAGGCGGAAGATTTACTTGCGAAGCTGAATGTGTAAGACTGGAACCTGCCTTTCCTCTCCCAATTTCCGAACTCGATTCATGCGCCGGAGGTAAAGCGCCGGCTGGAGGAGATAACCAAAGAACAGGACATGGTGGCCTCCGGTTCGGTTCGCTTCGAGGGCAAGTGGTATTCGACGGCACAGGTAAAACGCAGGGCTTTCGATTTTCGAGCCCATCCGCTCTTCACCGAAATTGCCCGTGCCCGCGCCGTCCGGAATTTTCCACTTGTCCTGAAATACTGGCAATCCTTTGAAGGACAATATTTTGGTTCCACTTACACGGCAAAGGCTTTGGTCGTTGCGACAGATCAATTCAGACAATATTCAACGATCCCTTATACGAACCGACCAAGCTGAAGCCCTTTTGGATCATGGGAAGTTGAGTTTCGTAAGAGCCAGGAAATCACCAGCATTCTGTCGATGGCTCCTGTACAGGAGTAATCAGACCTTCACGCGATAGACAGCATGCTCTGAGTACATCGATTCATTCGCAAGAATAACCTGGCCGGCCGCAAGTGTGCGGAGGTTGATGATAATCGGCGCCTTCAGGTTGGTGTGCAATTCCGGCGGCTGGGCGCTGATAACCCGTAAAATGCTGAGAACCAGGATCTCCTCAAGAGGCGGAGAACCGATTTCGACCAGTTCATGATCAGGCACATCAGGACGATAATCCGGAAAAATCGCGAATGGCGAAATGACCACAAAAGCCAGAGCTGGAGTGCCGATCGATCGCATCCAGGCAAGAGGCCGCTCTTCCGGGTTCTGAAGAATCACAAACTGCTTTTCGTCACAAAAACCGGGCAGTCCGCCTTGAAAATGCACCACATTTTCCGGAGGAACCCGGCTGAGGGGATTGTCGGAGGCTTTGGGGGGTTGAGGAGTCACCGTCGAGGTCGAAAATCGGAAGGTTTCACCAACGACTTCCAGTTTTGCAAGCTTATTACAGGAATCTCAGGAGTGACAGGTCGAGAACGCGGGCGCCAGTCTGCAGGGCGGCTTCATAAGCAGTCTGCGTGCGTTGAAGATGCAAAACCGTCTCGGCAAGATCCGCATCTGCGGCCCTTGAAAGACCATCTTCTTCGATCAGCAATTGTTGATCATGCGAGATCTCAGCAATATTGAGCCGAGCCAGGTTGGCGCTCACGGTTCCGATCGTTATTGCGACATTATCCTGCACCAGATTCAGGTTGGCAACGCCGGGATTTGTGACCGCATTGGTATTGCCGGCAAACAACTGGTCGCGCAGAGTGATCAATTGAGCAAAAACGTTGGTTGCTCCGTTGATAAAGAGTCCCCGCGGAGTGCCCGTCACGCTTGATCCAATCACATTATAGGCAAGAGTCGCGCCTGCCTCAATTTCCACTGAAGCAACCTTTTCGTTGCCCCGGTAGGTCACGGCCGTGATCTGTCCCTGCGCGTTTCGAGTCACACTGAATGGCACATACGCCGCCAGAGTCACGGGGTCGGTGTCGCCCGGCCGCAGGAAGGTGCCTCCAAAGAGAAACTGATCGTCAGTTGCCTGCCGGTTGCCAAGCGCCACCGTCTGCTCCAGAAGCTGGTTCATCTCGTTGGCCATGATATCCAGCTCGGCCTGAGTGAAAATCTTGCTGGCACTGATGGCAAGTTCCGAGGCGCGGCTGATAACCGTCTGGAGGCTGCTGGCCGCGTCAAAATTATTTTCGGCCCGTGTTCTGGTCTGGATCACCGCGTTCCGCAATTCCTGAATGCGCAACTGCGCCGACTGCGCTTCGATGCTTCGACGGAAATTCGTTGGATCGTCGGATGGAGCCAGAACCTTCTGGCCGGAGGCGATTCGAAGCTGATCACGATTCAGCAGAAACTGGAGTGATTGCAACTGGGTGTTCAACTGATCCGGAAAATTGTTGGAAGTGACACGCATAAAATTGAAAAGCAGTGAAGATTATCGTCCAAGATTCAGAATCGTCTGCATCATGATATCCACCGTGCTGATCACACGGGCGTTTGCCTCGAATGCATGCTGGAACCGGAGCAGGTTGGTCGTTTCTTCATCCAGTGAAACACCCATCACTGAATCACGTTGTTGAGTGAGTTGCTGGACGACCAGTTTCTGGGTGGATGCCCGGCTGTCCGTATCATGAATGTTGCTGCCAAGAGAGGTCAACGAAGTGATGTAATAGCCGGAAATGGTAAGGCCGCCGAGACTTGGATCTGTCGTATTGGATCGCAAAGCGGCGAGACTGGCGGCATTGGATCCGTTATTGGGTTCGGCGATGATACTGGAGGCTGCAATCCTCGAGACATCACCGGCAACAAAACTGTTAAGCTGAATGTTGCGCGCGGTGACCGCACCCAATGGGTTGCCATTGACGGCATCATCGTCAAAAAAGGTGGGATTACCGGCGGTGGCATAGGCCGGTGAACCTTCAAGCGTAAACCCCGCGGCATGTTGGGTATTTACCAGTGAGGCAAGCGCAGCGGCAATACGGTTGTAATCCCGGATGAGCCCGGCGCCGGCATCGCCGATCGTTGTGGCAACAGCCTCAATTTCGGCGGCAAGCGTGCCTCCAGTGGGCTGAGGAGTGACCACATCGAGATTACCTGCGATTTCCGCCTCTCCACCGGTCCAGCTTCGAATATTCAAGGATGAGGCAGCACCACTGACAGCCAGCTTGATGGTGGAGGCGGAGGCGGTATTCCCTGAAAAGACACCGCTTACCAGTAGCGGCCCACTGGAAGCGCCCAGACGGATTGTCACCGTCCTGTCACTTTCCTCACGTGTGGATATGTTGATCCGTTTGGATAGATCTTCAATCAACTGCTGACGGCGATCTCTTAAATCATTGGCATGATTGGCGCCACCCACTTCCACGGAGGCAATCTGGCTGTTCAAGTAGGCGATTTCCGCAATGGTCGAGTTGATGTCGCTCACATTCTGGGTGATCTGGATTGTGATCTGATTTTGGAGATTTTCCAGGCTGGCGCCAATGGTATTGAGTTTGCCCGTCAGAGCCTGCGAAGTCAGAATCACCTGCTGACGCAACACGGTCGAGGCCGGCTCGGTGGCCAACGCCTCGAATGCATTGAAAAATGAATCCATAAGCTCCTGCAAACCGCCCTGTGTCGCTGTGGGAGAGCTGCCGGTCAGCGGATCGAGACGATTCAAAGACTGCCCCAGATTGGCCTGCACCTGGTTCAGCAAATCAAATTTTTCCTCAAGATAAGAAAGCGTGCTCTGGTTGGTGGGAACCTGAATATCCAAAATGAAGCTTCGCACCTGCTGAATGGCCAGGGCAAGCACACCCAATCCCTGTTGCCCGACACTCGTGTTGATTGGAGTCTGTGTCCGGAGGTCAACACGCTGACGGGCGAAACCTATTGTGTTGACATTCGCGATGTTGTGACCGGTGATCTCAATTCCTGCGCGCTGCGCGTTGAGCGCATCGGCTGCAAGAAACAAAGTGCCGTTGATTCCAATGGTTGGCATGGTCAGGCCATCGCTTGAAACGAATTCGATTTCCTTGCGCCCTTTTGAATCATACCGTTCTTGCCGTATGTGGTCAGCGCTTCCTGTTGAGGATCCAGCCAGGGCGAAAGGACCTCCTCCAGAAAGTGAACGGAATGTGAAAGAAGCACATGGTTTTGCCAGGCAAGCTCGTGCACCAGTTGCATCTGAACATCGATCCGCTGGGCCAGGTCGAGGGATTGCTCGCGCAGATCAAACGGTAATTGCAGCACACGGTGGGACAAACCCGGCTGGGTGGACGGCGGCGCCCCTGAAAGAATTTTTCGCAGAGCCTCATCACGCCGCGCCTGGTGTTCACGAATACGGACCAGTTGTTCCTCAATCCGTGTAAGAAGCAACATCAGCGATTCAGTGCGACGCTCGAGGATCAATTTCTGTTCGTCCTTCAAAAGAAAAACGAGGCAGGTGAGGCTGTCGTATTCCGAAAGTAAAAGACCGGGAATGGACTCCGTCGTGGAGCTGGTGAAGGTTTCGAATGTGGTGGTGTTCATGGGAAATGGTCGGCGTCCTCGATTTTAATGCTCCCTATTGGATATATCGGTATTAACTTTGTATTCTAAATGTAGACCTTGCCCCAGGGCATGGGTTTTGGCTTCCTCCAGGCTTTTCAGCTCTGGATCACGCCGAATGGTATCTTTCCGTAGCTGTTCAGCCAATCCAAGGCTCTGATGTTCGGCCATCGAACGGGCAACCGTTTCCGTCAGTATGCTGGAATAGACACTCCCGGAAACACCTGACCCAACCAACCCGCCATTCTCGAGCGTCCCTTCCATGCTTTTGAACACCTGCTCAATGAGCATGGCCTCAAACTCGACGGATGCCTTGTCAAGCCGCCTGAGGCGCAACGCCGGATCCTGTGGGTCGGCGGCGGCGCGCGATGAGTCAGCCATGGCAGTGATTGGATCAAGTATCATTTGTATTCCTATTTAACGAACAATAAGCTCCGCCTGCAGGGCGCCTGCCTGTTTCAGCGCCTGGAAAATGGTCATCATATCGCGCGGGGTGGCTTTCAGCGCGTTCAAAGCCGAGGCAACCCGATCCACGGTGGGCATTTCCCCAAGCACCCCAATGTAGGCCGCTCCCCCCTGTTCCTCCTTGATGCCTGTCGTGGTTGACTGGGTCACCTGTGTGGTGCCCGTGGCGCTGAAAGGAAGTGGCTGGGAAACCTGCTGACTTGTGACGACGCTGATGATGAGATTGCCATGAGCCACCGCTACATTCGAAATTCGGATGCGGGCATTGGCTACAATCGTGCCGGTGCGTTCATTGATTACAATACGCGCGGTGGAATCCGGATCCAACTCAACATTTTCGAGCTGCGAAATGAACTGCACGTGCTTGGAGGGTCCCATGAAATCCGTGGGAACATTGATGCGAACCGTACCGGCATCCACGGGGATGGCCGTTTCGGTGAAGCGATGATTCAGCGCCTCCGCCATCCGGGTGGCCGTGGTGAAATCCGGTTCGCGCAGGGAAATATCCAGGGTGTTCTGAACGCTCACCAGCTCCGTGGGAACTTCACGTTCAATCAGGGCGCCTTCGGTGATCTGGGCAACCGTCGGGTGATTTTTCTGGACGCTGGCGGCGCCGGCGCCGGTATTTCCGGCAAAAAAACCACCCACCACCAATGCCCCTTGGGCAACTGCATAGACCTGACCGTCACCACTAATCAAGGGGGTTTGCAGCAGAACACCTCCGCTCAGGCTTTTTGCGTCAATCACCGAAGCCACATTGACATCGATTCGCGAGCCTGTGCGGACAAACGGGGGCAAATCGGCCGTCACCACTACTAATGCGGCGTTGTTCGCTTTGATATCCGTGATGGTTGCTGTGACCCCAAAACGGTTCAGAAAATTTGCCAGCGTTTGGAGGGTGATATTCGGATTCGAATCGCCGGTTCCCGCCAGTCCAATGACCACTCCATAGCCAATAAGCTGATTCTGTCGGGCTCCCTGGACCCGGGCAACATCCTTCACTCGAACAGCCAGCGCGTCGCCTGCGGAGACAATCAACGCCAGAAGCATGGAAAGTATGAGGCGCATATTGTTAAAATGGAGTGATGGACTCCCAGATCCGGGTGAGCCAGCCCTTGCGCTGCTCGCGGGTGATTGTGCCGTTATTCACCTGCTTGACCTGCAGATCGGCAATCTGGGTTGATAAAATGGTGTTGGCCGTGGTGAGATCCTCCTGCCGGATCATTCCCGTCAGAATAAAATTGGAAATCTCCTGTCCAACTTCAACCCGTCGAGTGGCCTCGAGGCGTAAAACACGATTGGGCAACACATCGGTTACGCGCGCCTGAATGGTGGAGGTCAGCGTTTCGGTATGTTCGATCTTGCCGTCACCGGCAAACGTACGGGTTCCACTCCATGTGTTATGAGGATTGCGCCGATCCAACTCGGCGGTTGTCCGTACACCACCCAGGAAGGGGCCGAGCAGGGCTTCCAATTTTTCACTCTCGCTGGTGACTTTGGAAGTCGTGGTTTTCTGATCCTTAACCCCAATGGTGCTCTGGTTCACAGTGATGGTGACCAGATCTCCCTTGCGATAGGCTTTCCGGTCCGCGAAGAGAGAGTGTCCACCGCTGATGGCTTCATCCCAGAGCGAAGTTGCCAATACCGGCGCTGTTACTGCGACGGTCAGAAACAGGACAATCAGTGATCGTATCATGGCATAACCTCCACACTGTTTTCATGGGTGACCACTCCCATGAGCTCCATGCGGGATTCCGGATTCTGGAGACGGATGGTCTGGCCAATACTGCCGTTCTCAAGCGCGATGGCTTTCATCGAAACCAGAAGGGATCCCGCATGGATGCTGGCAGTTACGGCCGATCCGCGGGCAACTGCAATGGGAGTCTGCACATTTGAATTGAGCAGGATTCCTCCTTTGGACAAGGGTCGGATGAGAATCAGATTGGTGGGCGGCGACTCCATTGGAAATGCTTCTCCTGAAAGCGCGAGAACATTATGCGGCTGCGAGATGAAGACGCCGGTTTGAATCCGTCCCGACGTCAGATTTCGTTGCGCGATCCAGACCGGCCGCTTCCACTCCCACTCAAAACGAATATTGCGCCGTAAAAATGAACGATCCTGATATTCGACATTGATCATGGCCATCCCATATTGGGAACCTGTGTTGGGAGAAATCAGTTCCACCTCCACGATGGCGCCCTGCCTTGGAATCAATATCGCTGAGTAATTCAGAACCCGCAAGAGACGGACTTCGCCCTCCTTGCTGGAAAATCTTCGCAGCGCGTCTTCGATGAGACCGCTCAACTGTATTTCCGTCACTTCCGAAGCCGGACGCGAAACCACACACTGCTGTGCGCCTGCCCAGACCGAGCAGCCTTTTGGCTGAAGCCGTCGGAGCAATGTCTCCAAATCCGAACGCTGGATGGTGAGGCTCTTCCCAAGCGCAGGCGCCGTTCCCACTTGGATCCGGCCGAAATCGGTTTCCGTGGATGAATCGACAAGATCGTTTAAAGTCAGATTGTCGGCGCCCACCTCGACGGCTTCGCGCAGAATCAGGGTGGATTTCACCTGCCCCGCTTGGAGCAGAGGATCTGCCACTGGTGTCTGGCCACGAACAGTAAAAACGGCAACCGTCGAAAACAGGACGATAACACAAAAAATCTTGTGAAATATCCGGGCTGGGGCGGTGGCGCTCATGCAAAATAAAACTCGGGTAAAGGAGATCATCATCGACGCAGATTATTGGCCTGGCCCAGCATTTCATCCGCAGCCTGAATGGCCTTGGAATTGATTTCGTACGCCCGCTGGGCAACAATCATGTTCACCATTTCCTGAACCGTCTCCACGTTGGAGAGCTCGAGAAATCCCTGGGCCAGTGTGCCAAACCCATTCTGGCCGGGAATGCCTCCGGTTTCCGCCTTGCCGGAGGATTGCGTTTCGCGGAAGAGATTGCGCCCGATACTGCTTAAGCCGGATGCGTTGGGGAAGCGAGCCAGAGTGAAGGGCGACAACTTGGTAATGGCGCCGTTGAGGACGACTGAAAAGGCGCCGTCACTCCCGATCGTGATCGAGCTGGCGCCGCTGGGAATCGCGGAGAGCCCCTTCGCCTCAAGTCCGTCACTGGTGACAATCTTGCCTGTGGAATTGATTTTGAAGGCGCCATCACGCGTGTATGCAGAACTTCCATCCGACTGGAGAACTTCAAAGAAACCTTCTCCTTCAATGGAAACATCCAGCGGCACACCGGTCTGTTGCATCGAGCCCTGTGAAAAAAGCTTGGCGGTTGCCACAATACGGGATCCGTGTCCAAATTGGACGCCTGTCGGAATTTCCCCGCCGGTCGAGGTGGAGGCGCCCTGGGCGCGCTCCGTCTGGTACATCAGATCCTGGAACTCGATCTTCGACTTTTTGTATGCGGTGGTATTGACGTTTGCCAGGTTGTTGGAAATGTTGTCGATGTTCTTCTGCTGTGCTTCCATTCCGCTGGCGCTGGACCATAAAGCTCTTAACATAAATCACCTTTCTTTTATCGAAGTGAAACCTGCCGAATCACCTGTTCAAGTGAGCCATCCTGGGCCTGGAGCGCTTTCTGGTTGGCTTCGTAGGCCCGCGTTGCATGAATCATTGCAACCATTTCCTGGATGGGACTGACATTGCTGCTTTCCAAAAATCCCTGCATGATCCGGGAATCCGACGGCATGGGAATGGATTGGGCCGAGGCATCGTTGGGCGCAAAATAAGTGCCGCCAACCCATTGCAGGTTTTTGGCCGGGTTGTTGAAGTTGGCACGTCGAATCTTTCCAACCACGTTGCCTTCCTGCACAATTTCGCCGGTTTCATTGATTGCAATCGGAACGGCGGGCTTGGGAATCAATACCGGCGCCCCGCCATCCGTCAATACCCGCCAGTTATCCGCGGTGACCATTTCACCCAGGGAATTCAGACGAAAAGATCCGTTGCGCGTATAAACAGCGCCACGTCCGGGCATTTCGACCGCAAAAAAGCCATCGCCGGAAATCGCCAG
>Ga0114940_10000731_pt1 | contig 13868 bp, 13 predicted proteins | sample ColdCreekSource_FD_87195 | JGI IMG/M metagenome (GOLD analysis project Ga0114940, IMG submission 87195) | Groundwater microbial communities from Cold Creek, Nevada to study Microbial Dark Matter (Phase II) - Cold Creek Source | ecosystem: Environmental > Aquatic > Deep subsurface > Groundwater ... | reverse complement strand
CTGAAGTCGGTTTTACCTTCTTTGCTGACGTTTTGGATGATCATGTCGATTTCAATGTTGGCATCTGCCACAGCACCGACGATTTTGTAGGCAATGCCTGGGGTGTCAGGCACGCCCAACACTGAAATTTTGGCTTCATCGCGGTTGAATGCGATACCTGATACGACGGCTTGTTCCATGTCTTCATCTTCCTCAAAAGTAATCAAAGTGCCGGACACGGCTTCTTCGTTAATGTCAATATCCCACGGCGTGAAGCTGGACAACACGCGCATCTTCACCTTGTATTTGCCAGCAAATTAGACCGAGCGGATTTGCAGCACTTTGGAGCCCATGGACGCCATTTCCAGCATTTCTTCAAAGCTGACGGTGTGCAAACGGCGTGCTTCAGGCACAACGCGTGGGTCGGTGGTGTAAACACCATCGACGTCGGTGTAGATCAGGCATTCGTCCGCCTTCAACGCCGCAGCCACAGCCACAGCAGAAGTGTCAGACCCACCACGACCCAGCGTGGTGATGTTGCCTAGGTCGTCCACGCCCTGAAAACCGGTGACGATAACGACGCGACCAGCGTCCAAATCGGCACGGACTTTTTTGTCGTCAATCGATTCGATGCGGGCTTTGGTGTAGGCGCTGTTGGTTTTGATGGCGACTTGCCAGCCCGCGTAGCTAACGGCTTCTAAGCCCTCAGCTTGCAGGGCAATGGCGAGCAGAGCAGACGAAGCCTGCTCACCCGTGGAAGCCAACATATCGAGCTCGCGGTTGTAGGCATCACCCGGTTTAGCGGGGGCTAATTCTTTGGCCAAAGCCAGCAAACGGTTGGTTTCGCCACTCATGGCGCTGGGGACAACGACCATTTTGTGACCGGCGCGTGCCCATTTGGCGACGCGTTTGGCGACCAAGGCAATGCGCTCTGTCGAGCCCATGGAGGTGCCGCCGTATTTATGAACTATCAAAGCCATAGGAATTTGTTAAAAATGAACGACCCAAAACGTGAGTAAATGAGTCGAAATAAAGGTCAAGTTGTAAAAGTAAAACCTAGGGATTGTACCAATCAATGCATGCCTCTTTGCGCTCGATGAAACCGCGCCCAACTTTGATGTGTATTTTGTGTCCGCGTGTGGTGCAAACCTTGATTTGATCGACCAACTGACTCAATTGAGCCGTACTTGGCGTGGTTTGGTGGGTTGTTTTCAACCAAAAACGCAGCGCGTTGCCCATTCTGGCATCGCTAAGCTGTTGTAATTTATGAATATTTGGTGGATTACCGACTAATTCCAAATCAGCTACAGCGACTTCATTTAATAACGACTGTGCCTGCGCTGCATGGCTGCTACTGCGGGCAAAGGTGTCTCTGAACTGCGGAAACGCAACATCCAAAGCAGGCAAGAGCTTGGCGCGAATGCGGTTGCGGGCGAAGGATTCGTCGGTATTGGTCGGGTCTTCCACAAAAGGCGCACCGCTTTCCCCGAAGTCAGTTTGCGCTGCCAACCAGCGGCGAATCTCTGCAGCAGAGACTTGTAACAGCGGTCTGTAATACTGAACACCATCGCGCTGCCAAGCGGCTGGCATGGCCGCCAAACCGGGCAAACCAGCGCCACGACTCAAGGCAAGTAGCAGGGTTTCAACTTGGTCATCAGCGTGCTGTGCTAACGCAATATTTACATTTTTTGCTATATTTTTAATAGCTTTTAAGGCAATAAATACGCCGGCTAATGAATCATTTGAACTTGAAAAAGCGCTGTATCTGGCATTCCTAGCCGCCGCTTCTGGGCTTTCACCGAGTTCATGCTTGGCGTCGACTTTTTTAACTGTCAGCGATACGTTGATGCGTTTACAAAATGCCTCGCAGTGCGCTGCAAAATCGTCGGCCGCTGCTTGCAAACCGTGGTGAATGTGGATGGCGCTGACTTGGCCTGGCCATTTTTTTGCACATGCCAACAGCAAAGCGGTGGAATCGGCTCCGCCGCTGTAACCCACCGCCAATGGCAAATTTGGCTCAAAACTGGCGATGGCCTGGTCTAGTGACTGCGTCAAAGCAACTCGGTAGATTCTTTGAAAAAGACAATGTTTTGCCGCCACAACAAGCTGGCTGGCCAGTTTTTAGCCAACAAACTGTTAAACAGGGGTTGAACTTCTTTGACAGTTCTGGCTGCTAACAGTTTGGGACGAATATTGATAACGTGGCGAATGTAAGCCAAATTACGCGCTTCGTTGCGGGTAGGCGCGTTGTCTTCAGACGCCAAAATCACTGGCACAGCAGGAAACATATTAAGCAACGTGTTTTGAAACACCGCTTTGGTGCCCGTTTCGCAGCCTAAAAAAACCACGGTGTTGACCTTGTTGAACAAAGCGCGGCTTTCGTCCATCATGTCGACAAATTCTTTGACTTTGGCATCGGTCAACTCGCCACGATAAAAGCCTTGCTCATGGTGACCCGAAATAACCACCATGTCAAAAGGCACAGCTTTTTTGTCGTCAATCAAAGCCATGAGCTCTTTTTTCAAGTCTTCAGCACTGTAGTAGGCCGTTGTTTTTTCTCGCTCTTGCTCTAGGCTATAGATTTTGTCGTAATAGCTATCGCACTTGATGTCTCGTTTGGAGGCAACGGCGCAATCTTGCAACTTCACGGTGAAAGCCTCAATCGCTTCGTTAACTTTCACGATATGCAAGCGCTGCTTGCGGGTGATGCGTTGGTAGGTCGGAACAACCACAACTTCAGATGAAACGCCCTGATGACTTTGCTTGAAAACAGCTATTTCACTTTCCGCATTGTTGAAATCAATGAACAAGGTGCGTGCTGAAACGGAAGTGGATATCAAACCACAGCAGATGGCAACAGAAGCAGCTAAGAACTGGAAAAAACGATGACTCATATCACTATGGTACTTAACAAGGCCAATAGTTCCTAACTTGCTATCACTTTTGACTCGATTTATTGGCCGATTTGTCAGATTTTTCCGATCTTTCAGACTTGGCGTCCGCCTTGATGTCAGAAAATTTACCGTAGCTTTGCAAACGGTCGTAGCGTCTGTCCAACAGTTCACTGGTCTTCAAATCGCTCACTTGGCGGTACGCATCAACCAAAGCACGCTTCAAAAACGCTGTCATTTGCTTATGGTCGCGGTGTGCGCCGCCCACGGGTTCGTTGACAATTTTGTCAACAATGCCCAAAGCCTTCAAGCGGTGCGCGGTGATACCCAGCGCATCAGCTGCCATTTCGGCTTTTTCAGAGGTTTTCCACAAAATGGAGGCGCAACCTTCTGGGCTGATGACGGAGTAAACCGCGTACTGCAGCATCACCAACTGGTCGCACACTGAAATTGCCAGCGCGCCGCCAGAGCCGCCTTCGCCAATGATGGTGGTGATAATCGGCACTTCCAACTGCGCCATTTCGAAAATATTACGCCCAATCGCTTCGGACTGGCTGCGCTCTTCGGCATCAATGCCTGGGTAAGCACCGGGAGTATCGACAAAAGTGAAAACGGGTAGCTTGAATTTTTCAGCCGTCTTCATCAAACGCAGGGCTTTGCGGTAGCCTTCGGGCTTGCTCATGCCAAAGTTACGCATGGCGCGCTCTTTTGTATCACGGCCTTTTTGTTGCCCAATAACCATGCAAGCCGCGCCGTTGAAGCGCGCTAAGCCACCCACAATGCTCAAATCGTCCGCAAAATGTCGGTCGCCATGCATTTCAACAAAATCTGTGAAGATGTCGTTGATGTAGTCCATGGTGTACGGACGCTCAGGGTGGCGCGAGATTTTGGTGATTTGCCACGGCGTCAAATCACTGTAGATGTCTTTGGTCAGCTGCAGGCTTTTCTTGGCCAATTGGTCGATTTCTGTCGAAATATCAACCGCAGACTCGGTTTGCACATAGCGTAGCTCTTCAATTTTGGCATCTAGCTCGGCAATCGGTGATTCAAAGTCTAGAAATGTTTTTTTAGCCAAGTGTCAGTCCTCTTATTTCTCTTATTTGGATTTGTGTCGTTATTTTCAGTCAAGTTTAATAAGCTAGGCTTAATACGCTACAGGCACGGGGTCTAGCGACCGCCAAATATACCAAGTTGCGACGCTGCAATAGGGAGCCCATGCTGCTGCTACTTCGCGAATATCGCTGCGGCTGACCGCTTCGCCCGAAAAATAACCCTTGCTGATGCCGTTGATCAGCCCAATATCGTCCAATGGCAGCACATTGGGCCGCATCAGGTAAAACATCAAAAACATCTCCGCCGTCCAGCGGCCAATGCCGCGAATGGCAACCAACTCAGCGATGATGGCTTCGTCATCCATCGTTTTCATGATGTCACTACTGATAGCGCCCGAGTCGAAATGAATCGCCAAATCGACCAAATACTCAATCTTGCGGGCACTCAAACCCGCCGCCCGCATGTCATCTATTTTGAGTTTCAGCACCTGCGCGGGCACCATTTTTTTAGGCAAAAGCGCGAATCTGTCCCAAACAGTTTGTGCCGCTTTGACTGAGATTTGCTGCCCCACGATGCTGCGTGCTAAGGTCGTGAAAGCGTCACCACGCGAGCTCAAAGACACGTTCGGAAACTGCGCGATCAGGCGCTTCATGACGCGGTCTTTCTTGCTCAGGTGCTTACAAGCATCTTGCCAATAGTCAGGGACAAATACAGTGGCGATAACAGACGACATGATTCTATTTTTTGCTATATTTTTAATAGCTACTTAGGCAGCAAATACGCTGGCTATAGGCATATTTGATGCATTTTTAGTGGCTAAATACATGTTTAAACCGTTTCCCACGTCGTTCCTGTTGGCGAATCTTTTAACACGATGCCCTGCGCGAGCAAATCATTTCGAATCGCATCGGCTAAAGCAAAGTTTTTGGCTTTTTTGGCATCGTTGCGCTCAGTTATCCTAAGCATTATCTGAGCTGTGTCAACCGCATGAACCGTGCCAGATTGTAAAAAGTTGATGGGGTCATTTTGCAGCAAACCCAAAATACCGCCTAGCATTTTTAACAGACCCGCCAGTTGCACTGATTTGGTGCTATTCACTTGGGTTGCCAATTCAAACAACACGGCTACCGCCTCTGGGGTACCAAAGTCTTCATCCATCGCTGCTTTGAATCTAGCCGCATACGAATCGCTCCAATCGATAGTGATCTCAGCAGGCTTCACCGAATCTAAAGTTGTATAAAGACGCTTCAATGAGGCTCGAGCATCGTCCAAATGCGCGTCGCTGTAGTTCAAGCCGGTGCGGTAATGCACACGGACGATGAAGAAACGCACTGTTTCAGGATCGTATTTAGCCAAAACTTCACGAATCGTGAAAAAGTTGCCCAAACTTTTGGACATTTTTTCGTTGTCCACCCGCACAAAACCGTTATGAATCCAATAGTTAGCTAGGGGTTTGCCGTTCGCGCCTTCGCTTTGGGCGATTTCATTTTCATGGTGCGGAAACTGCAAATCTGCGCCGCCGCCATGAATATCAAACGTTTCGCCCAGCATCGCGCAGCTCATGGCCGAGCACTCAATGTGCCAGCCTGGGCGGCCAGCGCCGTAGTCGCTTGCCCATTTGGCATCTTCAGGCTCAGTGGGTTTGGCTGATTTCCACAATACGAAATCCAAGGGGTCTTCTTTGTCTTCTAAAACCGCCACACGCTCACCTGCGCGCAATTCATCGACAGATTTACCTGACAGCTTGCCATAACCAGCAAAGCCACGGACTGAGAAATTAACGTCACCGCTAGGCGCTTGGTAAGCCAAGCCTTTTTGCTCTAAAGTCTTGATAATGCTCAGCATTTGCGGCACAAACTCAGTTGCGCGGGGTTCATGCGTCGGCGTTTCAATGTGCAAAGCGCCAATGTCTTGGTTCATGGCGGCGACCATTTCGTCGGTCAACGCACGGATGGTGATGCCGCGTTCTAGGGCGCGTTTGATGATTTTGTCGTCAATATCTGTGATATTTCGCACATAAGTTACTTTTAATCCACCAGCCTTGAGCCAGCGTTGCACCACGTCAAACGCCATCATCATGCGGGCGTGACCGATGTGGCACAGGTCATAAATCGTCATGCCACAGACGTACATGCGGACATGGCCGGGCTCAATCGGTACAAAATCTTCTAAATCACGAGACATCGTGTTGTAAATGCGCAAACTCATGGGGTGATTTTAAGTAGGTAACAAGGGGCTCTAACAATGCGAGCACAGCGGGTACAATTTGTGCTGCAGTTTAAGTTTAAGTTTAACAGCTAGAAAAGAACACCTATGCCAAGCATCAGCTCCACCATCTTTATGTCAGCACCTGTCTCATTGTTGCGTTTGTTGCCCGCCACATTTGCATTGTCGGCTGCTTTGTTTGCAGTTTCGGTTCATGCAAACGACCTCGACGAAGTCAACCAGTTGCTGAAAGCTGGCAAGCAAGCCCAGGCATTGGCTAAGGTGGAACAGTCATTGACCGCTAAACCACGTGACCCGCAGCTGCGTTTCCTCAAAGGCGTGATTCAAACCGAGCTGGGCAAACCGCAAGATGCGATTGGTACTTTTACAAAGTTGACCGAAGAATACCCAGAGCTTCCTGAGCCGTACAACAACCTCGCCGTGCTGCATGCCAGCGGTGGCCAGTTTGACAAAGCCCGTGCCGCGCTAGAAATGGCGATTCGCACCAACCCTAGTTATTCGACAGCACATGAAAATTTAGGCGATATTTACGCCAATTTGGCGAGCCAAGCCTACAGCAAGGCGTTGCAATTAGGCGGTTCTAGCTCTACGCTGCAACCAAAGTTGACCTTAATACGTGAACTCTTCACGCCAGGCAGCAAAGGAACCAATGTCAACACCACGAAGCCTGTTGCAACTGCACCTGTAGCACCCACTGTTGTGGCTCCTGTTGCACCAACAGCAACCGCGCCCATTGTGAAGCCAGCAGTTACCGTACCTGTAGCAACGGCTCCAACAACACCAGTCGCGCCTGCTTTACCAGCCGTTGCTGCAGCATCCGATAAAGATATCGAGCAAGCGGTGCAAGCTTGGGCCAAAGCATGGTCTAGCAAAGACATGAATGCTTACTTGGCCTCGTATGCCAAAAATTTTGATACGCCAAAGAACTTGCCACGCAAAACGTGGGAAGACGAGCGCCGTGACCGTATCATGGGTAAATCACGTATCAGTGTGAAGGTGAGCGACATCACCACAAAATTAAACGGTAACACAGCAACTGTAAAGTTTCGCCAGACATACGATGCGGATGCCTTATCCACTTCAAGCCGCAAAACTCTAGAGCTGACTAAAGTTGGCGACCGTTGGTTGATCGCCAAAGAGACGACTGGCGGTTGATTTTTTGCGGGTCTCTGTTTGCGAGGTTCCTTTGAACCGATTGATGAACTGTTTCCGAAATTCTCTTACTCTAAATTCTTTCGCAATAGCGCTGCTGGCTGGTAGCGTATTGTGCTTTGCTGCGCTTTTTACGCCCACGGCATGGGCGCAAAGCAGCAAAATTTCTATTTTAAATAGTGGTAAAAATAAAAATATCGCGCAACGCAAAGTGGATTTGCAAGCAGAGGCTAAACTTTTACGTATCTACCAACTGATTGGCAAAGGTCAAAATCGTCAAGCATTGGCCGAGTCTGAATTGCTGCTCAAAGCGCAACCCAACTTTCAGTTGGCGCAGCTGGTCCATGGTGATTTGCTAAGCAGCTTTGTACGGCCAGTGAATGGTTTGGGGGATTTACCCAAATCTACTCAGCTAGCTGTCACTGCTACGGCTGCTTCACCAACAAATTCCCCTACTGCGGCTGCAACGCTAAATGAATTACGTGAAGAATCATTGCAGCGCCTCAAAGCTTTGCGAGAGCGCCCCCCAGCGAATGCATTGCCTGCTCAATTTTTAGCACTTTCAGATAAAAACAAGCACGCAATAGCTGTTGATGCGTCACGCTCACGCTTGTATCTATTTGAAAACGGCGCTAGCGGCGTCAAGCTTGTCGCTGATTACTATATTTCCATTGGCAAATTAGGAGTTGAAAAGACCTTAGAAGGCGATCAGCGTACGCCTTTAGGCGTTTACTACATCACTGGCAGCTTAAATCCAACGTCATTGGTCGATTTTTATGGCGTGGGCGCGCTCCCTATCAATTACCCTAACCCACTGGATTTAAAACGTGGCAAAACAGGAAGCGGCATTTGGCTGCATGGCACACCTTCTGAGCAATTCTCTCGTGCGCCTAAAGCATCTGATGGCTGTGTGGTTTTAGCGAATCCTGACTTGAACCATATTTTGACCAGCGTGCGCTCCAGAACAACGCCAGTTGTGATTGCAGATCGCCTCAACTGGGTTTCCAAAGCCAGTTTGGAAACAGACAAAGCAAACTTCAACAACACCTTGGTGGCTTGGCGTCAAGCAAAAGTGCAGGCAGATACCGCAAAAATGATGGCGTTTTACACCTCAGATTTCTCTAACTACGGTAAAAATTTGACGCAGTGGGCTTCAATCATCAGCAACGAGCTAAAAAACATCAAGGGCCGTGACATTGCCTTAACGAACATCAACATGATGCGTTGGTCCGATCAAAACGACACCATGGTTGTGACCTTTGATGAAGTTATTGTGGGTAAGCAAACTGGCGTCACAAAACGCCAATATTGGATACGTGATGGTAAAGCTTGGAAAATCTTTTTTGAAGGTGTAATTTAAAATGATTCAATTTGTAAATATACTTAAATTTAAATATTTTGCTCTAATTTTAATAGCTATTCAGGCACTTATTATCTCAACCACTGCCGTAGCACAAACAAAGCAAGAGACCAATCCAAAAGTACAATTCAATACCACTGCGGGTAACTTCGTGGTAGAGCTGCAAGCAGACAAAGCCCCCAAAACTGTCACGAACTTTTTGCAATACGTCAAAGACAAGCACTACGATGGCACAATTTTTCACCGTGTGATTGATAACTTCATGGTACAAGGTGGTGGTTTTGATAGTGCGTATGCTGAGAAAAAAACACGTGCTCCCGTTGAACACGAAGGTCAAGCAGCTTTAGCTAAAGGCGGCCTGAAAAACGTGGTCGGCACATTGGCTATGGCTCGCACGGGTAATCCACAATCTGCCACCGCGCAGTTCTTCATCAATGTCAAAGACAACGCGTTTTTAGACCCCACCGTGATTCCACCTGGCGACCCAGTGCCTTCGTTTGAATACCAAGGCCGTACTTACAAAGACACGCCTCGCGCAAATTTGGTGAATGCGCCCCAATTGTTTGGCTACACCGTGTTTGGCAAAGTTGTCAGTGGCATGGATGTTGTGACTAAAATTAAAGGGACACCAACTGGTGCTGGCGGTCCCTTCCCGACTGATGTCCCAAAGACACCAATCCTTATCACCTCTGCAACATTGATTAAATAGTTTATTCAGTAATTTTAGAAAGCAAATACCATGACAAACGCAACAAACAATCCTCAAGTTGAACTCCATATCGCCGGCTATGGTGTCATCACCTTAGAGCTCGATGCTGTCAAAGCTCCGAAATCGACCGCTAACTTTTTGAGCTATGTGAACAGCGGCCATTACAACAACACTATTTTTCACCGTGTGATTCCTGGCTTCATGGTGCAAGGCGGTGGTTTTGAGCCGGGCATGAATCAAAAATCTTGCGGCGCTCCAATTGAAAATGAAGCTAACAATGGCGTTAAAAATGCTAACTATACGGTTGCTATGGCTCGCACAGGCGACCCACACTCGGCCACCGCGCAGTTTTTCATCAACGTTGCCGACAATGGCTTTTTGAACCACACATCGCCCTCAGCATCTGGATGGGGCTATGCCGTGTTTGGCAAAGTCGTTGCAGGAAATGACGTGGTTGACAAAATCAAAACCGTTAAAACCGGACGCAGTGGGTTTCATGACGACGTGCCCAAAGAAGCGGTTGTTATTGCCAAAGCCATCGCACTTTAAGCCATGGCCACGGGGTTGCCGTCGTTTTCTGAGCTTAGCGCTTTGCAACATTGGCACACTGTAGATTTTATTTCTGACTTGCACTTAAACGAGTCAGAGCCTGCCACCTTCGATGCTTGGCAGCGCTACATGAGCAGCACAAATGCAGACGCCGTTTTTATTCTTGGCGATTTGTTTGAAATATGGGTCGGTGATGACAGCATCCGTACCCATCTTTCGCCGCAATCAACTGAATTGAACTTCGAGGAGCGATGCGCACTGGTGCTGCAGGCTGCTGGCAAACGCCTCAATCTGTTTTTCATGCACGGCAACCGCGATTTTTTAGTTGGCGAACAGATGATGTCGACTTGCAACGCAAGTTTGCTGACTGACCCAACAGTGCTGACGTTTCTTCAGCAGCGCTACCTGCTCACCCATGGCGACATGCTGTGCTTAGCTGATACCCAATATTTGGCATTTCGTGACGTTGTTCGTCAACCTGCATGGCAACAGGCTCAACTGGCAAAACCACTGGTTGAACGCCAAGCCCTTGGTCGTCACATGCGAGCGGAGAGTCAAAAAAATCAAACGCATTCAGTTGAATACGCAGATGTTGACGATGCAGCATCTATCGCGTGGTTAGAAGCTTCGAATGCTAAAACAATGATTCACGGCCACACTCACAAACCAGCCAATCACGACTTAGGGAACGGCTTTAAACGTGTGGTCATGACGGATTGGGACTTGAAAGCCACGCCGAAGCGTGCCGAAGTGCTACAACTTTCGAATAGCGGTTTACAACGTATCCAACTCAACTAATCGTAAGAAACAGCTTTTGGGCAGGCATACCTAGCCATTTGTGCGATAATCAAACTGTCGTGCACTCCAGTTGAGCACGACGCCAGCACCCTGCTGGGGCTAAATCAGACTGACATTTAAGCGGATTTCAACCAAAAAGCTGCTTATCATTTTTGTCAGAACTTTTTATCCAACTTTGCTTTTCATCTGCCTTTGACTGGTGCAGCCTATTTGTGGTTGCGACGGGCTGATACCCTAGCGCTCCGGACGAGCGCCTCTTATAAACATGAATTTTTCTGAATTGAACTTGGCTCCTGCCATTTTGAAAGCCGTACTCGAACAAGGCTACGACACCCCTACCCCTATTCAAGCCCAAGCCATTCCGGCCGTCTTGGAAGGCCGCGACCTGTTGGGCGGCGCACAAACTGGCACCGGTAAGACGGCTGCTTTCACACTGCCTATGCTGCATCGCCTGTCGATGTCGCGCAGCGCACAAAACAAATTTGGCGGTACAGGCATTCGCGTGCTGGTGCTCACACCGACCCGCGAATTGGCCGCACAGGTTGAAGAATCTGTACGCACCTACGGCAAATACTTGCAACTCAGCTCTACAGTCATTTTCGGCGGCGTGGGCATGAACCCGCAAATCAGCAAGCTCAAAAAGGGCGTTGATATTTTGGTCGCCACACCTGGCCGTTTGCTGGATTTGCAACAGCAAGGAATGCTAGACCTCGGTCAAGTGCAAATGCTGATTTTGGACGAAGCCGACCGCATGTTGGATATGGGTTTTATCCATGACGTGAAAAAAGTCTTGGCTTTGGTGCCTAAAGACAAGCAAAGTTTGTTGTTCTCCGCCACCTTCAGCGATGAAATTCGCGACCTTGCAGCCAATCTATTGAACGACCCACTGCACATTCAAGTGACACCGCGCAACACAACCGTACAGCGCATCACACAGGTGATTCACCCCGTTGGCCGTGCTAAAAAGAAAGCTTTGCTGGCGCACATCATCACTGAAAACAAGTGGAGCCAAGTGCTGGTTTTCACACGTACAAAATTTGGTGCCAACAGTGTGGCTGAGTTTTTAGAGAAAAACGGCATCACCGCTATGGCACTGCACGGCAACAAGAGCCAAAGCGCCCGCACGCAAGCTCTAGCAGGCTTCAAAAGTGGCGAAGTTCGTGCTTTGGTAGCTACTGATATTGCAGCGCGCGGTATTGATATTGATGATTTGCCGCACGTGGTCAATTACGAAATCCCGAACGTTAGCGAAGACTATGTGCACCGCATTGGCCGTACAGGTCGTGCGGGCGCAGATGGCCAAGCTGTCAACTTTGTCTGTTTGGACGAGGAAGGTTTCATGAAAGACATCGAAGCCTTTACCAAGCAAAATATCAACGTCGAAATCGTTGAAGGTTTTGGCCCAGACGCTGGTGAAAAAGCCGAGCCTTTGGCCATGGGTCGCCAAACCATTTGGGGCGGCTTAGGCAAGCCACCAGGTCGCGACGTGATGGCTGCTGCTGCCAAAGCGGCGCGTACCGACATGTTGAACCGTGTGCGTGAAAATCGCGCAGGGAATGGCGCTCCAAATGGGCGCGGTCCAGCAGGCGGCGGACGTGGTGGTAATTCTGGCGGAAACACTGGCGGCCATCGTGGTGGTCGCCCTAGCCAACCCGGTCAAGGCTTTGCAGGCGGTGACAATGCAAACGGTGGCCGCCCACCTGCCCAACGTCCAGCACAAGGTGGACGCGGTCGTCCATTTGGAGGCGGTGGCGGTGGTGGCTTTGGTGGAGGTAACGGCGGTGGCGACGACTTCCAGCCCCGCAACATTCGCCACGACGCAGGTCGCAATGTCACCGGCTTTAGTTCAAACAACCAAGGCCAGCGCAACAGCGCCGGCGGTCAACCCGATCCATTGCGCACCAGCGTGGACAGCATGGCCGGTAGCGGTCGTCGTGGTGGTGGCAATAATGGCGGTGGCGGCTTCGGCGGCAACCGTGGTGGCAACCGTTCCGGCGGTGGCTTTGCGCCACGCGGGCCAGGTGGTAACCCACCAAGATCTTTTGGACGTTAATAACAAACAGTAAAGAAACAGATTCTTTACTTTAGCTGCTAAAAAGCGACCTAGCCGTTACAAGTTAGGTCGCTTTTTTGTTTGTCAGAGTGTAGATCGCTATGATTTTAATAGCTACTTAGGCAATAGATATGCAGGCCAGAGGCATAAATACGTCTTTACAAAGCAAAAAGCCTCGTCACTCAAAGAATGACGAGGCTTTTAAACTTTTGGCGGAGCAGACGGGACAGTCAAAAAACTATGCCTCACTCAGCAAAACACCAATAAAATCAAAGACTTAGTAGCGGGTTGAAGAAAAAACCTGCTACCAAACTCGATACCAATGGTAGCAAGTAACAGCATAGCGCACTACAACCCTTTGCCTTCAATAAAATTTTTGCGCTTGGGGTCATAGGTCAACCCACCTTCTTCTAACTCCTCATACTCAAATCTATGTATAACAAACCCACTATTTTGGATTACAGCTTTCAAACCCGGTGAATTTTTGATTGGGAAAAGCTTTCCCTCAATTACCAATATGTAGCCATCACCTGAAATGTGAACTGGACTTCACCCGCTTTAATAGACACCAGATAAGGTCGAAATTAAAGAGGAGTGGACTTCACCCGCTTTAATAGACACCAGATAAGGTCGAAATTAAAGAGGAGTGAAAGAAATGAGAGTATCCAGATTTACAGCGGAATTTAAAGCTGAAGCGATCAAACAAGTCATTGACCGAGGGTACAGCGTTATTGATGTATCCAAACGTCTTGGGGTATCTGAAAAAAGTTTGTATCTATGGCTCAGGCAAGCCAAAGAACCCAAGGGAGCTATCAGCAGTGATATTGCGACCTTAAAGTTAGAAGTGAGCCGCTTGAAGGCCGAACTCAAACGCGCCAGCGAGGAGCGTGATATCTTAAAAAAGGCCGCCGCGTACTTTGCCAGAGCATCCGAGTGAGGTACGCATTCATGGCCGAGCACCAAAGCACGTTTCACCTGAGTAGCATGTGCAGAGTACTACAAGTACAGCGCAGCGGCTACTACGCTTGGCGAAACTGTCCACAGTCCCATCGTCAACAGGCCGACACAGCACTCTTGGTGCACATCAAACAATCCTTT
>Ga0114940_10000728_pt1 | contig 13961 bp, 12 predicted proteins | sample ColdCreekSource_FD_87195 | JGI IMG/M metagenome (GOLD analysis project Ga0114940, IMG submission 87195) | Groundwater microbial communities from Cold Creek, Nevada to study Microbial Dark Matter (Phase II) - Cold Creek Source | ecosystem: Environmental > Aquatic > Deep subsurface > Groundwater ... | reverse complement strand
CGCGCCTTCGGGGCTGCTCGCGGTGAGGATCGGGGTCGAAAACTCGGTAAAGCCGATGTCCTCCATCCGCCGCCGCGTTTCACGGATCACCGCGGTGCGGGTCATGATGTTGGCGTGGAGCGTCTCGCGCCTCAGGTCGAGGAAGCGGTACTTAAGCCGCACCTCCTCCGGATATTCCTGCTCGCCCGCCACCGGCATCGGCAGTTCTTCCGCGCGGCTGAGCACGGTTGCGCCGCGCGCATAGACCTCGATCGCGCCGGTCGGCAGGTTCGGATTGACCGTCCCCTCGCTGCGCGCCTTGACCGTGCCGTCGATCGTGACGACCGATTCCACCCGCAAGCCATCGAGAATCGCCAGCGCCGGGCTGTCGACGTCGGCGACGATCTGGGTCATCCCGTAGTGGTCGCGCAGGTCGACGAACAGCACGCCGCCATGGTCGCGCTTGCGGTGGACCCAGCCTGAGAGGCGGATCGTCTGGCCGACTTCGGCAGCGGTAAGCGCACCGCAGGTGTGCGAACGATAAAGATGCATCGAAACTCTTTCCAATCGGCCCACTTTGTTGCAGGGGCGAAAGCGCGGCTAACAGGCGATGGCCGCAGTTTTGTCAAGCCGCGAGCCCGCACGGGCTCACCTACAGAAAAGAACCATGAAAATACATCCATTGATCACCGACAGCGCCGCACTGGCCGCGCTGTGTGAACGCCTCGCCAAGGCCGATTTCGTGTGCGTCGACACCGAATTCATGCGCGAGAACACCTATTGGCCCGAACTCTGCCTGATCCAGATCGCCGATACCGAAGAAGCGGCGGCAGTCGATCCGCTGGCCAAGGACATCGATCTGGGCCCGCTGTGGGACCTGCTGGTCAATAATGAGGATGTGCTCAAGGTGTTCCATGCCGGCGGGCAGGACGTCGAAATCGTCTTCAACCGCACCGGCAAGACCCCGCACCCGATCTTCGACACCCAGATCGCGATGATGGCGGTCAGCCAGTCCGAACAGATCGGCTATTCCAACCTGGTCGAGTCCTGGCTGGGCTTCGCGATCGACAAGGGCGCGCGGTTTACCGATTGGTCACGCCGCCCGCTGACCGAACGCCAGGTCGATTACGCGATCGGCGACGTCACCCACCTTGCCAAGATTTTCCCCAAGCTGCTGAACCGCCTCAAAAAGACCGGGCGCGGGGTGTGGCTCAATGCCGAGATGGAAAAGCTCGCCGATCCGGAAAATTATCGCAACGATCCTTCGCTGTCATGGCGGCGGATCAAGGCTTCGGGCCGCAACCCGGCGATGCTTGGCCGCTTGAAAGCCATCGCCGCCTGGCGCGAGGCCGAGGCGCAGGACAAGAACATTCCGCGCGGCCGGATCGCCCGGGATGAGACTGTGGCCGACATCGCCAGCCACCCGCCCAAGGTTCAGGCCGATCTCGCCAAGGTTCGCGGGCTCTCTGCCGGGTGGAAGGACAACGACATCGGCCGCCGCCTGATGGCAACAATCGACGCCGCGCAGCCGATGAGCGACGATGAACTTCCGCCGCGCACCCCGCGTGGTGCGCCACTCGGCAAGGAAGGCGCGCTGGTTGCCGATCTGCTCAAGCTGCTGCTCAAGATCCGCAGCCGCGAGATTGACGTGGCCTCACGGCTCTTGGCGCGCAGCGACGATCTGGAGCTGCTAGCGGCGGGGGTCCGCAAGAACCTCTCGCTGCTCGAAGGCTGGCGATTTGAACAGTTTGGTGAAGACGCGCTCAACCTGGTCGAGGGCCGGATGGCTTTCGCAGTAGTGCGCGGCAAGCTGGTGATGACCCGAATCGAGGCCCAGCCTGATCTGGAGCCGGCAATACCGGAACAAGCTCAGGACGAACCGCAGCACGGGCCGCAGGACGTGCCGGAACCTGATCAGTCGCAGGAAGACGCGGCCTGACGTGAGTACCTACCTGCCCACCATCAAGCAACTGCAATACCTGATCGCGCTGCACGAACACGGCCACTTTGGCCGCGCAGCAGAAGCCAGCTTCGTTTCGCAATCCACGCTGTCAGCAGGGCTGCGCGATCTTGAGACGCTGCTCGGCGTCACGCTGGTTGAACGGACCAAGCGCGCGGTGCGGTTTACCCCGCTTGGCAACGCAGTGGTCGCCAAGGCGCACAAGCTGCTGCGCGAGGCGGAGGAGCTATCGGATCTGGTCCAGTCGAGCGGGCAGCCGCTGGTCGGCGAAGTACGGATGAGCGTGATCCCGACGATCGCCCCGTTCTTGCTGCCCCGGATGCTGCCCCGGCTGCGCCGTGAGCGTCCGCAGCTCAAACTGTTTCTGCGCGAGGAGCCCAGCGCCGCTGCGCTCGAATCGCTCCACCACGGCCGCGCTGACTGCGTGCTGCTGGCATTGCCGTTTGCGACCGGAGAGGTCGAGAAAGAGACGATCGAGCTCGACGCGCTGTTCGTCGCCTTCCCCAAGGATGACCCCCGCGATCCGCCCGACGAGATCCCGCCCGAGCTGATCGACGAATCCCGACTGCTCCTGCTCGAAGACGGCCACTGCCTGAAAGAACATGCCCTCGCCGCCTGCAACCGCCCCGAAATGCGCGCCTCGGCGACGATGATCGGCACGAGCTTGCACACCCTGGTGCAGATGGTCGACAACGGCCTGGGTCTGACCATGCTCCCCGAAATGGCAATCGACGCTGGCATATTGAACGGCACCGACGTGATCGCCCGGCCCTTGAAAAGCGACACTGCCAACCGCGAAATCGCCCTGGTCTGGCGCAAGAACTCGCCGCGGAGCGACGAATTCAGGTTGCTGGCGGAGGAACTGCGGGCGGGTTAGGCGCAAGAGGATTCCGCATTGTCTGCTATGGACGTCTGAGAGGGATGGCGAGCAGACTTATGAGTTCGACACGCCGGATTAGTAAGTCATTGGGTCCACGAAGTGGGGGCAGGTCGAACTGGTTAGAGCTTGGACATGCCGCCGCCGCAGTTTTTGCAAACTTTGGTTCGAGAAAGGGCGATGGGGCGCACTCCAAGACTCGACCTGTCTCATCAACCAAAACCATGATCGATGTTCGCAGTCCTTTTCGAGGCAAGGATCGATCATCAAGCTGGATCACCACTTGGGGATCGGATTGGAAATTGTCGACCATCTTCCAGTTGCGTGTATTGGGATAAACAAACTTGAGGGTCGACTGGAGGTGAAAATACTCCGGCAAACCAGCTCGCGAAGTCGCCGGCTGAAGCCTCCGCCCCTTGGCGATGGTGCAGTATCGATCAAAGTTCACCTTTGGGCCGAGACGGGTCTCGGCGCGACATTGAACAACCGCTCCAGTCGGATCAATCGTCAGTTCGAGATCGACCACAAACGACTGCGTCTGAACATCCGGTCCCGATTGAAAATCCTGGGGCTGAAATAAGATAGACGGATCGGGCACGCTGAGCGTGCCAGCAGCAAATACAAACGCGAGAATGTCAAGCATCTTAACATTAGTATCACGAACGCACGGATCCCAAAGAAAAATAAATACAAGGATCAGCAAGCAAGCGAGTCGCCACTTCAGTCCATGTGCTTCAGACCGACCCGCAGGTAGTCCCAGCCGGTGATCACGGTCAGCACGGCGGCGGCCCAGAGCGTCGTCAGGCCGACGGTGTGCGGCACGTTCATCGTGAAGGTGCCGAAGGTCCAGTTCCAGCCAGGCAAAGCGCGGCCGAGGATCAGCGCGCCGAGGCAGATCATCTGGAACGTCGTCTTCCATTTGGCGAGGCGGCTGACCGGGACCGAAACCTGCAGTCCGCCGAGGAACTCGCGCAGACCCGAGACTGCGATCTCGCGCACCAGGATAATCAGCCCGGCGATTACATGCATATCGCCCACATAGGGCCCGCGCAGCACGCCTTGCGCGGCGAGGACCAGGATCACGGTGGCGACCATGATCTTGTCGGCAATCGGATCGAGGAAAATGCCGAGCCGCGAGACCGCGCCGCTCGAGCGGGCGAGGTAGCCGTCAAAATAGTCGGTGATGCCCATCGCGCAGTAGAGCACGAAGGCCATCAGATAGCCCCACTCCCACTCCGGCCACCACATCAGGAAGCCGAGCAGCGGCAGCGCGACGATCCGCGACAGCGTGAGCAGGTTGGGCAGCGTCAGCATCACGCATGGTCATAACCGCACCAGGCCACGTGCAAAAGAGGCAGTATAGGGCTTGTCCGCAACCGGTTCGCCGCTAGGGTCCGCGCCAACCGGGGCAGCACGAAGCGAGCGCATGACTACGCAGACTCATTTGATCCACAGCCGCCGTTTCCTGCCGCTGTTCGTCACCCAATTGCTCAATGCCTTCAATGACAACCTCTTCAAGAACGCGATGGTGCTGTATGTGATCTACAGCGTCTACCAGTCGGAGGAGCAGGGCGGCGTGTTCAGCGCGGTTGCCTCGGCCGTGTTCATCCTGCCGTTCTTTTTGCTCTCCGCGCTGGCCGGACAGCTCGCCGACATGCGCGACAAGGCGCGGATCATCCGGATGGTCAAGGCAGCGGAGATCGGGATCATGGCGGTCGGCGCGGCGGGTCTGGTGATGGCCTGGCAGCAGATCGCGGTGACCACGTTGGCGATCCCGCTGATGCTGACGGCACTGTTCGGAATGGGCGTCCATTCCACTTTCTTCGGACCGATCAAATACGCCATCCTGCCGCAACATCTCTACCCGAACGAGGTGCTGGCCGGGACCGGGCTGGTCGAAGCCGGGACCTATATCGCGATCCTCACCGGCACGATCGTCGCGGGCTGGATCCCGATCGAATGGGCCGCCGCTGGTGTGATCGTGACTGCACTGATCGGCTATGTCACCAGTCGCCAGATCCCCGAGGCGCTGCCCTTGATCGAGGCCGAGCCGCTGGACTTCCACTTCGTCCGCTCCTCGGTCGCACTGGTCCGTAACACCATGCACGATCGGCGGGTGTTCCTGGCGATCATGGCGATTAGCTTTTTCTGGACGATCGGCACGGTGCTGTTCATCCAGTTCCCGCCGCTCGCCAAGCACGTGTTGATGGCCAGCAAGGAAGTCGCCAGCTTGTTCCTGGTGATCTTCTCGATCGGGGTGGCGGTCGGCTCGATGTCGGTCAACGCGCTGCTCAAGGGGACGGTATCGGCGCGCTTTTCGCCCGCGTCGGTGGTGGTGATGGGGCTGTTCGTGGTTGGCTTCTACCTGGTCTGCCAGATGTGGTCGCCCAGCCACGGCAGCGGGCTGATGGACGTGGCGCACTTTGTCAGCGAGCCGTTGGCGATTCCGCTGCTGCTTTGCCTGTTAGGGATCGCGGTGGCAGGCGGGATGTTCGTGGTGCCGCTTTATGCGTTCCTCACGACCTTCGTCGACAAGAGCCAGACCGCGCGGACGATTGCAGCGAACAATATCGTCAATTCCGGCGCGATGGTGATCGGTTCGCTGATCGCCTTCGGGCTGAGCGCAGCTGGAATCCCGATCATCCAGCAATTGCTGCTCAGCGCGGCGATGTGTCTGGTTTCAGCCTGGCTCGGGCGCAAGCTGGTTGCGGCGGAACTCGCCGCCTAGGCTCAAGCGATATACGCGGTGACGGCGAGGAAACAGGCGCAATAGGCCATGAGGAAATCGCGCAGGTCATCGAGCGTGAAACCCTTGCTGCGCGGAACGGCCAGCGCCTTGGCCCCGCGCCGGATATGCGGCGGCAACGAGGTAAGAAACGGGTGACGAGAGCTCTCGTCGGTGGTGACCAGGGACTGGCGCGTGATCCGTTGCATGCCTACGTGGTAAGAATTGATTCACCACTGCACCAGCCGGAAAATTGCGGTTAACGGCGACCTTCCCAGAGCGGGACAGTAACCATGCCGGGTGTTTCGACGCTACCTGCGATTGAAGCGCAGGCCACCTGCCGCTAAGACCCGCCAATGAGCGAACACACGATGCTTAACGGCGGCCGCCTGTTGGTGGACTGCCTTGTTCAACAGGGCTGCGACCGGATATTTACTGTCCCGGGAGAGAGCTTCCTCGCAGTGCTCGATGCGCTGCACGACACGCCAGAGATCGAGACGATCGTGTGCCGTCAGGAAGGCGGCGCGGCGTTCATGGCCTGCGCCGATGGGACGATGACCGGCAAACCTGGTGTCTGTTTCGTGACTCGCGGGCCCGGCGCAACCAATGCCTCGATCGGGATCCATGTTGCGATGCAGGATTCGCAGCCGATGCTGCTGTTTATCGGCGATGTCGATCGCGGGATGAAGGACCGCGAGGGCTTTCAGGAGGTCGATTTCGGCGCGATGTTTGGCGCGCTCGCCAAGCTGACGCTGCGGATCGACGATCCACGACGCATCCCCGAATATGTCGCCCGCGCCTGGTCGACCGCTATCTCGGGCCGCCCCGGTCCGGTGGTGATCGCCTTGCCAGAGGATATGCTGCTTGAGGTAGTAAGCGACGTCTCCCCTCGCCCTGCGGTGGTCAGTCCAGCCCAGGCGGTTTGCCCCGATGCGCTTGGCGCGGTGATGCGCTTGCTCGAAGACGCCGCCTCCCCCGTCGCAATCATCGGCGGTGCAGGCTGGCACACCAAGGCCCGCGAGCATTTCACCGAGTTCGCTGAGCGAATCGGTTTGCCTGTTTCCGGGGCATTCCGGCGACAAGACGCGGTCCCGAATTCCAGCAAGGTCTGGGCCGGCAATCTGGGCTATGGCCCCAACCCGCAACTGGTCGAACGGATCAAGCAGGCCGACCTCGTGCTGGCGGTTGGCGCGCGGCTGGGTGAGGCGACGACCGATGGCTACACGCTGCTCACCCCAGAGCATCCGGGCCAGACGCTGATCCACGTCCATCCCGATCCGAACGAGCTAGGCCGCGTCTATCGGCCCGATCTGGCGATCTGTGCGGACATGGCCGAATTCGCCGAAGCCGCCGCGCTGTGGGACGATGATATCGTGCCCTTCGATGCTGGCGACGAGGCGCACGCCCAGTGGCTCGACTGGTCGACACCAAAGCCCAACGGGTTCGCGCTCGACATGGGTCAGGTCGTGCTGGCGATGCGTGAGGCGCTGCCTGACGACAGCATCATCTGCAACGGCGCGGGCAATTTCTCGGGCTGGTGGCATCGCTACTGGCGCTACAACGGCTTCCCCTCGCAGCTCGCCCCGACTGCCGGAGCAATGGGCTATGGCGTTCCGGCCGCAGTTGCAGCCGCGCTGCGCCATCCAGAGAAGCTGGCAATCGCGCTCGCCGGTGACGGCGATTTCATGATGAACGGTCAGGAACTGGCCACAGCGATACAGTACGGCGTCAACCTGCTGGTGGTGCTGGTCGACAACGGCACTTACGGCACAATCCGGATGCACCAGGAGCGCGAGTTTCCTGGGCGGGTGTCTGGAACCGGGCTTTCAAACCCCGATTTCGTCGCGCTGGCCAAGGCATATGGTGGCTGGGCTGCGCGGGTTGAAACCACCGAGCAGTTTCACATCGCACTGACTGAGGCGAAAGAGCGCAGCGGGTTGCGCTTGCTGCACCTGCTGATCGACACCGAACAGCTCAGCGCGGCCGGTGCCAGCGTTTCGGGCTTGCGCGCGCGGGCGAAGTCCTAACGCCTGGACAGGGCCAGAATGTGATCCCATTCCTCGGACGAGACCCGCGAGACCGACAGTCGGAACTTGGTCAGCAATTCCATTTCGGCCAGCGCCGGGTCGGCCTTGATCTCCTTGAGCGTGACCGTTCGGGCAAGCTTGCGGACCGGCTTGAGCTTAACGGCGGTCCAGCGTCCGGTATCGTCGCTCGGGTCCTGAAAGCCGGCCTGGCTGATCTGGGCGATGCCGACGATCTCCACCCCGATATTCGAGTGATAAAAGAACACCTCGTCACCCACTTCCATCGCCCGCAGGTTAAGCCGCGCGGTGTAATTTCGCACCCCGTCCCAAGTCCCCTCGCCCTCGGCGATCAGATCATCCCAGCCGTAGACATCAGGCTCGGACTTCATCAGCCAGCGGGATTTGATTTTGGTCATGCAGTCCATTCCAAATGCGCGTAAGGCGGCGCCATAGCCATAACATTACGGACACGTCCACACATGCCCCTTGATGCCCTTCCTGTCCTTTCCCTCGCCGACGACAAAGCGCAGTTCTCCCAAGCCATCGGTGATAGCTTCAAGACCTTCGGCTTCGCTCTGGTCAAGGACCACGGGATCGATCCAGACCTGATCGCCCGCGCTTGGCAATTGACCGGGCAGTTCTTTGCACTCCCCGAAGATGAGAAGCGCAGCTACTTCAATCCCGCAATCGCGGGTGCCCGCGGATACACACCGTTCGGGACCGAGATTGCCAAGGGTGCAAAGAAGCATGACCTGAAGGAATTCTGGCATGTCGGCCGCGATCTGCCGGAAGGCTCGCCGCTGGCCGATGCCTCGATGCCGCCCAATGTCTGGCCCGCTCGGCCGGCCGGGTTCCAGGATCTGTTCGAAGAGCTTTACGCACAGTTCGATGCGACCGGCGCGATTATCCTGTCGCGCATCGCGGTCTATCTCGGGCTCGACGAGCACTGGTTCGACCCAGCGATCGAAGACGGCAATTCGGTGATGCGTCTGCTGCATTATCCGCCGCTGGACGGGATCGAGGGCGAGGCGATCCGCGCCGGAGCGCATGGCGACATCAACCTCATCACTCTGCTGCTCGGAGCAGAAGAAGCCGGACTGGAGCTTCTGACCAAGGACGGTAGCTGGCTGAATGCCTCACCGCCCGAAGGTGCACTGGTCATCAACGTCGGGGATATGCTTGAGCGGCTGACCAACCACATGCTGCCTTCGACTATCCACCGCGTGCGCAATCCCGATGCAACGCGGGCGCGCTTCAGCCGCTATTCCATGCCGTTCTTCCTGCACCTGCGCAGCGACTGGCCGATTGAGACTTTGCCGCAATGTATTTCGTCAGAAAACCCTGATCGTTACCCAATTTCGATTACCGCGGATGAGTTTCTGCAGGAGCGGTTGCGCGAGATCGGTCTGAAAAAGTAAAGCGAGCTGGCCGCCTAGCGGCAGTTAACTCAAATTTCAGGGGCTTCACCCATAGTCCACTCCATATCCGATAGGAGTTGGCTGGGTGAAGCCGCAAGAATCGAAGCAACAGGGCGAACAATCCGAGCGCCGCGGCCCGTTGGCTCGGGCCGATCGCGACATTGTCACGTTCGGCATCGCCATCACTGCCATCATCATGTTCGTCGGCACCGGTGGCTCAGTTCTGCCACAGGTCATGCGGATGCTGAACGGCACAGGTGCAGCGCCAGACAAATTGCTGACCAACGCCATGCTACTTAACATCGCACTCGTTATCTTTGGCTGGCGCCGCTACCGCGAGCTGACTGTCGAAGTTCGCGAACGCCGCCGCGCCGAAGGGCAAGCGCGCGAACTGGCTGAAACCGACCCGTTGACCGGCTGCCTCAATCGTCGCTCGATCGGCCCCGCCACCGATGAATTGGTTGAGCGCTCGAGAGCACGCGGCGAAGCGCTCGCCTACATGATGATCGATCTCGACAACTTCAAACAGATCAATGACGTCAACGGCCATGTAGCTGGCGACGCGATCCTGCGCGAAGCGGCGCGCCGGATCTCTGTTGCCGTGCCCGATGGTGCCTTGGTTGCCCGATTTGGTGGTGATGAGTTTGCCGTTGTCCTGCCGTTCGACCCCCGCAGTCCAGAACGAGTCGACGCAATCGCAGCCACTTTGATCGAAACCGTCTGCGCTCCGGTCGACGCCGACGGCACTTCAATCGAGACGACAATCTCGGTTGGCGTGGCAGTCGACTTCGGAAGTCTCGACATCACCAGCGGGGCTGACATGCTGCACAAGGCTGATATCGCGATGTATCACGCCAAGAAGCACGGCCGGAACCGCGCCGCGAATTTTGAACCGGCGATGGAAAATGAACTGCGCGTACGCAGCGAACTGGCGACCGCGATCCGCCTGGGCGTTCCTGCGGGCGAATTCGTGCCGTTCTACGAAAAGCAGGTCGATCTCGCGTCGGGCGAGCTGGTTGGCTTTGAGATGCTGGCGCGTTGGAAATCGGAGAAGTTCGGCGGCATCGGTCCAGAACTGTTCATCCCCGTGGCCGAGGAAATCGGTGTAATCGGTGCGCTCTCGGAAAGCGTCATTGCCCAGGCTTTGCGCGATGCCCGCGGCTGGAATCCAAAACTCAGCCTGTCGGTCAATATCTCACCGGTCCAGCTGCGCGATCCGTGGTTCGCGCAGAAACTGCTGCGGATGCTGGTCGAGGCCAATTTTCCAGCCAACCGGCTCGAAGTCGAGATTACCGAAAGCTGCCTGCACGAAGACATGGGGCTGGTCCGCTCGCTGATTTCGAGCCTCAAGAACCAGGGTATCAAGATCAGTCTCGACGACTTCGGCACCGGCTACAGTTCGCTAGCCCAGTTGCAGTCGCTGCCGTTCGATTCGATCAAGATCGACCGTAGCTTCGTCTCCAACCTGACCACCAGCATGGAAAGCGCGACAATTGTCGAGGCGATCACGTCGCTGGGCCGAGGGCTGGGTCTGCCGATTACCGCCGAAGGGATCGAAAGCCCCGAAGTGCTGGAACAATTGCAGTCGCTTGGGCGCTTCAAGGGTCAGGGCTATCTTTACGGCAAGCCGCAATCGGCAGCCGAAACCGCCGATCAACTGGCGCAGCTCGATCTGATGCTTGACCTGCCGCCGCATCTGCCGCGCGAGGTTGTCAGCAACGAAAAACCTCGCAAACGGCCGAAAGTTGTGCTGCCGCGCCCGCGTCAAGCCAAGCGGGCGTAACACCGCGACTGGACCTAACGGGCGGCAGCGCATAGAGCGCTGCCATGCGCGTCCCCTTCGTCAAAATGCACGGCCTCGGCAACGATTTCGTCATGCTCGACGGTCGCGAGGACGCCCTGCCTGCGATCACTCGGCAATTGGCCGCAGCGCTTGCTGACCGCCGGACCGGGATTGGCTGCGATCAGTTGATCCTGCTTGAAACCTCGACCATCGCTGACCTGCGGATGCGGATCTTCAACGCCGATGGCGGTGAGGTTGAGGCCTGCGGCAACGCCACCCGTGCGGTCGGGGTCCTGCTTGGCAAAGCGGCGCGGATCGAGACGCTGGGCGGACTGCTCTCCGTGTCGCTGGCTGGTGCAGCGGTTGCGGTGGACATGGGCGAACCGCGCTTCGAGTGGGACGAGATACCGCTCGCCTATGCGATGGATACGCACACCATGCCGGTTGCTTGGGACACATTGGATGCACCGACTGCCGTGAATGTCGGCAATCCGCACGTGATCTTCTTTGTGGACGATTGCGACGCGATTGAGCTCGACCGGCTTGGGCCGGAGATCGAGCACGATCCGCTGTTCCCGGCGCGAATCAACGTCAACGTGGCAACCGTGGTCAGCCGCGCCCACATCCGCCTGCGCGTGTGGGAACGCGGCGTGGGTGAGACCCGCGCTTGCGGAACCGGTGCCTGCGCCACTGCAATCGGCGCGATGCGGCGGGGTCTGGTAGATCGCACCGTCACAGTCTCCCTACCCGGCGGCGACCTGACGATCGGCTGGGGCGAAGACAATCGCATCACCATGACCGGCCCCGCCGTCGAGAGCTTCCGCGGCAGCTTTGAAAGCGAACACTTTGCCTGCTGAGGTGATCTCGCTGGGGTGCCGGTTGAACCTGTCTGAAAGCGAAGCGTTGGAAGGTCTGCTCGCCGGAACGGACGATCTGGTCGTGATCAACTCTTGCGCTGTGACCGCTGAAGCGGTCCGCCAGACCCGGCAGGCGATCCGCCGCGCGCGCCGCAAGCGCCCGGATGCGCGCCTGCTGGTGACGGGCTGCGCCGCCGAGATTGAGCGCGCTGCCCTGGCCGCGATGCCCGAAGTTGACGGCTTGGTCACCAACACCCGCAAGCTTGATCCCCGGGCGTGGAACGTGCCAGCCGCCCTTCCACTCACCAGCCGCGCGCACACCCGCGCCTTCCTTGCGGTCCAGACCGGTTGCGATCACGCCTGCACCTTCTGCGTGATCCCGCAAGGTCGGGGCGCGAGCCGGTCCCTGTCGGTAGCAGCCGTGCTGCGGAAGGCTGAGGGTTTCCTTTCTGCCGGAACCCGCGAGATTGTCCTTACCGGGGTTGATCTCACGAGTTGGGGCCATGACCTTCCCGGGGAACCGCGGCTCGGCGATCTTGTGGCTGCAATCCTGTCTGGCTTTCCAGAGCTGGAGCGGCTCCGCCTGTCTTCGGTCGACGGGATCGAAATCGATCCGCTGCTGTTTGAGCTGCTCGTCGGCGAACAACGCCTGCTCCCTTACCTGCACTTGTCTTTGCAACACGGCGATGACCTGATTCTCAAACGGATGAAGCGCCGCCATTTGCGCGCCGATGCAATTGGGTTGGTGGCGAATTTGCGGGAACGGCGTCCAGAGATCGCCATTGGCGCGGACCTGATCGCCGGGTTCCCGACTGAGACAGACGCCGCGCACATTGCAAACCATTCGATCATCGTCGAGCTCCGCATCGTTCACGGCCACATCTTCCCTTACTCGCCCCGCCCCGGCACGCCTGCTGCCCGAATGCCGCAGGTACCCGCCCCGCTGATCAAACAGCGTGCGGCCGAATTGCGCGCAGCAGTCGCGGTTACCCGGGCTGAGTGGCTAAACTCGTTGATCGGCCAGCCGCAACAGGTGCTTGCCGAGCGTGACGGAACCGGCCATGCGGCAAACTTCGCCCGGGTGCTTCTGCCGCCCGGCATCGCACCCGGATCGATCGTGACTGTCACCCCTACCCAGATTTTCGAAGGCCTGCTGGCATGAGTGCTGAGACATGGTCCGATCGCGTGCTCGGCGGCTTTCGCAAGACTTCCGAACGGCTGGGTGAGAACCTCGCCGGGATCGTCGGCAAGACCCGGCTCGATGACGCACAGCTTGATGAGCTGGAAGACGCGCTGATTCTGTCCGACCTTGGCCCCCGTGCCGCCGCGCGGATCAGGATCAAACTTGCCGAAACGCGGTTCGAGCGCGGCGCAGATGAAGCCGCGATCCGCGAGGCTGTGGCGGAAGAAATCGCCGCGATCCTGCGCCCGGTGGCCAAACCGATCGATGTGGTCGCCTTTCCTCGTCCACAAGTGATCCTGGTGATCGGGGTCAACGGATCGGGAAAGACCACCACCATCGCCAAGCTGGCGCACCTGTTTCAGGAACAGGACTACGGCGTGATGCTCGCGGCGGGAGACACCTTTCGCGCGGCCGCAATCGGGCAACTGGCGGTCTGGGCGGACCGGATTGGCGTGCCGATCATCAAGGGGCCAGAAGGCGGCGATCCTTCGGCTGTAGTGTTCGACGCGGTCAAGGCCGCAACCGATAAAGGCACCGACGCGTTGATCGTCGACACCGCCGGACGCCTACAGAACAAGCGCGAGCTGATGGAAGAGCTGGCCAAGATCCGCCGCGTGCTCGGCAGGCTCAATCCTGAGGCACCGCACGATGTGGTGCTGGTTCTCGATGCCATCAACGGCCAGAACGCGCTGCAGCAGATTGAGACTTTCCGCGAGGTCGCCGGGGTAACCGGTCTGATCATGACCAAGCTCGACGGTACCGCGCGCGGCGGCGTGCTGGTCGCAGCAGCCGAACAGTATGGCCTGCCGATCCACGCGATCGGCGTCGGCGAACGGATCGACGATCTGCGGCCGTTCGATCCCGACCTGGTCGCCCGAGTGATTGCAGGAGTCGCATGATGACAACCGAGAAGGCCAAACCCAAATCCGGCTGGCTCAACTTGCTGGTCGACTACGGCCCGATCATGATTTTCTTCCTGGTCTATCGCTGGGCATCGCCCGAAGATCGCGAAAATTCGGTGGCTGAAGTGCTCGCCGTGATCAAGGGCACGGCCAGTTTCATGGTCGCGGCGGTAGCGGCGCTGCTGGTATCCAAGCTCAAGCTGGGCCGGATTTCACCAATGTTGTGGCTCTCTACCCTGCTCATCGTCGG
>Ga0114940_10000727_pt1 | contig 13977 bp, 11 predicted proteins | sample ColdCreekSource_FD_87195 | JGI IMG/M metagenome (GOLD analysis project Ga0114940, IMG submission 87195) | Groundwater microbial communities from Cold Creek, Nevada to study Microbial Dark Matter (Phase II) - Cold Creek Source | ecosystem: Environmental > Aquatic > Deep subsurface > Groundwater ... | reverse complement strand
CAGCAAAGCGAAAGGCATCGCGCCATTCCGGGGTCATGTAGACCAGCCGGTTCTCGACCACCTGCGGCGTGCCCAGGTTGGCATCGAAGTTCTGCATGCCGCCAATGCCCACACGGTCCATCCAGGCAAGGTCAGCGGCGATTCCTTCGCGGGTCACGTTGCCGTTCATCCAGTGCCACCACACCCGGGGACGCGCTTCGTTTGGCGGGCTGGCGAAACCGGCCGCCAGTGGATCGGCGGGAGCCGGCACGGTCACTTGCGGCGCGGGAGTGGTGGCGCACCCGGCCAGTGCCAGCGTCATTGCCGATACCACTGTCAGCCACGGTCCCTTGCGCACGATCGTCATCCTCTCATGTCCCCTTGTCTCAAGCCTGCCGGTATCCGGTCAGACAATCCCGGCACCCAGACCCACGGCCTTGCGCTCCTGCACCTTGCGCGCGCGATAACCGCTGGCGCGATAGGCCCCCAACCAGTCGATCGCCCCGCCCTGTTCCTGCCGCGCCATCGCCAGGATGGGGCCGACATCGGTTTCGTAAGCCGCCCGCAAGGTGCGGAAGGCCAGCATCACGTCATTCGCCTCCTGCGCCGCATGCAGGGCTTCGCGGTCGACCAGCAGCGCGCGGGTGTAACACCCGGCAATCGCCTCGGCGCTGGACAGCATGGATTCAATCGGATCGGTCACGTTGTGCGACTGGTCGATCATGTAGGCCGGGTTGAACCCGGTGCGCGGATTGGCCTCCGCCTCGGCCAGTTCGTTGAACACCAGAAACAACTGGTGCGGATTGATACTGGCGCTGTCGAGGTCGTCGTCGCCATATTTGCTATCGTTGAAATGAAATCCGCCCAGCTTGCCCGCGCGGTGCAGGCGGGCCACGATCTGTTCGATATTGGCGTTGGGCGCGTGGTGGCCCAGATCGACCAGGCATTGGCACTTGTCGCCCAATTCCAGCGCCGCCATCAGGCTGCTGCCCCAGTCGGAAATGACGCTGGAATAGAACGCCGGCTCGAACATCTTGTGTTCCAGCAGCATGCGCCAATCGGCCGGAAGCGCGGCATAGACTTCGGCAGCGGCATCCAGATAGCGGTCGAAACTGCGACCCAGATCCTGCTGCCCGGGGAAATTGGTGCCATCACCAACCCACACGGTCAGCGCGGTGGAGCCCAGTTGCTGGCCGATGGCGATGCAGTCCACATTGTGCTGCACGGCCTGTGCGCGAGTGGCGGGATCGGTAGAACTCAGCGAGCCGGTGGCATAGGTCTGCGCCTGACCCGGCTGATCCTGAAAGGTGTTGGAATTGACCGCATCCCACTCCAGTCCCAGCGCGGCGGCCTCTTGGCGCAGGGCCGCATAATCGCTGACGTGGTCCCACGGAAAATGCGGGCTGACGCGCGGCGTGGTGCGGCCCAGTTGCTGGATGACGGCGCAGTCCTCCAGCTTTTCGTGAATGTTCGTCGGCTCGCCCGCCAGCGGGAACTTGGCAAACCGCGTGCCGCCACGCCCGGCGCCCCAGCTGGGCACGGCCACCGACCAGCCCTTCGCGCGGGACTTTACCGCATCAATGGCAATGCCGCGCCGTTCCAGCTGGCGGCCCAGTGCGGCGTAATCTTCGGCCAGCGCATCGGCGCTGGCGGCGTTGTACCGGGCAATCAGCTCGTTGGATATCGGCAGTGTCATTGAGCGCCTTCGTTCGGCAGGAAGCCCTGCATTGCCATCCATGCAGCAAATTCGTCCATCACCAGACTGGTGGTGGTGCCCGGCCTGCCGGTGCCGAACCCGTGCCCGCCGGTGCCATAGGCGTGCAGTTCGACCGGACGCCCGGCCTGATGCCACGCGGACACAATCGGGAAACCCTGCGCGGTGAACAGCGGATCATCCAGTGCAATCGCCACGAACAGCGGCGGCGCATCGGCGGGAACAACGGGGGCGGGCTGCGGGCCATAGATATAGCCGACAAAAGCGGGCCGCTGCGCACTATCCGCCGCCAGTGCAGCGTTGAGCGAGGTCATGGCACCGGCGGAAAAGCCGATCATGCCAACCCGATCGGGGTTGACATGCCACTGCGCAGCGCCCGCGCGAACCAGTGCCAGCGCGGCCAGCGCGTCATCGGTGGAATCGCTGTTTTGCAGGCTTGGCGGGCGGGTCGGATCGGCCAGCCCTGCCATCATCCGTGCCACCATCACGCGCGCCGCTTCCGCTTCGTCGGCGGGGGTGGGCAGCAGCCGGTATTTGAGCACGAAGGCGGTAATGCCGCGATCTGCCAGCGCGCGCGCAACCCGCATTCCTTCCTCTTCCCACGCCAGCAGCATGAAAGCGCCGCCGGGCGCTACGATCACTGCCGTGCCATTGGCATTGGCCGGATCGGGCAGGACAGGCGTGATCGTGGGATGTGTGACATTGCGCACTGCAAGGTTGGCACCGGCGAAAAGGGCCCAGTTCTCGGTGCTGGTCGAGCCGGGTGTTTCCGCACCGTAAAGCGGAATGGCATCGGGGTTGGCTGGCGCCTCCGCAGCGACGGAAGGCGGCGGCACAAATTGCGCCATCGCTGGTTGCGCGGTCAGCGCCAGAAGCACGGCAAATGTGGATCCTTTCAGCATTCCTCTCTCCCAATTTAGTCCGACATTTTGCCGGTGGCTATCTTGTAAACGCCTGCACGTTGCCCGCATCCACGTTTATCATGTTGCCGGTGGACTTGGCCGATGCATCGCTGACCAGCCAATAGGCCGCCTCCGCGATATCTTCCGGCAGCACGTCGCGCTTCAGCAGCGATCGGTTGCGGTAATGCGCCTCAAGTTCCTCGCCCGGATCGACCTTGTTGGACGCCGCGCGCTCCTTGCGCCAGTCGCCGCCCCAGATGCGGCTGCCCCGGATCACCGCATCGGGGTTGACCACGTTCACCCGAATGCCTTCGGGCGCGCCTTCCAGTGCCAGGCACCGCGCCAGGTGGTTGGCCGCCGCCTTGGCACTGGCATAGGCCGAAGCGCCCGCTGCTGCGGCCACGGCATTCTTGCTGCCGATGAACACCACGCTGGTGCCGCCCTGCCTGGCCATGCCTTTCAGCAGCGGCCAGGCATGTTTTGCGGTCAGGAAATAGCCTTGCGCCAGCACGTCGTAATTGCGGTTCCACAGCTCCAGCGTGGTCTGTTCAATGGGCGCACTGCTGGCGATACCGGCATTGGCCACCAGCACGTCCAGCCCGCCAAACTCGCGCGCGCAGGCGATGAAGGCTGCGGCGACCTGTGCCTCGTCGGTCACGTCACAGGCCACGGCGCGCACCACGTCCTTGCCGAACTGCCCGGCAAACCCGGTGCGCACTCGCTCCACGGCTTCCGCGTCACGGTCGGCCAGCATCACGCAGGCGCCGTCCTGCAACAGCCGCGCGGCAGTGGCCGCGCCAATGCCCCCCGCCCCGCCGGTAACCAGCGCAATGCGCCCCACCATCGGCCTGGGCGCGGGCAGGCGTTGCAGCTTGGCTTCCTCCAGCAACCAGTATTCGATGTCGAAGGCTTCCTGCTCGTCCAGCGCGATATACTCGCCGATGGCTTCTGCCCCGCGCATCACGTTGATGGCATTAAGGTAAAACTCGCCCGCGATCCGCGCGGTGGCCTTGTCGGCGGCAAAGGTGATGCGGCCCACGCCGGGCACCAGCACCACCACCGGGTTGGCATCACGCATGGCCGGGCTGTTGGCCCGCGCGCAGCGATCATAATAGGCGGCATAAAGCGCGCGGTAATCGGCCAGCGCCCCGGCCAGATAAGCGTCGTCGTCCAACCGCGCGGGGTCCAGCACCAGCGGGGCGATCTTAGTGCGCAGGAAATGGTCCGGGCAGCTTGTGCCCCGCGCCGCCAGCCGCGCGAAATTGCGCGAGCAGACGAACTCCAGCGTCTCGGCATCGTCTGCACAGTGGCCCACCTTGCGACGGCTTCCCGTCATCAGCCCGCGCAGACGCGGCATCAGGGCAGAAGCAATGGCGGCGCGGCCGGTATCGGGAGAGAGCGCCGCGCCGCCAAAGGCCGGTTGCGCGGCAAGCTTGCAGTTCAGATATTGCGCCGCCTGCGCGATCAGCCGCACGGTCAGTTCGTAACAGTCCTGCGCGCTGTCGGCCCAACAGATGATCCCGTGCCCCGCCAGCATGGCCCCCTTGGCCTGGGGATTGGCACGCGCGAAATCGCGGATCATCACCCCCAGGGTAAAGCCGGGGCGCTTCCACCCCAGCCAGCCGATCTCCTCGCCCCAGATTTCCCGCGTTACCGCCGCGCCGGTGGAACTGGCGGCCAGCGCGATGATCGCATCCGGGTGGACATGGTCGATATGCTTGAACGGCAACAGCGAGTGCAGCGGGGTGTCGATGCTGGCCGCGCGCGTGTTCAGGTTGAAGGTGCAGTGCGGCAGGAAGCCGACCATCTTGTCGTCATCCTGATCGCCGGAATAGTGACCTTCCAGTGCCAGCAGCTTGTCCTCGTACAATGTGGCAAAGCCATCCAGCTTCATCGAGCCGATATCGCCGCCCGATCCCTTGACCCACAGCACTTCCACCTGCTCGCCCGTCAGCGGATCAGCCTGCATGACCTTGGCCGAGGTGTTGCCCCCGCCAAAGTTGGTCACGGTCAGGTCCGAACCCAGCAGGTTGGAGCGGTAGAGCAGCAGTTCCGGCTCGCTCATCCCGGCGGCCAGGGCATCGTCCCAGCGGCTGGTGGGGACGGCAAAGGGGATCGCATCGGCGGACATGGGTGTATGCATGTTCATGGCGTGGAACGCATAACATCAGCCCTTTTCATAAACAATCATTTTCGCTACTATTCGATCAAACATGGAAGGGAGCGGCGTTTGACGGGCGGTTTCGCCATTGTCCTGGATGTCGGCAAGACGCTGGCCAAGCTCAGCCTGTTCGCGCGCGACGGGCACATGCTGGACCGGGTGACGCGGCCCAATGCGGCCAGCAGCGGCGCGCTGGACACGGCGGCCACGGCTGACTGGGTCATCGCCTCGCTGGCGCGTTGGGCGGGGCAGCCGGTCGAGTTCATCGTGCCTGTATCCCACGGGGCCAGCGTGGCGGGCGTGCGGCACGGCAAACTGGCCTTCCCCGTGCCCGATTACGAGGCCGAACTGCCGCCGACCATGCTGGCCGAATACCGCGCCACGCGCGATCCTTTCGCCGTTACCGGCTCGCCCGCCCTGCCCGCCGGCCTTAACGTGGGCGCGCAATTGCACCGGCTGGCGGCAGACTGCGGCCCGGCTTTTGCCGAAGCCACGCTGATACCCGGCGCACAATATTGGGCTTGGCTGCTAACCGGCGTGGCCACCAGCGAGGTGACCAGTCTGGGCTGCCATACCGACCTCTGGTGCCCGGCCAGCGGCCAGTTCTCGCCCATGGCCAAGGCACGCGGCTGGGCGGCGCAGTTCGCCCCGCTGGTCCATGCAGGTGACGTTGTGGGCACGCTGAAGCCCGATCTGGCCGCGCTCACCGGCCTTGCGCGCCAGGTAAAAGTGCTGGCAGGCCTGCACGATTCCAACGCTGCCCTGCTGGCCGCGCGCGGATTTGCCACAATCGCCGACAATGACGCCACTGTGCTGTCCACCGGTACCTGGTTCATCGCCATGAGAACGCCCGGGTTGATGGCACAGGCGGTCGATCTGACCGCCCTGCCCGAAGCACGCGATTGCCTGGTCAACGTGGACGTGTCGGGTCGCCCGGTACCCTCGGCCCGGTTCATGGGCGGGCGCGAGATCGAGAGCCTGATCCAGATCGACACCCGCCGCGTGGACATCACGCCTGACCAGCCGCACTTGCTGGCCGCCGTGGAGCATGTGGTGGCGACGGGGGCCATGGTCCTGCCCACGCTGGCCCCCGGCAACGGACCGTTTCCCGCAGGCGAGGGGCGCTGGCACAATTGCCCGGTCGACTGGTATTCGCGCCGCGCCGCCGCCTGCCTTTATGCCGCGCTGGTGGCCGATGCGTCGCTGGACCTGATCGGCGCCAAGGACCGTCTGCTGGTGGAAGGCCGCTTTGCCGAGGCGCAGGTGTTTGTCCGCGCGCTGGCCGCGCTGCGCCCGGGCACCCGCGTCTATACCGCCAACGTGCACAACGATGTCAGCTTTGGCGCGCTGCGGCTGATCGACCCCGCACTCGCCCCCGAAGGTGGCCTTACCGAAATCTCGCCGCTGGCCACCGATCTGACCGCATACCGGCAGGCATGGCGGGCACTCGCCCAGACACAATCATAATTTCAACAGAGGATTGACCGGCCATGGCCCAGGACACCGAAAGCACCGACAACTGGAAGAACACCATTCTGGCTGGCCTGGCCAATTACATTGATTCCGGCTCAATCGTCTCCGGTTCGGTGGCGCTGACGCTGTGGAAAGACCTCTATGGCCTGACCGACAGCTTCATCGGCCTGATCGCAGCCTTCAGCGCCAATGCCATTTCCGCAGGCGTGGGCGCGTTCATCGGCGGGTGGCTGTGCGACAAGGTGGGGCGCAAGCGTATCTACCAGTACGACATGCTGTTCTATGCCTTTGGCATGTTGTTCCTGATTTTCGCCAGCGCGGCGTGGATGATTATCGTCGGCTTCCTGCTGGTGGGGCTGGCCGTGGGGGCAGACATTCCGGCCAGCTGGTCGCTGATCGCCGAGCAGGCACCCGACAAGCGACGCGGTGCTCATTCTGCCGTGGCGCAGGTGTTGTGGAACCTGGGTCCGGTGGTGGTGCTGGGCGCGGCCTATTTCCTGACCCCGTTCGGTATCGACGGCGTGCGCTGGCTGTTCATCCACCTGGCGGTTATCGCCGTGCTGCTGACCCTGCTGCGTTCACGCATGAGCGAATCGCAATTGTGGGTCGACAGCCAGGCTGAACGCGGCGCGCGCGCCGGCACGATCGCCTGGGGCGAACTGTTCAGTTCGACGAACCTGAAGTCGCTGGTGTTCCTGGTGGTGATGTATGGTTTCTGGAACCTGTGGGCCGGGTACAACGGCTTCTTCACGCCCTATCTGATCGAACAGAACAACCTGCCGCAATGGGCCGCCACGGTGCTGCCCGCCAGCTACTTTGCGCTGGCCATTGTTTCCACCGTGGCGGTGTTCATGACCCTGGCGGACAAGGTGGACCACAAGCTGCTGTTCGGCATTTCGGCCGCCATGCAAGTGGTCGGCATGGCCCTGCTGGCGGTGTTCGGCTTCAACATGGAGACGGTGATCGTCCACATCGTGGTGATGGGCATGGCCGCCGGGTTTGGCGCGCAGGCCTTCTTCCAGCTGTGGAGCGCCGAGCTGTTCCCCACCAATATCCGCTCCACCGCGCAAGGGGTGGCCTTTGCCGCCGTGCGCATTGGCCTGGGCATGTGGAGCCTTGCCGTGCCTGCGCTGGCCTCTTACGACTTCACCACGCTGGCGTGGATCCTCACCGGCTTTCTGGTGATTTCGGGCGTGGTCGGCACCGTGTGGGCGCCGCGCAACGCGGGCAAGTCGCTGGGGCAGATCCAGCGCGAGCAACAGGCAAGGTAGGGAGCCAGACGGGTGCACGCGACCGAACGGGAACAGGCGATCCTGGCCTTGCTGGCGCGCACCGGCTTCATTGCCTTTGCCGATCTGGAGGCCAGCCTGCACGCTTCTCCCGCCACCATCCGGCGCGATCTGTCGCGGTTGGAGGATGGCGGACTGCTGCACCGCGTGCATGGCGGCGCGCGGGCCATCGAAGCTGCGGGACGCAGCGAGGCACTGGCCCTTACCGGTACCCCGTTCGACAAGTCGATCGCGCTCAACCTGGCGGCCAAACGCGCCATCGGCAAGGCCGCCGCCGCCCTGTGCCGCCCCGGCGAAGGTGTGATTATCGACGGCGGATCAACCACTTACCAGATGTGCGATCACCTAGCGGACAAGGGCTTGCAGGTGCTCAGCAATTCGCTGCACATCGTCAATGCCCTGCTGCCGCAGAAGGATACGCAACTGGTCGTTCCGTCGGGCACGATCTTTCGCGAACAGAACATCATCCTGGCCCCCGGCGGCGAGGCGTCGATGCCCAACTTCTTTGCCAGCAAGCTGTTTCTGGGCGCAGCGGCCATTTCGCCGCGCGGCATTTTCCAGGCCGATGCCGTGTTGGTGGCCAGCCAGCGCCGCTTTCTGGACATCGCCGAGGAGGTGATCGTGCTGGTCGATGCCAGCAAGTTCGCCGCCTCGTCGGGGGCTATCGTATGCCCGCTGGACCGCATCGACCGGGTGATTACCGATGATGCCGCCAGCCCCAGCCTGCTGCGCGCAATTGCCCAGGCTGGGGTAAAGCACGTCCAGGTTGTCAAACCCTGAGCTGACAGCAAGGAAACGCCATGCACAATCTGACTGTGGGCATCGTCGGCGGCGGCATTGGCGGGCTGACAGCGGCAATTGCCCTGCGCGCGCAAGGTTTTGCCGTGACAGTGTTTGAAAAGGATGCTGCCGCCACGGTGGAAGGCGTGGGCATTACCCAGCAAGCCAACGTGATCCGGGCCATGGCCGCACTGGGCGTGCTGGATGACTATCTGGATGCCGGGTTTGGCTATGACGCGGTGGAGATCTATGCCCCCACCGGCGCGCGGGTGGCACGCATCCCCTCGCCCAGACTGGTGCCGGACAGGCCCGCCAACATGGGTATCGGCCGCCCGGCGCTGAGCCGGGTGCTGATTGACAAGGCCTGTTCGGCGGGTGCCGACGTGCGACTGGGGGTGTGGCCCACCGCGCTGCACGACGATGGAACCCGGGTTGAAGTGGGGTTGAGCGACGGCACAAGCGCCCGGTTCGACCTGCTGGTGGGGGCCGACGGCCTCAATTCCTGGGTCCGGCAAACGATCATGCCCGAAGCCCCGCCGCCTCGCTTCGTCGGCCAGTCAGTGTGGCGCTACAACCTGCCGCGCGATCCTGCGCTGGATGCCTTGCGCACCTATCACGGCCCGGTGGGGGTGGGCCTGGCACCCATGACGCCTGACACCATGTACATGTTCGTCACCTCGCCCGAGCCGGGCAATCCGCGCTATCCTTCTGCGGGCATGGCCGAGCGGATGCGGCAGAAAATCGCCCGCTGCGCGCCTGCCATCGTGGAACTGGGCGCGGCAATCACGCAGGATGAGGGGGTCGTCTATCGCCCGCTGGAAGTGGTCAACATTACCGGCGACTGGCACCGGGGCCGCGTGGTCCTGCTGGGCGATGCCGCGCATGCCACCACCCCGCACCTGGGCCAGGGCGCGGGCATGGCGATCGAGGATTCGCTGGTGCTGGCCGAGGAACTGGCGGCGCAAGCCAGCGTGGGTGAGGCGCTGGCGGCCTATCATGCCCGGCGGCAACCGCGCTGTTCCTATATCGTGGAAAGCTCGCTGGCGATCTGCCGCGGGCAACTGGGCGAAGGGCCGGTGGTGGACCACGCCCGCGCCGCCGCCGAGATGCTGGAACTGGTATCCGAGCCGTTGTGACCCGTTAGATCACCCCTTGCGCCAGCATGCCCGCCGCTGTCTCCGCCGCACGGGCCGACAGCGCCATATAGGTCAGCGAAGGGTTCACGCATCCGCTGGAAGCCATCGCCGCGCCATCGGTGATGAACAGGTTGGGCACCTCGTGCGCCTGGTTCCACTTGTTCAGCACGCTGGTGGCGGGGTCGCGACCCATGCGCGCCGTGCCCATTTCGTGAATGCCCAGCCCCGGCGGCGCGGGATCGCCCAGCGAGGTGACCACGGTGCCACCCGCAGCCTCCACCATGGCGCGCCCGTCGGCCTGGATCGCGGCGGCCAGCTTCATCTCGTTGTCGCGCAGAGCCACGTCGATATGCGGCACGGGAATGCCCCACTGGTCGGTCTGGGTGGGGTGCATGGTCACGCGGTTGTCGGCATGCGGCAGGATTTCGCCGAACCCGGCCAGGAACATCGTCCACGGCCCCAGTTCGCGCGCCCGCGCCTTCAGCTCCTCGCCGATGCCCGGCACCGCCATGGCCGCACCCGGCCCGCCATTGCGCGACAGGCCACCCTGGAAGCCATAGCCGCGCAGGTATTCGCCGCCCACCCCATCCAGATTGCGATAGCGCGGGATGTAGAAGCCGGTCGGCCGCCGCCCGAAATAATAGCTGTCGGGCATGTTCTGGAACGCGCCGATGGTCAGCAGGCCATAGAGGTGGTCCATGATGTTGCGGCCCACCTGATCGCTGCCGTTGGCGAGACCGCGCGGCATGGCCTCGCTGGTGGAATTGAGCAGGATCTGCGCCGTGCCGATGGTGGAGGCGTTGCAGAAGATGACCCGCGCCGAATAGGTGGTGGTGGCCTTGGTATTGGCGTCGATCACCCGCACGCCGGTGGCCTTGCCGGTGGCCGGATCATGCACGATCGAATGCACGATGGCATCGGTCACCACGGTCAGGTTGCCGGTCAGCCGCGCGGCGGGCAGCGAGGAATTGATGCTGGAGTGATAGGCCCCGAACGCGCAGCCCCGCTCGCACAGGCTGCGCACCTGGCACGGCGCGCGGCCCAGCGCGCGGTGGTGTTCGCGCGCCTCGCGCAGGTTGGCCACCCGGCCGGGGATCACCCGGCGTTCGGGAAAGGCGCTTTCCACCGCGCCCTTGAACTGCACTTCGGCATCGTTCAGCTCGAACGGCGGCAGGAAATCGCCATCGGGCAGCGAGTCGATCCCCTCGACCGAACCGGACACGCCGATGAAGTTCTCGATGTGCGAATACCACGGGGCCAGGTCGTCATAGCGGATCGGCCAGTCAGCTCCGTGGCCATCGCGCGCATTGGCCTCGAAATCCAGCGCCGACAGGCGATAGGTCTGCCGCCCCCACATGATCGAGCGGCCACCAAGGTGATAGCCCCTGATCCAGCTGAACGGCTTGTCTTCAGGCGTGGTATAGGGATGCTCGCTGTCTTTCACGAACAAGTGCTGGGTGGCGCTGGACAAGGCGTAGCACTGGCTCTGGATCGGATAATCCGCGGCCAGCTGCTCCTGAGGGATCTCGCCCGCATTGGGCAATTCCCACGGTCGCATCCAGTCAGTGCTGTCGGCCGCGTTGCCGCGCTGGACCAGATTGCCGCGCTCCAGCACCAGCGTTTTGAGGCCCCGCTCGCACAGCTCCTTGGCGGCAATGCCCCCGCTCATGCCCGAACCGATGACGATTGCGTCGAAATCCATCACACTATCCTACAATCGGCTCAGAACATGCCCGGCCCACCCTCGGGCCGGGTCGCGGGGGTGACGGGCACAGAAGGATCCCACCTGCCGGGCACATGGGTATAGGCCAGCTCCTGCGTCAGCGCGGGTTCCGACAGGTAGAACAGCGTCAGCACCAGTTGCTTGAAGGTCTGGTAAGCCGGATCGGCGGCGGGCGGTGGGCCGAAGGGGCTGGCGCGCGGGCCGGTGGAAGGGGCCAGCGCGGCCGCATCGTGCGCGGTCAGCAGGGCAACCTGCCGGTCTTGCGGCAGCGATGCGAAGGGGCGGCCAGCGGGGGCCAGCGCATTGATCGCGGCCAGCACCCCGGCCATGGCCGTGCGCGTGGCCGGGCTGGCCCAGTTAGCCATCAGCCCTTCGAACAGCGCGGGCACGCCCACGTCCAGCGCGCCCACCGTATCGCAGCGCGGCAGGATGCGGTCGGCCACGGCGGACAGCAGCGCCATGTCGGCCGCATCATAGCGCAAGGGGCTGTCCGCCGCTGCCTGGCCAATGGCCGCGACACTATCCAGCACCGCGCTGGCACCCGCCAGCAGCAGGGCGCTGCGCAACAGCGCGCGCCGGTCCACGCCGAGGCCTGCAAACATGCCTATTCTCCCATCGTCGCGGTGAAATATGCCACGCGCCAGCTTTCGGCAAATTGATCCATCGGATAGGATGGGATTGGACGAGCAAATATCTCGCCACATCGGGGAGGACATACAATGCAGGCAGGACAACTCGCGATTGATCGGCGCACCGTGTTGCGCGGGGCGGGGCTGATCGGGGCCATGGCCCTGCTGCCAGGCTGCACCAGCGGGGCGGGAACGGCGGCCGCCGGACAACCGTTCTTCGCGCGCGTGGGCAAGCCCATCGGGCTGCAACTCTATGCCTTGGGCGAGGAAGCGGGGGTAGACCTTGGCGCGACCTTCTCGGCGGTGAAGGCCATGGGCTATGGCGAGGTGGAGCTGCCCAACCTTTATGGCCGCGACCCGGCCGAGATCAAGCGGCTGGCCGATGCCGCCGGGCTGCCCATTGCCAGCCTGCATGTGCCCGCCGTGCCCTTTGCGCCGGGCGACGGCCTGACCTTTCAGGCCGATCCTGACGAAGTGGCCCGCGTGGCCCAGGCGCTGGGCATCAGCTATCTGGTGATCCCGTTCCCGGTGCTGCCCGCAGGCTTTGCCATCGGCGAGGGAGAGCCATTCCCGCAGGCGATCAGCCGCGCCTTTTCCGGCGCCGAACGGGCGCACTGGAGCCGGGTGGCCGAGCGGTTCAACCAGATCGGGCAGGAGATGACCGAACGCGGCCTCACCGTGGCCTATCACAACCACAACCTGGAGTTTGCGCCACTGGACGACACCACGCCGTGGCAAGTGCTGATGGACGAGACCGATCCTGACCTGCTCAAGGTGCAACTGGACCTTGGCTGGGTGGCGCAAGCCGGGCTGGACCCGGCAGAGCAACTGCGCGCGCTGGGCAGCCGGGTTACCTCGCTGCATGTGAAGGACGTGGCGCAAGGCGGGGCGCAGAGCTTCTATTTCGAGGCCACGCCGGCCGAAGTCGGTTCGGGTCGGCTGGACTGGGCCAGCATCCTGCCCTTGGCCGCCGAACAGGGCGTGGCGCACTATTTCGTGGAGCAGGAGCCGCCCTTCACCGGCCCCCGCGCCGAGGCGATGGCGAAATCGGCGCAGTTCCTGAACGGGCTGGTCGCCTAGTCCGCATCCAGACAGCGGCGGATATAGGCGTAGCCGCCGCTGACCACGTCCATCGGGTCGGCAAAGAAATCGCGCCATACGCGGGTGGCAGCGGCCAGTTCGGGTACGGCGCGGCCGAACGCCTCGATGGTCAGCCAGCCGTCATAGCCGCCCGCCTGCAACAGGGCGATCGTCTCGGCGATTTTCGCATGGCCGGTGCCCGGCGTGCCCCGGTCATTTTCGGAAATGTGGACGTGGTGCAGATAGCCGCTGGCCAGCAGCTGTTCGAGTGCCGCCAGCGGGTCTTTCTCCTCGATATGCTGGTGGAACGTATCGTAGAGGACGCCATAGCCCGCCTCGCCCAGCCGCTCGCAATAGCTGATCGACTGGCCGATGGTGTTGAGCAGATAGGCCTCGAAGCGGTTGAGCGGCTCCAGCGCCAGCACCAGTCCGGCATCACGCGCCACCGGCGCAAAGGCGCGGTGCAGAGTGGCGCAATGCTCCAGTTCCGCCTCGGTTGGGCGTTCGCCAGTGAACACCCCCAGCGGCTGGTAAAACGGCCCGACCAGATGCGTCGCCCCCAGTTCCGCGCAACATTCGGCCACGCGCTTCAGATGATCCAGCGCGGCCCGGCACGCGGCGGGGTCGCCCGTCAGCGGGTTATGCGCCTCATCCGGGATCAGCGCGACCGCCGTGCGTTCCAGCCCCATGCCGTCCAGCATGGCGCCCAGCGCGCGGTAATGGCCCGGGTCTGACGGGTCGAACACCGGCACTTCCACCCCGTCAAACCCGGTTGCCTTGATCGCTTCCAGCTGCGGGCGGTGGTCTGCGGTTACGTGCCCGGTCCACAGCAGCATGTTGATGCCGATTTTCATTTGGTTTTATGCCCGCGTTCAAACAGCCACACCGCACCAAACACGAAGAACAGGATCACCGGGATCACCGCCACCGCCTTGAACGAGGTTTCCGCCGCATAGGCCAGCACACCGTGCATCTCCGGCGTTCCGGGTTGCAACACGGCCAGCGCGGCCTCGCCCCCGGCGCGCTCCAGCTTGGCCTGGTCATAGATTGCGCCCAGCTGCGGCAGCACGAAGCGGATCGCCAGCGCGCCCGCAAAGCCGACCAGCCCGAT
>Ga0114940_10000726_pt1 | contig 14002 bp, 12 predicted proteins | sample ColdCreekSource_FD_87195 | JGI IMG/M metagenome (GOLD analysis project Ga0114940, IMG submission 87195) | Groundwater microbial communities from Cold Creek, Nevada to study Microbial Dark Matter (Phase II) - Cold Creek Source | ecosystem: Environmental > Aquatic > Deep subsurface > Groundwater ... | reverse complement strand
CTTTCGCGGGTGACGGTGCAGGCGACGAATCCTCAGCAAATCCGAGACAAGAACAGCATAAAACGGCACAAAAACAGGCTTTAAACATGACATAGTCTCCTAAAATGTTCGCAACCGTTCACCACAAAGGCACAATGCCCACAAAGAACAGCCTTGTCGTTCACGTTCCAGCCTATGACCAACCAAAGTCGGCGAGGATGCCGCCGACCCAGCCGACCACAGGTCAGCGCTCCCTGTACGGCGCGCAGTGCCCGCCCTACACGACTGAACGGTTGCAGATGTTCCTGATCCACGGACGCTAGAAAGTGCGCGTTAAGGACACGAAATCATGTATTTATTATGTCCCACTCTAGGAACGAGCTTCGCCCCACAGCCTGTACGCAACCGGAGTTGAAGCGCGGTGGAGTATGGGGTATCTCGGTGCGTTCCGAGCAGTTAACCCCCATTACAGGATGTTCAACGCCTATGCTGGATACTAAGTTTATTCTTGCAAATCTGGACCTCGTGCGGAATGCCGTGACGGACAAGCACGCCTCCGCACCACAGATTAATTTGGAATACTTCGTCACACTGGACGAACAGCGTCGCAAAGCGCAGGCTGAGAACGACCAGTTGGCGGCAGAAAAAAATAAATTCTCTAAGCAGATTGGTCCCTTGATGGGCAGCCTCAAGAAAGCCGCTGACTCCGAGCGGAGCGGGCTGGAAACAGAAATCAAGAAACTACAGGATCAGTCGCGGGCACTGGATGATCGCATGCAGGATCTGGCGGACACCTTCGCTTCCGCCGACCTGAAGCTCGACGAGATGCGCGCCTGGATCCCCAACGTTCCGCACGAAACCGTCCCAGCAGGCCAAGATAGTTCCTCCAACGTGCTGGTACGCGAATGGGGGGGCGAGCCTAAGAAATTTGAGTTTAAGCCGCGGTACCATTACGAGCTTGGAGCGGACCTCGGAATCCTCGACTGCGAACGCGGTGCGAAAGTCGCCGGATCGGGTTGGTACTTCCTCTGCGGCGCGGGTGCGCGCCTGGAACGTGCTCTGCTGGCCTGGTGCCTTGACGTTCATCGTACCCAGCATGGGTACACGGAACTTTTTCCACCTTACTTCGTGACCGAAAAGACGCTGTACGGTTCGGGGCAGTTGCCAAAGTTCGCGGAGCAAATGTACGCCGTCCCGCTGGACCGGCTCTTCGCCATCCCGACCGCAGAAGTTCCGCTTACAGCCTTCCATCGCGACGAAGTCCTTGAGGAAGCAGAACTCCCCAAAAAATACTGTGCGTACTCGGCCTGTTTTCGTCGCGAAGCAGGTGCCGCAGGAGCAGACACGCGAGGCATTTTGCGCGTGCACCAGTTCAATAAGGTTGAGATGCTCAAACTAACCACACCAGAAACAAGTTGGGATGAACTTGAGGCGCTCACCCGCAACGCCGAGTACCTGCTGCAACAACTCGGCCTTAAGTACCGCGTGGTCAATCTGTGCCGAGGTGATTTGGGTTTCAGCGCGGCCAAGACCTACGACCTGGAGATTTGGGCGCCCGCAGCGCAACGCTGGCTTGAAGTTTCAAGTTGCTCCAACTTCACCGATTATCAAGCCCGCCGCGGAAATTTGCGCTTCAAACCTAAAGCGGGCGGGAAGCCTCAGTTCGTCCATACGTTGAATGGATCCGGCTTGGCCTTGCCACGGCTACAGGTCGCGTTGTGGGAAACGTTCCAACTGGCAGACGGCAGCGTGGTGATTCCCGAACCGCTGCGCAAGTACATGGACGGCCAGGAGCGCATTGCCAAACCATCCTAATACATGTTTGCGAAAGGACTTGCGTCATGCTCCGGCGAGTTTGAAAGCGGCTTATTCCAGCTATTGGACTTAAAAACAGGACGAAATATGGCTGCTTTTCTATTCTTGACGAACCGCTCTTTAGTAGGGAGCACTTAAAGAAAAGACTCGATTTTCCTGCGAAAACATGTGGATTTTCAGCGGCGATACGGATAATCAATTCCATTCTCCCTGGACGACCTCGGCGCTGGGCCGACTTGGAGGGGACTGAGCCTGCAGTTTCAGGCGGAATACAAACGGAGGAGAGGAAATGGCCAGGAAGCCTAATGCAGCGTTCATGAAGCCAGTCACGCCCAGTGCTGAGTTGGCGGAGATTGTCGGAAGCAAGGCCATCCCACGCACCGAGGTCACGAAGTTGGTGTGGGCGTATATCAAGAAGCACGACTTGCAGGACGCCAAGAACCGCCGCAACATCAATTGCGACGCAAAGCTTAAGGCCGTCTGCGGCAAGAAGTCCGTCAACATGTTTGAACTGACGAAGCTGATCTCCAAGAATTTGAAGTAAAGGACGCAGCTGGGTTCTAAAGGAAAAGGCACGGCCTAGGCCGTGCCTTTTTCGTAACCGTTCAGTTGTGTCGGGCGGCACTGCCCGCCGAACAGGAAGCGCCGACTTTTGTTGGTCGTAGTTCGGGACGTGAACAACAAGCATGATTCTCCGGTAAAAACCTCGTTGGGGAACGCACTTTTTCTCTCGTGCGGGCCTAAAAACAGGCGCGATTTTCTCGGCGCACCCCGCCGTTTTTTTGACTCGAACGATCCGTTCACGAGCCGTAATCCGTCTGAATCAACCGCTGGAATCACTTCTTGCGCATCGTCCGGACGTGGTGGGGCCTAGCTGCTGCTCCGCCGATTGAAATCCGATTAACCGTCGGGTACTGCCCCACCTGCTCCTTCTCGGCCATCCCGCTTGGGCGACGGGCGGCGCGCTACGCAAGGCGGGAGACGCCCTCCTGCGTCAAACTAGGGGCCATCAACGAGCACGCCTACTTCAGCGCACGCTTCAAATTGCACGCCGCTGCTTTCAGGCTCGCCGCCACGGTTGCAAAATTCTCACGTGCATGCTCCCAGCGATCTGAAATCAGGCTCAAAATCACTCACTCGGGAACAAGAAGAGCCAAGAATTAAAGGCATGTCACAAACTGGACTGGTGACCAGGGTCAGAATGAAGAAGACTCCAGGCGAATAGATTCGTACCGTTGTTGTTCGGATGCCACATGTCGCGGTTGTTGGTAATGTGTGTTGCTGCGGTTGGGTTCGCGTGCGCTCTGACAACCGAAAAGTCCACTGACGGCGACTGGACTTCGAGTATAGAGCGAAGAGTAGCTGCGTATGCTGCATAGTTCCACGCCCGACCGACCTGGGCTGCTCACAAAAGCAGTAAAAGTACCACTTTTTGAATACGTACCGGCGCGCACCTACGTTGGGGGCGTGTTCAATTCCGCCTGTGGCTGGATTCAAGGAGAAGCGCTTGGCGTTACTTACACTTACGAACGTCAGCAAACACTATCCCGCACCCGCTGGCGTTGAGCCGGTGCGCGTGTTGCGCGATGTGACGTTGGCCGTAGACGCGGGCGAATCCGTGGCTCTGGTCGGCCCGTCGGGATCTGGCAAGAGCACGCTGTTGAACATTATCGGGACGTTGGACCGCCCTACGGCTGGCCAAGTGATGCTTGATAACCGCGACTTGCTTGTGCTGCAGGACGACGAGCTGACCACGCTCCGCAATCGTGAAATCGGGTTTATTTTTCAAGCGCACCATCTGCTGCCCCAATGCTCCGTACTCGAAAACGTCTTGGTGCCCACGTTGGCCGGAGGTGCGGAGTTGCGCGAGGGCGCGGAAGACCGTGCGCGCCTGTTGCTCGAACTCTTGGGGCTTGCCACGCGCCTAACGCACCGTCCCGGGCAACTATCGGGCGGCGAGTGCCAGCGCGTGGCCGTGGTACGGGCGTTGATCAATCGCCCCAAGCTACTGCTCGCCGATGAACCTACCGGCGCATTGGACCGTGTGTCTTCGCAGAACCTCTCCGACATGCTGGTCGAGATAAACCGTGAACTTGGGGTCACGCTCCTTGCCGTCACGCACTCGCTTGACTTGGCCATGCGCATGGGCCGCGTCTTGGAGCTTGACGACGGCCTGCTTGGGCCGCGCAAAGTGGAGGCCCTTGCATGAGTTTCAATTCGAGGGTGCTGGTGTGCCGCAGTTTAAGCTTTCACTGGCGCTCCCACTTGGGCGTCTTGCTCGGTGCGGCAGTGGGTACGTCCGTCCTCGTTGGCGCGCTTGTAGTGGGCGATTCCGTACGCTTCAGCCTGAAGCAAATGGCCATGGCGCGGCTCGGTCGCGTGCAGCTTGCGCTGCCCGCAGGGGAACGACTTTTTCGCGACGCATTGGCGGGCGAGTTGGCTGCGGAGTTAAATGCGCCCGCTGCTGCGGTGCTGCAACTATTCGGTTCCGCCGCGCTTCCAGATGCCTCCGCACGCGCCAACAGCGTTCAGATATTGGGCGTCGACGAATCGTTTTGGGCGCTGGGTGGGGAAGGGGAGGCGGCTTTTGCCTTGACTGCCGGAGCAGTTTTTAACGAACGCCTAGCGCGGCAATTGAACGTGAACATAGGCGACGAAGTTCGCCTACGCATACTGAAGCCCAGCGCACTCTCGCGCGATGCGCCGCTTTCCAACGACGAAGAGGCCCTGGTTCGTCTGAGCGTAACGGTAAAAGCTATTGCGCCGGACAACGGCTTCGGGCGTTTCTCATTGCAGGCGAACCAAGTACCTCCATTTAACGCATTCGTGCCGCGAGCCGTTCTTCAGAAAGCCGTGCTGCAGCCCGGCAAGGCCAATCTGGTACTGCTCGGCGAGAGTGACCGTGCGCTGGAGATAGGCCAAGCGACTGCTGCGCTCCGCAAACGCTGGCAACTTGCCGACGCGGCGCTGGAACTGCGTGAAATAGCACCGTTGGAGATGTTGGAGCTACGTTCGCCACGCGTGATGCTCGATCCGCCCGTCGCTAAGGCCGCGCTGCAAGCTGCTCCGGATGCGCGAGGCATTCTCACTTATTTTGTGAATGAACTTCGGCACGGAGGCAAGACGACACCGTATTCCATGGTTGCGGCTGCTGGCGCTCCCGTCGTAGAGCCAGATATGCCCGATACCGATATCGTGCTCACGGATTGGCTTGCGGAAGATCTTGCGGCCAAAATTGGGGACGAGATTCATCTAACGTATTTTGTGATGGGTCCTCAGCGCACCCTGGAAGAAGCGTCACGAAGTTTTCGTGTGCACGCCATAGTGCCGTTAAAAGGCCCTTGCGCTGACAAGGAATTGATGCCGGATTTTCCGGGCATGAAAGATGCGCCCGATTGCAGATCCTGGCAGGTCGGATTCCAACTCGACTATACGCGTATTCGCGACAAGGATGAAAAGTACTGGGATGAGTATCAGGGCGCGCCCAAGGCGTTCGTCACCCTCAAGGCCGCGCAGGACATGTGGCGCAACCGATTCGGAGAATACACGGCTGTTCGGTATCCTTTGATTGACGGTAAAAAAGCGCGCGTTGCAACTCACTTGCTAGAAAATCTATTGCCTGCGGATGTTGGACTGGGGTTTCATCCCGTCCGAGAGCAGGCGCTTGCGGCCAGCACGCAGGCGATGGATTTTGGCGGGTTATTCATTGGCTTCAGCTTTTTTCTCATCGTGGCAGCGCTGCTTTTGATGGGCCTTCTTTTTCAGTTCGGCATCGAGCGCCGTTCGGGCGAAGTCGGCACCTTGCTGTCCTTGGGCATCCCCATGCGCCGCGTGCGGTGCTATTTATTGGCCGAAGGTATGGTGCTGGCCGCATTGGGTGGAGTAGTCGGTGCGGTCGGCGGAATCGTTTACGCGCGCGCGATGCTGCATGGCTTGTCCACAGCTTGGGTAAAAGCAGTGCAAACCACTTCTTTGCAATTCCACGCTGCTCCCGCGACGCTGTGCGTAGGCGTTGTCGCAGGAACCTTGGTGGCTTTCGTGGTGATTGCACTGGGCGTGCGTAAGCAGGCGCAGCGTCCGGCCCGTGAACTGCTGGGCGCGGGTGCCGAATGGACTTCGTCCTCGCCCCAGCGCAGCCGAAGTGGGTGGTTTGCGGCGATTTTTTTTGTTTCCGCCGTGGCGCTGGTGGTGTGGGCGGGTGCTCGGCGGGACGCTATGGCGGCGGGCGTGTTTTTCGGTGCAGGGGCGTTGCTTTTGATGGCTGGACTGGCTTGTACGTGGTCGGTTCTGATTTCCCTGGCTCGCCGCAGCGTGGCACGCGTTACGTTAACTCGTCTTGGATGGCGCAATGCCTCGCGCCGTCGAGGCCGCAGCGTTGCAACGGTGGGGCTGCTCGCCTGCGGAGTTTTCCTGGTGGTAGCGGTGGGCGCGAATCGGCAGAATCCGTCCGATGGAGCTGAGCTACGTTCGTCTGGCACGGGCGGCTTTGCGCTCTTTGCCCAAACCGCGCTACCGATCGTTCAGGACCTCAACAGCGCCGTAGGCCGCGATGTCTACAACCTGTCCAAGCAGGAAATGACCGGCGTCTCGGTGGTGCCTCTGCGCGTGCGTGCCGGAGATGACGCCAGTTGTCTTAATTTGAACCGTGCGCAAGTTCCGCAGCTTTGGGGCGTGCAGCCGCACCAACTTGCTGAACGGAATGCGTTCACCTTCTCGGCAATCCTAGAGGAAGGTTCCTTTGCGCATCATCCTTGGGAATTGCTGGATGTGCCTATTGACGACGAGACTATTCCAGCCATCGGCGACATGAACACCGTTATGTGGGGCTTAGGGCAGTCGCTTGGCGGGACGCTGGATTATGTGGACGAGCGTGGCCTGCCCTTCAAGGTCCGTATCGTAGCGACGATTGCGACCTCCATGCTTCAAGGCGGGCTGATCGTTCAAGAGGACGCGCTGCTTAAACGCTATCCCTCCGAAAGCGGCTATCGAATACTCCTTATCGATGTGCCGTCAGGTCGTAAGGACCAAGTTGCCGCCACCCTGTCAAGGCAACTGGACGACATGGGCCTGGAGGTTGTTCCTGCGGCGCGACGGCTGGCAGATTTCAACGCGGTTCAAGACACCTATTTGACCACGTTTCAAGTGCTTGGGAGCCTGGGGTTGCTTCTGGGCAGCTTGGGATTGGGTGTGCTGGTGCTACGTAACGTGCTGGAACGCCGTGGTGAACTGGCGCTACTGCGGGCGGTGGGGTTCCGTAAAGGGGCGTTACGCATGTTGGTAGTCGGCGAGCATGCCGCATTGCTGGCTGGAGGTTTGTGCGTAGGCGTTCTGGCCGCCACGTTGGCCGTGGTGCCTGCACTACGCTCACCAGGTTCCGGGATTCCGTACGAACAACTTACCTTAACGGTCGCTGCGGTGTTGGTGAGCGGACTGCTTTGGACTTTCGCAGCGGCTTTTGTGGCATTGCGAGGGCCGTTGCTGGATGCGTTGCGTGAAGGTTAAAGGGAAAGGAGCGGAAGGCATGTTACGTCACTTGGGAACGGTTGCCTTGCTGGTCTTGTTCGGCCGGATGGTTATGGGCGGCGGCGCGTTCGCGGAAGACCAGCCGGTCTATGCGAACGATCTGCAGAAGGCTGCGATCGGCAAGCTCCCGGATGAACTTATGAAGATCAACGGAGAGTTTGAAGTAAAAGAAGACGCCGGCAATCGCTACCTTGAACTCCCCGGAGATCCGCAGCCCGAACCTGATTCGTCCCTTTTCAGCGTGCTCTTTGGCCCCAACGGGTCCTCAGGCTTCTGCGTTTCCGCAAAGGTCAAGGCGGAAGCGCGCGGGCGCGGTGCCAAGGCGCACTTTTATGTGGGAACTAACGGCGTGGACGGCTTTCTGCTTAAAGTTGATGGCAAAGGCAAGTTGGAACTGCATTCCAATGGTGCGGAGAAGCAGTTACTCGCCTCGGCAGACTTTGTATGGACCACCGGTACATGGACGCGCCTTATGCTGCAAGTCCGCAAGGTCAAGGATGGAGAATGGGCGCTTGAGGGCAAGGCCTGGAAAGACGGCGATACGGAACCCACCGCGTGGGCCGTGACTCACAAACTGGACCAGGAGCCAGAAAATGGGCGCTGCTGGGTCGGTGGTATCCCATACAGCCGACTGCCCATGCAGTTCGACGATTTGGGAGTTGCTCCCGTGCGCTAAAGTCGTGGCCGCAAACTTCTGCTACACTGCGACGCATGACTCGTCCGAGCAAACACGGTGTTGTCGCGGTTCTTGTCGACGAACACGGGCGCTACCTACTGATCCGGCGTGCGCTAACCTTGCCCCGATCACCCGGTGTATGGTGTTTTCCAGGCGGGGAAGTTGAGGCTGACGAAAGCTTTGATGCGGCCATCCGACGCGAAGTACAGGAAGAAGTCGGCTTGGATATTGAAGTGCTCGGAAAGGTACACGAAACCCTTTCGCCCAACGGCGAGTTTCTGCTGCACTGGATGGAAGTTAAGGTAGCCGCTTCCAGTCCAGCCCTAAAACCACATCCAGGTGAAGTCGCGGAGTTTCGATGGCTCCTGCCTGCCGAGGTGCTGGCTTTAGCGCCAATTCTTCCAACTCTGGTGGAATGGTTGAAAGCACGCATATAGGCGCATGTGCGGTGCTTCTTGATGATATTTATGACAATACCGACAATGAATGTCTGTATTGTCTTGACTTGGTACGACACTTCAGTTATGAGCGTTGCATTGGTCTGGACGTTAGCGGAAAACCATTATGAAATACTCACAAAGCACTGAGCTGGCCATCGATAGTCTTTTCTTTATGGCCGCGCATTTGGAGCGGCACGACTTCGCCGTAGACGAGGTAGCACAAGCGCAGCGGGTGTCACCTTCGTATCTGGCGAAGATATTCCAGCAGTTGGCCAAGGCGGGTTTGTTGCGCTCGCATCGAGGCGCTAAGGGCGGTTACCAGCTCGCCAAGCCCTCTTCGGAAATTACACTGCTGGACATTGCGTCGGTCTTTGAGGGCATCTCGCCGATGTACGACTGCAACGCTTCAAGCAAGAACTGCACGTTGGGTCCCAAGTGTCTCATAGTAAGCACCTTCCGCGAGGCTGAACGCCAGATGCATGCGGTGTTACAAGGCGTGTCACTCGAAAAACTAGTGGACAACTGGAGTAAGAACAGCCTTAAGGCGGAGTGGGTTGGAGTTGCAACGTCATCTGGAATAAGTATTTAACCAATAGTAGCCGTGGCTGACTTAGGTACATAGGAGATTTTTAATGTCTTGCGCGCCACTTCTTGAAGTTCAGGACCTGCATGTTGAGGTTGCTGAAAAAGTTGTTTTGCGTGGCCTTTCGCTCGTCATTCGCAAAGGCGAAGTGCATGTGCTTTTGGGCATGAATGGGTCCGGAAAAAGCACGCTGGCTTACGCTATTATGGGCCACCCGAACTACGCGGTGACCAAGGGGAGAGTCCTTTTCGAGGGCGAAGACCTGTTGGCTTTGGATCCCGACGAGCGTGCCCGGCGTGGGGTCTTTCTGGCTTTCCAGCACCCTATTTCGGTGCCTGGCGTGAGTGTGGCGAACTTTCTGCGCACAGCCTACCAAGCGCGTTTTCACGGCGGAGCGGCTAAGGCGATCGATAAGACAGCTGGAAAGTCCAGTGGTTTCTCGGTGATGGAATTCCAGAAGAAGCTCTTGGGGGCTATGAAGGAACTGAAAATCGATCCGACGCTCGCCACCCGCTACTTGAACGATGGGTTCAGCGGCGGCGAGAAGAAGCAGATGGAAATTCTGCAACTCGCCATGCTGCAGCCCAAATTCGCCATGTTGGACGAGACGGACTCAGGTCTGGATGTGGACAAGCTAGCCACGGTAGGCAGGGGCGCCGCCGAACTGGCCGCGCAGCACAACATGGGCGTACTGATCATCACGCACTACAAGCGCATGTTGAACTATGTGCCGCCCACGCATGCGCACCTGCTTTTTGAGGGCAAGATCGCCGTAAGTGCCGGGCCGGAACTGGCAGATGAAATTGATCAACACGGGTACGAAGTGGCGAAGGCTAAGTATGCGAAAGTAGGGTAAGGACTGAACAAACGCAGCTAGGTGGAATGGAACCAGCATTTTGATTCCTTGCGAACATCAATTCGTTGATTTGGATCTTAAGAGTCCGCATGGTACGCAGCTCCTAAAACTGATTGACCTGGCCTGTGCGGCAACCGTGCAAGACCGCTCCCCATGACTTGAATTAAGAAGGAGGATGTGCGATGTCTCGACACGACGAAAAAATCCTGCGCGAACCGGCAGCGGTGGAGGCCAATGCGGCCTCTGACATTGTCAAGGAGTATAAATTTGGCTTCCACGAGGAGGAGAAGCATTCCTTCCGCACGAAGAAGGGTCTTACGCGCGACACCGTCACAGATATTAGCGCGAAAAAGAACGAGCCGCAGTGGATGCTTGACTTCCGCCTGCGTTCGCTGGAGATCTTTCAACAGAAACCCACTCCGACCTGGTGCGGCGACCTTTCGGGCATCAACTACGACAATATCACGTACTACCTCGCGCCGACCGACAAGCAATACACCACATGGGACATGGTGCCTGAGGAGATCAAGCGCACCTACGACAAACTGGGTATCCCCGAAGACGAACGCAAGTTCCTCGGTGGCGTCGGCGCGCAATACGACTCCGAAGTCGTCTATCATAACCTCAAGAAAGAGTGGGAAGACAAGGGTGTCGTATTTCTTTCGCCCGAAGAGGGCCTTAAGCAACACGAAGATCTCTTCCGCGAGCACTTCGGCAAGATCATCCCGCCTGGCGACAATAAATTTTCGGCGCTCAACAGTGCCGTTTGGTCGGGCGGTAGCTTCATCTATGTGCCGAAAGGCGTGAAGGTCGATATCCCGCTACAGGCGTACTTCCGCATCAATGCCAAGGACATGGGCCAGTTCGAACGTACGCTCATCATTGTAGATGAAGGTGCCTTCGTGCATTACGTCGAAGGCTGCACCGCGCCGGTCTATAGCTCCGATAGTCTGCATTCGGCAGTGGTGGAAATCGTCGTTAAGAAAGGCGCACGCTGCCGCTACACGACCATTCAGAACTGGTCCACCAACGTATACAACCTCGTCACCAAGAGGGCCGTGGCTTACCGAGACGCGACGATGGAATGGATCGACGGCAATATCGGCAGTCGCCTGACGGTCAAGTATCCAGCCGTGTACATGATGGAACCTGGCGCACGCGGTGAAATCCTCTCGATTGCCTTCGCGGGCAAGGGCCAGCACCAGGATGCCGGAGCAAAGGTCGTGCATTGTGCGCCCAATACCTCCTCGGTGATTACCAGCAAGTCCATCAGCAAGGACGGCGGACGTGCGGGCTATCGCGGCCTGTGCAAGGTGCTGAAAGGCGCGGAGCACTGCAAGTCGCGCGTGGTCTGCGACGCGCTGATCCTCGACGACAAGAGCCGCAGCGACACGTACCCATACATCGAGGTTGACGCCGAAGAGGTGCAGATCGAACACGAAGCGTCCGTCAGCAAGATTTCTGAAGAGCAGCTTTTCTACCTCACCAGCCGCGGTCTGACTGGCGAAGAAGCCGCCAAAATGATCGTTACCGGTTTCATCGAGCCACTTATCAAAGAGCTGCCGATGGAGTATGCCGTCGAAATGAACCGGCTGATTGAGTTGGAGATGGAAGGGACCGTGGGTTAAGCGAAATACATTGCACTACGCGTCAGCATGAGGTTTTTTACCGAGGAGCGGAGTCGGCGTTGTCTCTCGAAAAGGTGCTAGCGGAGTAACGATGAGTGCGGCCCAAAGGGCCAAGCAGTATTTTTGCCGTTGCGGGCGCTTACGAGCCGAACCAAGGAAAACCATGAGCACCTTGTCTGCCACGCATGCCCTGACCGCCGAGGGTGTGCGCGAATTCTCAAAGGCACGCCGCGAGCCTGCGTTCCTTGTTGAGCGCCGCCTGAAAGCGCTGGAGACGTTTCACGCGCTGCCGATGCCGGGGAAGACGGATGAACTCTGGCGTCGCGTGAAGCTCGACGAGGCCGGTCTCGACATCGAAACCGCGACGGAACGCTCCGGTGCGCTGCCCATCCGCTTAGAAGCAAATGCTTCGGCTGCGAAGCTGAACGGCTACTGGGGCACACTGGAAGACGCTATTCTTGCCACCCCAAAAGTCGTCGAAACTCATTGGGCCACAACGGTCTATCCGGCTGGCGCGCTCGAAGACATCGTCCAGCGCAAAGGCGGCAAGTTTCATGCTCTGAACCAGGCCCTCTGCGACGGCGGATATGTGCTGCATCTGCCCCCAGGCGCGAAGGCGGAAAAGCCCTTCACGGTTGAATTTAGTTCTCGGCAAGGCCAGGACGGTATCTTCCCTCACAACCTCATCGTGCTGGAAGAAGGTGCCGAAGCGGTCGTGTACGAAGGCTACAGTTCACAGCCTGGCGATGCGGGTTTCTGCAATCCGCAGACGGAAATCATCGTCGGGCCTAACGCAAAATTGCGCTACATTCTCGTCCAGGATTTGGCCGAACAGGTCATCCATATCGGCGCGCAACACGTGGTCGTCGAGAAGCACGGGCATTGCACCTTTGCCAGCGCGCATCTTGGCGCAAAGCTCTCGAAGGACTTCATGGAATGCGAGATGGTCGGGCCGTACGGCGAGGCCATTTTGTATGGACTGTACTACGGCTTACATACGCAACAGCACCATTTGACCACGTATCAGCATCACCGCGAGTCGAACTGCAAAAGCGATCTGATGTACAAGGGCGCGTTGGACCACGAAGCGCGGGCCTTCTGGCGGGGCATGATTCGCCTAGAACCGGGCGCGCAGAAGACCGACGCGTACCAACAGAATCGTACGCTGCTGTTGAACGCCGCCACGCGCATGCATTCGATTCCTGGGTTGGAAATCCTGGCCAACGATGTCCGCTGCACACACGGGGCGACCACCGGGCAAATCGACCCGGCGATGTTGTTCTACCTGCTCAGCCGCGGCATCTCGAAATTCCAGGCGCGCAAGACGATCATGGACGGATTTTTTGAGGAAGTCGTGCTGAAGTTTGGCTTGGAAGCGATCATCGAGCCGCTGCGCAATCGCATCGACGCCAAGATCGCCGGAGTAAAATAACGTAGCGTGGGCGTCTCGCCCGTAAGCCGTTCTCAAATCGAGCCGAACACATGAACTAGGTGCCTACGGCAAGGATCGCCCGCGCCTCGAAGAATACAGGAGCCCATTTAATTCATGGGTACGTACTTAAAGGCGTTAAAAATCGCCGATCTTCCGGAGGGTCGCGGCAAGTGCGTGGTTCTGACCGGCAAACGCATCGCGGTCTTCCACACAGCGGCGGGGTACTTTGCCATTGACGACGAATGTACGCACGCCGACGCCTCGCTCTCAGAAGGCGGCTTGGTGGACGACTGCACCGTCGAATGCCCTTGGCACGGCGCGCAGTTCAACTTAAAGACTGGCCAGGCCAAGACCATGCCTGCGGTGGAGCCTGTATCGTCGTATCCTGTCAGAGTGCAGGGCGAAGATTTGGAAGTAGAAGTGTAAGGCAAGTCAAAGTTCAAACGTCGAACCACCACAACGCTTGATTTGGACCTTTCACTTTCGGACTTTTGACCGAGGTAGATCATGAGTGCGAATACAAATACCCAGCCCCTGCGGGCTGCTCCTGCCATCGAGCACTACCCGTTGGACGCTCGGCGTATCGCGCAGGATTTCCCGATCCTTAAGCAGAAAATCCACGGCGGCAAGCGGCTGGTGTATCTCGATAGCGCCGCCAGTTCGCAGAAACCGTTCTCCGTCATTGACGCAATGAACGAGTATTATCACACCAGCCATGCCAACGTGCACCGCGGGCTGCATGTGCTGGCCGAACGGGCCACTGAAATCTACGAGTGCGCGCGTACGCGTACGCACTTTTTCATCAACGCGTTTCTGCCCGGCGAAGTCATCTGGACTAAGAATGCCACGGAAGCCATCAACGTCATCGCGCACGGCTACGGTCGCAAATACCTCAAGTCCGGCGATGAAGTTGTTATCTCGCGTCTGGAACATCACGCCAACATTGTCCCCTGGCACCAGCTTGCAAAAGATAAGGGCGTGGTGGTGCGTGCACTGGAATTGAACCCAGACGGCACGTTGCGCCTGGAAGTCCTAGACGGATTTTTAGCCACGGGCAAGGTTAAGCTGGT
>Ga0114940_10000725_pt1 | contig 14010 bp, 10 predicted proteins | sample ColdCreekSource_FD_87195 | JGI IMG/M metagenome (GOLD analysis project Ga0114940, IMG submission 87195) | Groundwater microbial communities from Cold Creek, Nevada to study Microbial Dark Matter (Phase II) - Cold Creek Source | ecosystem: Environmental > Aquatic > Deep subsurface > Groundwater ... | reverse complement strand
GCGCGTACCGCCAGCGGTTTGCCAATGCTGCTGCTCAAAGCGCCATAACTGGTGGTTTGACCAAAGGGAATCTTCAATAACGCCTGCCAAACGGCTTGTTGGAAAGGTGTGCCGGCAGATAGATCTAGCGGTACATCAAACTGCTTCAATTCGCCTGCAAAGTACGCTTGCAATTGCCGCTGGGTTTCTTTGAGGATCTGTTGTTGGTTGATATCATCACGCTTTTGCCAGTTTGAAACATCGGGCAAATGGCGCTGATCTGTGAACCACATGCCGGCTAAGCCTTGTGGAGTAGCTGCTAGATACAAATTGCCGTGTGTGCTCGCGCACTCGGCGTAAACAATATTGGGGTCATGTTTCATAAAAAACTTTCAATTTAATGAGGTCCAAGCCCGCATCACCGCATAGCTGCGCCACGGTCGCCAAGCTTGTGAAGCGTCCAATGCAGCTGCAGCCGTTTTTGTGGGACTCAGAGCGGGCGTTTGATGCTGCAGCCCCATCGCCTTGTGAAGTGCCACATCGCCCGCAACAAATGCGTCTGGCCAGCGCAGCGCACGCATGGCGATGTACTGCGCTGTCCAATCACCCACACCGGGCAGTTCGCGCAATTTTGCCATTGTGGCGTCAATATCAACCCCTGGATGCAATGCCAGCTCTTTACTGGCAACAGCTCGTGCCAGAGCCACAATCGCAGCTTGACGTTGTTTAACGATACCTAGACTTCCCAAAGCTTCGCCGCTTGCTGCTGCAAGTGCTTCGGGTGTCGGAAAAAGCCGTGTCAACTCAGGGAAGGGTGTCTCAATCGAGGTGCCAAATGCATCCACCACGCGCTGGATAAAGGTGCGTCCAGCCGAGACAGTGACTTGCTGCCCCAAAATGGCCCGAACCGCCAATTCAAAGCCATTCAAGCAGCCTGGCACCCGAATGCCTGCAGTGGCATCATCGTCCTTGAAGCTGCTTTTAAGCACGCTGTTGATCGCCATCGGATCAGCATCCAAGTCCAACAAAGCACGAACTTGCCGAATAACCTGCGGCAGCACGGGGCGCAGGGAGTCGCTTACTTTTAGCTGTAGTGTGGGTTGTGTGGGGTGAAATTCAACACTGAGACAGCCAGCGTAGGTGCTTTCGCCAAAAGCATATGAAAAAGACCATGCAGCCGATATGTTTATTGCCTTAATCGCTATAAATTCAGTAGTATTCAATTGTCTTTTTTTGAGAAATTCAAGCATCCACTGGACGTTGTACGGGGGTCTGTAGCTCAGTTTGACTGTGCTAGAAGGCCAATCTTTCGTTGTTTGAGCCGTTGTTTGAGCCGTTGTTTTTACAGGGTTGCGCACAGCTTTTCGCAGGGCGCTGGGGTTGAGTCGGTAATGCGTCAAAAAAGCATCTGAAAAGCGCCGCACACTGGCAAAGCCGCTGGCGTGCGCGATGTGTGATGTGGGCATGTCCGTGTCGGTGAGCAGTTGTTTGGCCGTCAAAAGTCGCCGTGTTTGCAGGTATTGCAACGGTGAAACGCCAAATTGCGCCTCAAACAATCGCCGCACATGGCGGTCAGACACGCCCAAGTGTGCCGCTAAACGGGAAATGGAGGGGCTGGCTTCGCCCCATGCCAAAGGTTCGTCCAACCACCGCGCCGCTTGCAGCGCCAAGGTGCAGCTGGCATCTTGCGCTGACCACGGTAGGCTTCGCGGCGCTAGCTCTGGACGGCAGCGCATGCAAGGGCGGTAACCCGCACTCTCGGCCAAGGCGGCATGGTCGAAAAAACTGCAATTTTCAAATTTGGGGAGCTTGACGCGACAAACGGGGCGGCAATAAATACGGGTGGAGCTGACGCCGACGAAAAACCGGCCGTCAAATCGCGCATCGCGGGCTTTCAATGCTTGGTAGCAGGCGGTGGCATTGTTGGCGGTGTCCATGGTTAAATCATACGCCGTTTGTCACGCTGAATTAGCCATTTTCGGACATGCCCATGCACTGTTTCCGGCTAAATGACACCTACAATTGCAGGCTAAATATTAAAACGGCTGATCGGTTGAAAATACTCCTCGTCAAACTCTCCTCGCTGGGCGATGTGCTGCACACGCTGCCAGTGGTCAACGACATCAAAACGGCATTACCAGATGCGCAGATTGACTGGGTAGTCGAGGCCGCGTTTGCAGGTGTGGTGCGACGTTGCGAAGGTGTCAACAAAGTCATCACTTGTGAGCTGCGCAAATGGCGAAAAGCGCTTCTCTCGCCTGAAACAAGACAAGCTTGGGGCGCATTTACAGCTGATTTGCAGCGTGAGACCTACGACGCGGTGATCGATTTGCAGGGGCTGACCAAATCAGCCGTTTTGTCAAAACTCGCAAAACTATCATCCACAGGTAAACGCTATGCCATGGCCAACCGCACAGATGGTTCAAGCTATGAAGCGCCCACACGCTGGTTGGCGGACGAGGCAATTCAGTTAGCACCGCACTTACATGCCGTCCAGCGTGCGCGGCTCGTTTGTGCGCAAGCGTTGCGGTATAAATTAACTGAAAATGCTATTTTTACACCTAAATATAGGCTTCTAGCCGGCGTAAATATTGCCTCAACAGCTATTAATAGCATAGCAAAATTTGATGAGAAAAAAACTGTCGTTTTTGCACATGGCAGCTCACGCGAAGACAAGCTCTGGCCTGTGAGTCATTGGGTTGCTTTGGGGCATCGCCTCAATGCAGCAGGTTTTGGTGTAGCTTTGGCGCACGGTAGCGCGGCAGAAGAACAGCGAAGCCAAGATATTGCAAGTCAACTTAATCAGGATAAAGGTACGGCTGAGGTTTGGCCGCGTTTGGGCATAGATGTCTTGGTCGATGCCATTGCTGGCACGGCTGGCGTGGTAGGTGTAGACAGTGGTTTGAGCCACATGGCGGTGGCGCTAGATTTGCCGCACGTGCAAATCTATAACTTTGACACGGCTTGGCGGACTGGGCCAATTGGGTCAGGTGATTTAAAAGTTGGCGCTCGGCAAGTTAGCGTGTTTGCGCAGCCTGCGCCGTCGGTGGACGCGGTTTGGCAGGCTTGGTTAGCCGCTAATTCGGTTTCTAGCCAGCCATGAACAAGCTCGTTTTGTCTCTCTATTCAGCAGCGGTGTGGTGCGCGCAGCCGCTTTTGCGGTTGAAGCTGGCTCGTCGCGGACGTGCTGAGCCGGGTTATTTGGTCAATATTGATGAACGTTTTGGCCAATATCAGCAGCCAGCCGTGCATAACCTGCCGAAAGACCAACAATTTGTATGGATTCACGCAGTTTCATTGGGCGAAACGCGTGCCGTAGCCGTGTTGATAGCGGCATTGCGTCAGCAACTTCCAGGCATGAAATTGCTTTTGACGCACGGCACTGCGACAGGTCGTGCAGAGGGTGCAAGACTATTGCGAGCCGGCGATGTGCAAGTCTGGCAAGCGTGGGACACCAAAGCGGTGACAGATCGGTTTATTCAGCATTTCCAGCCACGCATGGGCATCATGATGGAAACCGAGCTGTGGCCGAACATGGCAGCTACGTGTGCCAAATACAAGGTCCCGCTGGTCATTGCCAATGCGCGCCTAAGTGAAAAAACATATGTGCAGACTAAAAAATTTGATGTACTGGCGCGTCCGGCTTACGAATCTTTAACTGCTGTTTGGCCGCAAAGTGCAGCGGATGCGGACAGGTTTGCCAAATTGGGCGCACCCGTTGCCGGTGTTTTTGGTAATCTCAAGTTTGATGCCGTTGTGGATGGGGTGCTGCTAGTTCAAGGTAAGCTCTGGCGCGAAGCCTTCAGTAAACCCGTGGTGATGTTTGCCAGCTCGCGTGAGGGAGAAGAGCTTTCCTTGCTGCAATATTTGCAAAAACCCACCTTTAACGTGCAATGGCTAATTGTGCCGCGCCATCCACAGCGGTTTGAGGACGTAGCCGCATTGATCGTGCAGCATGGATTTAATGTCTCTAAGCGCAGTGCGTGGTTAGATCAACCGGATACTGCCGAAGCAAATACGATCTGGCTTGGCAATAGCTTAGGCGAAATGGCTTTGTATTACGGCATGAGTGATGCCGCATTGCTGGGTGGTAGCTTTGAACCTTTGGGTGGTCAAAACTTGATCGAAGCCGCCGCGTGTGGCTGCCCAGTCGTCATGGGGCCATCGGTCTTCAATTTCTCGGAATCCGCTGCGTTGGCTATTGAATCAGGCGCAGCCTTTGCTGTGGATTCAATGCCTAAAGCAGTAGATACAGTCAGCGAAATGATTGAGAGCAGGGCTGCCTTAGATGTAGCACGCGCTGCCGCACTACAGTTTGCTAGAGCACACCAGGGTGCTGCTGAGAAAACAGCAACAGCCGTGGTAGAAATACTTAGTTAATTGATTTAGCTAATTATTTAGTTAAGTCACTTTGCCAACAAAGCGTTAACAGACGCTAAATCCTCGGCTTTAAGCGTACCGTTGGCTTGCCGCAGTTTGAGCCCACCCAGCAAAACGTCGTAACGCGCCTTAGCCAGATCACGCTTGGTTTGGAACAGCTGGCTTTGCGAGTTCAGCACATCAATGTTGATGCGCACCCCCACTTGGTAGCCCAGCTTATTAGCGTCTAAGGCACTTTGGGTAGAGAATTCTGCCGCTTCAAAGGCTTTGACGCTGGAGAGGCCAGACTGCACACCAAAGAATGCTGCACGGGTTGCTTGGGCGACGGTGCGCTTGGCAACATCTAAGTCAGATCGTGCTTTGTCTTCCAATGCCAAAGTTTCTTTGATGCGGTTTTGCACCGCAAAACCTGCAAAAAGTGGCATGTTAAAAGCCAATGCTACTGTGCCAGAAGTGCTGCGCGTGCTTGCCGAGCTGGTGGCTGAGCCTTGGTTACGGTTTGCGCCGTAGCTGGCATTGAAGTCAAGTGTAGGTTTGTGTCCCGCCTCCGCTTTGGTGGTTTCAAGCTGAGCTACTTCCAATGCCAAACGTGCTTGTGTGATGCTAGGATGGCTGGCTTCTGTTGCGGCAACCCATTGGCTCACATCGTTAGGCGCAAGCTGCGGTAGTGTTAATGGGATGACTAAGGGCTTGGGTTCCACATTGCTTTTGCCAACCAATTGATCTAAAGCCATTTTTTTGACGCGCACGTCGTTTTCAGCCGCAATTTCTTGTGCTGTTACCAAGTCAAACCGCGCTTGCGCTTCGCGGGTGTCGGTGATGGTGGAAGTACCCACTTCAAAATTACGCTTAGCAGAAGCCAATTGCTCCGCCACAGCTGCCTTTTGCGCTTGAACAAACGTCAAAGTGTCTAAAGCCGCTAAAACATCAAAATACGATTGCGCCGTGCGAATGATCAAATCTTGCTCAGAAACTTGCAACTGTGCCTTGGCAATGAACGTCTGTTTTTCGCCTTGCTCATAGTTCACCCAATTGCTGGGGCGGTACAAAGGTTGAGAGGCTGTTAACGTGGCGCTTTGACCACCAAAATGTGTGTTGTTTGCAGCGCTAGCCACATCCAGCAACGAACGCGAAGCACCCATTTGAAAACCAGCCGTTGGCCAAATGCCCGCTTTGGCTTGTTCACCACGCGCCAAAGTAGCGCTTGCCGCAGACAAAGCTGACTGGTAGCCCGCATCGTAACTGCGCGCGGATTGGTACAAGTCCGCCAAATTTTGCGCCTGTACAGGTAGTGCACTGGCTGTCAACATTGCTAGCGCCAGGCCAGTAAGTTGGGGGAAGCGTACGTTCATAGTGTTCCTAGTGATACTTTTTAAAGCATTAAAACTGAAAACGTGGTGTTTCTGCAAAGCCGCTCAAGCGAGGGGCGACAGTGTCCCAACTTTGTTTGGTTTCAAAAGCTGTTTCAGATACGCGTTGCACCAACGTAGCACGCATAACGGGCTCGTTTCCCACAATCGCTATGCAGCGCCCACCGATGGCGAGCATATTTAAGGTGTTTGCTGGAATTTGAGCCACTGAGCCGCTCAGCACGATCACGTTGAAGCGGCCATAGCTACTCAAGTCTTTGCTGCCGTCTGCAACGATGACTTTGGCGTTGTAAACATCCGCTTGTTCAAGGTTTTGACTGGCTTTGGCTGCTAATTCAGCGTTAATCTCTAGCGTTGTCACGAACTGTGCTCGATGCGCAAGCAGAGCCGTCGTAAAACCAGAGCCCGTGCCAATTTCCAAAACTGTCTCATGTTTGTGGATTTGCAGGTCTTGCAACATGCGTGCTTCGACTTTAGGCGACAGCATGCATTCACCCAAAGCCAATGAGCCCAGCGGAATTTCCATGTCCACAAAAGCCAGTGCTTTATGCGCTAAAGGTACAAAATCTTCACGTTTGATGGCCGCCAGCAGTTGCAGTACGTGTGCATCCAGCACATCCCAAGGACGGATTTGCTGCTCAATCATGTTGAAACGGGCTTGTTCGATGTTCATGTTTTGTATTCCTGCTTGCTGTTGGTGTTGCTACCAATGGTCAATTAAATAAAATTAAAAATGGGATAAATTGATTTTATGCGTTTATAAATACGGTGTTAGCTGGTTGTTTCCAGCTTTACCGTAGGTTTACGCCATAGACGCATCGCCCAATTCGCCAAATCATCCATATAACAATACATCACGGGAACGACTACCAGCGTCAGCAGTGATGAAGTAATTACCCCGCCAATGACAGCTTGACCCATGGGCGCACGTTGTTCAGAGCCTTCAGACAAGGCAAAAGCCAAGGGAACCATGCCGAAAATCATCGCCAAAGTGGTCATCAAAATCGGGCGTAAACGCACTTTGGCGGCTAAAAGCAGGGCTTCCGTGCGCTCTAAGCCCTCTTCACGACTACGAATGGCGAAATCCACCAACAAAATAGCGTTTTTGGTGACGAGGCCCATCAACAGCACCACACCGATGACTGAGAACATGGATAAAGTAGAGCGGAACATCAGCAGTGCCAATACAACCCCAATCAAGGTCAACGGCAGCGAGGTCATCAACGCCAAAGGTTGCAAAAAGCTCTTGAATTGGCTGGCTAATACCATATAGATAAACACAATAGCGAGTACCAACGCCGATATTGCATAGGCAAACGATTCGTTCATGTTTTTGGTAGATCCGCCAAACTGGTAACGGTAACCAGGTGGGAAGCTCACACCTTCTAGTATGGCTTTAATGTCGGCTGAAACCTCACCCGCAGAGCGATTGAACACATTGCCGTTGATGGCAACTTCGCGCGTCAAATCTCGGCGGTTGATTTGGTTTGAGCCAGTAGACTCTTTGACGGTTGCAACTTGGCTCAGTCGAATCACGCGTGACGTACCATCTGCATTTGTGCCAATGGTGAACGGTAAACGTTCAATGTCTTGTGGCGTGTCGCGTGATTGGGGTTCAAGACGCACATTGACATCATAAGTTTGGTCATCGCTTGCGCGCCACGTCCCTACAGTGACACCAGCAATCAATGTGCGTAACTGAGAGGCAATTTGCGACACGCCAAGACCTAGGTCTGAAGCTGCCTCGCGTTTCACCTCAATACTTACTGTTGGTTTGTTGGGTTTCACACTTGAATCCAAATCAACCAAGCCAGGCACGTTTTGCACTTTGCTCAAAACCAGTTGCGCTAGACGCTCAAGTTCTTTTAAATCTGGACCTTGGAGCGAAAATTCAACCTGTTTGTTGCCACCCACAGCATCTAGCAAGCCGGCGTGCGTAACGGTGATGCCTGGGACTTGTTTCAAGCGCTCGCGCAGCACGTTTGAGAGTTGGTCTGCATTGCGGCTACGGTCTTTGCGGTCAACAAGGCGAACATACACGTTCGCGTAAATTTTGCCAGCTGCGTTGCCTGTGTTCACCGTTGCCAGCGTATATTTAACCTCTGGGAACTCCCGCATAATCGCTTCGACTTGCTTGGCTTTTGCCTCAGTGACTTCCAAAGACGAACCAACGGGCGTGTAAAAGCTCACAGATGTTTCCGAAAAATCAGCCTTAGGGACAAACTCAGTCCCTAATAGCGGCACCATGAAGATACTGCCAACAAAAACAGCAATCGCCATGCCAACGGTGACCAGTTTGTGCTTTAGCGACCAGCGCAAAATGCCTTGGTAGCCGTTTGACATTGACTCAGTTGCCGAATCAAACAAGCCGGTGACGCGGCCAATAGTTTTGTCATACAACGTGACTGGAGGCCCTTTTCTGCCATGCTCCTCGATGCTGGGATCATGCCAAATACTTGACAGCATCGGGTCAAGCGTGAAACTCACAAACATAGACAGCAGCACTGCAGCAACAATGGTGATGCCAAACTCATGGAAAAATTTACCCACAATGCCGCCCATAAAACCGATGGGTAGAAACACCGCCACAATTGACAGTGTGGTTGCCAGTACTGCTAAGCCGATTTCTTTGGTGCCATCCATAGACGCGTCGTAAGCTGATTTACCCATTTGCACATGGCGTACAATGTTTTCACGCACGACAATGGCATCGTCAATCAGCAAACCCACACACAAGCTCAGCGCCATCAGAGTGATGTTGTTGATGGTGAAGCCAAACAAATTCATGAACAAAAACGTGCCGATAATGGAAATTGGTAGTGTTAAGCCCGTGATGATGGTGGAGCGCCATGAGTTTAAAAACAAAAAAACAATCAAAATCGTCAGTGCCGCACCTTCAAAAAGGGTTTGCCTAACATTATTAACCGCAACGCGAATCGGGCGTGAGCTGTCATTAATTTGTTCTAATTTCACGCCTGGCGGTAGTGTTTTGCTGATTTCTTCAATCGTCTTTTTCAAACCATCAACTACCGCAATCGTGTTGTCGTCTTGTGATTTTTGCACCTGCAACATCAGCGTACGTTGGCCGTTGTAAAGCGCCAAACTGTCGATTTCTTGTGCGCCGTCGACGACACGCGCCACTTGGTCAACGCGGATGGCGCTGCCATTCTTGCGACCAACGATAATTTTGTTGAAATCTTCTGCGCGTTTCATGCGTGCTTCAATTTGCACGACGCGTTCTTGCGATAAAGAGCGAATCGCTCCCGCTGGTAAATCCTGGTTTTCCGTCCGTATCGCGTTTGCAACTTGCTCCGGCGTGATGCCAAGCGCATCTAAGCTTTGTGGGTTTAAGTAAATGTTGATTTCGCGTTTGGTTCCACCAACAAGCGTGACAGAGCCGACACCACGAACGTTTTCTAAGCGTTTTTTCAAGGTTTGATCGGTCCAGTTTGTCAGCTCAACTGCTGTGAGCGGCTTCGCACCAGCTTTGTCGTCAGGTAAAACAGCGAGCGACCATATCGAGCGGCTAGAAGGGTCAAAACGCAGCACTCTTGGCTCTTTAACCTCAGTTCGGAAACTCGGTCGAATCGCAGCCATTTTTTCGCGCACATCGTCGGCCGCTTTGCGTCCATTCACATGCAATTGAAATTCGATGATGACAACCGATTGACCTTCGTAGCTGCGCGACGTTAGCGCGCTGATGCCCGCAATCGAATTAACGCCTTCTTCGACTTTTTTAGTGACTTCACTTTCGATGATTTCAGGCGAGGCACCCGGGTATTCGGCAATAACCACAACAACAGGAAAATCGATATTTGGAAACTGATCAACTTGCAGCCGCTGGTATGAAAACAGGCCCAACACAACGATGGCCAGCATCGCCATGGTGGCAAATACTGGGTTTTTAAGACTAACTTGGGTAAACCACATGGTACTAAATCCTTGGGTTTATTTGGTTGCCGCTTGCGTGAACTTGGTCGCTGTGCCTTCGCGCAAAGCCCCCAAAGAGCCTACCAGCACTTGTGCGTTTTCGGCGAGACCTTTGACGGCCACAACCGTTTCGCTGCGACTACCGGTTGTTGCTGTGTTAGCCACTTCACCGCGCTGCGACAGTTCTACGGCGATGTGTTTGATAACGTTGCCTTCAATCACTTGCACATAAGGCGTTGGTTTGTCGTTACGCACGGCGCTGAGTGGCACTGTCAAAGCTGATACTTTGGCTGTTCCCAAACTGCCCTGAGCAAAAAGTCCTTGGCGCAGGTTGGCTGCATTTGAAATACTGAAATAAACCAGCACATTGCGGCTGCCAGCTTGCGTGTTGGGGTTGATGCGCACCAGTTGGCTGCTCACAGGTGCTGCACTGCCTTCAATCGTCAACATCGCCGTTTGCCCCACTTTCACGCTTAAGGCATCAGCCGCGCTGATATTGGCTTCTAGTTCCATGCGGCTGGTGTCAATCACCTCAACCACGCGGGTGTCAATGCCTACGCGCTCCCCAGGTTGTGCCAAGCGCTGCGACACTGTGCCTGAAATCGGCGAACGCAGCACCGTATCCAACATCGTTTTCTTAGCGATATCTACATTGGACAACGCCGCACGGTGCGTGGCTTGCGCAGAGTTCAGTGTCGCTAAAGACGTATCTAACGCTGTTTTGGAGATAAAGCCTTGCTCAACCAAGGCTTTGTTGTTGTCAAACTGGCGCTGTGCGATGGCGATTTGCGCTTTGGCTGCATCGGCTTGGTCTTGCGCCTGTTGTTGGCGGGCGGCGTACTCAGTCACGTCAATGCGAGCAATGACTTGGCCGGCTTTGACGCTATCGCCTTCACGCACCGTCAAACCTTGCAACTCTCCAGCTGCGCGGGCTTTGATGAAAGCTGAATTTGCCGCCTTCAAGCTGCCAGAAATAGGCAAACCTACCGACAACTCTTTGACCTGCGCCCTAACCACATCCGTCGCTGCCAGCTCGACGACAGACTGTGCTTTTGCGTTTGCAGCCGTGGCTGCAGCGACCGTTTCTTGTTGCGTTTTTCTGGCTTGTAAAGCACGCATCACGCTCACGCCAACGGCGGCTACAACCATAAAAGCTATCACCCATTTGGTCCATTTGATCCAGCGTTTCATGGTCGAGTCGTCCTTAGATTGAGTGTGAGTTTGAATTTGAGAGAGGCGGTGAATGCGCCAAAATGCCATTCACGATGATGTCTGCTTGGCTGTCAAGGTAGCTCTTGGGATCTAGCGGCGCATCCATGCTGCACGTGCCCCATGAGTGCTTCCACATAGTCAGAAACATCACGGGCGCTATCACGCTATACACAGCGTAATCCATGTTGAGAGTCCGAAACTCGCCTCTATCCACGCCGCGCTGCAAAATTGCCTGAATCAGCTGCCGCCCTGGTTTCACCACGTTTTCTTGATAAAAGTTAGCCAATGTCGGAAAGTTACTTGCTTCAGACATCACCAACTTGCTGATGCCCGATGCCTTGGTGTTGCCCACGCGCTCCCACCAAGCAAACATTGCAAATCTCAGCATATCGGTTGTAGGGCCTTCGAAGCTTTCTATTTCAGCCATGCCTTGGTTGATTTGGTTGCCTATGTTTTCTCGCACCACCGCTTCAAACAAATCTTCTTTGCTTTTGAAATACAAAAACAGCGTACCTTTAGACACACCCGCTTTGGCGGCAACTTCCTCCACGCGCGTTGCTGCAAAGCCTTTGGCGACAAACAAATCCAATGCAGCATCTAATAATTCGCCCGGTCGCGCCTCTTTGCGCCGCGCATGCTTGGTGCGAGCGTTGTCTGCAGGGCAAACCGTGTTGCAAATCAGGTCTTTGATGGACATCTGGATGTTCAGAGCTGTAATTTAGGGCTGGAAGTTTGGCGCGAAGTTAGATTAATTACTGACTGATTGGTTATTAGTGTATCTTAAGCCATATCTAATATCTAATTACCTTTTGATGTAGCAGACTCATTTGCTCAGCTATTTTTCACCCTATGTAAATACTGGCTTTATACGTTTCGAAAAGTTTGTGTAAAGTAGCCACATGGAAAATACTAACAAACAACTGCCTGAAACCATCACAGAAGCTATCACCCTAGGCGGTGGCTGCTTTTGGTGCTTAGACGCCGTTTATGTTCGCGTGCGCGGTGTCTTGGCTGTAGACAGCGGCTACAGCAATGGCCATGTGCTAAACCCAACTTACCAAGACGTGTGCGGTGGTGACACGGGGCACAACGAAGTGGTGCAACTGACTTTTGACCCAGCAAACATCACCTTGACCGAGATTTTGGAGATTTTCTTCCTTGTGCATGACTCGACGACGCTGAACGCCCAAGGCAACGACGTAGGCACGCAATACCGCAGCGGCATTTACTTCACTACGCCCGAACAAGAAAAAACCGCCAAAGCATTCATCGCCCAGCTAACTGCCGACAAAGTTTTCAGCCGCCCCATCGTCACCGAGGTGCTGCCGTTGCAAAACTACTCAAAAGCCGAAGACTACCACCAAGATTTTTTCGCCAAAAACCCAAATCAAGGCTATTGCGTCGCCGTGGCAGGGCCCAAAGTGGCGAAATTGCGCAAAACCTTTGCGGATCGCGTTAAATCATAAATCGTTTTAGTTCATCATAAATTAATTTTTTGCTATTATTTTAATAGCTGTTTAGGCAGTAAATACGCCGGCTACATGCCAATTTAAGGCCAAATATAAGGCAATTCCATGCCTAAAATCGTACTTTTTAACAAACCTTTCAATGTTTTGACTCAGTTCCGCCCAGATGCGGACCGGCCAGACCGTCAAACCCTGGCGAATTACATCTACGACGCCAGTTTGCGTGTCGCTGGACGGTTGGACCTGGATTCTGAAGGTCTGCTGTTGCTCACTGACGATGGTGTTTTGAACTCGCGCATCACCGAGCCCAAAGAGAAGCAGTTCAAAACCTACTGGGCACAAGTGGACGGCATTGCCACTGACGAACAGCTGGCGGCATTGCAAAACGGTGTGCTGCTGAACGATGGTTTGACCCTGCCTGCGCTGGCTACATCTATCACTGAACCCAAAATTTGGACCAGAACACCACCCGTACGCTTCCGCGCCAACTTGCCGACGTCATGGCTAGAAATCCAAATCTGCGAAGGGCGAAATCGCCAAGTTAGGCGCATGACTGCGGCTGTCGGACTCCCCACGCTGCGGTTGATTCGGGTACAAATTGGGCCTTACAGTCTGGGCAACTTACAGCCGGGTGAAAGTCAGCTTAAAGTAGTCTAGCCCCATGCTTACCCTAATACGTTTTAGGTCGACTGTGCGTCTTATGGGTACGAATCTCGCTTAAACTGGAAGTTTTGTCGCTCAGCAAAATAAGCTAATAATTTTTTGCTCTTTCTTTTACTTTTTTCTTTTAAATCTAAGGATATGTTTATGAACGGTATTTCTATTTCCCGTCGTTTCGCTTTGATGGCTGTTGCCTCTGCCGCCATGTTGTCTGCTTGCAGCAAGCAAGAAACTGCACCTGCTGCGCCAGCCGCCGCACCTGCCGCTGCTGCCCCTGCCGCACCTGCACCAGCTCCGGCCAAGGTGTATGTGGTTGGTACTGACGCTGCCTACGCACCGTTTGAATCTGTCGCTCCTGGTGGCGCGATTGAAGGTTTTGACGTGGATGTGGTCAAAGCCGTTGCCGCTAAAGCTGGCATTGAGGTGAAATTTATCAACACACCGTGGGAAGGCATTTTCAAAACGCTTGACACGGGTGAGCGCGACATGGTGGTTTCCGCCGTCACCATCACCGACGAACGCAAGCAAACCATGGACTTCTCTGAGCCGTATTTCAACGCCAACCAGTTGATCGCTGTGAAAGACAACTCAAAAGTCGCCAAATTTGATGATTTGAAAAAGCTCAAAGTCGGCGTACAAACCGGTACAACGGGTGACGAAGTGGTACAAAAACTGTTGGGTAAAACCAGCACCAGTATCAAGCGTTTTGAATCCACTCCATTAGCTTTGAAAGAGCTAGAAGCTGGCGGCGTAGGCGCTGTGGTGGCGGACAACGGCGTCGTGCAACACTACATCCAAAATAACCCAGCGGCTAAGTTCAAAAGCGTGAGCGATGCGTCTTTTGTCCCTGAGCAGTACGGCATTGCCATGAAAAAGGGCAACACCGAATTGGCTAAAAAAATCAACGACGCTTTGGCCGCTATCAAGGCTGACGGTAGTTACGACACCATCCACGTCAAATACTTTGGCATGAAGTCAACGCTCACTGCTGCTGCACCTGCACCTGCACCTGC